>Ga0315271_10001388_pt1 | contig 14563 bp, 11 predicted proteins | sample C3_top_MG_FD_204664 | JGI IMG/M metagenome (GOLD analysis project Ga0315271, IMG submission 204664) | Sediment microbial communities from Yellowstone Lake, YNP, Wyoming, USA - C3_top | ecosystem: Environmental > Aquatic > Freshwater > Lake > Sediment | place: USA: Wyoming | collected 2017-08-01 | reverse complement strand
CCGGTTTTCGAGACCGGCTCCTTCAGCCACTCGGACACCTGTCCTTGACGTACGTGTTCGCCAAATGCCGACGGGGAAACTAATGGGCTGTGCACATTGCGCCAAGCGTCCGAACTCCGCAGTACAGCGGTGACTTCCCTCCAGCCAGCAGAGGACCTCGAGCGCGCCGTGGCGCGCCGCCGGACCTTTGCCATCATCAGCCATCCCGATGCCGGCAAGACGACCCTCACCGAGAAACTGCTCCTGTACGGCGGTGCCATCCACCTGGCCGGCACCGTCAAGGCCCGGCGCGCCGACCGGCACGTCACCTCCGACTGGATGGAGCTGGAGCGCCAGCGCGGCATTTCTGTCACATCCAGCGTACTCCAGTTCGAGTACGCCGACTGCCAGGTGAACCTGCTGGACACGCCGGGCCACCAGGACTTCTCGGAGGACACCTACCGGACGCTGGTCGCCGCGGACAGCGCTGTGATGCTGCTTGACAACCGGAAGGGCGTCGAGGAGCGCACCCGGCAACTCTTCGACGTCTGCAAGCGTCGTCGCATGCCCATCGTCACCTTCGTCAACAAGTGCGACCGGGCCGGCGTGGACCCGATGACCCTGCTCGGGGACGTGGAGCGCGACCTCGGTATCGCCTGCTGGCCCGCGACCTGGCCGGTGTACCAGAGCGACCGCTTTGCCGGCGTGGTGGATCGCGCTGCTGGACGGGTGCTCCTCTTCGACCGCAGCGGCGACCATGGCGCCTCCCGGGCCGAGATCCAGAGCTTCGAGCTCACGGACCCGGCGCTCAGCCTCGAACTCGGCGCGGAGGGGGTGGCCCACCTGACGGAGGAGCTCCACCTGCTGGAAGGAGCCGGTCACCCGTTCGACCGCGCTGCCTTTCTGGCCGGCGCCCTCTCCCCCGTCTATTTCGGCAGCGCCCTGAACAACTACGGCGTCGAGCCGTTCCTGCGAGAGTTCCTCACGCTCGCCCCACCGCCGGTCCCGCGCGACTCCTCGATCGGCCCGGTCTCTCCCCACGGCACGGATTTCACCGGGTTCGTCTTCAAGATCCAGGCGAACATGGACCCCCGTCACCGGGACCGGGTCGCGTTCGTGCGCATCTGCTCCGGTCATTTCGAGGCGGGGATGGAGGTCCGGCAGGTGCGCACCGGTCGGACGATGCGCCTCTCGGCGCCGCAGCAGTTCATGGCGCGGGAACGCGTCAGCATCGAGGAGGCGTGGCCGGGCGACGTGATCGGCATCATGGACCGCGGCGGACTCCGCATCGGTGACACCCTCTCCTCCGGCGCCGACCTCGAATTCCACGATATCCCGCGGTTCCCCCCGGAGCACTTTGCCCGGGCCTACCCGGCCGATCCGCTCCGTCGCAAGCAGCTCGACACCGGCCTGCGCGAACTCTCGGAGGAAGGCGCCGCCCAGGTGTTCTACGCGGAGAGCGAGACGGGGCCGACCCCGATCGTCGGCGCCATCGGACAGCTGCAGTTCGACGTGATGCTCTTCCGGCTGGAGCACGAGTACGGCGCACCCTGTCGTTTCGAGCCGGTGGGCTACCGGTATCCGCGCTGGGTGACCGGAACACCGGATGCCATCGAGCAGGCCGCCTCGGCGCGCGGGCGGCTCCGGCTGTACGACACCAAGGGACAGCCGCTACTGCTCTTCGAGAACGAATGGGCGCTGCGGTGGGCCATGGAGAACGAACGCAAACTCACCTTCCACGACGTGGCGCCCTAGCGGGGCGTCCACCAATGAAGAACGGGCCACCGGATGTTCCGGTGGCCCGTCTTGCGTCCGGCCTGCGAGACCTGCCGCGCCTATGCCGTCTGGCGGTCGGCCCGGGTCCGGGTGGCGACCGTGCCGAACACGTAGTCCCACAGCGGCGAGCTCACGCCGTAGCCGAGATCGTCATCGCGGAAGTGGTGACGCAGGTGGTATTCCCGCAGGAACCGGCCGACGGGGCTCTGCATCTTCCAGTGATGCGTGGCGTAGTGGGTCGTATCGTAAATGACGTAGCCAACCAGGAACCCGGCGAAAATGGCCTCGTACTGCGCTCCGAACAGAAGGCTGAACGCCAGCCCGAACGCGGCGGCGAGCGGGATGCTCACCGGGGGCGGCATGACGAGGCGCGTATGATCTTGCGGGTAGTCGTGGTGCACCCCGTGCATCAGGAAATGCAGATTCTTCCCGAGGTCGGTCGTCGGCTGGTAGTGGAAGACCCAGCGGTGCAGCGAGTATTCCGTCAGGGTCCAGATGAACAGCCCGGCGATGACCAGGCCCGCGGCCATGAGCCAGGAGCCGTCCTGCAGGCCCTGCCAGAGGAACCAGCCTGCGACTGGCAGGAACACCACGGCCGGGGTGGCCGGGTGAATATGGGACAGCCGCTCGAGCCAGGGGCTCTTGAAGAGCGGGATGGTCTCGTCCTTGTTCGACACGAATTTCGCGGGCATTTCAACGCTCCATGATCACGGTCGCCGCCTGGCAAGCACGCCTTGCCTGCGCGATTGCATGGCGCCTAAAATAATCAATCGCAGCGGCTTACGCCACCAGAACATCACTGCCCGGGTGGCTTATCGGCGCGCCCGGAAGAACTGCTTGAGCACCTCGCCACACTCCTCTTCCATCACCCCTCCAATGACCTCCGGACGGTGGTTCAGCCGCGGATGCCGAAGGAGGTCGTGCACCGATCCGGCCATCCCCGCCCGGTTGTCCCAGGCCCCGAACACCACAGTGCCGACCTTGGCGAGAACGATGGCGCCGGCGCACTGAGCGCAGGGCTCGAGGGTGACATACAGGGTGGAATCGAGCAGGCGGTCCTCGCCCACCGCTTCCACCCCCTGCCTGATGGCCAGCAGCTCGGCATGGGCAGTTGGATCCTTCCGGCCGACCATCTCGTTATGCGCCTGAGCGATGATCGTCCCGTCCCTGACGACGACGGCGCCCACGGGCACCTCGCCCCGCGCGGCGGCCGCCCGGGCCAGACGCAGGGCGGCCTCCATGCCCGACACGTCGGCGGGCGACGCGCCGCCCCTACGCACTGATCGCCTCCTCGCGTCCGGCCACACTCACAAACCGCAACGCCTCGCCGTCGCGCTCAACCTTGATGGTCGATCCCTCCGGGAAATGCCCCTCGAGCACTTCAAGCGCAATCGGATTCTGGAGCCGGTGCTGTATCACCCGCTTGAGCGGCCGCGCCCCGTAGACCGGGTCATAGCCGAGCTCCGCCAGGAGCTGACGCGACTCCGGCGTCACCTCCAGTCCGAGCTTGCGATCGGCGAGGAGCGTCTTGAGCCGGTCGAGCTGGAGGTCCACAATGTGGCGGATGTCCTCCCGTGACAGCGGGCGGAAGACGATGATGTCGTCCACCCGGTTAAGGAACTCCGGGCGGAAGTGATGGCGAAGCTCGTTGCGCACGGCCCGGTCCACCGCGGACCATGCCTCATCGTCCGCCGTGGGACCGGCATCCACGATGTGGCTGCCCCCGATATTGCTGGTCATGATGATGACGGTATTCCGGAAGTCCACCACCCGCCCCTGACTGTCCGTCAGCCGTCCGTCATCGAGGATCTGGAGCAGTACGTTGAAGACATCGGCGTGGGCCTTCTCGATTTCATCGAACAGGACCACGCTGTACGGCCGGCGGCGGACAGCCTCGGTGAGCTGCCCTCCCTCCTCGTAGCCGACATAGCCGGGGGGCGCGCCGATCATCCGGGCCACGGCGTGCTTTTCCATGTACTCCGACATGTCGAGCCGAACGATGGCCCGCTCGTCGTCGAAGAGAAAGTCAGCCAGCGCCCGTGCCGTCTCGGTCTTCCCGACGCCGGTCGGACCGAGGAAGATGAACGACCCGGTCGGCCGGTTGGGGTCCTGCAGCCCTGCCCTGCTCCGCCGCACCGCGTTGGACACGGCCGCCACCGCCTGCGGTTGCCCCACCACCCGCTCGGCCAGCTCCGCCTCGAGACGGGTCAACCGCTCCCGCTCCGACTCCATCATCCGCGACACCGGGATGCCGGTCCACTTCGCCACGATTTCGGCGATGTCGTCGGCGTCCACCTCTTCCTTGAGGTACCGGGCGTTCCGCTGGACCTCCTGCAGGCGAGCTTCCTGCGCCTGCAGCGTGGCCTCGAGTTCTGGAATCCGGCCGTAGCGGAGCTCGGCCGCCTTCTGGAGGTCGCCCCGCCGGGTCGCCAGGTCCACCTCGGTCCGGAGTCCCTCCACCTCGGCGCGCGCTGACTGCAACTCGCCGATGGCGGCCTTCTCGGATTGCCACTGCGTCTTCATCCCCGCGCTCTTCTCCTTCAGCGCGGACATCTCCTGCTCGACCGCCTGGCGGCGCTCCTTCCCGACCTTGTCCTTCTCCTTCAGCAGCGCCTGCCGTTCGATTTCGAGCTGCACCAACCGACGCTCCACCTCGTCGATTTCCTGGGGAAGGCTGTCGATTTCGATCCGGAGCCGGCTCGCGGCCTCGTCCACCAGGTCGATGGCCTTGTCCGGGAGGAACCGGTCGCCGATGTAGCGGTCGGAGAGGGTGGCGGCCGCCACGAGGGCGTTGTCCGTGATCCGGACGCCATGATGGACCTCGTACCGTTCCTTGAGGCCACGCAGGATGGCGATCGTATCGGTCACGTTCGGCTCGCCCACCAGCACCGGCTGGAACCGGCGCTCCAGGGCGGCATCCTTCTCCACGTGCTTCCGGTATTCGTCGAGCGTAGTGGCACCAACCACGTGCAGTTCGCCGCGGGCCAGGGCGGGCTTCAACAGGTTGCTGGCGTCCACCGCCCCCTCGGCCGCCCCGGCTCCGACCAGCGTGTGCATTTCATCGATGAAGACGATGAAGCGCCCCTCGGCTTCCGTCAGTTCCTTGATGACCGACTTGAGCCGCTCCTCGAACTCACCCCGGTACTTGGCCCCGGCCAGCAGCAGGCCGATGTCGAGCGCGACGATGTCCTTGTTCCGGAGCGAGTCCGGCACGTCGCCGTGCACGATGCGCTGGGCCAGCCCCTCGACGATGGCGGTCTTGCCGACCCCCGGCTCACCGATGAGGACCGGATTGTTCTTGGTGCGGCGGGACAGGACCTGCATGACCCGGCGGACCTCTTCGTCCCGGCCGATGACCGGATCGAGCTTTCCCTTCCGCGCCTGATCGGTGAGGTTGCGCGTGAATCGCTGCAGCGCCTGGTACTGGTCTTCCGGCGACTGGTCCGACACCCGGTGCCCACCACGCACCCCTTCCAGCGCCTCGCGCAGGACATCCGCGGTGACTTCACTCTCATTGAGGAGGTTCCGGGCCGTTGTCCCCTTCTCGGCGGCGAGCCCCAGGATGAGGTGCTCGGTCGAGACGTAGGCATCCTTCAGCGCCTTGGCCTCCTCCTCGGCCCGATCGAACACCTTGTGCAGCTCGCGGCTGAAGGTGGGCTCGCCGGTGGCCCCTTCCTGCCGGGGCAACCGCGCCAGCTCCCGCTCCACCGCTTCCTTGAGCGCCGCGATGTTCAGCCCAGCTTTCTGAAGCAGTGGTTGGACCACCCCCTCATCCTGGGCGAGGAGGGCGGCAAAGAGATGCGTGTCATTGAGCACGGGATTGCCACGCCGACGGGCGTCTTCCGAGGCGTCGCGAAACGCTTCCTGTGCCTTGAGGGTCAACCGTTCGGGTCTCAGCATGGTGTATCACGAAGGCAAGGGGTATACCGCTGGAATCTGCCGTTCTGACAGCGTACGACTTCACTTCTGAAAAAAGGCGAGGGACATTCGTGAAGAATGTCCCCCGTCGATCCAGCCGGTCATCTGGTCGGTTGGTTCTCCTTGCGGACGATCATCTTCTTAACCTGACTCTGACCGTCCACGGTCAAGCGGTAGTAGTACACCCCGGGCGTCACCTCCCGTTCGTCATCCAGGTAGCGGCCGCTCCAGTAGGCCACATAGGACCCGCACCGCAGACGGAGACCGCGCACTCGCTCGCGCCCCCCGGTCTGGAGTTCCGGGACGGCGACGACCTGCACGAGCACGTTGTAGATCTCCAAGGTCACCAACGGCAGGTGACCGTCAGTACACGCCTCCGGTGTCAGTACGAACGGGATGGACGTGGCCGGGAAGAACGGGTTGGGGAAGTTGTCTCCAAGCTCAAAATCCGGCGGGGGAGACGAGACCTGCGCGAAGGCGGGCGCTGCCATCCCTACCATGAGCCCGAGTAACAGCCCCGTCCAGGCACGGCCTGCCATACGGAACCTCACTCGAACAAGGGTTGTGAAGCGGGTGGAAGCACCTCCGTCGAAACGATTGATAGTGGAGCACTTACGCCATTTCAGCCTAAGTATGCGACCCCTTCGAGTACTGTGTCAAGTCAACCGCCTCGCCTCGCCATCCCGGCGGGTGATTCCCTGTCGGTCGGCCCATTCCAGCAGGGGGATCAAGTACTTTCTCGACAGTCCGGTCCGGTCCCGGAGCCCCCCGAGCGTGATCTCGCCAGCTTTGCCGGCATCCATCAGGGTGACCCTGAACCCCTCCAGCGCCGCCCGCGCAACATACCAGTCGCGGGTGACCGCTTCCACCTCGCCTGCCCCGGCCCCGAGCCGGAGGGCCCCGACCACGTCCACCCGCTCCAGCTGTCGTTCGAGCTCCTGGACCGAGGGTGCGCCGAGGCCGGCGACACGAACCAGTTCGATGACTCGCGCCACGGCCGCGTCTCCACCGGCGATGCGTGCCTCAAATCCGGCTGACCATACGACCCCCGACTCCGCGTGAATCGCCCCGACGGCCGCGAGTCCGTCGAGCGCCGCTTCGGCAACCGGCGCGGCCCGGTGGATTCCCCGGCGAAGCGTCTCCACCGGCATGCCGGGGAGCGCCGGATGGCCCGCGTGGTACCCGGCCAGCAGCTCGAGGGCCCTGTCGCGAGCGGTGGAGAGCACATCGGTCAGCGCCCAGCCATTCGGGAGCCGGTACGCCCGGTCGTCCTGGGACAGCAGCACCTCGACCACGGCTGGGGAGAGGCCTGCCCGGAGGCCCAGCGAACCAGAGGAGATCCCGGGGGGATGACGCGCCAGCAGGGCGACCAGTCGCTCGGCTGGAATCGGTGAGTCCAGCTGGTCGGGCCACAGCGGTCGCCGGCGGGGAGGGAGCGGATCCAGGACCACCCCACCTCCGATGGTGGTGACGGGACTGTAGCTCCGAAGGACGAACCGGTCACCACCACCGGCGACCAGCGGGGCCTCGCAGGCCAATCGGGCGAGCCCAACCCCGCCAGGCGGAATGGAAGAGCGAGGGAGGACCCGGGCAATCACCTCGACGGTGCCCAGATGGAGGTGCACGCGGGTGCGCGAGGTGAGCGGTCGGGGGGCGTCGGGAAGCAGGTGGATTCGGACATCGAGCGCCGATGTCGATTCCCACGGCAGGCCGGCATCGACCAGGACATCTCCTCGCCGAACAAGGTGGCGATCGATGTTGGCCAGGCCAAGCGCCGCGCGGCCCCCGGGGAGCGCGCGCGCGCTGCGTTCTCCGTGCGCCTCGACGGTCCGCACGCGGGCAGCCCGATCGCTGGGGAGGAGGCGCAGTTGGTCGCCGACCGCCACCGAGCCGGACCAGACGCTTCCCGTCACCACCGTGCCGGCGCCGGGGACGGAGAAGGCCCGATCGACCGGCATTCGAAATGGCGCCGAGGCGTCGCGAGGCGCGGCGGCGGCCTCCTCCATATCCAGCGCGACCTGCAATGCCTCGACCCCAAGCCGGGTGAGCGAGGAGACCGCCATGGCTCGGCCGAATGTGACGGATGATGCTGCCAGCCACCCGTCCACCTCCTCCTGCACCAACGCCAGCCACTCGGGGTTCACCAGGTCACTCTTGGTGAGCACCGGGATGCCCCGGGGCACGCCGAGCGCTTCGACGATGGCGAGATGCTCCCGCGTCTGCGGCATGATGCCTTCGTCGGCGGCGATGACGAGGAGGACGAGGTCCATGCCCGCGGCGCCCGCCACCATGGTGCGGACGAAGTCTTCGTGGCCGGGCACATCCACGACCCCGGTGACGCAGCCCCCAGGGAGCCGGAGCGGGGCGAAGTTCAGGTCGATGGTGATGCCCCGGGCCCGCTCCTCCGCGAGTCGATCCATCCGTCGTCCGGTGAGCGCCTCGACCAGTGCCGATTTGCCGTGATCGATGTGTCCAGCAGTCCCGATGATCACGGGGACGCCCAGGGACGATCTTCCCAGAAGGCGACGGCCGGCATGGCGCCGCCCTCCGCCAGGTGATATCGCAGGAAGCGGGCGAAGAGCCTGCGATGTGAGGCGGCGTGCCGTTCATCGAGGGTCGGGAGTTCGGCGTCGGCGCGCACCAGTGCTTCCAGGTCACGTCGGTCCGCAGCCGAGAGAGTGGCGACGCCCTGTCCCTCTCCGCAGCGCAGACAGAGCCCTCCTCCTTCCGCGGCGCTGAAGCGCAGTGGCACGTCCGGTGGGAGTGGAGCCCCGTCGCGCGCACACCGATCGAGAGCGGGCGCGAAGCCAAGGACACTCACCAGGCGCCAGAGCATCCGAAGGCCAAGCACCTCGACGGCCTCGGTGGGCGCCGTTTCGAGGACGGTGAGTGCCCCGCTGAGCAGGTCGTAGCTGTCGGGATGCGATTCTGCCGGGGAGAGACGCCAGGCGACCTCGCCCAGGGCGGCCGCGGCGGCGAAGCGGGGGAGGTCGCCGGCGAGGCCGACGCGGAGACTGGTCAGGTCAAAGGCAGCAAGCGTTTGAAGATCCCGCGTCTCCTTGAGGTACAGGTGCGCCACGCCCTCGCTCAGGAGCTGGAGGGAGGCTCCGAACCGGCTCCGGGGTCGGAGCGCCCCCTTGGCGAGCGCGCTCCGGATCCCGAGATCCCGGGTTGCCAGGCGCACGATCTTCGAGGTGTCGCCATATCGGAGCGCGCCCAGGATGATGGCGGGGGTCGTGATGGGGGCCATCCCCGCAATCTACTCCGCGGGGATGCTGGTGACGGCGGTCCCGATGGCGCAGATGCCCAGGGGCACCGCCGCGCGCTGAGTGAGGTCCGGCCGCAGCACGTGGGCTACCCCACCTGCCCCGCCACCACACCCGGCGGAAATCGCATAGATCCGTCCCTCGGAGTCCACGGCGACGCTGGAATTGTCGGGGATCGGGAGTCCGTCGCCGGCGCCGAGCACCACCGTTCGCGTATCGATGTCGAACTCCATGACCCCCTCGGTGAACGAGCTGACGAAGAGGCGCCTCCCACCATCCGTGGCGAGCTCTCCTGGCCCCGGCCCGAAGCCCCCGAAATTGGCCAGTTCAACCCGTGCGACGGGGTCCACGATGGAGAGGCGTCCGTCATCCACGTAGTTGCCGACGTTCATCACGTAGATCCGGCCGTCCCCACCCACCACCGCAAACTGCGGGTTGCCGGGCAGCGGCAGCGGGATCGAATCGATGCCGACGGCCTTGGCGTTCGTCACCGGATCGATGACCGTGATCCAGCCGGGACCAGCCGAGGCAAAGTTGATCAGGTTCCCATTCAGGACGAACACCTTGCCGCGCGTGATGACAACGCCCTGAGGGTAGATGCCGACCGCCACACTCGCCGTGTCGCCGGTCAGGTAGTTGATCCGCGTCACGGTGTTGAGCCCCGGATTGGCCACGTAGGCGATCGAATCATCCAGGATGGCAGATCCCGTGGCGCCCGAGCCGGCCGCGAGCGGCACCACTCGGGACACCGAGCCGCTGGACAGGTTCACCACCGTCGCCGCGTGATCGAGCCCCATGGGCACGACGGCATAGGCGCCGAGGGCCGACACGCCGACCGGCGTGGGTGTCGTGCCGCCCAGTGGAATGGTGTACGTCGAGCCGGTCGCGTTGACCGGCAGCACGCTGAGCGACGCGTCGATCGAATTCACCACGAGCACGACTTCGGAGGGCGCCGGGAGCGGCGCTTCAGGGTCGGCGCACGCCATCTGCAACACGGTCAGGCCGACGAGAAGGACGCAGCGCGCGCGTACAGGGACCATCATTGCCACTCCACAGAGATAGAGACGACCACCGTGCGCCCCGGTGTGGGGTAGCCGGCAAGAAATTCCGCACGAGTATCGAACAGGTCCCGCACGCCGGCCCGAAGCAACGCCGCGCCGAGGGTCCGCTCGGCTCCGACGTCCATCACGCCGTACGCCGGCCGGGGGTTCACGCCGCCCGGATTGGGGTACCGCTCACCCACCCATCGCCACCGGACATCGGCGCCCCAGCGACCATCCGCCCAGCCGGCCGTCGCCCCCCAGGTGGCGCGCGGCCGATACTGCACCTGCGCCCCGTTAGGCACGTCGTAGGTGATCGGCGTCCAGGCCCCCTGCACCGCCAGCGTCAACGTGGACAGCGGACGAACACTCAGAGAGGCGTCCACCCCCCTCCGGATCACGTCATAATTGCCCGGACTCCAGATGAACCCCACCCCGGGGGCCCACAGGATCATATCCTCCAGCCGACCATAATACCCGCGGAACGAACTGCTGCCGGCCAGACCCAGGAGCGACCAGTCCTGGCTGAGACCCAGCTCGACCTCCCACCGCACCCGCTCGGGGCGAAGCCCCGGGTTGAGTGCCACACCCACGCCCTCACGAAAGAAGAGGTCCGCCAGTGGCGGGGCGGTCACCGCACTCCCCACGGACGCCTGCACCGCCGTCGCCCCGCGACGCCAGCCGGCGTCGAGGCGGGCGCTCCCGAGCGGTCGTGATTCACCGGTCCACAGGTCGAGCCGCAGGGAGGGCGTCAACGTCCACGGCGTGTCGCCAGCCGGTCGGAACGTCGCGGTGGCGCGGGCCCCGCCGCGCGAAAACTGGGTTCCTTTCCGTACCACGTCGCCGCTGAATTGATCGTGCCGGACATCCGCCCCGACCTCCATGTCCCCCCGCCATCCGCCAACTGACACCCTCCGGTCAACCGACCAATCCAGGGTGCCGCTCCACCCTTCAGACCGCGCCTCATAGGCGGCTCCACTCGGCGGAGCAGAGTCCCGGACGCTGCTCTGCAGGTATTGCAGCGACCCGCTCCAGTTCGATGCTCCCGCGATGGTCACGCCGAGAAAGGCCGCGCGGTCCCCGGCCTCGGCATGCGGGGTCTCATTGCCCACTGAGCCGGGGAGCCCGCGCTCCGACATGCTCGCCCGCCCCTGCACGCCCACGCGACCGATTCGACTGAAGGACAGTGAGCCGATCATTCCCCCCGTATTCCGCCGAATCGCCTCCCCTCCGCCTCGGTTGGCGGGAACCCGATACGGGAACCCATCCGCCAGCCGTTCCCCACGCACAAAGACCCGAGTGCCCACCACCACACCGGAAAGGGCCCCACCCCCGCTCCCGTAGCTTCCCATCCACCCAGACGCCTCGGCGTTGCCTCCAACCTGACTTCGGATGTCGATGACGCCGCCGACGGCGGAGCCGGCCCCTCCGGCCTGCTGTGCACCCGGCCGCACCTGCACCGAGGCGACGTCGCGCGTGGCGACCCGGCTCAGATCGGCCCGGCCAGTGAGCGGGTCGTTGATGGCAAAGCCATCGACCAGGACGATCACTTCCTCGGGCGCGCTCCCCCGCACCTGTGGCGAGGCCGGGCCGTTTCCCCCGCTCCGCCGAACCACGACCCCCTGCCAGCCATCGATGGCCGTGGCGAGGTCAGCGCCGCGCTGGACCAGCGCCTGGTGGTCCAGGCTGGCGTTCGGTCCTGTCGACGCCCGAACCTCAAGCTCGGGAAGCAGCAGCGTGAGGGCGTCGAGGCGCACGGTGAGTTCCAGGTCCAGTCCCGGAAGCGCCTCGACCTGCTGGCGACTCGGGCGGTACCCGACCGCGCTGACGAGGAGCAGCGAGACTCCGGCCGGGACGTTCCCGAGCAGGAACCGCCCATCTGCGCCCGACTGCGCCGCAACGCTACCGACGTCGACCCGCGCCGCCGCAATCGGGACGCCTGATGCGGCATCAACCACCCGCCCCCGGACCGCCACCGGCTCTTGGGCCGCCAGCGGCAGCGACATGGCAATCGTCAACAACAGCCCAACCGTGGGTCCGCTCACCGGACCGATCCGTCTCCGGGCCGAAGCGGCACGAGTTGGGGCGACCCATCCCGCCAGGGCGCCACGGCCACGGGCCATTGGAACACGGACGACAGCACCTCTTCCCGCAGCACGTCGCGGGGCGTGCCGTGGGCCACGGTCTTCCCGTGATCAAGCAGCAAGAGGGTGTCGGCATAGCGAGCCGCGAGGTTCAAGTGGTGCGTGATGACCAGCGCCCCGAGCCCCCCATCGGTCAGGGCGCGGACCAGTTCAAATACCTCCATCTCGTGACGCACGTCGAGCGCCACCGTGGGCTCGTCGAGCAGGAGCGCCTCGGGCTCCTGGGCGAGCGCACGCGCCACGCGCACCCGCTGCCATTCGCCGCCGGACAACGTATCCGTCCGGCGATGCCGCAGCGCCCAGACGTCGCACCGTTCAAGCGCAGAACGGACGGCGTCTCGATCCGCCGCCCTTGCCGGCGCCAGCGGGCCGAGCCTCGCGTAGCGCGCCATGAGTACGGTGTCTTCCACTCCGAGCGGAAAAAGGATCTCCTCCCGCTGGCTCACGACTCCGAGCAAGGTGGCGATGTCCGTCCTCGGCCAGCTGGCGAGCGGCTTGCCCTTGAGTGAAACCGAGCCCGAGTCGAGGTCGGCCAGGCCGAGCAGCGCACGAAGCAGCGTGGACTTCCCGCTGCTGTTTGGCCCGACCACGGCCAGGAGGTGGCCCGGAGCCACCTGGCAACTGACGTGGCTCAGCGCCGGCCGTTCGGCACCCCGATAGCGGACCGAGAGGTCCACGCCGCTGAGAATCATGTGAGGGACTTTCGCAACTGGAGCGCGAAGATCGGCACGCCGATCAACGCGGTCACTACGCCGACGGGAAGTTCCAGCGGCCGGAACAGGCTGCGCGCGAGCAGGTCGGAGAGGACCAGGAAGGCACCCCCGGCCAGGAAGGCCGCCGGAAGGAGTTGCCGGTGCAACGGCCCACCCCAGCGTCGCATGACATGCGGCACGACGAGTCCCACGAACCCGATGATTCCCGAGACGGCCACGGCGGCGCCGGTCAGTGCCGCCACCGACAGATACACGCGGCGTTTGAGCACCTCAACATCGGCGCCGAGGTGCTGGGCGTTTTCCTCGCCGAGGGTCAGGAGGTCGAGCCCGCGCGCGCTCCCGAGCAGGAGCGCGAGGGGGATGACAGCGTAGGTCGCGAAGACGGCCACCGCGGGCCAAGAGGCCATGCCGAATCCGCCAAGCAGCCAGAGCATGGCGCTCCGAAGCTCAGCCGCGGACGCGAGCGTGATGACCGCGCTCATCAACGACCCCGCGAACGCGCCGACGACGACACCGCCGAGGAGCAGGATGTGCGGGTCGAGCCGGCGCCCGGCGACGACACTCAGCCGGTACACGATGGCCACGGCGCCGAGCGACCCGGCGAAGGCGGCGAGCGGCACCGCCCACGGCCCGCCGACATGCAGCGCGATGGCGAGGACGGCGCCGAGCCCCGCCCCGCCGGAGAGGCCGACGAGATACGGGTCGGCGAGCGGATTGCGAACGAGCGCCTGGAGCGACGCTCCGGCCACCGAGAGTGCCCCTCCCACCAGGAAGGTCAGGAGCACGCGCGGCATCCGCAGGTGCCGGATGAGCGCCGCCTCGCCAACGTCATTCCCCGTCAGGGCGCCGCCGATCCCCTGCCAGCTGATGTTGACCGCGCCGACCAGTACGCCGGCGATGACGGCAAGGAGTGCCACGATGAGCAGGACGCTCCACTGACGCGCCTTCATGGACGTGGTCCAGCGCGCAGGGCTGCCGCGAGCGCCCGCAATGCCGCGGGACTCCGCGGGCTCGGCCGGCTGAACAGCGCGGCCGGGACATACACGAACCGGCGCGCCCGCACGGCCTCGATCGACTGCCACTCGGCGCGCCTGGAAAATGCGGGCACACTGTCGCCAAGCACGAGGACGACATCGATGGCCCGGCTGGCGATCGTTTCGAGGCTGACCGGTGCGGACGCGACGGGGAGATCGTCAAAGGCGTTCCGGGCCCCGGCGCGCGACACCAGCTCGCTCAGGAAACTGCCCGCGCCGATCACGATCGGGGGCTGGTCCCAGGCCAGGACCAGCACCGTTCGCGGTGGTTCGGTCCCCGGTGCCGCTGCTTCGTCCATTTCCAGTTCGAACTGTCTGGCGAGACTGTCGCCCGCCTCGGCGCGGCCGCCGAGCGGCGCGAGCAGGCGTGCCAGTCGCGGGACATCGGCGAGTCGGTCGGTGTTCACCAGCACGGTCGGAATCTGCTGGGCGCGGAGCCGCGCGGCGGCGGTGACGTTTTGCAGGGAATTGTAGAGCACCACGAGATCCGGGCGAGCGGCTACGATCGCTTCCAGGTTGGGTTGGAGGCCATCGCCGAGGCTGGGTACCTGGCTCGCTGCCGCGGGGTAGTCGCACCAGGTGGTCCGGCCCACGACCTGGCCACCGAGGCCGAGCGCGAAGAGCAGCTCGGTCGTGGCAGGGATCAGGGAGACGATGCGGGTGGCCGGTGCGGCGAGCCGGACGGTGTCGCCG
>Ga0315271_10001387_pt1 | contig 14563 bp, 12 predicted proteins | sample C3_top_MG_FD_204664 | JGI IMG/M metagenome (GOLD analysis project Ga0315271, IMG submission 204664) | Sediment microbial communities from Yellowstone Lake, YNP, Wyoming, USA - C3_top | ecosystem: Environmental > Aquatic > Freshwater > Lake > Sediment | place: USA: Wyoming | collected 2017-08-01 | reverse complement strand
GACCGAACAAATAGGGTGCCGGAAGGCGCGAACCCATGCCGCGATTGCGGATCGCTTCCATCCGTCCCATGCGGTAATGCAGGTCGAGAAAATAGCTGCGTTCCAGCTTGGCGGCCTGGATCCGGTGATGAATCACGGCTTCGGGCGTCCACCAGACCTTGAAGCCGGCGTTGAGCAGGCGGCGGTAGAAGTCCACCTCCTCGCCGCCAGTATTGTCCGCACCCTTGCGACCCAGCATGGCGTCGAATCCGCCGACGCTGGCGCAGACGGTTTTACGGACGCCGAAATTTCCGCCGTAGAAAGAGGTATAGGGATCGGTCAGGGGGGTGATTGCCGGGGCGCGGTTCAGTTCGCCCAGGAAACCCAGCAGTTCGTCCTTGAGCCAGGCGGGGCGTTCATCCTCGAACAGCACCCGAATACGACCGCCAAAGGCATCCGGATCATGCGCCTGGATCAGCCGCTCAAAAGCGCACAGCCAGTCGGGGTCGGCGGTCTCGTCGTCGTCCATGAAAATGACGTAGCTGCCATGCGCCTCGGCGATGGCGCGATTGCGTGCGTTGGACAAACCCAGTTTTTCTTCCCGGATCACGCGCACATTCCAGCCTTGCGGCCAGACATGCGCGGCAAGCAGGGCGGGGGTGTCGTCGCGGCAGCCATTGTCGATTACCAGGAATTCCCATGGCGCCTGCGGCAAATTCAATTCAGCCAGATCGGCCAGGGTGCGCCGCAGGCGAGCCGCCTGATTATGCGTACACAGGGCGACGCTGTAGGCGATGCTCATTGGCTCACTCCCGGCAGGCGACTTTTCAGCCGCTTGAGATAATAGCGGGCAGCGTGGGCGAAGCTGCCGTCATTGCTGCCCAGTTTGATCTTGCGCAGCAACATGACCGGGGTGTCGGTGCCATACACGTCGATGCGGCGGATGCGGAAAGGGTTCACGTCCTGGCGGTTGAAGCCGGGCTGGGTGGAAAAGGCGGCCCGATAGCCGGCGGCCCGGGTGGCCGCTTCCACCCGTTCATCCTGGTGGCCGAAGGGGAAGGCGATATACGGCACGTCGTGTCCAAGCAGCCCGGCCAGAGCCTGGCGGGAACCGGACAACTGGTCGGCAAGTCGGGTTTCGTCCAGTCTGGGCAGACTGGCGTGGCTGCGGGTATGAGAGTGAAAGCTCACGCCGCGCTTTTGCATGTCCCGGATTTCATCTGCATCGAGCAGCGGGTAGGTGGTTCCCGAGGGATTGGAGCTGCGGGTCCAGACATCCTGGCTGCCAATAAGATCGCTCACCAGAAACACGGTAAACGGCCAGTCCAGGGCTTCGAGCACAGGCAGGGCATGGTCGCGCACGCCACGGAAACCGTCATCGAAGGTGAGCAGCATGGCGCCTTCGGGCAACGGGGAGCCGCCATTCAGCCATTCCAGAAAGCGGTCTATGCCGACTGCGCGAAAGCCCTTGTCGGCAAGGGTGTGCATCTGGGCGGCAAAGTTGGATGCGGAGATGGCATAGCGAGCCTCCCAGTCATTGTGGGCTTCGCCCACCCGGTGGTACATCAGCACCGGTACCCGCGTCGCGTGACTCATGTCTGTCCCCGTTCCGTCAGCCGAATCAGTCCCCGATAGAGGGGCAGGGGCAGGAAGGCGCTCGCAATATGGCGGAGGTCCTGAAAGTGGAAATGGCCTTTCAGTCCGGCATGGCGAAAAAGTTTTCGGGCCGAAACCAGATCGCGTTTCCAGAAAGCCCGGTAAGCCTGGCGCAAAACCTGACCCTCGGTTAACTCTTTCAGTTTTTCGCCGGACAGGTGGGCGACGAGGCCGGGATTATGACGAATGAAGGTCTGTTGGGCTTCCAGGGCGTCCAGCACTTGCCGCCACTTCACGGCGGAAATCTGACCCGAGTCATGCCAGCGGTAGAAGGCCAGCACCTCGGGTACCCGCACGATGCTCCGGGTCACGGCCAGGGTGCGCAGCCAGAAGTCGTAATCCATGGACGAAAAGCGACGCTCGGAAAATCCATGCAATGTGTCCACCACGCTCCTTTTCATCAGGGCCGCGTGGATGGGCCAGGGGCAGGATCGCACGAAATGGGCGACGGCATCTTCCTCTTCGTAGGCCGGCGGAGTGTAGGGCGCGGACTGGATGCCCTCGCCTACATTTTGCCAGCCGCAATAGGCGAGGTCGGCTTCATGGCGGGCGATTGCGTCGTAGAGTTTTTCCAGCGTTTCAGGCAGCCACCAGTCGTCGGCATCCAGAAAGGCGATGTAGTCGCCGTGCGCGTGCTGCAAGGCTTGATTGCGTGCCGGATAGGGGCCGACACGGCCGCTGTGAAATAGCTGCAAGCGGCCGCCATGAATTTGCGCCAGTTGTTTCAGGATGGTGTCCGAACCATCGTTGGAGCCGTCATCGAACACAATCAGTTCCACGTTGCCATGCGTTTGACCCATGACCGATTCCACCGCTTCCTCAATATAGGGCGCGGCGTTGAAACAGGGCATGATCACGGAGATAAGCGGTTTGGGTTCGGTCATGGTGCGGCGTCTATATGCTGATCCGGGGTCGTGGGCGGCGGCGGGTCTGCGGACACAGCCGTCATGCCATAGGGTGTTGCCGAGTCATAGCACGACCGATAGTACTTTGCCAGGGTGTTCGCGGGGCGTCGCGGGTTGCCGGTGAGCATCCCGGCAAGGCGGTCGAACGCAGTCTGGTCTTGCAGGGGCTGATTATTTCCATGGCCGGTGAGCAGTGCGATGGCGTGCGTCGCATGGCTGCCGACCACCGTCCAGCCGGTCGGCCCTACCGGGATGCTGAAATCAGCCTTCTCAACGGGCAGCAGCTCGGGCCGGCACGTCCAGAAGGGATGGTCGTCGCTCAAGGCGAAGGCGGCCACCAGTGAGCGCAGCGACCACAGGCAACTGGCCGGCCCGGAATAATTCTCCAGCAGTCGCGGGTCGGCCTCAAGGTAGCCTTGTTTGACGTTGCCGTGTGCGACTGCGCCCCGGCGGATGAAATACTGCCAGGTCACATCCAGCGCCCTTCTGGCTTCACCGGGCTTGACCCGATCCGGGAAGTCGGCCTGGGCGAAGATCAGGGGCGCCGGGGCGGCCATCCGGTAACAGGCGCTGCGACCCATGACGGGAAAGCCCTGGGGCCCGATGAAATAGCGGTAGGACGCAACAAAATCCATGAAGGCCGTGGTGATGAAGTCCGGATCCAGTTTCGGCTGGATGCGATTGATCCATTGCAGTTGATAGTGAAAACCCCAGGCGTTGTAGTAGTCGAAGCCCGGCGTGTCCGCCCTGTCTCCGTCCTGGAACCAGCCGTCTCCACGATAGAAGGTCTTGGCGCGCTGATAATGGCTTTCCAGCCCGGCGGCATCGTGGGCTTCGCCCAGGGCGGACAGAACGGCATTCACCTGAACCACGAAGAGATGCCAGTTGTTGTCGGGGATGCGTTTGCCGTTCACCTGGATGAGCCAGTTGGCGACCTGGCTGCGCTGTTCGGCGGACAGGCTGTTCCAGAGCCGATGCCGGGTCAGCCAGAGCGTCAGGGCGAGATCCGCCGCCTCGACGATCGCCTGTCCCCAATGTTGGATATTGCCCCAATACTCCTTCGATGCGGGGTCGGTTCCAGCGAGGATGCCCGCCTTCAGCAGGTCGAGCAGATCCAGCGACTTGCCGTCGTCCAGCGTGATCCGTGCCGGTCGATTGCCATAGAGCCAGGCGCCCGCCAGCGGGGCAATTCTGGAAAAGCCTTCCAGTCGATCCATGGCCGGGCCGTTGTAACTGCCCATGCCGGGATAGTCGGCCAGAGCGCCGAGGCGGCTGCGGTGCGTGGCATGGCCTGCCATGAAATAATGAAACAGCTCCGCGTAGGCTTGCCGGGTGGGAGGGCGGTCAGTCCTGAACCCCGATAGCCGAGCCTCGGCCGTTACGGGAAAACGGCGCAGCAGCGGGAAATGGCGCAGCCCCCAGCAGGCGCTCAGCTTGCGGGCGATGACTTCGCGAATGTCAGAACCGGTGGCGGCCATGGTCAGGATGCCGGGTCTCCAACCCCGAGGCGGTGGCACATGTCTCGTGAGAGGGCGGGATAAGCCACGCGTTCGGCCAGCATGGCCCGGATGGTGCGGCGCATACCGATAATCTCGGCTTCGTCCATGCGGGTGATCCTGTCCATGGCGGCAGGCCAGCGGCCGGGCGCTACGGCGATGCAATTCGCCCCGTCTTTCAGTTCAAGGTCGTAGAGATCCAGTTCGTCTGCGTTCAACACCGGGATGCTCCCGCGCAACAGGGCTTCCACCGGGCGGTGGGTGACCAGGGAGTAACCCGGCGGGGACAGGGTGAAGTCCGATTGCGTCAACACGCCGAGGAATTCCCCGGGGCTCAAGGCGGCGGGCCGGGCATCCGAATAGGCATTCCAGTACATCGTCTTGGGCGGCTTCCGGGCGTGAGCCGATGGGGCAAGCTGAGTGAAAAAGGGCTGGACGCTGTCCAGGATACGTTCACGAACGGCTGGATCCCGGCTGCCCAGAAAATTGGCCAGTATGGGTCGTGGGAGTTCGGTATCCCAATCCAGGGCATGGATTTCCTGAAACAGCCGCTCGTCCTGGAGAAATTTGGAATGGGCATCGAAGCCGACCACGCGCCTGGATTTGAAGAGTCCCAGCAGGTCAGCCGGATAGAAACCATCCTTGTAGGCAATTCGACCGACCTTGCGAAACCAGCGGCCGTACCAGCGCCATTCCCGCCATTGGCACAGCATTGCCTGGCGATAGGCGCGGCTGCGGTCGCCCGATGACACAACCGTGATGCAGGATGCCCCGGGGGCAAGCCGGTCCAGCACGTCACGGTGCCGCAACAACAGCGGATGGCCTTGAACGACGAGCCTTGCAAAGTGTTGCGGCGGGCGGGCCTTAGAATCGGCGACCAGAGTCACCCCGGGAATGGCCGCGATACGGTGCGACAAACTCCAGTCGGACTGCCGATCCCGCTCCACGTCGGCAATCCAGACCAGCACCTCGTGACCGCTGAAGGCAAGCGCCCTGGCGATGGTGTAAGTCAGGGAGTCGCTCCACAGGGCGAGAAGACAGGTGGTCATTGACGAGATGCCGGGTTATGCGCGGGGGTAACGGGCGGGACTCAGTCGACATCCACATGCTTGGCCAGACCGCGCAGCCAGTCGGCCGTTGTCCGCCGTAGAGACCAGAATTGGGGGCCGTTTTTCTTCTGCGGAATATGCCCCTGTTTCCGGGCGTCTGCCCGCTCTGCCTGCGCCTCGCCAGTCAGTTGGGCAATACGGTGCTCATAACCGAGGCGTTGCGCCAACTCGCCGACCTGGCTCTCGAATTCCTGGATTTCCTGCTCCGTCCATTGATCCACGTTGCGTTTGCGCCAGAAGGCGTGGGGCTTGCTTTGCTTCAAGGCATCAAACTCAGCCTGGCTGACCATGGCCTGGTAACCCAGGAACTGGGCCAGTTCCAGATATTTCGGGTAATCGAAATCCTCGATGCGGACGACGCGATAACTATCCTCGGGGAGTTCGGCCAACTGTTCAAGCGTGCGTTCGTTCCAAGCCCGCCAGAACCAGGCAATTTTGCCGACTGGCGTCATTGCGTTCCAGGCAGGGAAAAAATCTCCGCTGGGGGCGATCCGGGCGAAAAAGGTGTGAACCTTCTCCGGACTCTGGTCCTGATATCCGGTCGCCAGGTCAGGGTTCTTGACAATGTAGGGGCGGCGGTAAAAGCCCTTGTGGGCGAAAGAGGTCACCACCCGGTCGGGGCGTCGCACCAGCAGGATGAATTTTGCGCCGAAGCGCTCGTGCAGTTCTTTCACCGAAACGGACAGGTAGGGACTGGCCTCGAAGGAATACGCATGGCTTTCGAGGTCGCCCAGGATTTCTTTTTCCTTGGTTGCCAGGAAACCTTCGTGGTCTACCGGCAAGCCATGCCACTGACAGTAGCGGTGAAACGTTTCGTTATCCGGGTTGCGCTCATGGGAGCTGGCCACGTTGGGTTCCTTGTCCATGAGTTGATACAGAAACAGGGTGCCGCATCGGCCGGTGCCGATGGTGAAGCCAACTTTGTTTTCGAAGTTCATCTCGAAGCTCTTTTAAGTGATGTCCGGGGCGGCGTCCGCCGCTGGGTGCGGCCGGGCTACGAATCGGTGGATCAGGCGGTCTCGAATCGATAGCCGAACAGGCGAATGTCGTTCTGGTGACGGTCTGCGACAAGGGTGCGGGTTGTGTCGTCGTAATACTCGGAATAGTGGTGATCCCGCTTGCGCATGCCCGACTTCAGGTGGGGAAGTTGCACCTCTGGCAGCCCCACCCGCTTGCACACCTCGCTCAGGTCCTGCGCCAGATTTTCATAACGGATGACGTAATCGACGCACAGTTCGCCGTCGATAGTGTAGAAGCGGTCATTGCTATCCCATTCGCCTTCCTTGAGGAAGCGGCTGAACAGTTTTCTGGCAGGTCCCAGCTCGTCGAAGGGAAAGCCGAGCGCGTGATAGAAGCGCTTGGCGGGCTTCATCGCCGGATCGTTCCGGTGATTCCAGAAGAAGCGCGACAGGGTGCGCTCCCAGGGGTTGCGGGCGATGCTGAACTTGAAATAGCCATCCCAGATCCCGGGGGCGATGCTGTTCTTGATGGTGAGGGCGTCGTCATGCTGCTGGAACCCCCCCTCGTTCATGGACTTGTGTACCCAGGCGCCGGATTCGTCGCGATTGAAGCCGTAATCGCCCAAAGGGGTGACGATGTCGTCGCCGCCGCAATAATTCGAGAGAGCCGCCTCGATACTGGTGCCGGCTGTCTTGGTCGACTTGATAAAGATGTACTTGTGGGTGTGGGAGAGGATCATGGTGGATTCGCCATCAATGCGTCGATGTTGTTGTGTTCGATATGAAGCAGCCGGTCGGCCGCTACGTTGTGGAATTCCTCGCTGCGCCCGTCGCTCCAGCGCACCACGATCCTGCTGACGCGCGGCTGGGTTCCGAGCCCGAAATACAGGCGATAGTGGCCCTGGGAAAAATACGAACCCTCATTGCCGCCGACTTCCTGCGCTTGTTTTCCGTCAGGCGTATAAACCGTGACCTGCGCACCGATGGCCTGCCGGTTGCCGGGGGGGCCGGATAGCTGAATCTGGAGCCAGTGCCTGGCTGGGCTGACATTGCGCCAGGCGTGCAATATCCACAGGAAAGCATCGTCGCCGGACTTGAAAGCTTTCTTCCACCAGGGCCAGAGGCTGGGGTTTTCGTTCAAGGCAATCAGCACATCGCGGGCGCCGTTATTGTCCCGGTCATACCACTGGACGATCGCCGCCAGGTATTTTCTGTCGGGTAAGGCGAGCAGTCCGGTGGCCTCGAATCGGTGACCCTTGACCTGATGGTACAAGCCGCCGGGTACCACATGCAGATCCATCAGGCCGTCGTTGTCGTAATCCACCCAGGCGGCCGTCATGCCCTCGGAAGGCAGACCTGTCGTCGCGGGTTGCACCGGTCTGAACGTGCCGCCATCGTTGACCAGCAACACATTCCCCTTCTTGGAGGAGGAGAAGACGTCCAAGTCCCCATCCGCATCGTAGTCCGCCACCGTGAGCTTGCCGTCGAAACGCCAGTAGTTGTTGGAATCGGTTTTCAGACCGGCAACATCGGCGCGGACGAAGGCTGCGCGATAAATGAATTCCGGCGCAAAGCGTCCAGCATGGTTGCGGTAGAGAAAGAAGCCCTTGTCCTCCGTGGTCAGCAGATCGATATCGCCGTCGTTGTCCGCGTCCATCCAGAGGAAATCGATGAGTTCATGCTCGGGCAGACCCAGTCCGACTTCCGTGGCGACATCCCGAAAACGCCCGTCGGCTTCCTGCCGGTAGAGTTGCTTGGGGTAGCCCCCGGCAACTTTGCCTCTATCCTGGCAGTTGATGAATAGATCGATGCGTCCGTCCTGATTGAAGTCCGTCCACTCGACATGGCGGCCCGAGCAGTCCTTCTTTTCGATGCCCGCCTCGGCGGTGATATCCCTGAAGCGCGGCGTCCCGCCCGATATCAACAGTTCATCACGGATATTTTTTCTGATCGAGTCCGGCAGCTTCCTCAGCGTTCCGCCTACGCCGCCCCTGGAAATGAATACGTCCAGTTGACCGTCGTTGTTGTAGTCCGCCCAAGCCAGGCCATGCCGATCGCGCAGATAGGGGGAAAAGCCGTGGCTCGTCGGCGTAGCCTTCCGGTTGCCGATGAAAACCCGGGCAAGGGGGAAGGAGGGTTCGATCTGGAAATTGACAGGCACGCCGCGCGACGGCGGGATAAGGTCCAGTTGAGCATCCCCGCTGGCGCTGAACTTGATGCGGGTTTCGCTGACCGGGGAGTCGGCTGACGTGGCGCTCTCCTCCTGGATCGTGAAGCCTTCGTTCTTTCCGACCTTGATCGCGCTGTGCATCCTGATGGTTCCGGCCAAGGGAGTCTGCTTGCCCAGTTTGAACGCACGCAGGGTCAGCGTATCGCCGAGCCAGTAGATATAGAGGCCCGGCTTGTCCATGACGGGCGCCTTGAATGATTGCTCCCATCCGGGGAAATCCGGGTTTTGATCCAGCCCCCACTGCGTCAGCACATCCCGATAGCTGTCGTTTTCCTGGGCCAGGAGCAGTACCTGGCGGTAATTGTGATTGGAAGTGTAGATATCCAGACGGCCATCGCCGTCGGCGTCCACTATCCCCAGGTCGAACAGGTGATGGATTTCGCTCAGCGGAGGCCGGGCTGCGACGAACCAGTCGCCCTCTGCTGCCATGATCCGCTGTGCGTAGGCTTTCACTTCCTCTTTTTGGGAATAGGCAAAATACGCCGCCGCACTCAACAAGAGCAGGGCGATGAATAAAAGTATCTTGTTAGCGGGTGCCATCTCTTTTTTGATGGTGCATCGTCGGGAATGGCCGATGCATTTTTTGCGCGAATGACATGGCGACATTGTAACGGCAGCGGCTTGTTTTTCCTGAACGACTGGCGCGCCACCATGGGATCGCCTTCATGAGCCATGGAGCAATCTCACGCGTCATTTCAGGATTTTAGGAGCCAGCCTGAGTCCAGCCTGCAATTGCTTGCGCCAGCGCTGCGACTCGCCGCTAATCGCCGGGATGGGCAGGTAGAGAACGGCCAGCAGATAAACCAGCGGCCCGGTCAGAAGCATCAGCGATAAATAGAGCACCGGGTGGGAGAGCGGGGTTTCGCCGAGAAGCAAATGGACGGCCGCAAATGCCAGAAAGAGCAAAGTGTTCAATGCCAATCCGGGCGTGATGGCGCGGAACAGATCGCCAGGTCGAGTTGGGATGGTGCGCAAAACCAGGGCGTAGTAATACGCAGCGCTGAAAACATGGGTGGCGAGGAGACCCCAGGCGACTCCGGTCAGCCCCCATTTGAGCCCGATGACGCAGGCTGCAATGGTGACGATCAGGCGGATCACCAGTGCATGCATTTCCTGCGTCAGCCGGTTTTGCGCATCCAGCAAAACGGCGCAGGGGTGCATGATGTTGAGAAAAAAGCCGGACAGGGCAAGGATGCTCATGGGCTGCGCCACCGCCAGCCATTTTTTGCCGTACACCACCGAGATGAACGGCTCGGCGACCCACCACAGCCCCACATACAACGGCAGGGTGTACACCATCAGCAGGGTGATCATGCGATAGAACAGATATTTGGTTTGGTCCAGATCGTCCTGCACCTTGCTCATGGCGCGAAAAACCGGTTGTACGGTGGCGGACATGAAAAGCTGGTTGGGAATGCGGGACAGGCTTTCGCCCTTGTTGAACAGCCCGAGGAAAACCGGGCCGGCCAGCTTGCTCAGAATGAGATTTTTGCCTTCGCGCGTCAGGTAGGACAGAAAATCATTGGTAGTAATCTTGAAGCCGTAAGCGCTATGTTTGCGCATGATGTCCAGGTCGAAATTGAGCCGAAGCTTGAGCGGGGTGAGCCGCGCCAGCATGATGTTGGTGCTCAATGCACCGAGCAGCCCGGAGAGCGTGAGGCTCCAGACACCCATGCCGGCCCGTGCCATCAGCACGCTGGCGATCCCGGTCAATATGGTGGCCACGAGTTCGGACAGCGAGCGTTTCTTGAAATCCATTTCGCGGTTCAGCCAGGATCGGCGCATGAAGGCGAAAGGCCGCATCAGGAACACCACGGTGGAAACGCGGATCAGATCGGCATAGAGGGGGGTGTCGAAATAAGCCGCAATCCAGGGAGCCGTAAAAAAGAAAATCAGGTAAATCAGAACCCCGAGGCCGAGCTGCATGGTGAACACGGCATTGAAGTCGTTTGCGTCCGCCTCCTTGGCGCGTATCAGGGATTGCCCCATGCCGCCGCTGGCCAGCATGCCGGCAAAGCCGGTGAAGACCTGGATGGTGACGATCATGCCGAAATCCGCAGGCGCCAGCAGACGCGCCAGGATGACCCCGAATGCGAACTCCATGAGGCGCATCCCCATATTGCCGACCATCAGCCACTTGATTCCGCCGCGCAGGCTTTGTCCAACGCTCATGGGGTGTGGTCGGGCATGACAGGCCGGGCGGTTGAGGGGAGGCGATTCATTGCAGACTATTACGATGGCTGCGCCGATTATCGACGAAATTGACCAGCATTCGATAGGGGACGCTGGGCAGGAGGCTGGCGAGCAGGTGTTTCAAATCGCCGGCTTTCCAGTCGCCCCTGCGGAATGCGCGGCGGAACAGTCGGCGGGCGGATTCGGTATCGTTCTGCCAGTGGCAGCGATAGGCTTCTTGCAGCAGCGGCTGGTAGATGAGCTCGTGGAGCAGGGCGGGGGGTAGATGGGCGGCCAGCCCGGGATGATTGCGTGCAAAGTCGCGGCGCACCGCCACCGCGTCAAACGTCTGCTGCCAGCGCGGGATGGGTGCGCCGATTCTTGGATAGCGGCGGCAAAATGCCAGCGCCTCAGGGACGCGAACAAATTTGGGCTGACGCGCCAACATGCGCAGCCAGAGATCGTAATCCATCGCGGTGGGCGCGCGTTCCGAAAAACCGCGCATGTCGTCGATGATCTGGCGGCGGATCAGTGCAGCATGGATCGGCCAGGGGCAGTCTTCGAGAAAACAGGCGACCCTGCCCTTCTCCTCGGTATGGTCGGGCGGGATGTGCGGTCGCGTATCGGTCGCCGCCAGCCCCATGTCTTGCCAGCCGCAATAGGCAAGATCAGCCTGGCTTGTGGTGAGGGCGGCGTGCAATTGCGTGAGCGCCTCGGGATCCCAGGTGTCGTCGGCGTTGAGGAAAGCGATGAAGTTTCCTTGGGCGCGTGCCAAGCCGTGATTGCGCGCGGCAAATGGACCGACGCGACTTTGGTAAAGCGCGGTGATGCGATCGGGATGCGCGGTCGCCAGGCGCTGGATGATCTCGGCCGAGCCATCGATCGAGCCGTCGTCCACCATGATGAGTTCCACATCGGGGTAGCTTTGCTGGAGCACGCTCTCAACCGCATCCTCCAGATAAGGTGCGGCGTTGAAACAGGGCATGACGACAGAAATTAGTGCGGGGTCAAATTTGTCCATTGTCTTGTTGCTCAGATGGGTTCCTCAGTTCCGCAGGGCATTGAATTGACCCGAACCGAATCATAGCCGTATCCGTAATGGTAATGAGGGGCTTTGGTTACAATCCATCATCTGCTCATCCTCTGGTTTTGACATGCAAACCCTCACCGTCGATCTCGGCGACCGCTCCTATCCCATCCACATCGGCGCCGGCCTGCTGGGTCAGGCTGACCTGATCCTGCCGCATCTGGCGCAGAAGCGCGTGATGGTGGTGACCAACACCACGGTCGCACCGCTGTATCTGGAAAGGCTCACCGCGACGCTGGAGGCAGCCGGCGTGGCGGTGGCGACCGTGGTGCTGCCCGACGGCGAAGCCTACAAGAACTGGGAAACGCTGAACCTGATTTTCGATGCGCTGCTGACCCAGCGTGCCGAGCGCAAGACCACGCTGATCGCGCTGGGCGGCGGGGTGATCGGCGACATGACCGGGTTCGCCGCGGCGAGCTACCAGCGCGGCGTGCCCTTCATCCAGATTCCCACCACGCTGCTGTCGCAGGTCGATTCGTCGGTGGGGGGCAAAACCGGCATCAACCATCCGGCGGGCAAGAACATGATCGGCGCCTTCTATCAGCCGCAGGTAGTGCTGGCCGATACCGATACGCTGATAACCCTGCCCGCGCGTGAACTGTCGGCAGGGCTGGCCGAGATCATCAAATACGGCCTGATCTGGGATGTGGCATTCCTCGCCTGGCTCGAAGCCAACATGGACAAACTGCGCGCGCTCGATGCCGCCGCGATTACCTATGCCATCCACCGCTCGTGCGAAATCAAAGCGCAGGTGGTGGGCGAGGACGAGCGCGAAGGCGGCATCCGCGCGATTCTCAATCTGGGCCACACTTTTGGTCACGCCATCGAAACCGGCATGGGCTATGGCAACTGGCTGCATGGCGAGGCGGTGGGCGCGGGCATGGTGATGGCGGCAGATGCCTCGCAGCGCATGGGCTGGTTGAGCGAGGCCGACGTTGCGCGCACACGCAGCCTGATCCGCGCCGCCGGGTTGCCCGACGCGGCGCCGGATCTGGGCGCAGACCGCTACCTCGAATTCATGGGGCACGACAAAAAAGTCGAGAGCGGAAAAATGCGTTTCGTGTTGCTGAAAAAACTGGGCGCAGCGGTGGTGACGGGCGACGTGCCGGATTCGACCCTGCGCGCCACGCTGGCAGCGTGCGCCACAGACCAATCATCTTGTCTAGAATAAAGAAACACATTGTTTGCATTAATCGTGTTTTTAACGATAATACAAACTATGTTTTCTGATACTTCAAGCCAATCCTTGCAGCAACTCGGCGCACGCTTGCGCGCTTTGCGGCTCGACCGTAACGAAGCCCAGGCGCGTTTTGCGGCGCGCTTGGGGGTCTCAATCCCCACGTTGCGGCGGCTGGAGCAGGGCGACCCTGGCACGCAAATCGGCCACTGGTTTGCCGCGCTCGAACTGCTGGATCGTCTGCACGAAGCCGATGCCTGGCTCGCGCCTTTTACCAGTCTGTTTGCCGCCGCGCCGCCCGCACCCTTGCTGCGCCAGCGCGCGCGGCGGCGCAAATCCGCACCATGATTCAACCCGCACCATGATTCACCCGCGCCATGATCCAGCTTGATGTCTGGTTGACGATGCCCCATGGCGACCGCGTGCAGGTGGGTGAGCTGGCGTGCAGTGATGCTGATTCGCACGGGCGCTACCGCAGCGCGTTTCGCTACACGCCGGATTATCTGGCCGCAAATGTAGCCTTCCCGCTTGACCCCGCCGCCTTGCCGCTGGGCGCGCAGGAATTCCAGTCCACCCAGTTGAATCCGCCCCTGCTCGCGCTGGAAGACGCGCTACCGGATGCCTGGGGACGGCGTTTGCTGGTGTTGCGCCACGGCCTCAAACGCGGCCAGCAGGCCGAACCGATATTGCTGCGTGCGATGGGCGGCGCGGGTCTGGGCGCGCTGGGGTTTAGCCTGCCCGGCCAGCCGCTGGAGGCTTACGACGGCTCTGCCGATAGTGTTGCCTTGACCGAACTGGCCGATGCCGCCGCGCGACTGGAAGCAGGCGAAGCCATCGACGACAGCAGCCGAAAATTGCTCGCGGCAGGCAGCTCGCCCGGCGGCGCGCGCCCCAAGGCGCTGGTTCACGATGCCAGCGGCTACTGGATCGCCAAGTTCGCCAGTCGCCGCGACGACTGCGATGTGGTCGGGCTGGAAGCGGCCAGCCTCGATCTGGCGCGCCGCGCCGGTTTGCGCGTGCCCCGATTCAAGTTACACACATCCAAATTACACACACTCAGTCCCGCGCGCCGCGCCTTGCTGGTCGAACGCTTTGATCGCACGGATAACGGGCGGCGGCACATGCTGAGTTTTCGCGCGCTGTTGCAGGCGAGCGGGCATTACGTGCTGGGTTACGCAGACTTGATTGCCGCCTTGCGCCGCTACAGCGACGCGCCCGAAATGGACGCGCCGCAACTGTATCGGCAGATGGTGTTCAACGCGCTGATCGGCAACACCGACGACCACCTGAAAAATTTCTGGATGCTGCATGACGACAGCGGTTGGCGGCTCTCCCCGGCGTTCGACCTGTTGCCCGACACGGGGCGGCTGGTCGAGCATGTGCTGTGTTTTGATCTCGAACCTGCCGCCCCCAAACCGGCGCAGCTCGCGGCATTGGGACGCAAGTGGGGCATCACCAGTGCAGCGGCGATTTGCGACGAGGTGCGCGTCGCGTTAGCCGAATTCGCCCCGGTTGCGGCAGACTACGGCGTGCCGCAACCTGACATTGACCGTTTCGCCGCCGACCTTGCCCGCCGCGCGCTGTCCTGACTTACACCGCCCTGACTTACATCGCACTGACTCCGCCGACCATGACCGATCTTGCACAATACGCCGCCCATTCCAGCCAAACCCGCGGGCGCCTGCACCCCGAACCGCTCGCCGCGCCGCGCTCCGAATTCCAGCGCGACCGCGACCGCATCATCCACTCCACCGCGTTCCGGCGGCTGGAATACAAAACCCAGGTGTTTGTGA
>Ga0315271_10001385_pt1 | contig 14564 bp, 12 predicted proteins | sample C3_top_MG_FD_204664 | JGI IMG/M metagenome (GOLD analysis project Ga0315271, IMG submission 204664) | Sediment microbial communities from Yellowstone Lake, YNP, Wyoming, USA - C3_top | ecosystem: Environmental > Aquatic > Freshwater > Lake > Sediment | place: USA: Wyoming | collected 2017-08-01 | reverse complement strand
CAGTTCTGCGGTGCGGTGGAGCAGCCAGCGTCCGAGGGCGTCGAATCGCGGCCGGTGCGCCGCGGTGGGCCGGCCGCCCAGAATGGAACCAAGCCCCATGTCGAGATTCGGTGCATCCCAGATCAGCAGCACCCGCTTGGAAGCCGGACCCGGATCCGGTCCGACCGGGCCCGGCGGGGCGGCCTGCGTGGTCTCATCGATCACGGTCACAGGTGTTTCACCCACAGAAATTCGGTCACCGCGTCGCCGGCGTGACGGGCTTTCGCCTCGTACTTGGTGGCCGGCCGCTCCTTCGAGATGGCCAGCGCCTCGCCCGGCCGGGCCGGGCGAAGTCCCGGTTCGGCGTTCCCGACCGCCGCGATTTGCTCGGCGTAGCCCCGGTGGTCGGTGGCAATGTGCAGAACGCCGCCCGGGCGTAACCGCTCGGTGATCAGTGTGACGGTCTGCGGCTGAAACAGCCGACGCTTGTGGTGGCGGGACTTCGGCCAGGGGTCGGGGAAGAAAATCCGCACGCCGGTGAGCGAGCCGGGGAGCACCAGATGTTCGAGAACGTCGATGCCGTCGCCCCGGATCAACCGGATGTTGGAGATGGCCTCACGGTCGATGGCGCTCAACAATTGAGCCAGGCCGCGGCGGTAGACCTCGACGGCGATGACGTCGATATCGGGCTCGTCGGCGGCCATTGCCAGCGTTGAAGTGCCTGTGCCGCAACCGATCTCGAGGACCAGCGGTGCAGTGCGGCCGAACCAGCACTCCGTATCGAGTGGTTCATTGTGTTCCTTGTCGCCCGACTCGGTTGGCCGGGCCAGCATCCCGAGCCGCGGCCACAGCCGATCCCAGACGTCCTGCTGGGCTTCGGTCAGGGCTGCCCGCCGTGAGCGGAAACTACTCACCCGCCGGTGGGCATGCGCCGCGACGTCGGGCACGGTCGAGCCGCCCGGGCGCTGGGGATGCATTTGACCATGGTGGCCCATGAACAGCGGGGCATGACCACCCGGATACAGATTGATACCCAACAGTTGTCTTTCGCCTGACTCGCGCGCAAACGGGGTGGCTGCCACCATGGCTGCCGATGTCGCTGGCAGCCCAGCGGGAATGGAGAGCGATGGACGACGGTCCACTCGCCGCGGTGCTGGCCGCCGGTGCCGCCGTGCTCGATGATCCGGCCCTGTCGCGTCTGAGCGCCGACCTGAGCGCGCCCCTGCGGGTGGGGGTCTGCGGTCGGCCGGGTGCCGGTCGGGCCGCAGTGCGTCGTGCGCTGCGGGGCGCGGGCCTTGTGGTGGCGGGCCCGGGCGTGGCCGCTGACATCGGCGTCTACGTCTTCACCGAAACCCTGACCCCTGACGACCGCGCCGCTCTCGCCGAGACCCGCCTGCCGACGGTGGCAGTACTCAACAAGGCTGATCTCGCCGGGTTTCGGGACGGTGGGCCCATGGCGATTGCCGCGGCCCGGTGCCGTGAGCTGCAGTCCAGCACCGGGGTGCCGACTAGGCCGCTGGCCGCGCTGTTGGCGGTCGCCGCTGGCGATCCCGCCGTACTTGATCCCGAACTCGTGGCGGCGCTGCAGCAGTTGAAGGAGGGGTCGGCAGGGGCGAACCCGGCGGCCTTGAGCCCGGGAATCCGGCGCCGGCTGCTGGCCGAGTTGGATCTGTTCGGGATCGCCAATGCCGTGGCGGCGGTATCCGATGGCGCGGATCCGGCAGCGCTGGCTGCGCTGTTTCGCCAGCTCAGCGGAGTGAACTCGGTGATTGCGGAGATTGATCGGGTCGGCGCGCTGCCGAGGTACCGCCGACTGATCGATGCCTTGGCGCCACTGGTCGGTCAGTCGGTCGGTCCCCGCGGCGCCCGGGTGGCGGAGTTCCTCGCCGGCGACGCCGTCGTACTGGCGCGGAGGGCCGCCGCGGCCGACGTCCTGACCGCCGCGGGGGAGATCCCAGCGGGGGAGATCCCAGCGGGGGAGATCCCAGCGGGGGAGATTCCAGCGGGGGAGATCCCAGCGGGGGAGATTCCAGATGATTCCGGCGGGCCCGACGCCGCGCTGCGCCGGGCGATCTCCTTTCAGCGCTACGCGCGCGGCCCAGTGGCGGTGCTGCACCGTGCCTGCGGTGCCGACATCGTGCGCGGTGAGCTGCGGCTGTGGCGGCGGGCCACCCGATGCCCATGAGCGAACGCCCAACCATTCTGGTGACCGGCCCGGCACTGGCCGGCGTGACCGCAGTGGCCCGCGCACTGCAGGTGCGGTTGGGTCCCGGGTATCGCGTGGTCGAATGCCTCGGCCCCGGTGAGCGGTCAGCGACCGTGGTGTTCGTCAGCTCCGCGGCCGCTCCGATGGCCGACGCCGACGCGGCCTTACTCGATGACGCTGCGGCCGAGACCGCCGCGGTGGTGGGCGCGGTGGCCAAGATCGATGTTCACCGCACCTGGCCGCAGGTCCTCGAGGCCAACCGCAACCGCTATCCGCATCTGGCCTGGGTGGGGGTCGCGGCCGACCCGCAGATCGGGGCAGCGAGGCTGGACCGGCTTGCCGGGGCGGTACTCGCGACGCTGGCCCTCTGCGGGCGGGAGCGCTCTCGCGGCGGCGAACCTGCGCCGCAATCGCGTGCCGCACGGACGTTGTTGCTGCGCAGCCGGATTCAGCAGGCCCGGGTGCACCTCGCCGGGCAGGCTCGCGCGCTATGCGTGAGCCTGCGCGCCGAATTGCGCCAGGAGGCGGCCGGGGTACCGCGGGGCGGGGTCGATGCGTTCTGTTCGCGGGCGCATCGCCGGTCGACGCAGGTGGTGGCGGAGTTCGACGCCACGCTGAGCACGGCGCTGCCCCGCCTCGTCGGTCTCCCGGCGGGGCCGTTCTCAGCGTCGGCACCGTCATGTCCGGCGCTCGAGTCGTATCTGCCGCGCTTCGGCCACCCGCGATCGCACGACCGATTGGCCGTCCTGCTCAGCGTCGGCTTCGGTCTCGGGGTGACATTCACCGTCGGTCGGTCGCTGGCCTATCTGGTGCCCGCCTGGTGGCCGGCCGTCGTCGCGGGTTGTATCGCGGCCGGCATCGCACTGACCTTCTGGGTGATCCGAACCCGCAGCCTTTTGGCCGAGCGTGCGGCGCTGGATCGGTGGTCAGCGGAGCTGGCCGCCGGCGTGCGCGCGGCCCTGGAGGATCAGCTGGTGATCCAACTGCTGGCGGCCGAAACCGCCCTGGCGGCACGTTCCGGGATTGGGCCGTCGCGCGATCGGACATAATCTGTTCCTCGACGGCTTTGTGGTTAGCGGCGGGCGGTTTAGCGGCGGGTAGCACGCCCGCGTTAATCTGAACCCAACTCAAGTGGGAGACACCAAATGACCTCAGCGACCATCCCCGGTCTGGACAACGCACCGACCAAGCACGCCGGCTTGCTCAGCTGGGTCCGCGAGGTCGCCGAACTCACGCAGCCGGATCGGGTCGTGTTCGCTGACGGGTCGGTGGCGGAGTACCAGCGTCTGTGCGACCAACTCGTGGCCGCCGGCACCTTCACCGCGTTGAGTGCACCGGACAAGCCGGGTTCCTACCTGGCCCGCTCGGAGCCCTCGGATGTGGCCCGCGTCGAGTCTCGGACATTCATCTGCTCGGCTCGTGAGGCCGACGCCGGTCCGACCAACAACTGGATGGCGCCCGAGGAAATGCGCGCCACGATGACCGAGTTGTACCGGGGGTGCATGCGTGGGCGCACCATGTACGTGGTGCCGTTCTGCATGGGACCCCTTGGCGCGGACGATCCTAAGCTGGGGGTGGAGATCACCGATTCGGAGTACGTCGTGGTGTCGATGCGGACCATGACTCGGATGGGCACGGCGGCGCTTGCGAAAATCGGCGATGACGGCTTCTTCGTCAAGGCACTGCATTCGGTGGGCGCGCCGCTGGAACCGGGCCAGGCCGACGCGCCGTGGCCCTGCAGCGAGACCAAATACATCAGCCACTTCCCGGAGACCCGGGAGATCTGGAGTTACGGGTCGGGTTACGGCGGAAACGCGTTGCTGGGCAAGAAGTGTTACTCGCTGCGAATCGCCTCGGTGATGGCCCGCGACGAGGGCTGGCTGGCCGAACACATGCTGATCCTCAAACTCATCTCCCCGGAGAATAAGGCTCACTACGTGGTGGCGGCGTTCCCGTCGGCGTGTGGAAAGACGAACCTCGCGATGCTGCAGCCGACAATCCCGGGTTGGCGCGCCGAGACCCTCGGCGACGACATCGCCTGGATGCGTTTCGGTGAGGACGGTCGGCTGTACGCGGTGAACCCGGAGTTCGGATTCTTCGGGGTGGCACCGGGCACTAACTGGAGTTCCAACCCGAACGCGATGAAGACGATCGCCGGCGGCAACACCGTTTTCACCAACGTCGCGCTGACCGACGACGGCGACGTGTGGTGGGAGGGCCTCGAGGGTGAACCGGAACACCTGATCGACTGGTTGGGCCAGGACTGGACTCCGGAGTCCGATCATCCTGCCGCTCATCCGAACTCGCGTTACTGCACGCCGATGTCTCAGTGTCCCACCCTGGCGCCGGAATGGGATGATCCGCAGGGTGTGCCGATCTCGGCGATCCTGTTCGGCGGCCGACGCAAGACGACGGTGCCACTGGTGACGCAGGCTCGCGACTGGCAGCACGGGGTGTTCATCGGCGCCACCCTGGGCAGTGAGCAGACCGCCGCCGCTGAGGGCACGGTCGGCACCGTGCGCCGCGATCCAATGGCCATGCTGCCGTTCCTGGGGTACAACGCCGGTGACTACTGCCAGCACTGGATCGACCTCGGCAAGAACGCCGACTCCTCGAAGCTGCCGAAGATCTTCTTCGTCAACTGGTTCCGCCGCGGTGATGACGGACGCTTCCTGTGGCCGGGCTTCGGCGAGAACAGTCGGGTGCTCAAGTGGATCGTCGAACGCGTGGAGGGCAAGGTAGAGGGCGTGTCGACCCCGATCGGTGTCGTGCCGGCGATCGGCGATATGGACCTCGGTGGGCTCGATGTCACCGAGTCCGACGTCGCCGAGGCACTGCGCGTCGACACCGCAGAGTGGCGCGCGGAACTTCCCTTGATCGAGGAGTGGTTCGACTTCCTCGGTGAGAAGCTACCCACCAGCATCTCCGATGAGTTCGAGTCGCTCAAGCAACGACTGGCCGAGGCGGACTAGCGGATCCCGACTCCGGTCGGCCCCGAATCGTAGTGCAGCAGAGCCTTACTGAGCCCGGCGCGCGTGGTGACGTTCAGCTTGCGGAACGCTCGGTACAGGTGCCCGTCGACGGTGCGCGCCGAGATGCTCAGATGGGCGGCGATCTCTTTGGAGGTCTGCCCGTCTGCGGCCAGTTCGGCGATCAGGCGCTGCTGAGAACTCAGCGGACCGGGTTCACCCAAGGATTGTTTGGCTGAGGCACCGGCGGCCCGCAGTTCGGCCCGCGCGCGCTCGGTCCACGGGTGCGCACCCAGTCGATCGAAACCGTCCGCGGCAACTCCCAGCGCGGCGCGCGCGTCGGTGTTTCGCCGCATCCTTCTCAACCACATGCCCTGTGCCAGGGCAATTCTCGCGTGCTCGAAGGGGAAATCGGCGATTCCGGGGTGGGTGAGCGCGGACTGGTAAAGCTCGCCGGCGTCCGCGTCGGGCGCCGTCATCGCCGATATCGCGATGGTCAGAGCCGCCACCCGCGGAGAGATCTGGGCCAGGTTCAGCCGCGCCGCCTCGTCCGCGAGCGCGCGGGCCTCATCGGGTCGGCCGAAGCGCAGCGCCGCCTCGACCGAATCCAGCATGTCATCAGCGACCTCGTGAATATTGTGCAACGGCCAGTGTCCCGGCGGGCTGATCCTGGTCGCCGCGTGATACGCGGCCTCGTAGTCGGCGTCGGCGAGGGCGGCCCGGACGGCGATTCGTTCCGCGGCATCCAGGAGCCGTTGCAGCCCTCGGGGTTTGGACCAGGCCGTCACTTCAGCGGCGTACTGCGGTGCGGTCTCCAGATCGCCCCGGTCGGCGGCCAGTACCCCGAGGTCGGCGAGTAACTGGTGACGACGCAATTGGCTGCCCGTGATCCGCTGTGCCATCGCCAGGCAGGCCGCCCCGACCTGCTCGGCCCGGTCCCACTGCCCGGTGGCCACCAGGTCAATCACTAGGACGCGCCCACTCTCGATGGCATCGATGGATCCACCGCGTTCGCTGAGTTGTGTGTAGGCCTCCTGCAGTGGAGTGCGGAAGTCGGCCATTGCGCCGACACAGTGCGCCGGGAATGCCAACAGCATCATCCGCTGCGCCGGCAGTTGTGCAAGGGACTCCACATACCCACCCAACCGCGACCGGACGGTGTTCGCGGTTGCGGCGATGTCGTCGATACCGGTCCGGTACATCAGGATTGCCGGATCCAATCGGGCCTCCAGTCGAATCAGGACGGCGTTCGTCTTCTCCCGATGCCGAGCGCTGCCCGAATAGTTGGTGATCGACATCAGCAGGAAGACCAGTCGGTTTACGGTTTTGTCGTCCAGTGCGTCGGCCTTGGTCAGGGCGTCCAGGACCCGCCGGTGGGTTGAGGTTACGTCGCCGTGGGTGTGAAACGCACGGTAGGAATCCGCCAGAACCGCGAGCGCTGACTCGCTGTCGCCGGTCGCGGTACGTTCGAGCAGATCCTCCGCTTCGCCGACCTGGCCTGACCGGGCGGCGACGAAGACCGCGTCGGCCAGCAATTCGGTCCGGCGGTCAGCATCGGTGCTCAACTCGGCGGCATTGCGCAGCCACTCGACGGCGACCGCAAGCCCGCCCCGTCGAATGGACAGTTTCGCGGCCCGAGCGAGCAGGTCGGCGACGTGCTGGTCGGGTTCGGTGGTCGCCGCGGCCAAGTGCCAGGCGTGGCGCACCAGTACGTCCTCGTAGAGTGCGGCCAGGTCGCGGTGGGCGTCGCGGCGGTCCTGCGGATCGGCCTGGTGGATGACCGCGGCACGAACCAGCGGATGGCGAAAGGCGATCTCCCCCAGGGGATTCACCACCAGGAGCCCCGCGGTGACTGCGGGTGTGACATTGCGCATGACATACCGAGCCCGGGTCGAAGTCCCGACGCTGCCGGCGACGCCGTCGAGTGCCGCCCGCAGTAACTCGGTGCGAACATCCGTGTCGAGTTGTCCCAGCCGCCCGGCGAACACCGACACCAGGCGTTCGGTCAACGGCAGCGTCGCGGCGCCGTATTCGATTTGGTCAGCATTCCGCGGAAGCTCGGCCAACGCCAGCGGGTTGCCCGTCGCCGCGGCCAAGATCGCCCGACGTGCGGCCGCCGTCAATGGCACCCCCGCGCTATCCAACAGCCGTGCCGAATCGTCGTAATTCAATGGAGCGACCGGCACGTCACTCCAGCCCGCACTGGTGAACGCCGACTGGTGCGGTATCCGGCGCCCGGCCACGATGCGGACGTGTGGATGGGTTAATCGACGCCCCACGGCACCGAGGACCTCCGCGCTGACGCTGTCCAACCAGTGGCTGTCGTCGATGACCAGCAGCACCGACTGGGTGTCGGCCGCCGCCTCCAACAGGTTCAGCAACGCTGCCACCAGCGGTAACACCGCCACCAGGGAATTGGTATCGCCGCCGAGGACCGGAGCGAGCACCCCACGGTCCTGCTCGTCCAGGCCGGCCTGGTACGCCTTCAGCCCGTGCACCAGCTGATTCAGCCCGCCCAACGCGAAGGGTTGCTCGGCCTCCACACCCAGGACCCGCACCACCTGCCAGCCCTCGGCGAGAGCACACACCTGGTCGATCAACGCCGTCTTGCCGACGCCGGGCTCCCCGGACACCACAACGGCCCGCTTGCCGTCCTCGGTCAGCACCCGGCTCAGCTCCGAAAGTTCGGCCTGTCGGCCGATCAGCTCGCTTCCCCGGGTCATGCCGTGATTATCGCGGCAAGGGGGAGAATTCGAGTAATTTCACCCATCCCTGCGGCGTGCTCCGGGGCTTAAGCTCGAGGCGAACCCGACCACGACAGCGAAGGAAGTGAAGCATGACAGGACCCATGCAGACAGATGCCGCCACACTCAGTGCGGAGGCCGCAAATTTCGACGGGATTGCCGGCGAACTCAAGGCAGTGATCCAAGGGGTGGAGTCCACCGGAGCCGAACTGGCCAGCGGATGGCAGGGCCAAGCAGGAACAGCCGCCCAGCAAGCGTTAGTGCGATATCAGGAAGCCGCTCGCGCGCTGGAAAGCCAGCTCATGGAAATCTCCAGCAATATCTCGCAGGCCGGAATTCAGTACACCAGCGCCGACGATGAACAAGCCGGGTCGCTGTCCAGCCAGATGAACCTCTGACTCAACCCCACAACGATAAAGAAGGAGCAGCACCGTGTCAGAACAGAAGTGGAATTTTTCCGGAATCGAGGCCGGATCAAGCGCGATTCAGGGGTCCGTCGGTACGACCCAGCGCCTTCTCGATGAGGGCGATACATCACTGAAAAATCTGGCCGCCGCATGGGGCGGCAGTGGCTCGGAGGCCTATCAGGCCCTTCAGGCGCGCTGGGCTGCCGCCAGTGCCGAACTCCTCGCGGCTCTGCGGGAACTGGCGAACCGCATCAGCGAAGCCGGTGCGAACATGCAGAGCACGGAAAAGGGCGTCTCGGGGATGTTCGGCGGATAGCCGCCGCACGCATGCATTTGGCGCCGGGCGAGATCCGCATCGCGGGTTCTCGCCTTGCGCTTTATACGTACGCTCGGTACAAATTCAACGGAAGTTGGTAACGGTGCTCGACGATGAACCGCCTCTGCGGCCGACGGGCCTAGTGGCGGCGCAGCGCCGATGACATCGCTGATCGCGCCTGTTGCCGGGGCCGCCGCAGCGCCAAGAAACCCGGCGGCGGCTTCGGGTCAACCCGCGACCACCCGGGTGACGATCCTCACCGGCAGGCGGCTCACCGATCTGGTGCTGCCGGCGACGGCGACCATGGATTCCTATCTCGACGACACCGTCGCGGCACTCGCCGAGTTATCCGACGACGCCCCCGCCGATGTACTGGCCGGATTCGATTTCGCCGAACAGGGGGTGTGGGCATTCGCCCGGCCCGGCGGCCCGCCACTGAAGGCCGACCAGTCACTCGATGACGCCGGGGTGGTCGACGGATCACTACTCACCCTGGTGACGGTGAGCCACACCGAACGGTACCGGCCACTCGTCGAGGACGTCATCGACGCGATCGCGGTCCTCGACGAGTCGCCGCAGTTCGACCGCACCGCACTGAATCGTGCTGTGGCGCTGAGTATCCCGGTGATCCTGCTGGCACTGAGCGCGGTGGCGGTGCAGGCGTGGTCGAACACCGGGCGCAATCCGATGTGGTCGGCGGCATTGGGCGTCCTGGGTGTGGTGCTGCTCGCGGGCAGCATGGCCGCGACGAAAATCTACAAGAACGCCGGCCTGTCGGAGAGCCTGCTGGTGGCAGCATTCCCGGTGACCGCAGTCGCGGCCGCATTGGCGGTGCCCATGCCCGTCGGCAGCGACGAACTGGGTGCACCGCAACTCGCCGGCGGCGCCGCGGCCGTGATGTTTCTGGCGTTGGTGACCCGTGGGGGTCCCCGCCGGCGGGCGCAGGTGGCCACCTTCGTCGTCGTCACCGGGTTAGCCATCACCGCGGCCGCCATCGCGTTCGGCTACGGGTGGGAGCAGTCGGTACCGTCAGGGGCGATCCTGCTCGGCTTGTTCATCGTGACTACCGCCGCCAAACTGACCGTCCTGATCGCCCGGATCGCGCTACCACCGATTCCGGCACCGGGTGAGACCATCGAGATCGACGAATTGCTGGATCCCGTTGCTGGAGAGAGCGATACCGGTAACCAGACACAGACCTGGAAGGCCATCATCGCCTCGGTGCCGCAGTCCGCGGTGCGGCTCACCGAGCGCAGCGAACTTGCCAAGCAATTGCTGATCGGGTTCGTGGTGGCCGGCACCCTGGTGATGGCCGTCGGTGCCGTCACAATGGTGGTGCGCGGGCACTTCTTCATTCACAGCGTCGTGGTGGCGGGCCTGGTCGCGGTGACATGTGCGTTTCGGTCGCGGCTTTACGTCGAGCGGTGGTGCGCCTGGGCACTGCTCGCGGCCGCCGCCATCATCCCCCTGGGTGTGGTGGCACGACTCAGCCAGTGGTACCCGTACAGCGCGTGGTGGATGCTGGCCGGCTACCTCGGCGCGGCCGCCGTGGCGCTGGCCGTCATCGCGGCCACCGCCGGGATGGGCCGCATCTCGCCGGTCTCCAAACGGATTCTGGAAATCATCGACGGCCTCGTGATTGCGTCCATCATCCCGGTGCTGCTGTGGATCGCCGGCATCTACGACACGCTCCGCAATATGCGGTTCTAAGCCACCGGATTACAGGGGAACGGTGAGCGGAAAGCCTGCGCGACACCGGTTGCCGGGGGAAATTCAGAGATGGTGGCCCTCCGGTGTGCGCGGCCCACTGATCGGCGCGGGGATCGTGGCGGCGGTCATGGCCGCCGCGGTGGTATTGGTCCGCAACGCGTCGAGCATCGACCCGCAACCTCCGCCCAACCCGCCCGTCATGCCGCTGGCCATACCGGCGGAGGCAGTGCCGGAGTTTTGCGCGACGCTCTATGAACTCCACGGCACCGATTGCGCGGAATTGCCCGTCGTCTCCGCGCCGGGGGCACTGGGTCCGGCCAATGCGGGCGGCCCGGGCGGCGGCGCCGACTGGGAAGCGGCCTACCCGGGGTCGAACGTGTGGATTCCAGAAGACCAGATCAGCGGCCGACTGTTCGTGCTACTTCCCGATTCGACCGTGGCTCCGCCCGAGGGCGATCAGGAGATCGGCCGGTTGCCCGACGGCGCCGTCCTCTACTGGGATCCGACTCCCGACCCCGCCACTGCGGGGGGCCAGTGATCTCACCGAAAGGGTTCTGTCGTGACTGAACAATTGTCCGTTGATGTTTCCGGACTCCACTCCGCAGCGGGTGTACTAGGCGACCTCGACATGCCGCCACCTCCGAAGCCATTTGCCGTTACGGGAACTGATGCGATGTCTGCGGCGATCAACCAGGTGCTGCCGATCGTCGAGGCACCGGTGATCGACGAATTACCGGTCGCCAAGGCTGCATTGAAGAAAACTGCTTCGGATATGGCCACTGCCGCCGATCTGTACGACGAGACCGATAGCGCGTCCGCCGGTGACATAGCGGGGACGCAGTTCAATAGCGACGACACCACTGCACGCAAGAAAACCAGTTCTGCCGCCGCAACGTCCGCGGCCACCGACACGGGTGCCGACACTGCGACGCCACGTGCCAGCGCCTTCGAACAGTTGTCCGGGCAGTTGTCCGAGAAACTGGCTTCGCTCGCCGAAAATCTTCCGACCGCCGAAGAGGCCGCACAGGCCGGACAGTTGCTCGGCCAGATGGCGCCGATGATGGGATCGGTGACCCAGGGCCTGTCCGGGCAGGTGCAGGGGCTGATATCGAAAGCACAAGCCGGCGGCCAGAATCCGGCCGTGCCACCCGCGCCGCCTGCGGCGGACACCACCGTCCAAGACGCGAAGACCGAAGAGGAAAAGAAGACCGAAGAAGAAAAGAAGGCGGCTGAAGCAGCGGCGGCGGGTGCTGCGCAGGAGGCTGCACCGCACGCCGATGGCGCCGCGTCGGGTAGCACCGATGGACTGCGCGTCCCGATCGCCGATACCGCCCCATCGGCGGAAACACTTTTACCGGGCGCCACCCAAGGCGCTGTCGAGTAACCCACCGACGTGCCGCCAATACAGCCAATCGGCGACGGCGGCGCGGCGCGCATCCGACTCGGAAGCGGTGTGCGCCGCAGCCACGGCAATATCGCGTTCCAGCGCCGCATACGGGCCGAATGCCTTGAGGTGAAGGGTTTCTCGGCCCTCGGCCGAGCCGGTCAAGGGCCGCAACACCTCCCACCACAGCGGCTGGCGTTGATCGGACAGCGCACCGGAGTCGGCCGGCGCGGGCGGTAACAGGTCGAGCAAACCGTCATCGGTTGTCTCAGCCAGGACCGCCGCCGAGTCGGGGTCCACCACCTCCAGCCGCGACCGGCCCGTCATGACACCCGTCGCCGGGATGTCTTCGGGTTCAAGCACCACCTTGGCCGCGCCGGGGTCGGATCTGCCGAACTGTTCGGCGGTGGCGATGACCGCTCGCAACTTCTTGTTGTGATGGGCAGCCCAGCCCTGCACTGCCATCGCCGGATAGGTAACCCAGCGCGCCCGTTCGACCGCCGGGATCTGCGCATCCGCGGTAACCAACTGCACCGGCTCAGGTAGTTGGACCCCGGCGGGGATGTAGGCCAGTCCGTAACTGTTGGCCACTACGATCTCGCCGTCCGTGCTCACCGCGGTCATCCAGAAGAACCCGAATTCATCCGCGCCGTCGCTGTCCGCGGCGTTCAAGGCCGCCGCAACCCGGCGCGCCAGTGCCAGCGGATCGGCACCGCCGCGTTTGGCCGCCTCTGGTGCGGTGGCCGCCGCGATGGCATCACGTTCGGCCCGCGCCGCCGAGACCGGTATCGGTGGTGCCGCGGCGGCCGCGGCCGCGGGCCGATCAGGCATATCCGGTTCCTGCTGACGGCCCTTCTGCGCCCCTGCTCCGGCGGGCGCTTTCTGCCCCGGTGGCGACGAGGCAGCGCTTGTTCCCGCCGGCGCCGCCGATCCCTTACGTGAACCCGCCGCGGCCCCGCCGGCAGCGCCCGCGCCCATCGGCGCTCCCATCGGCGCGGCCGCCGATGGGTCCTCTGCGGATCGGGGCGCCATCATGGGCGCGGATGCCACTGGTGCGGCGCCGACCGGGGAAGAACTCAGCGCCGCCGCCGACAGTCCCTTGCCAACACCGCCGGCGCGGCCCGGTGTCGCTGTCCGCGACGACGAGCCTGGCGACACGACAGATGCGCCGTTCGCGAGGTTGGATGTCGACTGATCGACCGTGTCGATGCTCGCCGTCGGCGATGTCGGCGAGGACCCCGATGACGCAGACGACATCAGTGACGACAGCGCACCGCTTGTCGACTCCGTAGCGCTGGACGATTGACTCTCGGCTGGCGTGCTGTTTTCGGTGTCAGACGTGCTCTCGCCAGACGTGTTCTCGTCAGTGGTGTTCTGGTCAGAGGTGTTCTGGTCAGCCGAAGGCGCCGTCTGATCCAGCGATTCCGTCGGACTTGCTGCCGAGGTTTTCTCTGCCCCGGTCGCTAGTATCTGCTCCGCAGTGGTTGCGACGAGGCCGGTGTTGGCCTGATACGTAGTGGCGATCACCCGGACGACTGCGGCGTCGTGTTCGGTGACTGCGTCGACCCACTTCTGCCCGTCGAGGAGTGGCGCGGTGGGGTGGTCCATTATGAATTGTCTCAGCGACTCCCCCAACGCCCTGATCGAGGCATTGGCGGCCTCGACGTTATCGGAGATCGCCGACTTAGCCTCCGCGATCACTCCGGCGATCTGGTTGTGCCAGCGGGTCGCGTCATCAGCATCGCTTTTCAGCGCCGTCAACTGGTCGATGTTGCGACCGAGTGCGTCGTTTGCGGCATCGGCGGCAGTTCCGGACCAAATACCCCCCTCGAAGACCCGCATCTTTTGCTGCGCACTGCTGTCCAGCACCACGCCGAGTTGCCGGGACACCCCGGCAAACTCCTCCGCCCGGGCCGACAACGTGGCCTCGTCAACCTCCGGCCACCCACCGGGGCTGATCATCTGCTCAGCGTATTTGCCCGCCGGCCGCGCAATTCCCATGTCGCCCAAACGATTTCGTCGCGACTTAACCGTCGCCCTGCAGCGATCCCACTTGGGATTGCAGGGTCGCGGCGATATCTTCCAGTTTCGCGATCAGCTGCTCATGCTGCGCTTCGACACCCGCGGTCGCGGCAGCCTGCGCGTTGCCCACGGCCTCATTGAGTCGCGCACCCACGGTTTCGGCGCCCAGGCGCAGCAGGCCGTCCTCGATGTAGAGGTCGGTCAGCCACTGGCGTCCGTTGATGGTCACCTCCACGGTCCGCGCGTCGTCGGTTGCGGTGAAGGTTCCGGTGTTCATCCCGTGCATGAAGTCCTCGAGGGACGACTGCGCCAACTGGGCCTGCTGCAACGCGACATCCATATCCGGTATGTGCGGGTCTGTCATTTCGACTCCTTGTTGTCGGGTCCATCTTTGCGTCGGCGATTACCGATCACCGCCTCGGTCCACGGGCGATCCTCTGCATAGAGGGCTTCTTCCTCCTGCTGGGCTCGCTTGGCCTTGCTGTCCTCACCCTTGCCGCCCTGGCCGGCCATCGGCGCCATACCCATGCCGCCGCGGCCGCCCATCGCGGCACCGCCGGCCATTGCGCCGGCACCTCCCAGATTCGTCCCGCCGCGTCCGGCGGCGGAACCCGCGCCCTCGGCTGCGACCGGTGGTTGCAACGGCACCCCGCCGCCACCGACCGACGCCGCCCGCATCCCCCCCAGACCCCCGCCCGGCAGTTTGGACGAACCGGCCCCGACGCCGCCGAGTACCCCATCCGTCGGTACCGACAGGTCGGTCGGCACGTCCGACGGGACATCGGAGTGCAGTGTCGGCATGGTGGGCATAGTGGGCGACCCGGCCC
>Ga0315271_10001384_pt1 | contig 14564 bp, 13 predicted proteins | sample C3_top_MG_FD_204664 | JGI IMG/M metagenome (GOLD analysis project Ga0315271, IMG submission 204664) | Sediment microbial communities from Yellowstone Lake, YNP, Wyoming, USA - C3_top | ecosystem: Environmental > Aquatic > Freshwater > Lake > Sediment | place: USA: Wyoming | collected 2017-08-01 | reverse complement strand
ACAAGACGTTGGCCAGTATCGGCAGCGTATGTCGGCGCTCGACGATGCCGGCTACGGCCTGTAGTGCACCGAGCAGTTTTTCCTGCGCTGCTTTCAGCACGATCATGTTGTCTTCCTCTTTGGTTCCTGATCTTATTGGTAGTACTAGTAGAGCAGCACCCCAACTGTGGAGAAGGCTATTTTCGCCTGATCTATCAAGGGCTTAGGTCCCGACGAACCCTGTGCGCCGAGGGTCACCGCAGACAGCGTCGAGCCGATAACAACCTGGTCTTCAGGCGCTGGCCTGTGGATGACCGGCAAGTTGCTCCGAAGTTGTCCCCAGCGTTGTCACTTGACATAAGTTTCAACCTTTCAATGTCTGCTCGAGCACGTGCAACTGTTGATTGAGTTCGCTGTTCTTCTGCCGCTCGGCGCCGATCTTGCGCACTGCATGCAGCACGGTCGTGTGGTCACGGCCACCGAAGTTGTCGCCGATCTCGGGCAGGCTCTTCTGGGTCATCTCCTTGGCCAGATACATCGCGATCTGACGTGGCCGGGCAATGCTGGCCGGCCGCTTCTTGCTGTACATGTCGGCGACCTTGATCTTGTAGAAGTCGGCGACCGTCTTCTGTATGTTCTCGACCGAAACCTGGCGGTTCTGGATCGACAGCAGGTCTTTCAGTGCCTCGCGAGCCAGAGCAATGTTGATCTCTTTTTGCGAGAAGCGCGAATAGGCCAGAACCTTGCGCAGCGCGCCTTCGAGTTCGCGCACATTGGCGCGGACGTTCTTGGCCACGAAGAAGGCCACGTCCTCGGGCATTGGCGAGCCTTCGGCGTCGGACTTGCGGATCAGGATGGCCACGCGCATCTCCAACTCGGGCGGCTCGATGGCCACCGTCAGGCCGGCATCGAAGCGACTGGTCAAACGCTCGTCGATGTCGACCAGGCCCTTCGGGTAGGTGTCGCTGGTCATGATGATGTGTGCGCGCTTGGCCAACAGCGCCTCGAACGCGTTGAAGAACTCTTCCTGCGTGCGGTCCTTGCCGGCAAAGAACTGCACATCGTCGATCAGCAGCAAGTCCAGTGAGTGGTACTTGGCCTTCAACTCGTCGAAAGTCTTGCGCTGGTAGTTCTTGACGACGTCACTGATGAATTGTTCGGCGTGCAGGTAGAGGATGCGCGCATCAGGCCGGTCCTTGAGCAGCGCATTGCCCACCGCATGGATCAGGTGCGTCTTGCCCAGTCCCACGCCGCCATAGATGAACAGGGGGTTGTACATCTGCCCCGGCGCACCGGCGACATGCAGCGCTGCTGTGCGCGCCATCTGATTGGCCCGGCCGGCGACAAGTGTGTCGAACGTCAACGCGGCATTCAATCGGTGCTGAGGCAGCGTTACCAGCGGCAGGCGCGGCGCGGCGGCAATGGGTTGGTGCACAGCGCTGCCGTTTAGGGCCACAACCGCAGGCGGAGCCGAGACCATGTTCGGAACTGTGTCGCGGGGGGCCAGTTGTAGATCCAGCCGTACAGGCCTGCCGGCCAGCCCAGTCAAGACGCTCTCGATGCGCGCAGCGTATTGCGACCGAATCCAGTCCAGCTTGAAACGGTTGGGTACGCGAAGCGAAACCACCGTCGGCCCGATGGCGTCGCTGGCCTGACGCACCTCGGCCGGCGGCAATGGCCGGATCCAGGTGTTGAATTGCTGTTCGGGCAGTTCGGCAGCCAGTTGCGTGCAGCCGCGTTGCCAAAGGTCTTCGCTCATTGTGGACAAGTTCTTCTAGAGCGGCCCGATTGTAGACCACCGCGGCCAGGCCAGAAGCGGTTATCCACAGCGCCAGGTTCGGTGTCAAGCCCCGCCAATCACAAGCCATTGCGAGGCAAGTCGTTGACCTGAAACGCCTTTCTTGCTGTAATGGTGGGTTTCCCCGACATTCGAACCCTTACCGCCCAAGCCCAGCCATGAAACGCACTTATCAAGCCTCGAAAACCAGACGCGCCCGCACTCACGGCTTCCTGGTGCGCATGAAGACCCGTGGCGGCCGCGCGGTGATCGCCGCGCGCCGCGCCAAAGGCCGCAAGCGCCTCGCCGTCTGACGCCGGCCGCCGCGGGTCGGTTGCGAGCCGCGTCGAACCCGATGGCGCGCCGTGCGCAACAGGCTGGCGCTGGTCGCCAGTCGCCGCCGCGAGACACTTGGCGCAGCCTGAAGAGCGCGGATTTCTCGGCCGTGCTGGGTGCACCCATCCTGGCCAAGTCGTCCCACTTCGTGTTGCATCACCTGCCCGCCAACCCGGTGAGCCACAACCGTGCCGGCCGTGCACCAGTTGTTGAAGAGATATCCACCGCTGCCGCACCATTCTCGAACCAATCTGTGGATAACATTGATACAGCGGTTCACTGGTGGTTGGGCATCGTCGTGCCCAAGCGCCATGCGCGGCGCGCAGCCACGCGCAGCCTGCTCAAGCGGCAGGTGCGCGTGCACGCCGCGCAGTCCCGCGGCCGGCTGCCGGCCGGGCAGTGGGTGATTCGCCTGCGCGCACCGTTCGACGCGCGGCTATACCCTAGCGCCGCGTCGGCGCAGTTGCGCGACGCCGCGGGGAGCGAACTGGCAAAGGTGTTCGCCGGGGCGGTGACATGAGCCGTGCGTCGACGATTCGGCTCTGGCCGCGCCGCGCATTGGCACTGCCCGTGCGCGCCTACCGCTACTTCCTGAGTCCATGGCTGGGCAGCGCTTGCCGCTTCGAGCCAAGCTGTTCGCGCTACGCGCTCGACGCCCTGGAACAGCATGGCGCCGCAACCGGAAGCTATCTCGCAGCACGGCGCCTGCTGCGCTGCCATCCATGGTGCGACGGCGGCCTGGATCCCGTGCCACCGCGCATTGCACCCAGTTCGCAACCTTTGTCCCCGACATTGCCAAAGAGCCCAACATGACCGATATCCGTCGCACCCTGCTCTGGGTGGTCTTCACGATGTCGCTCGTCCTGCTGTGGGACGCGTGGAACAAGCATAGCGGCCAGCCGTCGCTCTTTGGCGCCGCACCGCCCCGGCCGGCAGCGTCGGCGCCGCCGCCGTTGGCCGGCGCGTCGCAAGTTGGCGTGCCGACGCCGGTGGCCGGTGTCGCAGTGCCGACCCCGGTGGGCGGCGCCGCGGCGTCTGCCCCGGCCGGCGAGCGGCCCGCGGCGGCCGTGGCCACGCCAGGCGAGTTGGTCGTGATCCGCACCGACTTGGTCAAGGCCAGCTTCGATACCAATGGCGGCAATCTGGTGCGGCTGGAGTTGCTGCGCCACGCCGACGCCGAAGACCACCAGCGCCATGTCGTGCTGTTCGATCAAAGCGCCGAGCGCTCTTACGCCGCACAAAGTGGGCTGGTGGCCACACAGCCCGGTGCCGCGCTGCCCAACCACTACAGCCCGATGCGACGGGTGCCCGGGGCAAGCCTGTTGGCCGATGGCACCAATGAACTGCAGGTGCGATTCGAGAGCTTGGGCGGCGGCGACGTCAAACTGGCCAAGACCTACACCTTCAAGCGCGGCGACTACAGCGTCGGCGTGCGCCACGAAGCGCAGAACAACGGCACCGCGCCGGTGGGCACGCAGCTGTACCTGCAAATCGCCCGCGACGGCAACCCGCCGCGCGGCGAGTCCTCCTTCTACTTCACTTTTACCGGGCCGGCGATCTACACAGATGCCAAGAAGTTCGAGAAGGTCGACTTCAAGGACATCGAAAAGGGCAAGGTCGCGCATGCCACCAGTGCCAACGACGGCTGGGTGGCGATGGTGCAGCATTACTTCACGGCAGCCTGGCTGGTGCCGGCGGGCACGCCGCGCGAGTTCCGCACCGCCAAGGTCTCGACCAATCTGTACTCGGTGGCGATGGTGCTGCCGCTCGGCGACATTGCGCCGGGAGCGATCAAGACCCACGACGCCACCTTGTACGCCGGCCCACAGGAAGAGAACAAACTCGCCACGTTGGCCCCGGGGCTGGACCTGGTCAAGGACTACGGCTGGTTCACCGTGCTGGCCAAGCCGCTGTTCTGGGTCCTCGACAACCTGCAAAAGGTGCTCGGCAACTGGGGTTGGGCCATCGTGGCACTGGTCGTGCTGCTGAAGATCGCCTTCTACTGGCTCAATGCCAGCGCCTATCGCTCGATGGCCAAGATGAAGGCCGTCGGTCCGCGTGTCACCGAGCTGCGCGAGCGCTACAAGGACAAGCCGCAGCTGATGCAGCAGGAGATGATGCGCATCTACCGCGAGGAGAAGGTCAATCCGCTCGGCGGTTGCCTGCCGATCGTCGTACAGATGCCGTTCTTCATCGCGCTGTACTGGGTGCTGCTGTCCAGCGTCGAGATGCGCAATGCGCCGTGGATCGGCTGGATCGCCGACCTGTCCGCCAAGGACCCCTGGTTCGTCCTGCCGGTGCTGATGACCGCTTCGTCGTTGTTCCAGGTCTGGCTCAACCCCAAGCCGCCCGATCCGATGCAGGCCAAGATGATGTGGATGATGCCGCTGGCCTTCGGCGTGATGTTCTTTTTCTTCCCGGCCGGCCTGGTGCTGTACTGGCTGACGAACAACCTGCTGTCGATCGCCCAGCAGTGGTTCATCAACCGGCAGCTGGGCGTCAACAAGTAGCGCTGGCGTGAAGACCACACGGCCATGCACCACTTGATGCGGCCCAGGGGTTGAGGCCTGGCCGCATCGCGCTGACGATGCTGCCATGCGGGGTCGAGCCGGCCCAATTCTCACGAATCCGCGGCCGGCTCTGGAGCGTCTAACACCACTCCCCCCGCGCCAACACCTGCAAGGCGCCACAGCGACAATCGCACGGTGCCTTCTCATCTGCCCTTGCCACAGGACCCGATCGTCGCGATCGCCACCGCGCCGGGCCGCGGCGCGGTGGGCATCGTGCGCGTCTCGGGGCGCGGCCTCGAAAGCCTGATCGAAGCGCTTACCGGCCGCCGACTCGCGCCGCGCACGGCGCAGTTGGCCGTGATGCGCGACGCCCGAGGCCAGGCCATCGACCACGGGCTGGCTCTCCACTTTCCTGCGCCGGGTTCGTATACCGGCGAAGACGTCCTCGAGTTGCAGGCCCATGGCGGACCGGTGGTTCTGCAGTTGCTGCTGGCGCGCTGTCTCGAGGCCGGTGCCGAAGTCGACCCCGCAACGCAACGCCCGCGACTGGCGCACCTGCGCCTGGCGCAACCAGGCGAGTTCACGCAGCGCGCGTTCCTCAACGGCAAACTCGACCTGGCGCAGGCCGAAGCCGTCGCCGACCTGATCGATGCCGGCACCGAGGCCGCGGCGCGCTCCGCCACCCGCTCGCTCGGTGGCGCGTTCTCGCGCGAGATCGACGCACTGGCTGAGCGCATCGTCGAATTGCGCACATTGGTGGAGGCCACGCTCGACTTCCCGGACGAGGAGATCGACTTCCTCGAGCGCGCGGACGCACGCGGCCGCCTGACCGCGATCACCAACGCGTTGACCGGTGTGCTCGACCGCACGCGGCAGGGGGCCCTGCTGCGCGAGGGCATGACGGTGGTGCTGGCGGGCCAACCCAATGTCGGCAAGAGTTCGTTGCTCAATGCGCTGGCCGGCGCCGAGTTGGCGATCGTCACGCCGATCGCCGGCACCACGCGCGACAAGATCGGCCAGACGATTCAGATCGAGGGCGTACCGGTGCACATCGTCGACACCGCCGGACTGCGCGATGCGGCCCGTTCGCACGACGAAGTCGAACGCCTGGGCATGGAACGAAGCTGGGCCGAGATCGAACTGGCCGATACGGTGGTCTTCCTGCACGACCTGACACGCCAGGGGGAAGCAGCGTACGAAAGTGGTGACGCGGCGATCGCCGCGCGACTGCGCATGGTGGACCGCGCGCGCGTACTGCATGTTTTCAATAAGAGCGATGCCGTCGCCGAGCGGCGCCGTGGCGGCGGCGGTCTGTGCGTCTCCGCCCGCAACGGCGACGGCCTGAACGATGTTCGCCGCGCGTTGCTCGAACGCGCCGGCTGGCACGCCAACCCCGAGGGCGTGTTCATTGCCCGCACGCGGCACGTGCTGGCGTTGCAGCGTTGCGCCGCACACCTCGCATCGGCCCAGGAATTGGCGGCACGCGCCGACGCCGCGCTGGACTTGCTGGCCGAAGAGCTGCGCTTGGCGCATGGCGCGCTCGGCGAGATCACCGGCGCCTTCACCGCCGACGACCTGCTTGGCGAAATCTTCGGCCGTTTTTGTATTGGCAAGTAACGCAGCCGGCAATCGACAGCCGGTACTCCACGCCCGACGAAGAGGGGTGCAACATCACAGCCCCCCCCCGCAGCGGATGGTTGTTTAGTGTGGGCTGACTTTCGATAATCCAGGCATGGACATCCAGGAACTCTTCGACGCCGTGCACTCGCTCAACGCCGCGGACGCGTTCAAGCCACGCTTGTCGCTGGCGCAGTGGCGAGCATTTCAGCCGTACCTGACGCGCCACGAGATCCGCGCCGGCGACTTGCTGGTCAAGCAGGGCGATCACGACCGCACGATGTACCTGCTCGAACGTGGCACGCTGCAGGTGTTCGTTGCCGACGCCAAGCCCGGCGTGTCACGGTTGTCGCTGTTGCGCGCCGGTTCAGTGGTCGGTGAGGCGGGCCTGTTCAGCGACCAGCCCCGCATGGCCAACGTCGAGGCCATGACCGCTTGCGTGGTCTGGGCCCTGCGCGGTCCGCGCCTGGAAGAGCTGATCGCGCGAAACCCGGCGCTGGCACTCGAGCTGGTGTGCGCCGCCGCATCGGTGATGGGCGTGCGCATGCGAGCCAACATCGAGATCGGACAAGCAGTGAGCTGATCTCGCCGCGCTCGCCTGCGCCGGCATTGCCGGCCGCTTCAGCCGTGCAGCAACTTGGTCTCCGCCAGCGCCAGCGCCTCCGGCAGGCCCGACAGGACCAGCGTGTCGCCGGCAGACAGCAGCATCTCGTCGTCTGCCGCCTGCACCTGCCCGGTCGCGCGCCGCACGGACACCACCTTGACGCCCACCGCGGCCAGCGCCTGGTCGGCCAGCGGCCGGCCCAGGCACGAGGCAGCCAGCGGCAGCGTGACACTGAGCAAGCGCGCCTGCTGCAGTTCCTCCACCGTGTCGTCATCGGCGCCGTGAAAGTAGCCGCGCAGCAGGCCGTAGCGCGCATCGCGCGCATCGCGGGTGATGCGAATGACACGGCGCATCGGCACCCCGACCAGCGCCAGCGCATGGCTGGCCAGCATCAGTGAGCCTTCGATGGCCTCGGGCACGACCTCGGTGGCACCCGCGGCCTTCAAGCGGTCGATGTCGGTGTCGTCGACCGTGCGCACCACCACCGGCACTTGCGGAACATGCGAGCGCACCAGCTGCAGGATCTTCAGCGCCGACGCGGTGTCGTGGTAGGAGACGACGACCGCGCTGGCCCGCGCCAGGCCGGCGGCCATCAGGCTGCGCAGCCGCGCCGCATCGCCGAAGACCACGCTCTGGCCCGCGGCAGCGGCCTGCCGTACGCGGTCGGGGTCCAGATCGAGTGCCATGTAGGGGATGTGTTCGCCATCGAGCAGGCGCGCCAAATTTTGGCCGCTGCGGCCGTAGCCGCAGATGATCACGTGGGCTTCGCTGGCGATCGCCCGTCTGGCGATCGTCGTCAACGCCACCGACTGCATCATCCAGTCGGTGGCCGAAAGCCGCGCCACGATGCGGTTGCTGTACATCACTATGAACGGTGTGGCCAGCATCGAGAGCACCATGCTGGCCAGCACCGGGCTGACCCATTGCGGCGCCACCAAGCCGCCGTCGGCTCCCAGCGTCAGCAGCACGAAGCCGAACTCGCCTGCCTGTGCCAGGTACAGGCCAGTGCGCAGCGCCGTACCCGGCGCAGTGCCAAAGGCGCGCGCCAGCAGCGCGACCAGGGCCGCCTTGGCCAGCACCGGACCCGTGGTCAGCAACAGCACCAACAGCCATTGATCAAGCTGCGGCCGCCAATCCAGCTTCATGCCGATGGTGATGAAGAACAGGCCGAGCAGGACATCGTGGAATGGGCGGATGTCTGTCTCCACCTGGTGCCGGTACTCGGTCTCGGCCACCAGCATGCCCGCAATGAACGCGCCCAGCGCCAGTGATAGCCCCACGTACTGGGTCAGCCAGGCCAGGCCGAGCGTGACAAGCAGCAAGTTCAGCACAAACAGCTCTTCGCTCTTGCGCCGTGCGACCAACGTCAACCACCAACGCATGGCCTGCCGACCGCCGGTGAGCAGCAGCGCCAGCACGATCACCGCCTTCAGCATGGCCCACGCCAACGAGACCGCCATGTCACCGCCCGAAGATCCCAGGGCCGGAATCAGCACCAGCAAGGGCACCACGGCCAGGTCCTGGAACAGCAGCACGCCGATGACGCGCCTGCCGTGCTCGGTCTCAAGCTCGAGGCGGTCGGCCATCAGCTTGACGACGATGGCGGTCGACGACATCGCCACCGCACTGCCGAGTACCAGCGCGCCGCCGAATCCGAGCTCCCAGGGCCGCGACGTGAACGAGAACAGCCAGCCCAGCAGCGCATTACCAAGCAGCGCACCGGCTATCGTCAACACCACCTGCGACAGACCCAACCCGAACACCAGCCGGCGCATCGCGCGCAACTTGTGCAGGTTGAATTCGAGGCCGATGACGAACATCAGGAACACGACACCGAACTCGGCGAGATACTTCACCGCCGCCGAATCGCGGGCCAGTGCCAGGGCGTTGGGTCCGATCAACACGCCGACCGCCAGGTAGCCCAGGATGGGCGGCAACTTCAGCGATCGGCAGGCCACGACGCCGAGCACCGCGGCCACAAGGTAGAGCAGAACGAGTTCGAGGTTCGAGGCCATGCGTGGTGGGCTGCCGTGGACCTTGGGTCCACGGCCTAGAATCGCCCGCCTAGTAAACCACGAGTGCCGTGACCGATCGCCCTGTCGCCCATGTTTCGTTCGATCGACAGCGCGCGCTGCAACTGGCGGCGCAGACGCTGGACATCGAGGCGGCCGCGCTGATTGGCGCCAAGGCACGCTTGGGCGAAGACTTCGCGCGTGCGGTCGGTGCGGTGCTGGCCTGCCGCGGCCGCGTGGTGGTGATGGGCATGGGCAAGAGCGGACACGTCGGGCGCAAGATCGCCGCGACGCTGGCCTCGACCGGCACGCCGGCGCTGTTTGTGCACCCCGCCGAAGCCAGCCACGGCGACCTCGGCATGGTCACCGCGCAAGACCTGGTATTGGCGCTATCCAATTCCGGCGAGAGCGACGAGTTGAATCTCCTGCTGCCGGTATTCAAGCGCCTGCATGTGCCGGTCATCGCACTGACCGGCAAACCCGATTCCACACTCGGGCAGCATGCAGACATGGTCATCGAGTGCAGCGTCGAGCAGGAGGCCTGCCCGCTCAACCTCGCGCCCACCGCCAGCACGGCAGCGCAGATGGCGCTCGGCGATGCGCTGGCGGTGGCCCTGCTCGACGCACGCGGCTTTCGCGAGGAAGACTTCGCCCGCTCGCACCCCGGCGGCGCGCTCGGCCGCAAGTTGCTGCTGCATGTGCGTGACCTGATGCGCAGCGGCGATGCGCTGCCGCGCGTCGGCCCTGCTGCAAGCTTCACCGCCATGCTGCGCGAGATGACGGGCAAGGGGCTGGGCCTGACGGCGGTTGTCGGCGAGCGCGACGAGGTGCTCGGCATCTTCACCGACGGCGACCTGCGCCGCCTGATCGAGCGCGGCGTCGACTTGCGCGCGCTGATCGCGCGCGACGTGATGTACGCCAGTCCACGCTGCATCCGTGCCGACGCGCTGGCCGTCGAAGCCGCCGATCTGATGGAGCAACACCGCATCACCAGCGTGCTCGTCATCGACGACGATGCCCGGCTGGTCGGCACGCTCAATTCCAACGACCTGATGCGCGCGAAGGTCATTTGATGACGCCGGCATTGGTATTCCCGCCCGAACTCCTGCTCAAGGCCCAAGGCAGGGCGCTGGGTATGAAGGCCGCGATCTTCGACATCGACGGCGTGCTCACCGACGGCCGGCTGTTCATCGGCGAGAACGGCGAATCGTTCAAGGCCTTTTCGAGTCTCGACGGCCATGGTCTGAAGCTGCTGGCGCAGGGCGGCATCACGCCGTTGGTCATCACCGGCCGTGACTCGCCGGCCGTGCGCCGGCGCATTGCCGATCTGGGCCTGCCGCACGCCATCTACGGCGCACAGGACAAGCTGGCCGCAGCCAATGCATTGCTGCAGACATTGGCGCTCGACTGGGCCAACGTCGCCGTGATGGGCGACGACTGGCCCGATCTGCCGTTGATGACGCGGGCCGCGTTCGCCTGTGCGCCCGCCAATGCCCACGCCGAGGTGCGCGCGATCGCGCACCACGTGACTGCCGCCAGCGGTGGCGCAGGCGCCGCGCGCGAGTGCTGCGACTTGTTGCTGATGGCGGCGGGCCGCTACGCCGCGTTGCTGCGCGGCGACCTGGCGACACTCGACGCCATCTAGATGGACATCGATAGCCTGCTGCATCCGCTGGATCTGGCGCCGCCACGCACGCAGCCGGCGCGTCCGCGCCAGCCTTGGTCCTGGCGCCTGGGTCAGTGGGTCTCGGCCTACCTGCCGCTGCTGCTGATGGCACTGCTGGCAATGGGCACCTGGTGGTTGGTGCAGCACACGCCGCGGGCCGCGGCACCGGGCGCCGACGCACCCGTGCGACACGATCCCGATTACACGATGCAGGGATTCACGATGCAGCGGTTCGGCGTCGACGGCCGACTCAAGGTACAGGTGCAGGGCGCGCGCATGCGCCACTACCCCGACAGTGACACGCTCGAAATCGACGGCGTGACGATCCGCGCCCTCTCGCCGGACGGCAGCGTGACGCTGGCCACGGCGCGTCGGGCACTGGCCAACGGCGACGCCAGCGAAGTGCAGTTGATTGGCGCCGCGCAAGTGGTGCGCGAGGGCGCCGGCGACGGGCGCAAGGTCGAGTTCGAGAGCGAGTTCCTGCACGCCTTTCTCAACCTCGAGCGCGTGACTTCGCACCTGCCGGTGCGCCTGCGCGAGGGTCGCAGCGAGCTGAGCGTCGGGGCCATCGACTACGACAACCTGGCGCGAAGCGCCAGACTCGGCGCGCCGGTGCGCGCGCGCTTCGACATTCCGCCGCGATGAAGCTGGCACGGCCGGCCGCTGTCGCGTGCGTCGCGGCACAGCCATGAGCCCCGCGCCGCTGATATTCATTACCGGCGCGTCGAGCGGCATCGGCCAGGCCCTGGCAGCGCGTTATGCCGACGCTGGCTGGCGTCTGGCGCTGGTTGCGCGCCGCACCGCCGAAGTCCAGGCCTGGGCCCATGCGCGCAACCTGGTGCCCGAGCGCTGGGCCGTCTACGCGGCCGACGTGCAGGATGTCGGCAGCATCGTCGCTGCCGGCCAGCGCTGCATCGAGGCGCAAGGGCTGCCCGACGTGGTCGTCGCCAACGCCGGCATCAGCATCGGCATGGACACGGCCGAGCGTGGCGACCTCGACGTGATGCGCGAGACCCTCGCCGTCAATGTCACCGGCACGGCTGCGACATTCCACCCGTTCATCGCTGGCATGCGTGCGCGCCGCAGCGGCGCGCTGGTTGGTGTGGCCAGCGTGGCCGCCATCCGTGGCCTGCCCGGGCACGGTGCCTACTGCGCGAGCAAGGCTGCGGTGGTGGCCTATTGCGAGAGCCTGCGCGGCGAGTGCCGTGTCGACGGCGTTCGCGTGGTCACCCTCGTGCCCGGCTATATCGCCACCCCGTTGACGGCGGGCAACCGCTACCCGATGCCGTTTCTGCTGCAGCCGGCCGCGTTCGCCGAGCGCGCCTTTCGCACCATCCAGGGCGGCGGCAGCTACCGCGTCATTCCGTGGCAGATGGGGGTCGTGGCCAAGCTGCTGCGCCTGCTGCCCAACCCACTGTTCGACTGGCTCTTTGCCGGCCGCGGCCGAAAGCGGCGGCGCGGCCAGTAGGCGGCACGGGCGCGCGTCCTGCAGCGGCATCCACCGAGCGGGCGTGTCAGCCGCCATCGACGGCGCAATGCGGCGGCGTGCGCCGCGTGCTTGCCGCCCCAGCGATGGGGCCCCGTGAGACGGCAAGAAAAAAGGGCCCCGGTGTCACCACCGGCGCCCCTTATCGTGCGAACAGGCTCGGATCAATAGCCGCCGCGGCCACCGCCACCGCCGCCATAACCACCACCGCCGCCACCGCTGCGGCCACCGCCGCCACCGCCGTAGCCGCCGCCACCACCGCTGCGGCCACCGCCGCCGCCGCCATAGCCGCCGCCACCACCGCTGCCGCCGCCGCCGTAGCCACCACCGCCGCCGCTGCGGCCACCGCCGCCGCCGAAGCCGCCCGGACGCTCTTCGCGCGGGCGGGCCTCGTTGACAACCAACGGACGGCCGTCGAGCGCCTGACCGTTCATGCCATTGATGGCGGCTTGCGCCTCGGCGTCCGAACCCATCTCGACGAAGCCGAAGCCTTTCGAGCGGCCGGTTTCCCGATCCATCATGACCTTGGCCGAAGTGACCGTACCAAACTGTCCAAATGCCGCTTGCAGCGACTCATCACGCACGCTGTAGGCCAGGTTGCCCACATAAAGCTTGTTTCCCATCGGGGAGCCCCTTTCAATCACCGTAGACCATGTGGAGCTTCAACCCGTCGTGAACCATTCAAGCGAAGGCGCCGCATCCAGACACAGAGGGCGGATTATGAAAGAACGGGCCGCAAAGACGCAGGCCCCTAGAAAAATCTGTTGTTTTCTGTCCGCGGGCCCGGCCGGCGGCATTTGGGTTTACCCACACCCGCGGCCATCTGCCGGCCCTAGACCGTGACGGCCGGCGAGTTTGCCGCCGCGCCGCCGCCTGGATTGGCCGCCCGGTGCCCGGCGCCCAGCGCCTGGCGACCCGGACGTGGCGGCCAGCCTGGCGCCACGCCCGGCCGTCTGGTAGCAACCTAAGATCGCACGATGGACCTGCTCAAACCGCTGATTGCGCTGTTGGCGATCGTCAACCCGATCGGGGCCCTGCCCTTTTTTATCGCCTTCACGCAGAACTTCAGCCGCGAGCAGCGCGAGCGTACGATCTCGGTCGCCAGCTTCAGCGCGTTCACGGTGATCGCCGTCAGCGCGATCGCCGGACTGAAGATCCTCGAATTCTTCGGCATCAGCATCGCCTCTTTCCAGGTCGGCGGCGGCACGCTGCTGCTGATCAGCTCGCTGCAGATGCTCAACGCCCAGCCTGCCGAGGGCAAGGCCAGCGCGCTGGCCGACGGCAATCAGAAGGCCGACGCCGGCGCCAGCATCGCGGTCGTGCCGCTGGCCATCCCGCTGCTGACCGGGCCGGCGACGATCTCGACCATCGTCATCTATGCCGAGAAGACGCGTAACGTCTGGGAACACGCGGTGCTGGTCGGCTACGGCGTGGTCATCGGCCTGGCGGTCTACGGCACCTTCTCGGCCTCGGCTCGCATTGCCCGCGTGCTCGGGCGCACCGGCATCAACGTCATGACGCGGCTGTTCGGCCTGATGCTGGCGGCGATGGCAGTCGAACTGCTCGCGGATGGCCTGATCAAGCTGTTCCCGGTGCTGGCTTCGACCATCGCGCATTGAGGTCCGTGATGCAGCAGGGCGCGACCTGGGACTACATCGTCGTCGGCGCCGGCAGCGCCGGCTGCCTGCTCGCCAACCGGCTCTCAGCCGACCCGCAGGTGCGCGTCCTGTTGCTCGAGGCCGGCGGCCGCGACAACTATGCCTGGATCCACATTCCGGTCGGGTACCTGTACTGCATCGGCAACCCGCGCACCGACTGGATGTTCCAGACCGAGCCCGACGACGGCCTGAACGGCCGCGTGCTGCGCTACCCGCGCGGCAAGGTGCTCGGCGGCTCGTCGAGCATCAACGGCATGATCTACATGCGTGGCCAGGCGCGCGACTACGACGGCTGGGCCGACATGCTGGGCGACCAGGCCTGGCGCTGGGACGCCTGTCTGCCGTACTTCAAGCGGCACGAAGCGCATTGGCGCGGCGCCGACGCGCACCATGGTGCGGGCGCCGAATGGCGCGTCGAGCGCCAGCGCCTGTCGTGGGAGCTGCTCGACGCATTCGCGCTGGCCGCGCAGCAGGCGGGCATCCCGGCGCGTGACGACTTCAATCGGGGCGACAACGAAGGGGTCGGCTACTTCGAGGTCAACCAGCGGCGCGGCCTGCGCTGGAATGCCAGCCAGGCCTTCCTGCGCCCGGCGCGGCGGCGACCCAATCTCGAAGTGCGCACGGGTGCGATGGTGCAGCGGGTGGTGGTCGAACGCCGAGCAGACGGCGCACTGAGCGCCAGCGGCGTCGTTTGCCACTGCGCCGATGGCGGCGTGCAAACGCTGAGCGCCGCGCGCACGGTGGTGCTCGCGGCCGGCGCCATCGGCTCGCCGCAATTGCTGCAACTGTCGGGCATTGGCCCAGCGCCGCTACTGGCTGAACACGGCATCGCGGTCGTACACGAGTTGCCGGGCGTCGGCCAGAACCTGCAGGACCACCTGCAGATTCGGGCCGTGTTCGGCGTCACCGGCGCGACGAC
>Ga0315271_10001382_pt1 | contig 14572 bp, 8 predicted proteins | sample C3_top_MG_FD_204664 | JGI IMG/M metagenome (GOLD analysis project Ga0315271, IMG submission 204664) | Sediment microbial communities from Yellowstone Lake, YNP, Wyoming, USA - C3_top | ecosystem: Environmental > Aquatic > Freshwater > Lake > Sediment | place: USA: Wyoming | collected 2017-08-01 | reverse complement strand
CATGCGCTGCGCCATGCGCTCCCGGCATGCCTGCGCCGAGGGAAAGCACTCCAGCACGCATTCGCCGGCCAGCACATGCTCCACCAGATGGCGAATGGCAGGCTCGTCATCGACGCTGAAGACGCAGAAGTTTTTGTCTTTTTCTGTTGTTGCCACCGGTGCGTCGAAGTCGGCAAAGCCCATGCCGTCGGGCGCGGGGGTGGTGTCCGGGCGGCGCGTTTTCCAGTCCTGATGCCAGTCGGCCAGCTTCTCCAGCGCCATCGGACGGGCGATGTGATAGCCCTGGCCGACCGTGCATCCCTGTTCGCGCAGCCACAGGTAGATCGATTCGGTTTCGATGCCTTCGGCTACGACGCTGAGATTGAGGTCCTGGCCGAGGCGAATGGAGTTCTGCACGATGGTGCGGGCAATGTTATCGGTCTCGGCGCGGCGCACGAAGCTGAGGTCGATCTTGAGTTCGGTGAAGGGCAGTTCGTGCAATATTTCCAGCGTGGAATGGCCAGTGCCGAAGTCGTCGATGGCCAGCAGGGCATTCTTGAGCCGCAGCCGCGCCAATATGTCGATGGCAATGGCGTGGTCATGCACCAGCGAGGTTTCCGTGAGCTCGAAACCGATATGCTCATGGGCAATGCCTGCGGCATCGATGCGCGCCATGATCTGGTCGGTGAGTTTGACGTCGCGCAGCGCCGACGGCGGCAGGTTCACAAACACGGCGCCGGCCATGCCCGCGGCCTGCAATGTCGGCAGGTCGCGCACCACGTGCGAGAGCACGCACTGACTCAGCTCGGCGCCGAGACCGAGCTTTTCCATGGCGTCGACAAACAGGTAGGGCCCGAGACGGCCGCGCTGTGGGTGATCCCAACGCACCAGCGCCTCGACGCCCTGCCAGCGGCCATCCATGAGCGCGACCTGGGGTTGGTATTCCACGGCCAGCTGGTTGTCGACAAGGGCCAGGCGCAGCGCTGCCTCGTCCGGCACATAGTCCGGCACGGCGGGGGATTTAGTCGCCAGCTTTTCCTGCCGCAGCAGGGCGGTAATCTGTTCTGCCGCCACCGGTTTGGCGAGGGCGCCGAGCATGTTCAGGCCGAAGCGCTTGCCCAGCTCATGTGCGGAGGAGAGCATGCGGCGATCGCCGCCGCTTACCAGGATGACGCTGGCGGTGCACTCGCGTTGCTTGAGTTCGCGCAGTATCTCGATGCCATCGACGTCGGGCATGATGAGGTCGAGGATTATGATGTCCGGATGCCATGAGATTTTTTCGTCAAGCTGCTGTGGATCCGTCATGCCCGTGGCCAGGAGGCCTTCAGCCTCGATGTATTCGCAGTACAGGGCGACACTGGCCGGGTCGTCGTCGATGACCAGCACGCGGGCAACCTCGATGGGGGCGTTCATGGCAATGTCTCCGCGGGGCTGTTCCGAGTGGACAGCTGCTCCCCCGTGGGGGGCAACAAACGAACGTGAGCGTGGGGTGCCATTATTTGCTCTCCTGTTGCGTGAGTTGTGTGGCGATGCCAACGAGGGCATTGATGTCGACGGGTTTCGTCATGAACCCGCGGATTCCCGCCGCCTGGGTGGTTTCCGGGGTGGCGCGCTCGCTGAAGCCGGTGCACAGGATGACCGGTAGTGCGGGGCGCATCTTGAGCATGGTCCGCGCCATGTCCATGCCTGAGAGATCCGGCATGGCCTCGTCGGTGATGACCAAATCGAAGGCTCGCGGGTCGCGCACGAAATCGGCAAGTGCCGCCACCGGTCGGTCGAACGTTGTCACGGTCGCACCGCGCAGGCTCAGCAGCTCCTGCAGCATTGCGCCCATGGCTTGTTCATCGTCGACAACCAGGATGCGCAATCCTGCCAGCGCGTCGGCAGGCGAATGCCAGCGTGCCGCGTCCTCTGATGCCGGGTCTTCGCTGCCGCCACCGGCTTCGGGCAGCAGGATGCGCATGGTGGTGCCGTCTCCGACGCGACTGTTAATGTCGATATGCCCCCCCGCGGCGTGCACCACGCCGTGTACGACGGAGAGACCCATGCCCGTGCCTTTGCCGACATCCTTGGTGGTGTAGAAGGGATCGAAGACCTTGTCCATCTGGTGCTCGGGGATGCCGTGGCCGCTGTCATGGACTGTGAGCTCGACGAATTCGCCGTCAAAAGCCTGGCTGCATGATGCACATATGCCGCTGGATGCTCGCCGGGCGACACCAATTTCGATCTTGCCATACTCGCCAATGGCGTCGCGGGCATTGATGCCGAGGTTGAGGATGATCTGGTGCAGGTGGACCGGCTGGATGCAGACCTTGAGGCTGTCGTTCTCGATGCGGTAGTTGACGTCGATCGTGGTCGGAATGGAGGAACGCAGCAGGTGCGCTACTTCCTTGACTACGGGCTGCGCCAGCGTGACCGCGGTGGCATTGGATTGCGCCGGATTCACGCGGCTGAAGACGAGCATCTGGGCAATGAGGTCCTTGGCGCGGGTGCCGGCAATCATGACCTCGTCGAGGAAACTTGCAACTTTTTCCGTGCTGCCGGGACGCTCCAGCATTTCGCGCGACAGTTCGGCGTAGCCGAGCATGGCGCCGAGCATGTTGTTGAAGTCGTGGGCGATGCCGGCGGCCAGGTGGCCCATGGCTTCCATTTTCTGGGCCTGGATCAGCTCGGTCTGCAGGGTTTCCCGCTGGCGCTCCATGGCGATGCGCTTGTTGATCAGCTGGGTGGTACCGACGATGCGCGTGGGGCGACCCACCGTGTCGCGCTCGACCACCTTGCCGACCTCCGCTACCCAGTCCCACTCGGCGCGGGCGTTTCTTACCCGACACTGGACGCTGTATGTCGGTGTGATGCCATCGATGTGCGCCTTGAGCGCCTCGATGTTGGCGGGGAAATCATCGGGATGGGTAAATTCGTGCCACTGCACGTCAGGTTCGTCGGTGGCATAACCGAGCAGGCGGCGCCAGCTGTCGCTGTAGCGAATGTCGCCGGAATCGCGCAGCCATTCCCAGGTACCGGTCTCGGTGGCTGCCAGGGCGAGTGACAGGTGCGTGGCCTGCGTGTCAAGCTGGTGTTGCAACTGGCGCAGGGCCGTGACGTCGGTCTTGATGGAGAAGTAGCGCCGCGGCTGCCCGCCGGCATCGAGCTGCGGCACGATGGTGGTGATGGTGTCATAAATGTGGCCGCCCTTGGCGCGATTGCTGATGGCGCCGTGCCATACCTGCCCGGTGGTCAGCGTCCGCCACATGTCTTCGTAGAAGCTTTCGTCATGCAGGCCGGACTTGACGATCCGATGGTTCTGGCCAAGAAGTTCCGCGCCTGTGTGGCCGCTGGTCTCGCAAAAGCGTTCGTTTACGTAGGTGATGCGGCCATCCGCATCGGTGATGCTGACGATGGCGTGTCTGTCCAGCGCACTTTGCATGAGGGTGAGGTGGGCCAGAGTTTGCTGGCGGTCCAGGCTGCCCTGGCGCGTATTGCGCGCGCGCGCCAGCCGCGCCAGTATTGACTCGACCAGGAACTCCGGGGCGACGGGCTTGATGATGAAGTCGTCGCCGCCGAGTTGCAGGGCTTCGGAGCGGGTACCGACGGCGCTGTCGCCCGTGAGGAAGACAATGGGGATGTGGCTGTACTTTTCGCACTGGCGGATGACGGCGCCGAATTCGAGGCCACTGATGTCGGGAAGCATGACATCGAGCAACAACAGCTCGGGGTCGAATGCATCGAGGGTATCAAGGGCGTCCACCGCAGTATGCAGCACACTGACTTCAACCTGCGCTGCCTCCAGCAGGCGTCCGTACAGGGTTGCCAGCGACGGGTTGTCCTCGACGATCAAGACACGATAGGGGGTACCGGCATGGCGGTGCGTGGCGGTGTCAAGCAGGTTGAGCAGGCGAGTCACGCTGACTGGCTTGGTCAGGTAACCCTTGGCGCCGGCGCGCACTGCCGCGAGACGTGCCTCGAAGTCTTCACGCACGCTGATGAAAATTGCGGGAACGGAGTGCTCGCGGGCATGGTCGGTAATGGCTTGTGCTCCGGCCAGTGCACCTTCGCGCAGCATCATGTCCATTACAACGGCGGTGGGTATCCGGGCGGCCATGGCTTGCCTGAATGCGACAATGTCATGCATGGCTACGACGTCGTAACCCGCTTGGCGAATGGATGTCGCCAGGCTTTCGGCGCAGGCAGGGTCGTCATCTACCAGGTAGATCAGGGGCTGGCCGGGGGTGACAGCGGGCGCGGTTTTAGGGGCCTGCGCCTGCCTGTCTGACGGCATGCTGCTCCGGGCGGCGTGTTGGTTCGCCAGTTTTTCGAGTACGCGCAGTGAATCGCCAATGCGCCTTTGCGCGGCTGAGTCTGGTGCATCCTGGCACTGGTCAAGGATGCCGCGCGCCAGGTCGCTAACCTCCGGAAGACCAAAGGAGGCGCCCGAGCCGGTCAACTCATGAGCAAGGTGCTCAAGCTTTTTCAGCGATGTGGCGCTGAATGCCTCTTCCGCGCTGGCACGCCAGGCCGCTTGCAACGCCGCCACCTTCCGCGGCAGACTACGGTGGTAGGCATGGCGCATGTCTTCGAGATGAGCTTGCACGACTTGGTCCATGGCGACTCGCTGAGACTGGGTGGCGGGTGGAATATCGATATAGACGGAAATATCGATAATATCGAATTTGAGCTTACGCCGCCGAATTGACTTTTGCAATAGAGCTTTTTAATGGAAATTGTCTCTCAGTGTGATGCGTGGCCAACAGACGGCTTGTGCCCCCGATATCTTGAAAACCCTCCTGCCGACCCCATCTCTCGGATTCGATTTCCGGAGGACACCTAATGAGCCAACCCAGTACAGAAACCACCCAGTCCCGCGAGACCATGGGCTTCCAGGCCGAGGTGAAGCAATTGCTTCAACTCATGATCCATTCCCTCTACAGCAACCGCGAAATCTTCCTGCGCGAATTGATTTCGAATGCGGCCGACGCCTGCGACAAGCTGCGCTTCGAGTCGCTGCACAACCCGGGTCTGATCGAAGGTGAGGCCGACTACAAGATCCGCATCGGCTTCGACGCGGATGCCAAGACCCTGACCATCGCCGACAACGGCGTCGGCATGAGCCGTGAGGAAGTCATCAGCAATCTGGGCACCATCGCCAAGTCCGGCACGCGCGAATTTTTCTCGCGACTGACGGGAGACCAGCAGAAGGACACCAGCCTGATCGGACAGTTTGGTGTCGGTTTCTATTCGTCGTTCATCGTCGCCGAGCGCGTGGTGGTGACGACGCGCCGCGCCGGCGTGGCTGCCGACCAGTCAGTCCGCTGGGAGTCGGATGGCTCGGGCGAGTTCACCGTCGAGATGGTGGACAAGGCCGAGCGTGGTACCGAGATCGTGCTGCATTTGCGCAGCGACGCAACCGAGGGACCGGACAACCTGCTTTCGGGCTGGCGCCTGCGTTCCATCATTCGCAAATACTCCGACCACATCGTCCAGCCCATCGTGATGAAGAAGGAGGAGTTCAAGGACGGCAAGGATGTTGTGGCCGAGGAGGACGAGACGGTCAACAAGGCATCGGCCCTGTGGGCCCGTTCCAAGAGCGACATCACGGAAGACGAATACAAGGAGTTCTACAAGCACGTTGGCCATGATTACGAGGAACCGCTGACCTGGGCCCATGCCCGCGTCGAGGGCAAACAGGAGTACACGCAGCTGCTCTACGTCCCCGCGCGTGCGCCCTTTGACATGTGGGACCGCAATTCGCGCCATGGCGTGAAGTTGTATGTGCGCCGTGTCTTCATCATGGACGATGCCGAGCAATTGATGCCGATGTACCTGCGCTTCGTGCGCGGCGTGGTGGACTCCGCCGACCTGCCGCTCAACGTTTCGCGCGAGATTCTGCAGGAGTCCAAGGACATCGAGGCCATCCGCAACGGCTGCGCCCGGCGCGTGTTGGGCATGCTCGACGAACTGGCCGAAAATGACAAGGAAAAATTCACAAAATTCTGGGGCGAATTTGGGCGCGTGCTGAAAGAAGGCGTCGGCGAAGACCACGCCAACAAGGACAAGATCGCCAAGCTGTTGCGCTTCGCGTCGACACAGGCGGACTCGACGGACGAGACGGTATCCCTGACCGACTACATCGGTCGCATGAAGCCCGAGCAGGACAAGATCTACTACATCACGGCAGAAACTTTCAACGCCGCCAAGAACAGCCCGCACCTTGAGATCTTCCGCAAGAAGGGCATTGAAGTGCTGCTGCTGACCGACCGCGTGGATGAGTGGGTGGTGAGCAATCTCAGCGAGTTCGAGGGCAAACAATTGGTGTCGGTGGCCAAGGGCGACCTCGACCTGGGCAAGCTTGAGGACGAGGCCGAAAAGAAGGAGGTCGAAAAGGACGCCGGCGAGTTCAAGGACCTCACCGACAGGATCGCCAAGTCGCTGGGAGACAAAGTGAAGGAAGTTCGCGTCACCCATCGCCTGACCGACAGCCCGGCCTGCCTGGTGGCCGATGCCCACGACATGAGCGGCAATCTGGCGCGCATCCTCAAGGCTGCCGGCCAGAAGGCGCCTTCGAGCCAGCCTGTACTCGAGATCAATCCTAAGCACCCGGTGGTGCTGCGGCTCAAGTACGAGGAAACAAAATTTGACGATTGGGCGGCGGTACTTTTTGACCAGGCCCTGCTCGCCGAGGGCGGCCAGCTCGATGATCCGGCCAGCTTTGTGAGGCGTGTGAATGACCTGATGCTGGCGCTGAGTCTAGGCGGCAAATAAGCGGGCCTGGCGGATTTGCAGCAGGTTCGTCGCACGCTTGCCCACTGCTTGAAATCATCACATAATCGCCCGGGCGGACGCTGGTCCAGTCCGGGCGGGATGTGGTCGAATTTGATTCGGGGCATGCGATGAGCAGTTTCCAAAGGTGGGTACTCGTCGTTCCCTGCGTTGTGCTGCTGATGCTGCACAAGGTTGCCGCGGCCGCCGAGCCGCTGGTCATGGGCATTTTTCCGCGGGTGGATGCCATGGAATCCAGTCGCATGTTCCAACCTCTGGCTCAGTACTTGTCGGAGGCGATCGGACAGCCCGTGGTTCTCGAAATTCCGAAGGACTTCGAGGCATTTTCCAGGGCGCTGGCGGACAAGCGCTTCGACATTGTCCATCTCAACCAGTATCAGTACCTCAAGGCAAACAAGGAACAAGGCTACCTTGTGATCGCCAAGAACATCGAGCAGGGCTCGGATACGCTGGCCGCAGCCATTGTCGTGCGGGGAGACTCCAAGGCGAAGTCCCTTGCTGACCTGAAGGGAAATAAAATAATTTTTGGCGGCGATCGAACCGCCATGCAGGCCTATGTCGGGACGACATACTTGCTGCGGCGCGCCGGCCTCAAACGCGGCGATTATGTGGAGGTGTTTGCCAAGACCCCGCCCAATGCGGTCCTCGCCACCTTCTACAAGCAGGCTGACGCTGCCGGTGCAGGCGATCGTGTATTGAAGATCCCTTCGGTGGCCAAGCAGATCGATGTCAGACAGATGCGATTCCTCGCTGTCGGCGATTCGCTGCCACACCTGCCGTGGGCGGTTAAGGGCACGATGACGCGTGACCTGCGCACCAAAATCCAGCTGGCGATGCTTGGACTTAACAAGAGCGATGAGGGACGGGCTTTGCTCAAGCGTGCCGGTTTCGACGGCTTCAGCATTGCCAGCAACTCTGATTACGATCGGCATCGGATCATCATCAGGGAAGTTCTGGGCGAGAAATATTAAGCCCAGGGGATTCAGCAATCGGCACGAACCGAAACATGGAAGACCTGAAGCGGCCCCCGTCGGACATGCGCGAGACTTTGCGCCGTCGCGGCCTGCGTGCGTCCCTGGGCGGGAAATTCATATTGCTGATTGCGATCGTCCTGTTCGTCACCCTGGGGGTCGGCGCGGCGATTGATTTTCGCAACCAGCGCGCACTGTTGCTGGCCAGCCTGGCGGAGAAAGCCAACATCCAGGGCGAATTGGTCGCCTCAATCAGCAAGGAAGCGGTGTTGTCGCAGGACTACTTTGCCCTGAATAGGTACATGCGGGACATCTCCCGCATTGAGGACATTGTCTACGGCGCTGTAGTCGCCCCCGCCGGGCAGTACCTCACTTCCTATCTCAATACCGACAATGCCTACATCCACCAGGCTCGTGCCAGGTCGGGTGTGACGGAATCCGCTGCCACCCTCGATACCGTCAGCCACAATCCGGACATTCTGGTCAAACGCTTTCCAATCGAGATTGACGAGAAGGTGGTGGCTTCGGTGGAAATCGGTGCCGACAAGGCGCGCGTCACCGCGCTGGCGGTCAGCCAGCTTGAATACAAACTGCTGTTCAACCTGGCGATCGTGCTTTTTCTCGGCGTCGCCATTTACATTATTTTCCGCATCAGTGTGATTCGTCCGATACAGGACTTGATGGCCGGCGCCAAACGTGCCGCGGCAGGAAATCTCGATGAAACGGTGCGGATCCATTCTGATGACGAACTGGGTCAGCTCACCATGCTGTTCAATCAGATGATGGCGCGATTGAAGACCAGTCGTGCTGAAAATCTTCAGGTCATGGTCGATATGCAGGAATTAAACCGCACCCTTGAGGAGCGGGTGATGGAGCGAACCGCCCGCCTCGAACTGGCGCAACGCATTGCCCAGATGGGACATTGGGATTTCGATATCGGCGACAACCTGTTTCGCGGTTCGCGGCAAGTTTTTGCCTTGCTCGGCTTGTCCCTCGACCGGCCGCTGCGGCGCAATGCCGTGCTGCATGTCGTGGCACCGGATGACAGGCGAGATCTGTTGCGGCAGTTCACGCACGCAATCGCCAAGGTCAAACCGTTCGAGGCGGAATTTCGCGTCGTATTGCGCGGTGGCGAGGAACGCATCCTCGTGGCTACCGCCGAAATCACCATCAATGACGTGACGGGACGTGCCCGCCTGTTCGGCATCCTGCAGGACATCACGCAGCGGTCACGGGCGGAGCGCACGGCGCAGCAGGCACTGGCTGACAAGCTGAGTGCGGTTTCGGCCAACGAAGCGAAGAGCGCTTTCCTTGCCAACATGAGCCACGAGATTCGCACGCCGCTCACCGCCATCATCGGCTTCGCCGAGACCATGCTGGAAGTCGAGCAGGAAGAGCGGGATCGCGACGACGCAACGCGCACCATTCTCGACAATGGTCGTCATCTGCTGCAGGTCATCAACGAAATTCTGGATCTTTCCAAGATCGAGTCGCGTCGCCTGGAAATTGAAATTCTGCCAACCGATATTTTCGTAACGCTGGCCAACGTGGAATCCGTGTCGGGCATGTTGGCGCGCACCAAGGGACTCAGCTTCAATGTGGAGTTTCAATATCCGCTGCCAGTGCGAATTCAGTCCGATCCCACCCGGCTCAAGCAGATACTGCTCAATCTGTGCAGCAACGCGATCAAGTTTACGGAAAAGGGAGGCGTCACGGTCCATGTCTCCTTTGATGCCGGCGCACGCTTGCTGCGAATTGCCGTTGTCGACACCGGGATCGGCCTCACGGCGGAGCAGAGCGGTCGTCTGTTTGCGCCGTTTACCCAGGCGGACAGTTCAACGACGCGTCGTTTCGGCGGCACCGGTCTCGGGCTGTATATCTCCAAACAGCTGGCGGAACTGCTCGGCGGGAGCGTCGCGATCAGCAGTGTCGAAGGTTTGGGCACCCGGGTTGAGGTCACGGTGGCGACCGGCGAGGTTGTTGCCTCTGCCTTGATTGATGGGATGGAGAATGCCGCCTCGGTTGTTGCCCCAGAACAGCTGGTGGCTGACGTCAGGTCCCTGGAGGGGAGAATTCTTTTGGCCGAAGACAGCCCTGACAATCAGCGCCTGATCTCTTTTTATGTACGCAAGACCGGCGCAGAAATCGATATTGCTGCCGATGGCCAGGCAGCACTCGAGCAGGCGTTGGCAGGCGATTACGACCTGGTCTTGATGGACATGCAAATGCCGAAAATGGATGGCGGTGAGGCCACCAGTCTGCTGCGCCAGGCCGGTTACGGCAGGCCAATCGTGATGCTTACCGCCAACGCGTTCAAGGAGGATCGGGACCGCTGTGCCCAGGCCGGTTGCAATGACTTCCTAACCAAACCAATTGATCGGGTCGAGTTCTATCGAGTCTTGAATACCTATCTGCGGCCACGCGAATCATTCGCTGCTGCCGTTGCCGAGACGCCGGCGGCGCGGCTTCACCGCGAGATGGAATACGAAATGCGTGAGCTAGCGGGTGATTTCGTCCGCGAGTTGCCGGAGCGCGTGAAGCGCATGCGCTCCGCCCAACAGCGCGGCGACATGTCGGAGCTGGGTGCATTGGTTCACAAGCTCAAGGGGGTCGGTGCCACCTTCGGTTTCCCGGAGGTAACCCGGTGGGCGGGTGAGGTAGAGCAACAAATCAGGTTGGGCGAGTTGAGCGAATTGAGGCAGCGCATGGATAGCTTGTATCAGGCGTGCGATCTGGCCATTGAGAGCTTTTCACAGCGGGATGACGTGGCGGCTCGCCGCTGACGGGAAACGGGGAGAGTCAATTGGTTGATGGCAACAGGCGGCCGGCGGTGCTGCTGATCGATGACGAGTCCATCGTCCGGCGGCTCCTGCGGACCATGCTGATGGACCTCGGATGCGACGTGACGCAGGAGGCGTCAAAGGGCGAGGACGGTATCGAACTTTTTCGGGCGGCGCGCCCGGACATCGTGTTCATCGATATCAACATGGTGGGCATGGGTGGCTTCGACGTACTGAAAGCCATACTTGCAATCGACCCGGCTGCTTTTGCTGTGATCGTCAGTGCCGACAGCACAGCCGACAATGTCCGTGGCGCCATCAGCGGCGGCGCGCAGGGGTTTGTTGTCAAACCCTTTACTGCCAGCCGCTTCAAGGACATCCTCGACAAGTTTAACCGTCAACGAAACGCCGCAGACCAGCCTGCAGCCTAGCGCTTGATGTGCGCGGACAACCCGGCCTGATGATCCGGGATTTCCGCGTTGTTACGCTTTCTCAGCTTTTCTTGCTGCCCTGAGTGGCTGCAGGAACCTTGTCCTTCATGCACTTGGCGCGCTCGGGACCGTATTTCCCCTTGCAAGCCTCACGACCGGCCAAAACCGTGGCGCAGCGCGCGGGTTCAGGGGCCTTGGCACAGTCAGGTGCCGGCATGTGGTCTTCCATGCACTCACGATGTGCCACCGGTTCGGCTGCCTTGACACAGGCCAGCATCGCCTTGTTGTAGCCTTCGCACTCGGCCTTTTTTCCGCCGGCCTTGTTGCAGTCAGCCAGATGGGGAAGCTTGGCCGTTGCGCCGGCGGCTGCGGTTTCTGCAATTACCCCGGTAGAAGCCAAAGCAAGCGCGCAGGATGTCAGGAGTAACCCGAATAGTCTGTTCATATCATCTCCTTTGGTTATTTTGAATGGGTACGTGACTATAACTTTAGCATTTTCAGCCCGAATCGCGACCGGCATTGTGGGTGATCGCAAATTCGGCTAACGCTGCCGCGAAGTCGCCTTGCGCACCAACGCGTGTCCAGAAGTCGGGCAAGTCCAATCCTGCGTTTTCCAGCCCGAACGTCATGCTGTTGGGCCGGCCGGCGAGGAAGCCGGCAATGTTGGCATTGATGGTGTCAACGTAGTCAAGTGCGATGTCAAACGCCTGATCGGCGATGTCGTCCGGCAGACCGAGGTGGATGCCATGAGCCCATGCTGACATGATGAGGCCCGGGTCGAGCCGGCTGGCGTAGCTTCTGGCCACGGCCATGCGCTCCCGTTGCAGGTGGACATAAAACACATCGTCCGGAAATTCCTGGTCGAGCCGGCCGAGGAACCAGGACAGGCGATTGTCGGATTCGATGTGCTTGGGCGGATAGCGCAGGCGCTCAGGACCGACCATGCCGATGCGCGATTCATGTGCCGCAGTGTAGTTGCTGATATGGCGACAGGCCTGTGCGAAGGTCATTGAGCCGCAGCGGCCGGTACTGAGGATGAAAACGTTCATTGCAAGGATGCCAGTGCGGCCCGCCACGCTGCGGTATCGCCTGAGCCACAGGCAAGCGCCTGGGCCATCTCGGTCAATCTGTCGGCGCGGTGCACGGGGTCGGCAATCAAGTGATGGCAGTTTGAGTCCATGCCGAAATTGTGCCGGATGTTGGCGAAAAAGCGTTGGAAATTCGCCCGGGTTTTCCGGCTGTCGGCCGCCAGGTTCCACCAGCGCTGACTGGCGTTGAAACAGGTTATGGCCAGATCGAGGCGGGTCAGGATGAGGGCGCGCTTGGCTGAGTATTTTTCTTGCAACTCGCCAGCAGTTGCGTCCAGTATTTGGCGAATTGTTTCGATGCCGGGCGTGTGCGCCGGATAGCCCATGCCGACCAGGCGTTCGACGGTGAAAAGCATGACATCGCCGAAAAACTGGCGTTCAAACTCCCCCGCAAGATCAACGTTTGCCGCCGCGCGACTGACGCCAGGACGAAATTCGGCGTCGCCATGCACCGTTCGTGTGTGCAGCAGCGGCAGATTGGCAGAAACAAAGCGCGGTCCGATTGCCGCGCGTATCAAGCGGCCGAGTACGGGACCGGCCATGCGCAGCTTGAGCGGCGCGAAGGGAATGAAATGCACCAGGCCAGCGCGGTTGCAGACGTAGTTGCCGGTGTAAACCGTACGGGCTGGCTGGAGGTCGATACCGGCGGCGCCTGGCAGGTAGGTGCTGCTGCGCGTCGGGTGCTCGCCGTCGAAAAAATGGTCGAGTTTCGCCGCAAAGTCGGCAAGGCACAGGGCATGGTTGTGGTCGCCAATCAGGGTGCAGCGGTAGCTGAATGGGTCGGTCGCGGGCACGAAGCCGAATAGATCCGCCATGTCATGGTAAGCCGCGTCGCCGACTTGTGCCGACGCAGCATGGAAGGCGCAGGGACTCGACGGATCGACGGATGCCATTGCCTCCAGCAGGCCGATGACGTCTGCAAGAAAGTTGCCTGTCATTACTGCCGGTGAAACCGGCGGGTCGCCAACGACCTTGCCCGTCAGCACATCCACATCGCCACTGGCGAAGATCCGGTCGAGACAGTCGAAGTAGTTGATGGCGAACACATCGCGATCCTGCGGCGAGGCAGCAATGCGTACCTTGAACTGTTCGTCGCTGTCGACGAACATGAACAGGCGGTCATCTGCAGCACCACTCATCTGCCATGCCAGCAGGCTGGCGAGGTTGCGGGTCACCGCGGCACCTTTGTGGCGGAAGCCGGTGGTCTCGGGTTCGCCAACGACATGCTGCAAGGCCTGCCGCTGAGCGGCCGGCAGAGCGCGCAGCAGGGCTGCCTGTTCTGTTGCGCCGAAATACAGCACGGGCAATCCCTGTGCCTCGACCTCCTGTGCAATTTCCCGGTGGCGCCGAATGGCCGCAGCGTCGGCCGAGTCGTCCGCCACCAGCACCGCGACGTGGTGCTGGCGTCCGCCGTCGTCGTCACCGTAAGGGAATGTTCGGCAGAGTTCGAGCAGGCTGGCGAGGATGTTTGCCAACTGTCGCGGCCGGTCCGCGACCGGGATGATGACTGTGATCCGGTGGCGCGGGGGGAGGCCCCCACCCCCCGGCCCCCGCCCGGGCAGGGGTGATGGGAGATCGCCACGGCGCGGCTCGGGACGCATGGTCAGCGCCGCGAGATGTAGCCGGGAAAGGCGTCGCGATCAATCATGACTTCAATTAGGTTGATGCCCGAGTCGACATCGAGCGTTGCCAGCACGTCGTCGATCTGCGCCTCGGCATCGATGCGCCGATGCCGAATGCCGAAGGATTGGGCCAGCAGTGCGTAGTCGGGATTGACGAAGTCGCAATCGATATAGCGCGCGCCGTATTGCTGCGCCTGGTTCTTGCGGATCAGTCCCATCGACGCGTTGTTGAACAGGATGACGGTGAGCGGTATGGCGTAGTTGACGGCTGTCATCAGTTCCATGCAGCACATCTGGAAGCCGCCGTCGCCGAGTATCGCGAAGGTGGGTTTCGGCGCCGCAAAGCGCCCGCCAATGGCCGCCGGGATGGCGTGTCCGAGCGAAGATACGCCGGAGTTCGGGTAGTAGCGGTTGCCGGCCGCGACGTTGAGGAAGTTCTGGGCGAAGACGATGTTGTCGTCAAAGATCTGGATGTTGTCGGGAAAGCGTTTTTCCAGTCGGGCGAAGAAGCGCTCGATCAGGGCAAAACGTGCGTCGAAAATGGAGGGCCGATCGCCCGCTGTGCTCTCGCCGACGAAGCGGGCACGGCCGGGCGGCTCGGCTGCCGCCGGGCGCCTGGCACCTTTTGCTTCGAGCCGGCTGAGCAGGGCGGTCAGTGTTTGTGCGATGTCGCCGGCAATGGCGACATCGGCGCGGAACACCTTGTCTATCTGCTCCGGATTTATATCTATTTGTGCTATTTTTTTATTACGGAGCAGTTCGGCATCCCAGACGTAACTGGTGCGTTCGTTGAAACTGGCACCGAGGAAGATCAGCAGGTCGGCCTGTTCGCGGATGTAATTGTTCGCATAGCCACTCGACGTCACGCCAAGGCTGCCCAGCGAAAGTTCGGATTGCTCGCTGATGACACCCTTGCCCTTGAGGCTG
>Ga0315271_10001381_pt1 | contig 14575 bp, 10 predicted proteins | sample C3_top_MG_FD_204664 | JGI IMG/M metagenome (GOLD analysis project Ga0315271, IMG submission 204664) | Sediment microbial communities from Yellowstone Lake, YNP, Wyoming, USA - C3_top | ecosystem: Environmental > Aquatic > Freshwater > Lake > Sediment | place: USA: Wyoming | collected 2017-08-01 | reverse complement strand
ATCCGACGGCCCCTGACCGCATATGCCGATATATTTGCCCTGCCGCTGGCAGGCGGCAATCGCTTCACTCAACAGCTTCTTCACCGCCGGGTTGCGCTCGTCAAAGCCGCCTGCCACCAGGCCGGAATCGCGGTCGATGCCAAGCGTGAGTTGGGTGAGGTCGTTGCTGCCGATGGAAAAGCCGTCAACGTATTGGAGGAAATCGTCCGCCAGCAAAACATTGGATGGAATCTCGCACATCATGATAAGGCGCAGGCTATTGTCGCCGCGCCGCAAGCCGTTGGCTGCCAGCAGATCGACGACCGCCGCGCATTCTTCCACGGTGCGCACGAAGGGAATCATCACTTCGACATTCGCGAGCCCTATTTCCTCGCGCACTTTTTTTAGAGCGCGACATTCCAGCTCGAACGCGGGACGGAACAGCGCGGACACATAACGCGCCGCGCCGCGCAGCCCCAGCATGGGATTTTCCTCTTTGGGTTCGTAGCGCTCGCCGCCCAGCAGATTGGCGTATTCGTTGGACTTGAAATCGGACAGGCGCACGATCACCGGCTTCGGCCAGAACGCGGCCGCGAGCGTGGCGATGCCCTCGGCCAGCTTGTCCACATAGAAAGCGAGTGGGCCGGCATAACCTGCCGCACGCGCGGCCACTTCGTCGCGCAGCGGCTGCGGCAACTGCGCGTATTCCAGCACTGCCAGCGGATGCACGGCTATCATGCGCGCGATAATGAATTCCAGCCGCGCCAGCCCCACGCCGTGATTCGGTATCTGGGCGAATTCAAACGCACGTTCGGGATTGCCCACATTCATCATCAACTTGACCGGCGGCTCGGGCAGGGTTTCGCTCGCCAGCGTTTCCACCTCGAACGCCAGCTTGCCCGCGTAGACGATTCCTGTATCGCCCTCGGCACAGGACACCGTCACCGCCTCGCCATCCCGCAACACCGTCGTTGCCTCGCCCGCCCCCACCACGGCGGGAATGCCCAGCTCGCGCGCGACGATGGCCGCGTGGCAGGTGCGTCCGCCGCGATTGGTGACGATCGCCGCCGCGCGCTTCATCACCGGTTCCCAGTCGGGGTCGGTCATGTCCGTCACCAGCACGTCGCCCGGCTGTACCCGGTACATTTCCGCCGGACTGGCGATCAAGCGTACCGCCCCCGCGCCGATTTTCTGGCCGATGGCGCGCCCCGTGATACGCACTTCACCCACGGCTTTCAGAACATAGCGTTCCACGCCGCCAACCGCACGCGCCTTCACCGTCTCCGGCCGCGCCTGCACGATAAAGAGTTCACCGCTCTCGCCGTCCTTCGCCCACTCGATGTCCATGGGGCGGCCATAATGCTGCTCGATAGCGACTGCCTGCCGCGCCAGTTCCAGCACTTCGCTGTCAAGCAGCGCGAATTTCCGCCGCAGTGTCATGGGCGTGTCCTCGATGACGGTTGCGCCCTCGCGCCACACCATGCGTATGGCTTTCTCGCCCAGTTCGCGGCGCACCACGGCAGGCCGGTTTTGCGCCAGCATCGGCTTGTGCACGTAGAACTCATCCGGGTTAACGGCACCCTGCACCACGGTTTCGCCCAGCCCATACGCCGCCGTGATGAACACCACATCGCGAAAGCCCGATTCGGTATCGAGCGTGAACAACACGCCCGAACATGCCAGATCCGAGCGCACCATACGCTGCACCCCCGCCGACAATGCCACCTGCGCATGGTCAAAGCCATGATGCACGCGGTAGGCAATGGCGCGGTCGTTATACAGCGAGGCAAACACCTTCCTCACGTTCAGGAGCAGCGCGTCCTCGCCGCGCACATGCAGATAGGTTTCCTGCTGCCCGGCGAACGAGGCATCGGGCAAATCTTCCGCCGTGGCCGAGGAGCGCACCGCGACCGACACCGTGTCGCCCAAGGTGCGATACGCGGCACGCAAGCCCGCTTCCAGAGCAGGCGGCAAAGCGGCGGCTTCCATCCAGAAGCGTATCTCCGCACCCGCTCTGGATAAGGCCGTGACGTCCGCTACATTCAGCGTGGCCAGCAGGGTATTGATACGCTGCCGCAATTGATTCATATCGATAAAATCCTGGAAGGCCTGCGCCGTGGTGGCAAACCCGCCCGGCACCTTTACGCCGGAATCCGACAGGTGGCGGATCATTTCACCGAGCGAGGCATTCTTGCCCCCCACCCGCGGCACATCCGCCATCGACAAGGAATCAAGTGACACGATATAGTCAGCCGACATTTGCATGATGGTTTCCATGAGCAAGCACACGGTATTCTGCATATCCGATCACACCGGCGTCACCGTCGAAGCGGTGGCGAAGAGTGTTTTGTCGCAGTTTCCCCGCCTTGAGTTTAGCCTGATTACGCTGCCTTTCATTGACAGCCCGGAGAAGGCGCAGACCGCGACCGTCCGCATCGCCGCCGTAGCCGATGCACTGGTGTTTTCCACTCTGACCGATCCGGCCCTGCGCACCATCCTGCGAGCAAGCCGCGTCAGCCTGTTTGATGTATTCGAGTTGATTGCGCCCACCGTTGAAACCGCGCTGGGGCAATCCGCCACCCCCAGCGGCGGCCTCACCCACGGCATGGCGCCCAACTACGAATCGCGCATGGATGCGGTGAACTTCAGCCTCGCCCTTGACGATGGTCTGCAACCTGAGCGGCTCAACCAGGCCGACATGATTCTCGTCGGGGTCTCCCGCGTCGGCAAAACGCCCACCGCGCTCTACCTCGCCCTGCAATATGGCATTCGCGCCGCCAACTACCCGCTTACGCCGGATGACCTTGCGCACAACACTCTGCCCGGCGTCCTGCTCGCCCACCTGCCCCGGCTGAGAGCCCTGACCCTGTCGGCGGAGCGCCTCGCCGCCATCCGGCAGGCTCGCTATCCCAACAGCCGCTACGCCAGCCCGGAACAATGCCGGGAAGAACTGGCCGCAGCCGAGAGGCTATTTAAATGCAATGCCCTGCCTGTCATCGACACGACCCGCATGTCGGTGGAGGAAATTGCTGCGCATTTGAAACATGGCTGAGCGCGGGGTTGCCGCATCGCCACGGCCGTCACTGGCCCATGCGACGGTTGTAAGACTGGGTGAGGCGCTGGTTGAGAGTCGGGTCCTCAGACTCTGGCCCCTTGGTCTTGATGCTCACGCGCACGCTGCCGTCCGCCGGGGTAATGAGACTGATGGTCACCTCGAAAGGCCCCTTTCTGCCGAGGATCAGGCCGTTCGATGGATTCTCCGACGTAACCGTTACCCCCTCGTCATAGGCCGCCCCTTGCGCCGCCGCCCAGGCCCGGTCGAAGGTGCTCGGGGGAGCCGGGGAGTACACGCCCGGGGCCGTCTGGTAAACGGTACATCCGGCAACCAGCAGCGAACCCAGGACCAAAGCCAACGCCACGCGAACGATGGCGAAGACTCGGGCAAAGCATGAAGCGAAGCTCATAAAATTCCTCCTTATTCCAATCTGCAATAGTAGGGTGCGCTGTGCGCACCAACGATAACGGTGCGTATAACGCACCCTACAAAACTACCGTGGCTTCTAACGAGAATTGGGGCTAAACCATGCACAAGGGTATCCCGAATTTGCTGTAAACGGGGTTCCAAGCCTTTACCGCACTTCATCGCTGCCTGTATGCATAGTCCATTTTCGACTACGCATACTCAACTAAGCCACGCTGGCGCACCGCCTCGAAAACGGCCACCGCCAGTGCCGCTGACGCATTCAGCGATTCGACCTTGCCCCGCATCGGAATTTGCGCGCGCACACTGGCTGCCTGACCCACCGTTTCGGACAATCCCGCCCCCTCGTTGCCCGCAATGAAAGCAACCGGAGCAGCGAAATCCAGCGTGTAGAAATCGTTTTTTCCACCCAGCGTGAGCGCCACGCTCTGCCCGTCAAACGTACCCAGCCAGGCCGGCAGATCAACACCGGTCTGCATGGGCAGCACAAACTGCGCGCCCTGTCCTCCCCGCAGCGCCTTGGGCGACCAAGGGTCGTGACAGCCTTTGGACAGCACCGCAAACGTGGCGCCCGCTGCCGCCCCGGTACGCAGCATCGCGCCCAGATTGCCCGGATCCTGAATATTTTCCAGCACGATGACCAGCGCAGTAGCGTCGATAGTGGGCGGATTGAGCCAGGCCGCTTCCGCCAATATCCCGGCGGGGGTGGCTACAGGCGCAAGTTCCGCGAACAGGGCATCCGGCAATACGATGGATTTGGCCTCACTGCAACGTGCCACCAGGGCAGCCTGCCTGCCTGCCTGACTGGAAGCGGAACGCACGAGAGTATTGGGTTGCCCACCCGCATCGAGATACGCTGCAATCAGGTGTTCGCCATCGAGCAGCGTCATGCGCGCTTCACGCCGCGCACGCGCGGACCCGGCCAGTTTTTTCAGCCGCCTGAAAATAGGGTTTTCACGCGAGGTGATGGCCGTTTCATTCATGCCTGGATTATCCGCGATTCCCTCCGCCCAGGCCGGAATCGCACAAGGGTATTCCGACTTTCTCCCCGTAAGGGGGAGGCCGATGACCAGCGTGCGTAGCCACCCAGGCGTGATCCCTGAACGTACCTGAGTCATCGCGGCCGAAGCGCATAATTGCCCCCTCTTGCCAGGTTTCTCGTTGGCGAATTTCGCGTCGTGGCGCCAAGCAGGTACGATTTACCCCTTTCATGGCCAGACACGGATGGAAGCGAAGCAATGAAGTGGATTTTCAAGCTGCTGAACAAGCCCGGCGCGAAGCGGTCCGCGCCGTCAATCCCGCCCATCGTCCAGGCGGTCAAGCCTGCCGAGGATGCCGAACGCCTGCGCGACGCGCTGGCCATCGCCGTCGACAACGGGGAACAAATGCAACTCGCCGCCCGTCTGGGCCGGGCGCTGGCGGGCCGCTCGCAATCGCCGCGGGCCGAGGACCCGCCCGAAGTCTGGGTCGCGGCGATCTGCAATGCGCCGGACAAGCTGCTAGCGCTGGCCTGGAGCGAGAACCTGAAGGGCGACGCCTGGCTGGGCGAGGTGGCGAAAGAGGCGCGCCTGGCCGAGGTTCGCCACGCGTGTGCCCGACGCATCGAGACCAGCGCCGTGCTAGAGCAGGTCGCCCACGCCAGCCGGGACAAGGACAAACGCGTCTACCGCCACTGTGCCGACCTGCTGCGGCAACGCCGGCAGGCGGAAGCGAGCGCCGTCCGCGCGCTGGAAATCGCCAGCGAACTGCGCGGCCTGCTCGACACCGCCCCGCTGCCCCTCACGCGCCTGCTGCATTTGAAAAAGCAATTGAGCCCCCTGGGGGAAGCGGGCGAATCGTTCCTGGAGTGCGACGCGCTCATGCAGCAGGCGCTCGTCCAACTGCATCAGGAAGCGGAGGCGCGGCGCGACCTGCAGACACACCAGGGCGCGGCCGAGGCACTGGCGTCGGAATGCGCGGGTGCCGCCTGGCCGTGGAGCGAGCGGATCGATGGCTGGCGCGCTCGCCTCGACAGCCTGAGACAGGCCTGGGCCGGGCTTCCGTCCTGGCTTGCCGGCCAGGCGCCGGCGCGCGCACTGGTCGATTCGTTGAACGAGATCGAATCCCGCCTAGCGACGCTCTCGGGCGACGACGAACGCGTCCTCGCCTGCGAGCAGTCCCTCGCCACGCTGGATGCCGCCATGCCGCCCGATGCGGATACGGCGGCGGCCTGGGATGCGCTGGCCAAGCCGCGGCACCCGGAAGCGTGCCAGCTTCTGGAGTCGCGCTGGCAGGCACTGAGCGCCAGCGTGCCGCCCGTCGCCGCGATCGAACCAGCGCCCACGCCACGGCCGCAACCGCGCATCGACCACGACACCGTGCGCGGGCTGCTGGACAAGCTGGAGCAGGACATGGGACAGGGACATCTGGCCGATGCCAACGCGACGGCGAAACAGATCAAGGCCACGCTGGGCGACAACAGCCTGCATGGCGTCCTGGAGTCGCGGCTGCACGGTCTCCAGGCGCAACTCGAAGCGTTGCGCGGTTGGGCGCGCTGGGGCACGGGACAGGCGCGCGAGAAGTTGATCGCAGCCGCAGGGGAACTGCTCAACGGCGAACGCGATGTGGAAGAACTGGCCCTCGCCATCCCGGCGCTGCGCGAGGAGTGGAAGCGGCTGAACACGCACGGCGCGGCTACGAAAGGACAGTGGGAAAGTTTCGACGCGACGCTGGAAAAGGCCTATCAGCCGGTCGCCGTCCACCGCGCCGCAGAGGCGGTTCGCCTGACCGAGGCGCGTGTGGCCAGGGAAGCGCTGTGCGAAGCTTGGGAAGCCGAGGTGGCCGGCATCGTTTGGGAACACGCCAACTTCAGGGTGGTCGAGACCCGGCGCGCGGAAATGCTCAAACAATGGCGTGCCGCGCCCCAGGCCGGATTCCGTGACGAGCGAGCCCTGCGCAAACGCTTCGACACCCTGGTTGGCGGCATCGACGCGCGCCTGGAAGCGGCGCGCACGGCCGAACACGAACGCCGCCAGCAACTTGTCACCGCAGCGGAAGCGCTCAACGGGCAGCCCGACCTGGGGAGGGCCATGACCGAAGCCAAGGCCTTGCAGGGCCGCTGGAACCAGCAACCGACGCCGGTGCGGCTCAATCGAAAAGACGAAGAGAAGTTGTGGCAGCGCTTCCGTGCCGCCTGCGACGCCGTGTTCGAGCGCCGTGACGCCCAGCGCGCCGGGCAGGAAGCCCAGCGCCAGGAGCAGGTGCAGTCACGCCAGTTGTTGCTGGATGCCTTCGCGGCCACCCTGGCCGGTGCCGATGGCAACGGGATCAAGCGTGCCCTGGCCCAGTTCCGCACCGACTGGGGCGCCACCCGGGCGTCCGCGCGCGACCCTGCGGACAGTCTGGAGACCCGGGCGAACGAGCTGCAGCAGCAGGCACAGCGGCGTCTCGATGAACTGCACTGCGAAAAATACCGGGAACGCCTTGAACTGCTGGCGCACAGGGCCGCCCTGGCCGGGCGCGTCGAGGCGGCAGCGCTCGCCGGCGGGCCGATCGAGGCGGTGATAGGGGAGGCGAAACAGGCCTGGGACGCATTGCCGCCTCTGTCTGACAACACCGGGAGCCTGCTCGCCCAGCGCTTCGCCGGCGCTGTCGGCATCACCCGCGCGGACCTGGACGCCGGCAGCAAGACCCGGGAAGCCTTGCTGCTCGACCTCGAGATCGCCCTCGGCCTGCCCTCGCCGGAAACCTGCGCAGCGGCTCGCCGCGAACGCCAATTGGAGCGATTGCAGAACCGCTTCGGCGCCGCCTCGGCGCAGGGGTCGGAACCGGAAGTATTGCTGGCCCGCTGCTACGCCACGGCGGCGCTTCCGGATGCGGCCTTTGACCGGCGAGTCGAGGTGATTGTGCGCCAATTGGCGGAGCAAGCTGCCCCGGGCAGTGGGACATCCGCGCAAGGTCAACGCGCATGACGATGGCGGCAGATGTTGCGGTTACGGCCGCGTGGAAGTTTTCAGCGCCGAGGCTGTCTGAACGTGGATCCGATGAAGCGGGTCCATCCAACACCTGGTTCCGGATACTATTTTACGGCCTGATTTCCGGAAGAGTAATCGCCGGTTTGACCTGAATCACCGTGCCCTCGCGGCGCGGATCGGCAGCGCCGTGATGGGCACCGGTCGCGAGGTCGATGACGACTGCCTGCACCGACCCGATCGTTTCCCGGCAGCCATCTGTCCCCGCTTCACCCAAGCCGACATGCCCCATATTGCGCAAGGCATCCTGGGTGGCGATGCTGAAAGGTGGCCGCATGAATGACGCGCCGCCTTCGCAATTCACCCGGCCCGCCGCCTGGGTCACCGACAGGCGTGGCGCGTCGATGGACTGCTGCATGGTCATGCCATGGTCGATCAGGTTGAGCGTGACGTTGAGCACAGAGTTGATGATGGTCGCGCCGCCGGGCGAGCCGTAGGAAGCCACCGGTTTGCCGTCCTTGAACAGCAGCGTCGGCGCCATGCTGGAGCGCGGGCGTTTGTAGGGCGCGACGTCGTTGGCGCCGGGGTTGCCGCTGATGGCGTCGGCCGCGGGCACAAAGTTGAAATCGGTCAGTTCATTGTTGAGCAGGAAGCCATAGCCCGGCACGGTGATGCCCGAACCCCAGGTGAATTCGATGGTGCTGGTGTAACTCACCACATTGCCCCAGCGGTCGACGATGGAAAAATGCGTGGTGTGGGGGCTTTCCTGCTGGCTGCGCGCCGCTTTCGGCCGCACGGTGGCGGACCTGTCCCAAGGCAGGGGATCGCCCGCCTGCGGCGTGTCCATGCGGCTGTCGAGTTTGATTAACGCTGCGCGCGACGCAAGATAACCGGCATGCAGCAGACCCTGGTGCGGCAGCGACACCGCATCGCCGTCGCCGATCCACACGGCGCGGTCGGCAAACGCCAGACGCATCGCCTCGATCATTACGTGCAGGGTTTTCGGGCTGCCGAAGCCGTATCCCTGCGCGGCATCGCCGAGCGGAAAGCGCTCCAGCAGCTTCAGTATCTCAAGCGTTGTTAGTCCACCAGAAGAGGGCGGCGGCATGCCTGCCAGCGTCCAGCCGCGGTAGTGGCCGACCAAGGGTTTACGGATCGCCACCTGATACTGCGCCAGGTCGGCCAGCTTCATGCGGCCTTTTCCTGCTTCGCCGAGTTCGCTGCGCGCGCGCTGCTGGGCCTGGATGATCGCCCGCGCAATCGGGCCGCGATAGAAGGCATTCGGCCCCTTCGCGGCAAGCAGCTTCAGTGTTCTGGCGAGATCAGGCTGCACCAGCCAGTCGCCTTCGGACAGCGGCATGCCGCCGGGGCGAAAGATTGCCGCGGTCTCCAGCTGCAGCTGGGTGCGGCCGTCGTCGTGGTCGATGTCGGCTGCCAGAAAGCGGTTGACGCGAAAGCCGTGCTCCGCCAGTTCGATGGCGGGCGCCAGCGTCTCCGCCAGCTTCATCGTGCCCCAGCGGCGCAGCGCGGTATCGACGCCCCGCACGGTGCCCGGCACGCCCACCGCCAGGCCGCTGCTCGAGGCCAGGCCAAATTCCATCGTCATGCCGTCGGGCGCGAACATGTCGGCGCTGGCAGCGGCGGGTGCGCGTTCGCGCGAATCGACGATGAAAGTCTCGCCGATTTTGGCCAGATGGATCAGCATGAAGCCGCCGCCGCCGATGCCGGAAGACTGTGGCTCGACCACGTTAAGCGCAAACTGCACCGCCGCCGCGGCATCGATGGCGTTGCCGCCCCGCGCCAGCATGCGCGCGCCGGCGGCGGCCGCATCCGGATGCGATACCGCCACCACCCCTTCGGGCGTGGCGGCCAGCACCGAGGACGACAACAGACAGAGGACGAGCCAGCGGGTAAGGGACGCGATACGGTTCATGGGAGTCATCAGGGATCGTCAGGAATCGGGGCAGGAAGAGCCTGCACCGGTATTGCCGCATGCGTCAATGCGCGGGCCGGGCCGGTTTCGGAGCCTGGTACGCCCACCATGAAACCATGCAGGAGCCAGACTTAGCTCCGTTTTTTGGACTCCAGCAGGGCCTTCAGCTCCGCAAAGGGATTGAACGTGGCCGATGATACGTTTCCCGCTTCCGTGCGACCCGCCATGTCTTTCAGCTTGGAGTGTTCATGCTCATGGCAATAGGTGCAGAGGAGTTCCCAGTTGCTGCCGTCGGACGGATTGTCATCGTGGTTGCCGTTCTTGTGGTGGACTTCCAGCAGTTGCAGGTTGCCATGCGTAAAGGTACGGGCACATCTCCCGCACACCCAGGGAAAGAGCTTCAGTGCCTGCGCCCGATATCCCGCCGCCCGCTTCCCGGCGTTGCGTCGGGCTTCAAGAACTACCTGGTCCAGCCGATCGTTTGCTTGTGCCATAGAGACCTCATTCGTGCTATGTGCCCTGGTTTTGGCCGTCAGCTTACGACGAAATCCTTAGTGAGGAAACCGGCCCAAAAAAACGTGCGCGGCTTATGTTTCCTTGCCGGCAAGCGCTTTCTCGATGCGCCGATCCGGCACTAGCCAGACCAGTGCAACCAGCACGTACAGTCCTTGCGAAATCCATTGCGACCGGAAGGCCATCAGAATGGCAATGACGTAGATCAAGGGCGATAGCTTTCCCTTCCAGTCACTGCCGACTGCTTTCTTCAGGAGGGAGTCACGGCCTTGCGACGCAATGATGATTTGCTGCAGTATCCAGTACGCGACAGCGGCCATCAGCAGAACGACACCATAGGCGGCCGATGGCGCCGCGGCAAAATGATTCTCTCCCATCCAGCCCGTGGCGAAGGGAAACAGCGAAAGCCAGAACAGGAGATGCAGATTGGCCCACAGCATCGGCCCCGTCACCTTGTGACTCGTATGCAGCATATGGTGATGGTTGTTCCAGTAGATGCCGACGTAGACGAAGCTCAACACATAGCTCAGGAACACCGGGATCAATGGCTCGAGCGCGTCGATGCTCTCGCCATGAGGCACCTTGAGCTCCAGCACCATGATGGTGATGATGATGGCGATCACGCCATCGCTGAATGCTTCCAACCTGCTCTTACCCATTCAGGCCTCGCGCTTGCCCAGACAAACTTCCATTTCACAAAGACCGCTACTGCAATGAATCGTGCCGTGCCGGCAAGCTGACCGTCTCCCGAATGGCGCCGGACAGGAGTGCGCCGGCCGGTCTGCCCTATCTCACCCCGAGGCGGAAGCGGTATCCCTTGTAGCCGAGTATCACGCCATCGCGCGTGATCTGTTCCACCCTGAGACCCGGCTGCAGTACCTCGCCCTGACGCAGCAGCTCGTTGTTGATCATGATGCGCCGCTCCGCGGGGTTGACCGCATAGAAATGAAACGAGATCGTCAGGCTGGATATCTCCTGCCGGATCGAGGAAGGGAGTTCGCTCATGGCCAGCACCTTGTCCTGCCCGGCATCGCCCGGACCCGCACCGGCAGGTTTTTCGGGCATCGCTGACGTCGTTTCCGGCGGGACGATGGTCACGCTGCCCGGCGGGATGGGAGGCGCCTCGATCCTGGCGGGCGCGCTGGCCTGTCCAATCGCGGCACCCGCCGACCCGGTCGCGGATGGCGCGGCCGGCGCCGAAAGCTGCGCCGGCGGGGGCTGACCGGTCTTCCCTGCCGTTTCAGGCAGCGCCTGAGCCGGGGTTGACGCGGGAGCCAATGCCGGTTCGGAAGGCGGAACCGGCGCGGCGGGGGATGTGCCTGGCGCGCGCGGCTGGGCGGCGAGGGGTTCCGCCGCGGGGACCCGCGGCTCCGTCTGCCAGGGCCGCAGCCAGCCGATCACGATGCCGGCCACGACCAGTGCCGCCGCGAGCCACCAGGTGTTCAGGGAAAGCGCGGGCTTGCCGGGCGCCGCCGCCGTGGCCTGCACCGTCAGCAGGGTCGGCGCCGCGCCGCGCTGGCGCTGCTGATCGGCCTTTCTCAGGGCATCGAGGATGTAGGACATGGCTAGGGCGTGTTCACACTAAATTTTCCCTTGCTGCTCAGGCGGCTTCGCAACCAGTTTCGGTGCCGCCTTATCCGTCTCGCCGACCAGGCGGATCAGCGTCCGGGCTCCCACGGTGCCGTCGGGAACCAGGCCACGGTCAAGCTGAAACTGCTTGACCTCGCGCATCAAGGCCTCGTCGAACACCGGTTCCCGGCCGGCCTCCGGCGCGCCGCCCCGCATCTGGGCGAGTTGCCCGATCAGCCAGGCTACGGGCGGCCCGCGATCACCCGTCTGGAGCTTCCCCTGAACCGCCGCCGGCGGACGCCACAGCAGTGTGTAGTCCCCCGACCACTGGGCCGCCAGGGCGCCGAGGGCGACCGTCCGGGTTTCGCCGCCGACGGCGAAGGTTGCAGTGTCGGGCCCGAGGCCGATCAGTGTGGCGTGGAACAGGCGGCCCTGGTCGTCGCGCATGGGCATCGCCGCCGGCTGGTTCAGCTCGCGCAACTCGTCCAGCCCGCCCCGGGCCGTCCAGCAGCGCAAGCCCAGTCCCTCGGCTTTCCGGCAAGCGTCGCCCCCCTGATAGTCCGCGCCCCAGGCACGGAACAGGGCGGCGTAGGCCATCGTCTCGCTGCGGGAGACCGGTGCGCCGGACGGCCATTCCAGGACGGCCGCCGTATCCGCCCTGGCGATCCGACCTTTGGCCATCTTCCCGGCCGAGGGCAGGGCGGTGGCGACCTTGATCTTAGGTTGATCCCGCTGATGCAGCACCACCGCCACCGCGCCACCGGCCAGCAGAATCAGGCCCGCCGCGAGTGCGCCCCACAGGGCGCGGCGCCGCGTCGCCGACGGGGGCAGAACCTCCCGCGCCGCCTGATCGAGCGTCCCGCGGTCGACCCGCTCCTTGCCCTGCACGAAGGTGCCCAGCAACGCCCGGTCGCACAGCACGTTGACAATCCGGGGCACGCCGCCGCTCAGGCGATGCAGGCGGCCCATGAGCGAGGCGGAGAACAGGGGCCGCAGCGTCCCCGCCACCTCGATCCGGTGCCGGACGTAGGCCTCCACTTCCTGCCGGGTCAGCGGCCCCAGGTGATAGCGCGCGACAATGCGCTGCGCCAGTTGCCGCAGCTCCGGACGCGCCAGCATCGCCTCCAGTTCGGGCTGTCCGATCAGGATGATCTGCAACAACTTGCGCTCGTTGGTTTCCAGGTTCGTCAGCAGCCGCATCTGCTCCAGCACGTCGACCGAGAGGTTCTGTGCCTCGTCGATGATCAGCACCGCATGCCGACCCCGGGCGTGGGCGTCGAGCAGGTATTCGTTGATGCGGTCGACGAACACCTTGTTGCTGTGGTTGCCGAGCGGACAGAGGATGCCGAATTCGACACAGATGGTGGAGAGCAGCTCCTCCACCGTCAGCCTGGGATTGAAGATGTAGGCCACGTCGCAGGTCTCGGGGATCTGCTCCAGCAGGCAGCGGCACACCGTGGTCTTACCCGTCCCCACCTCGCCCGTCAGCAGCACGAACCCGCCCTCGCCGCTCACGCCGTAGAGCAGATGCGCCAGCGCCTCCTGGTGACGCTGGCTCATGTAGAGATAGCGCGGCGCGGGGGCGATGGAAAAAGGCGCTTCGGTGAGGCCGAAGTAACTGTGGTACATGGGGCTCCGGATTGGCGGCGTGTCGCGCCATTATAACGATGGTGTTGCCGGGGACCTTTCGACGCTGTCCACGACCCTGAGGTTCGGCGCATCACCCAGGGTTCGACAGGGTCGGGATTGGACCGGCGCGGGTGTTCGTCACCGATCCAGGATTATCGCGATGACAGCGCGAAGGAGAGGAACGACGAGTGCCCTCAGGGTTGAGTAAGCTTTTGGGCCAAGGTTAGTTCCCAGTGTTGGATTTGCCCTTCCCAGTTATCTCGAACTGAACTCACGATGCCTTCGTGGAAAAACTGATGCGCTGGTTGTAAAGCCATGAGAAAGACCAGATGAGGCGTTGAAAAAGCCTCTACTGATGAGCCAGGAGTGGCGCCCCTCAACGCCTCAAGCTTGCGCTGAATGAAATTCAATCGCTTTTCACGAATGAAGTGCTGATAGATCAATAGCGACTTGCCGTGATCGCGGTTGCGACGGGAAGGTCGCCAGGCGGGACCTCCCCTGTTCGCTTCGGTGAAATGCGGAGGGATTCCCCTTCCTCGACCTACTTAACCAACGCCCGCATCATCTGCCCCATCGTCTGCCCCATCGTCTGCCCCATCGTCTGCATCATTCCCTGCATCATGTCGGCCGTCCCGCACGACCCGCCTTCCTGGCGCTGGCGGGAACAGTTGTTGGCCTGCAGGCCCGGTGATGGCTTGGAGCCCAGCATGTCCGGCGCACCCCGCATCATCTGCCCCATCATCTGCATCATCCCCTGCATCATGTCGCACGACCCGCCCGTCTGGCCGCCTTCCTGGCGCTGGCGGGAACAGTTGTTGGCCTGCAGACCCGGTGATGGGCTGGAGCCCAGCATGTCCGGCGCACCCGCCTCCGGCGCGCTCTCGTTTCGTCGCTGCGCTTCCTGCATGCGCAGCATCTCGGACTCCAGATCGCGCTTCTGCGCTTCCAGCCACTGCAATCGGGCGCGCAGCAACTGCATTTGCTCCATCGGGGCGGTGACCGTGTCGTGGGCGACCAACGTCGGCATGGCCGACGTGACGCCGGGCATGGTCATGGCAAGTGCTACGGAAGCGACCGTCAGGGTGCGTTTGAACAGATTCATGTCAATCTCCTAGCCAAGAGGTGAATGCGTGCATACTGATTCGCTCGCTACCGGGAAATCCATTGGGTGGACGAGCAACCGATGCGGTTTACCGTTAACGACAACGCCGAACGTTTCAATTCAGAATGGCGAGGACGTGGTTGTGAGCGGTAACGCATTGGACTGCACCATGCGCGCGGTAGTTCCCGGCAGGTTCTGCGGATTTTCTTGATCCATTCGGGTGTTTCGACAGGAATCGGGGCCTACGCCGGTGGACCGCTGCGATCCAGCGGGGCAGCGGGATCGACTTGCTGCCGGCAAGAACCGCCGCCCGCATGCTACTTTCTCGTCCGCGTTCATGCCTCGCTCGGCAGGACACTTCCGGAAAGGAGGGATAGGAAATTCAACGGTACTTCCGAGAGTATCCCCGGGGCTTTCAG
>Ga0315271_10001380_pt1 | contig 14579 bp, 11 predicted proteins | sample C3_top_MG_FD_204664 | JGI IMG/M metagenome (GOLD analysis project Ga0315271, IMG submission 204664) | Sediment microbial communities from Yellowstone Lake, YNP, Wyoming, USA - C3_top | ecosystem: Environmental > Aquatic > Freshwater > Lake > Sediment | place: USA: Wyoming | collected 2017-08-01 | reverse complement strand
GAAGCCTTACGAGGCCATTATAGAAACCGCAAAACAGAAAGGAGCGGATTTAATAGTCGTCGGAAGCCATGGTAGGAAAGGACTTGAAAGACTTCTTATGGGCAGCGTGACGGAAAGGGTCATCGGTCATACGGAGGTCGGGGTTTTGGTGGTAAAGGCGCGGTAAGTTTCGCCGCAGATTACATTGCCAGACGGCTCAAGGAGGTCATCATGTCGTTGATTGTTGCTGAGAACATTCGGAAAGACTATCAGACGGGCGAGGTGAGCATCGCGGCGCTCAAGGAGGTCAGCTTCGAAATCGAGCCCGCATCTTTTGTCTCCTTCGTCGGGCCTTCGGGGAGCGGCAAGACCACGCTTCTGAACCTGATCGGGTGCCTTGACAGACCTACAGGCGGCAAACTCACCGTCGCCGACACGGACACAGCGGTTCTTGACCGGAAGCAGAGCGCTGCGTTCAGGGGAAACAACATCGGCTTCATATTTCAGGACTTCAACCTCATACCGGTGCTCACGGTGTATGAGAACATCGAGTACCCGCTCCTCATGGTCCAAAGCACACCTCCTGAAGAAAGAAAAAAACGTGTTACTGCCGTCCTGCAGGCGGTGGGAATGATCGAGCAGAAGGACAAGTATCCCGATCAGATATCAGGGGGCCAGAAACAACGGGTTGCCGTGGCCCGGGCCCTGGTCACGAACCCGAAGCTCGTGCTTGCCGACGAGCCCACAGCCAATCTCGACCACAAAACGGCCTATATGGTCATAGATCTGATGAAGAAGATGCGGGACGAGTTCAGAACGACGTTCATCTTCTCGACCCATGACCAGAAGATCGTGGGAGAGGCCGAGATCATTTATACCCTCGAGGACGGCGAACTGAAGGACAGGCAAGTGAAGGGAGGGAAGACCAATGGGTAATCTCTTTAAAATAGCCATCAGGAACCTTCTGCGGTATAAAAGAAGGACCTTGCTCACCGCTTCGCTCATCACTATCGGCGTGGTCTTCGTACTCGTGTTCGTGTCCGTGTCTGGCTCTTTCAAGAACATGATGATCGGACAGATCACCGATTCCATGCTCGGCCACGTGCAGGTGCACCGCAAGGGCTACGTGGCGTCCATCGACAACTTGCCATTGAACCTGAATCTTAAAGCAGGCGCCGTCGATCGGCTTGAAAAAATCCTCGATACACTCCCGGGGATAGCCGCATACTCACCACGGATAAAGTTCGGCGGCATGTTCAGCAACTTCGCGGAGACCACGAACATCCGGCTGAACGGCGTCATCCCCGAAAAGGAATTCGCCACTACACCGCTCCTTCCGTCGCGAATCGCGGACGGCGCGAAGGAAATCAAGCGGGGCGAGATCCTTATTCCCGAGCTTCTTGCAAAGGGTATGAAGGTAAAAGTTGGGGACGTGGTAGTTATTGTGGCCACGAACAAGGACGGCTCCGTGAACGGCAAGCAGTTCAAGGTCGGGGGCGTCCTCGAGAGCGTGACGGGGCCTGGCGGCCGGGACGGCTACATCCACTTCGACGACGCCGTGGAGGTCCTGAGGATGGAGGACCCGGAGGTGAGCGAATTCGCAATTCGGCTGAAAAAGTTCGATGGGCTTTCCGGTTTCACGGCAGCGCTGGAGGCGAGGCTCGCGCAGGAGTTGAACAAAGAGAACAAGCCGATCTTCGAAGTCCATACCTGGGAGCAGCTTTCTCCTTTCTACAACATCGCCCGGATGATCGACGTGATGACGTTCTTCATCAAGCTCATGCTCATCGCCATCGTTTTGATCAGCATCATGAACGTGATGATCATGGCCGTGTATGAACGTATACGGGAGATCGGTACGATCGCCGCGATCGGGACCCTGCCCGGAAAGATTCTGTACATGTTCGTGATCGAGGGGTTCTGTCTCGGCATAGCGGGAGCGGTGATCGGCAATGTCGTGGGGATAGCGTTGGTCTTTATCGTCAACCTGTCCAAAATAACCTTCAATTTCGGGCAGCAGAAGGGCCTGCTTCTTCAGGCACATGTCAATCCGGCGGACATTGCGGTCATATCGGTGACCGTCATTATCGTCTCGGTGATCGCCAGTCTCCAGCCTGCATTCAAGGCGTCAAGGATGGAACCAATCGAAGCGCTGAGACACGTATAGGAGGAATGCCATGAAAAAAATAGCCGTTTTAAGTATACTGATTGTTCTGGTAATGTCCGTTCTCGTATATGCAGCTTCCGCGGATAAGGTAAAAATCGCCGTCGCATCAGACGGGAAAACCGCATCTTCCGTTGTAAGCGGTGTCGCAGGCCGCAGTGCGTATTATCTTATCTTCGACAGCAAGGGGAAGCTTCTTGAAGCGATAGAGAATCCCCACAAAAACGACTCCAGCGGAGCAGGTCCGCTGGTGGTGAATTTTCTTGGCGGAAAAGGCATTACCGTCGTTGTGGCGGGAAAATTCGGCGATAAAATGATCGGCGCCATGAAAGGCGCAGGTATGGCCTATGTGGAATTTACAGGCACTGCGGACGATGGGGTCAAAGAGTATCTGAAACGGAAATAGGAGGCTTCGATGTGTAAACTGATCGTGGTATTGATATCGCTTCTTTTCGCCGCGCCGGTGTACGCCGTTGACGGAACGGAACTCCTGAAACAGGTGGACCGGAACCTGAACCCCGAGTCCTATGAGTCTTACCGCAAGCTGATCAACATCGAGCCCGACGGCAGGAAGAAGGAATACACCCTCTTCACCGTCAAAAAAGGAGTCGATAAGGTAGCGGGGCTTTTCATCGCGCCTGCCAGCGAAAAAGGCAGAAGCACGCTCCGGCTCGGGGACAACATGTGGCTCTATATCCCGAACGTGGGCAAGCCGATCCGCATCACAAGCCTTCAGTCCGTGGTGGGCGGGGTCTTCAACAACGCTGACATCCTGCAGCTCGATTACGCGACGGAATACACTGTCGAAAAGGTGGAAGAGCAGGGGAACGAATACCTTCTCCATCTCAAGGCAAAGACAAAGACCGTGGCTTACGACCGGATCAGGCTGCGGGCCGAGAAAGAGAGAAAACTCCCGACAAAAATCGAGTGCCTCACGGAAGCGGGCATGCTAATCAAGACGCTTTACTTCAAGGATGTTAAGGATTTCGGGGGCGGCATCGTTCGGCCCGCCGTCATCGAGACCGACAGCCCGCTCTATAAAAACTACAAATCCATCATGATATTGGCAAAGATCAAAGCGCGGGACTTCAAGGACGAGGTATTCACCCTCACTTTCATGCCGAACATTGAGTCGTTGAGATAGGCTGAAACGTTAGAAACTGAAAGTATCTTGTTGTAAACTGCGGGGGTCTGCTAAGCTCAATGTCGCCGATGTGCTGAAGATTATCCTGCTGCGCTTAGCGGCGCGGTTTGCGACTGAAGAACCCGAAGGAGGATAACATGCCGGATCCTAAGTACACCAAACCGTGGCACGGCGTGCCGCGTGAACAAATCAACTGGAATCCAACCGTGGTCGAGGATGCCTGCATCGGTTGCGGCACCTGTGTTACCGGCTGCAGCCGTCTGGTTTACCGCTACGACTTCGAGCGCCGCAAGGCCGTGGTGGCGGACCCTTTGAACTGCATGGTCGGTTGCACCACCTGCGCCAACACCTGCCCGACGCACGCGATCCGCTTCCCGCCGCTCTCGACCGTGTTCGCGCTCGAGGGCCGGCCGCCGGTGCGGCATTCCATCGAAGACGATCTCATTGCCCGCAAGGAGGTCCTTGCCTGGCACGACGTGGCGCCGCATCCGGAGCGCATGGTGAATCTCAAGGTCGCCGCGCTTGAGCGCCCCGGGCCGGACACGCTGATTGTCACGCTCGCGCCGCAAACACCCGCCGATGCTCTGTGCCAGTTCATGCCGGGCCAGTACCTGGAGCTGCTGCCGCCCGAGAGCGGCTGGCTCGCGCGCGCCTATTCGATCGGCAACGCGCCGCGCGAGGACGGTTCGGTGGAGCTGCAGGTGCGCCGCGTGCCGGGCGGGCGGATGAGCGAATGGCTGTTCGAGCGTTTGCAAACCGGCGGTTCCGTACAGGCGCGCGGGCCGCTCGGGCACTTCACGCTGCGCTCGGCGCCGGGAACGAAGCTCGTGTTCGTCGCCGGCGGCACGGGTTTTGCGCCGGTCAAGGCGATGATCGAGCAGCAACTGACGCTCGACCCGAAGCGGGAGCTGCGGCTCTTCTGGGGCGTGGGCGTGCGCGAGGACATCTATGAGACTGACGTGCTCGCAGGCTGGACGCGGCGCGACGCCAACCTGCGTATCGCAATCGCGGTGGATCATGGCCCGCTGCCCGGCGGGCTGCCCGCGGGCATTGTGGCGCTATCCGGCGTCGTCGCGCAGGCGATCGCGGCTACGAGCGCGAAGCTCGCGGGGTATGATGGTTACGTCGCCGGACCGCCGGCGATGATGCCCGCGGTCGTCGAGGCCCTGGCAGGGCAAGGGGTCGAGCGCGAACGCATCAGGGTTGATTCGTTTGGGTTGTAGAGACGGAGGCGTTCGGTGAACGAAAAGAGAATCAACCGGGAATACGACGATACAGGCGAGAAAACTCTCGTTGTTGAGCCGTCCTTCGTGCTGCTGTTTTCGGTGCGTTTGCACGGCGCGTTTGCGGGCTTCGGCGCGCTGCCTGCCGGCATCGCGCCGCTGCCGCCGGAGCAGTCGCAGGCCTATGTCGCGCGCCTCGCCGAGTCCGAGACGCGGCTCCTGGGCAAGACGTTTCTGGAGACGCGCCGCATCATCCGCTGGCCACTCGGGCGGATCGCGCTCGACAACCTGCCCGAGGATGCACCTGCTTATGCCGATGTCTATCTGCTCAGCCACAAGTCGGGCGTGGGGCTGTGGGAGGTATGGCTGTCCGCGCCGGCCCAGCCTTTGGATGCGGCGCGCTGGATTGCCTGGCTCGATCCGGAGGCGGACGACGGCCTGGCGGCGCGGCTGTGGCGCGTGCTCGGCCCGGTCAACCTGGAACTCACCGGTAAAGCTAAATGGTCGGGGCTGTATTTTCCGCTGACCCTGCTGCACGTCACGCAACATCCGCTCAAAGCGATCATTAAGCGCCATGGGCCGGAGCTCATTCACCTGCTGTTTCTCGACCACTCGCTCCAGCCGCTGAAGCCGGAGGTGGTGGCCGAGGAGCTTGCGCGCGACTATTGCGCGCGCGAAGGCGGGATGACGCTGCTTGCGCGCCGCAGCGGGCTCGACCTGCACGAGCGCGAGGACACGCCGTCCGCGGGCCTACCGCCGAAGAGCGCGCTGCCGTTTCTCATCACGCTTGAATTGCTGCTGCTCGAGCGCTCGGTGTTGCAGAGCCTCTACGAGCGGCTGTCGCACCGCATGCCGCTCTCGATGGAAGAGCTGCTCGCGCTCAAGCAGGAGGTGCTCGACGGCCTCGAGGAATACTACGGCGCGATCACCACCGCCACCCGCTTCAGCGACGAGGTCACCGCCGACGGCGAGCGCCTGCTCGGTCTCGGAGATCTCTACTACGCCGTGATGGACCGCCTGGAGGCGGTGAGCTTCGCGATCACCACGCGCTATCAGAAGCGCATGACGCTCTTGCAGTTCTGGCTCACGGTGGTATTCGGCGCCACCGAGATCGGCTTCATCGCCTCCGGCATCGCCACCTGGCACTACCGCGCCGAGCTCTGGGCGGTGCTGGCCTGGACAGTCGGCGCCAGCCTTGTGTCGGGGCTGATCCTCGTGCTGCTGCTGTGGGGGAAGGTCAAATGAACAGGGAGAATGAGCGTGGACTGAGAGCAGCCGACGCCGCCCAGCGGCTGAGGAACGACGGCCCCAATGCCCTGCCCGGCGGGCAGCGCCGCACCTGGCTGACCATCGTTTGGGAAACCGCGCGCGAGCCGATGTTCCTGTTGCTGCTCACCGCCGGCACGCTGTATCTCGTCTTCGGCGAATTGCAGGAAGGGCTGATCCTGTTCGGCTTTGTGCTGGTCACGATCGGTCTCACGCTCTATCAGGAGGGCAAGACCGAGCGCGCGATCGAGGCGCTGCGGGGTCTCACCAGCCCGCGCGCGCTAGTGATCCGCGATGGCAAGGCGCAGCGCATTGCCGGGCGCGAGGTGGTGCGGGGTGATCTGGTGGTGCTCACCGAAGGCGACCGCGTACCGGCGGACGGCATCGTGATCGAAGGCAGCGGGCTGACGGTGGATGAATCGCTGCTCACCGGCGAGCCCGTGCCAGTAAGAAAACTTGTTGCCAAAGAAGAACCGGCAGCGGCACGACCGGGTGGCGACGATCTGCCGTTTGTATATTCCGGAACCTTGGTGGTGGCAGGTCAGGGGACGGCGCGCATTACGGCCACCGGAGCGCGCAGCGAAATCGGTCGCATCGGTACGGCACTGGGCACACTGGAGACCGAACGCTCACCGCTGCAAAAACAGACGGCGCGCCTGGTCAGTACGCTTGCATTCCTGGGTCTTGGCTTGAGCCTGCTCCTGTTCGTGGTTTACGGACTGATGCGCGGCGACTGGCTGCAAGCTCTTCTTGCCGGCATCGCGCTGGCCATGGCCATGCTGCCGGAGGAATACCCGGTGGTGCTGACTGTTTTTCCGGCGCTCGGCGCCTGGCGGCTGTCGAAGGAAAAGGTGCTGATCCGGCGCGTGGCGGCCATTGAAACGCTGGGCGCCACCTCGGTGTTGTGCGTTGATAAGACCGGTACGCTCACTGAGAACCGCATGACGGTGGCGCGGCTCTGGGCGGGAGATGACGACTTCACCGTGGACTATGCCGCAACGGCCGAATTGCCGGAGGCATGCCACACCCTGGTGGAGTTTTCTATCCTGTCTAGCGAAATCGACCCGTTCGACCCCATGGAACAGGCCTTTCAGCGTCTCGGTGAACATTTTCTTGCTCATACCGAGCATCTGCACCGTGACTGGACGCTGGCCAATCAATACTGCCTGACGCCTCAATTGCGCGCGAAATCCCACGTTTGGAAGGCTGTGGGCAGCGACACCTACATCGTCGCGGCCAAGGGCGCGCCGGAGGCAATCATCGACTTGTGCCATCTCGATCCCGCCGCGCAGGCGAATGTCGCCGTGGCAGCGGAGGTCATGGCCGCTGACGGCCTGCGCGTTCTGGCCGTGGCCCGGACGCGGTTAGCAGGCCGGGATTTCCCTGCCATCGAACACGATTTCGACTTCGAATTCGTCGGACTTCTTGGCTTGGCCGACCCCCTGCGCGCGGAGATCCCCGACGCCATGCGCCAGTGCCGCGAAGCTGGCATCCGGGTGGTGATGATTACCGGCGACTACCCTGCGACCGCGCGTGCGATTGCCCAGCAGGCCGGGCTGGCCACCGATGACATTCTCTCCGGCGACGACTTGGCCACGATGGGCGACGCCGAATTGCAGGCACGCATGAAGACGGTGAACGTGTGCGCACGCATCGCCCCGGAACAGAAATTACGCATCGTCGGGGCACTGAAGGCTAATGGCGAGATCACCGCCATGACCGGCGACGGCGTCAACGACGCGCCTGCGCTCAAGGCCGCGCACGTCGGCATCGCCATGGGCGGACGCGGCACCGACGTCGCGCGCGAAGCCGCCGCGCTGGTACTGCTGAACGACAATTTCGCCTCCATTGTCGGTGCCGTGCGTCTGGGTCGGCGCATCTTCGACAACATGCAGAAGTCTATGTCCTACATCCTGGCGGTGCACATTCCCATTGCCGGCATGGCGCTGTTGCCGGTGCTGCTGGGCTGGCCGGCTGTGCTCTATCCGATGCATATCGCCTTTCTCGAACTCATCATTGATCCGGCCTGCTCGCTGGTATTCGAGAACGAAGCGGCGGGAAAGGACGTGATGCGGCGCCCGCCGCGCGACCCGGACGCCCGACTCTTTGGCGGAGACACGATGTGGATGGCGCTGCTGCAGGGCATCGGGGTGCTGGGGGTGGTGCTGGGCGCCTATGCCTGGGCGGATGGGCTGCTGAGTGAGCCTGCGGCGCGCGCCTTTGCCTTCACCACGCTGGTGGTCGCCAACCTGGCACTGATCTTTTCCAACCGCTCGCGATCGCTGCTGGCGTCACTGCATGCGCCCAATCCTATTCTATGGATTGTAGCTGGCGTGACTTTGGGATTTCTCGCGCTGTCGCTTTACCAGCCGTTCCTGGCGGACGTGTTTCGCTTTGCGCCCTTGCCGCCAAATGAACTGGCTGCCGCATTCGGGTTGGGGCTCATTGGCGTGGCCGGCTTACATTTTATCCGGCTGACGAGCCACGCGGCATCCTCTTAAAACGCTCGTCGAGGGGTATGGATTGCATCTCATTCACCGGCTGTGTATCGACTACTTGCGCCAGCCTCGTGTCGGGGCTGATCTTTGTGTTGCTGCTGTGGGGGAAGGTCAAATGAGCGCCTCTGTCCGTCAGACGAGAATGATGCGCCGGATGCTCGCAGTCACGACCGCCCTGCTGGTGCTCGGCTGTTCGTCTGTTCGTTTCGACGTCCCTCACCCGCCATCGCACGCCATCGACCGTCCGGAGGATACGTCTCTCGGGCGAACCTTCGCTTCGCGGCTCAGTGCGACACAGGGTCAGTCCGGTTTTTATCTGCTCGTTTCGGGGCAGGAAGCATTCATCGACCGTGCGGCCCTGGCGGCATCGGCGGAGCGCACGCTGGACCTTCAATATTACATCATAGCGGAGGATGAGACCGCTACGCTGCTGCTCTACCGGGTGTTGAACGCGGCGCAGCGCGGCGTGCGCGTGCGTCTGCTGATTGACGATATCTACGCGGGCGGCCGTGATTTCGAGCTCGCCGCCCTGGCGGCGCATCCGAACGTCGAAGTGAGAGTATTCAATCCCTTCCCGCGCCGCGGCCCGCTGGGCATATTTCGACTGCTGGACTTCTTCGGAGACAGCTCCCGCCTCAACAGGCGCATGCACAACAAGCTGTGGATCGCCGATAACGCGGTCGCCGTGATCGGCGGGCGCAACCTCGGCGACGCATACTTCAGTGTGCGTGTGGAAAGCGATTTTGCCGATCTCGACGTGCTCGCTGCCGGGCCTGTCGTTGCGGAGATCTCGCGCAGTTTCGATGAGTACTGGAACAGCGAGTGGGCGGTGCCGATCGCGGCGTTTTCTGGCGAACCGCCGGGCGCCGCGCAACTAAACCTGGTCTTGTCGCGGATGGCGGCGCGGGCCGAGCGCTTCCATGAGACGGAATATGCCCGGACGCTGCGCGCGACGGATTTCGGGCGCCTGTTGCGCGGCGGCCTAGTGCCCCTCGTTCCGGCGATCGCGACCGTCCTCTACGACGCGCCCGCCAGGTCAGAGGCGGCAACGACCAATGGACTGGGCATTTTCCCGATTCTACGCACTATTGTTGAGGCGGCACGGCAGGAGGTCATTCTGGTCTCGCCCTATTTCATCCCGAGTGAGCGTGGTATGGGGGTGCTATGCGGACTCGCCGGGCGGGGTGTTCGTGTGAGAGTGCTCACCAATTCCCTCGCGTCCACGGATGTTCCGGTCGTGCACGCGGGCTACGCGCGGCGCCGGCCCCGCCTGCTTGCGTGCGGCGTGGAGCTGCACGAACTCCGACCGAATGCCTTACCGTCCGGCAGCGCGCGTTCGGGGCTGTCCTCGGGAGCCAGCCTGCACGTTAAGGCGATCATGGTGGACCGCAAATACGTGCTCGTTGGATCAATGAATCTCGATCCGCGTTCAAGGCTGTCGAATACCGAGGTCGCCGTCTTGCTCGAGAGTGCGGTGCTTGGAGACCAATTCGGCGAATTGTTCGAGGAAGCCACGTCGCTCGATCAGGCGTTCCGCGTCGACCTCACTGAGTACGGCAATCCGGACGCGCCGCTCGCCTGGACCGGCCGCGAGGACGGAAAACCGGTGCGCTACAGCGGCGAGCCGCTGGCAAGCTGGTGGCGCCGCACGAGCTCCGGCCTGCTCGGCGCCTTGGCGCCGGAGGAATTGCTGTGACGGTCTTTTCACCTTAGAGGTGACTGCATGGAATTCAAGGATTATTACCAGACCCTTGGGGTGTCCCGTGACGCCTCGGCGGAGGACATCAGAAAATCATTCCGCAAGCTGGCCCGCAAATACCATCCGGATATCTCCAGGGAGCCGGATGCCGACGCGCGCATGAGGGAGGTCAACGAGGCCTACACTGTGCTCTCGGACCCGGAAAAACGCGCCGCCTACGACCAGTTGGGACGCGGCTTTCAGCCTGGCCAGGATTTCCGTCCGCCGCCGGACTGGGATGCGGGCTTCGAGTTCTCCAGGCAGGGCTTTTCGCCGCATGAAGCCGCCGAGTTCAGCGACTTTTTTTCCGAGTTGTTCGGCCGCATGGGGGGCGGGCGTGGAGAGGCATTCTCCGCGCAAGGCGGCAACTTCAGTGCCCGTGGCGAGGACCACTACGCCAAGGTGGTGCTCGATATTGAGGATGCTTTTACCGGGGCCGCCAGGCAGATTTCCCTGCGCGTGCCGAAGATGGACGCACAGGGCCGGGTGAGCCTTGACACCCGCATTCTGAGCGTAAAGATTCCCAAGGGCGTGCGTGAAGGACAGGTAATCCGGCTGGCCGGACAGGGCGCGCCGGGTCAGGGCGGCGCGCCTGCGGGTGACCTCCTGTTGGAGGTTCGTTTCAAGCCCCACCCCCGCTTCCGGGCGGAGGGTCGCGATCTGCACCTGACCCTGCCCGTTGCGCCCTGGGAAGCGGCCCTGGGGGCGATTGTCCTGGTGGATATGCCTGAATGCAGCCTCAAGGTGCGCATCCCCGAGGGCGCCCAGAGCGGCCGGCAATTGCGAGTGCGCGGCAAAGGCATACCCGGCAGTCCGCCGGGCGATCTGCTGCTTGATATCCAGGTGGCGCTGCCGCCCGCCGACACGCCGAAGGCGCGGGAGCTGTATGAAACCATGGCGCGGGAATTGGCCTTCGATCCGCGCCGCACCGGGAGGGTCTGAACATGCATGAAGACAACATCCTGATCGGCAGCCTGATGGAAGACGCTTGCCTTACTCTGGAGCAGCTTGCGGTCGCCTGCACAGTGGAGCCGGAGTGGCTCATCCACCGTATCGAAGACGGCCTGTTTCCGCCCATGAGCGGCCCGGTTGCCGAATGGCGTTTTTCGACCGTCAACCTGCGGCGGGCGCGGCGCATGCGCGAACTGGAACGCGACTTCGACGCAGTGCCGGAACTGGCCGCCCTGGTGGCCGACCTGCTGGAGAACATGGATGAGCTGCGGGCGCGGCTGCGGCGTACGGAGCCGGCGTGACTTCTATTATCACCGGAAGACCTTTGTAGTCACAAATAAAGTTATGAGGGCAAACTGATTACATGAAGCGGAAACCAATGATTATGGTATTAATTTTAATGTCCGCCGCGTTGGCCCATGCGGAAGATCAGAGGAACGCTTCCCTGCCTGAATACAACCTCAGCGTCTCTCTTGATATTGCCGCATCTAAAATTCTCGGGAAGGCGCAGATCCATGCCCTCGCGGGAAAGGAATTGATAATACACCCCGGAGAGTTGAAGATCCTAAAATCTGTTGCCGACGGCAATACTATTGAGTTGGCGGGCAAAGAGTCGCAGAAAATAGTGTTGAAGGCAGATGGAATCGTACAGATCGATTATGAAGCAGCCTTTAGGAAATCGGACGATAATATAGTCGACAAGAGGGGCATCGCTCTCAGAGGAACGTGGTATCCTATTGTGGAGGGGATGTGCATTTACCGGCTCAAGGCTGTTCTCCCTGACGGATACATAGCCATATCAGAGGCCGAGAGGGTTATTCGCGATAAACGGGGCGATGCCGTTGAATACAGCTTTGAATTCCCTTATCCCCTCAATGACGAAGACGGAATATCGTTGATCGCGTCGCGGAATTTCGTCGTCACAAAGGATTCTTATAACGGCATAGAAATATCCACCTATCTTTTTCCCGGAGAGGCGAGTTTCGCAAAGACCTTTATCGAGCACACGAAACGCTATCTGGAAATGTATGAAAAGCTCTTGGGCAAGTACCCTTATAAAACTCTTTCCATAGTAGAGCATTTTGAGCCTGCGGGCTATTCCATGCCCGGATATATATTTTTGGGCAAGGAGAACTTCAAAATGCCGGTTGAAAAAACGCCGCTGGGCCATGAGATCGTTCACCAGTGGTTCGGCAATTATGTCTATACCGATTATGACAACGGGAACTGGAACGAAGGGTTCACCATATATTTTGCCGATCATGCTTATGATGAGCAGCAGGGCAAAGGCTGGAAGTGCAGAAGGCGGATACTCTCAAACTATAAAAGCTATGTGAAGGGTGCAAGAGACTCCCCCCTCAGGGCTTTTACCGAGCGATACGATTTAGCGTCAAGGTCCATCGGATACGGCAAGGCCGCAATGGTAGTGCACATGCTCAGAAAGATGGTCGGTGACGATTTATTCTATGCTGCCATAAGAGACTTTATCCGCGAAAACAAGTTCAGGGTTGCTTCATGGGACGACATAAAGGAGACTTTTGAGAAGAAGACAGGCAAAGACCTGACATGGTTTTTTAATCAATGGATCGACAAGAAAGGAACGCCCCGTCTCTCGATAGAAGGTGTCCACGTAACGAGGTCGCAAACGAAAATTAGAGTCGATTTTTATCTGGCTCAACAGGGGACGGACTTTCAAATGCCTGTCCCGGCGGCCTTTTATTCCAAAGGCAAAAAGACCACGCGGATTTTCACGCTTGAAAAAGACCGGGAGAGCTTCAACGTTATCCTGTCGGAATTGCCTGATGAGATCGTTCTCGATGAAAACCTTGACCTGTTCAGGGCGCTGACACCGGATGAAGACCCGCCTACGCTTGCGCGGCTTGCCTCGGATGATAAAAGAGTGGTTGTACTGCCTTCGGAGCGAAAAGGAATGTACCGGGAAATCATAGATGTCTTTGAGGAAAAGGGAGAGGGGATAAAGCCGGCATACCTGACATCTGGTTATCCGCCCCGCAAAGACTACTCCGGCAGTGGTCAGAAACGGCGGATCCGGTATTCAATGAAAAGCGGCGAGCGGAAAAAGCGATTCTTTTCAAAGGAACTGACGGAGCTAAGCGATGAGGCAATGAAGGCTTCATCCTTTGTCGTGCTTGGAAGGGATAATCCCGTCATTGGGAGGCTGTTTGGAAAAACGGAATTTGCAAAGGATGACGGCAGCCCGCTGCGCGTGGACATAAAAAAGAACCCGCTCAATCCCGACAAGGTTGTGGCGATAATCAATGTCTCAGGCAATATTTACGAACGACAAAAGGCGGTCGCCGCGCTTGAAGAGATCCTTGAATACCCGTTTTATAACACTTATTTTTTAAAAGATGGGCAAATAATCAAGGAATTCAAAGAAACTCCACGGGGAATACGAATAAAACCGGATTATGGAACGCTCAAATAGATATGGACACGTTCGAAAAAATTACGGATTACGCTGTCTTTCCCGCTGTTGATGCCATAAGTAGCACCGCATCATCATAGTAAAATAGAGTCGATGAGGTAGAACGAAAAGTGGAACTTATGTCGAAGGCCGCACCATCAAAATCAACATTGTTTTTCTCGTTCCTGAGGCTCGGATTTACCGCCTTTGGCGGCCCCGCGATGGTAGCCTACATACGGGACCTGTCCGTAAAGCGAAATCAGTGGGTAGACGAGAAATCGTTCAAGGACGGCGTGGCCCTGGCCCAATCACTACCCGGCGCAACAGCCATGCAGATAGCGGCTTACGTGGGGTTGAGGTCGCGAGGGATAGGCGGCGCATTGCTGTCCTATGTTGGGTTCGGATTGCCTGCTTTTGTTCTCATGCTGATGCTTGCGGCGTTTTATGAGCAGTCCCGGAACATTTCGCAAGTCATATCGTTGTTTAATGGTCTTCAGGTGATCGTGGTTGCGATCGTTGCCAATGCACTCTATTCTTTTGGCAAAAGCACAGTAAAGAGTTACCGTGAAGTTATTCTCTCCGCTCTGTCAGCCGTTTTATTCTGGTCAGGAATAAGCCCTTTTCTGGTGATTATTGGGGCTGCCCTGACAGGCATGGTTCTTTATAGAGACGTCGAACCTATAATCCCGTCAACCTCTCGCCATGAAGATAACGGATTGATGCTCAAACAAATAGCCTTGCTCGTACTGATCTTGCTGTCGGGACTTGCGATGCTGTATTTTATAAATACGAAACTCTTCAAACTGGCATTGATGATGCTCAGGATAGACCTTTTTGCTTTCGGAGGCGGTTTTGCTTCGCTGCCGTTGATGCTTCATGAAATCGTGAACGTTAGAGGATGGATGGACTACAGGACATTCATGGATGGGGTGGCTCTCGGTCAGGTTACGCCCGGCCCCATTGTGATTACGGCGACCTTCGTCGGATATCTGGCATACGGCATCGCAGGCGCCATCGTAGCAACCACGGCAATCTTCACGCCTTCGTTTTTGATACTGATAGCGGTTACACCCCTGTTCGACAGATTTAAGACATCGGCGCATTTCTCGAAGGCGACAAAAGGGATATTGGCATCCTTTGTCGGTCTGCTCTTCTTTGTCACTGTAAAATTTATTCTTAACGTCCCGT
>Ga0315271_10001379_pt1 | contig 14580 bp, 11 predicted proteins | sample C3_top_MG_FD_204664 | JGI IMG/M metagenome (GOLD analysis project Ga0315271, IMG submission 204664) | Sediment microbial communities from Yellowstone Lake, YNP, Wyoming, USA - C3_top | ecosystem: Environmental > Aquatic > Freshwater > Lake > Sediment | place: USA: Wyoming | collected 2017-08-01 | reverse complement strand
ACGATCACCGTGGACAACACCGGCAACATCACCCTGACCTCGATCACCGTGGCCGACCCGGCCTGCGACGCGGCGCCCGCATACGTCTCCGGTGACACCGGCTCGGACAGCAGGCTCGGCGTGGGCGAGACATGGACGTACAGCTGCGGGCGGACAGTCACCCAGGACGAGATGGACGCCGGCGGCGACCTGTCCAATACCGTGTCGGCCGACTCGGCGCAGACCGGTCCCGACACAGACTCCCTCGACATCCCGATCAGCCAGCACCCGGCGCTGACCATCGTCAAGTCGATCACGGGCAGCCACACATTCACCGCCGTCGGCGACGTCATCTCGTACGCCTATCTCGTCACCAACAGCGGCAACGTGACGATCGGCGGCCCGATCGCGGTCGAGGACGACAGGACCACGGTCACCTGCCCGGACACCGAGGCTCTCGCGTCCGGCGCGGCCGTGACCTGCAGCGCGACCTACGCGATCACCCAGGCGGACCTCGATGCGGCCTCGGTGACGAACACGGCCAGGGCGAGTGGCCTGTTCGGCGAGGCCGTCGTGGCGTCCACGGTTGTCGCGGCGAGCGTCACCCGTATCGTCGCGCCGACGACCCCGCCCTCCGCCACGCTCGATGCACCGGCAGCAACAGCGGTGTCGGGTTGGGCCCCGATCGTGTTCCTGCTGTTCCTCGGGATCGGGTTGATCGCACTCGCCGTGGCGAGCCGGCCGGGGCGCCGCAGGCGGAGCGGCCGCTGATCGCCGGTTCTTGGAGACACGCCGGCGTCCGTCAAGACGCGGCTCGGTCATACGACCCTTCACGGGCGCTGCGTGTGCCTGTGCGTTTTCGCCCGTGATGACCGGCCCGCCCAGCTCCCTGGCGTGCCCGGCCGCCGGCTGCCCGGCGGCCAGCTGCCCGGCGGCCAGCTGCCCGGCGGCCGGCCGCTCAACGGCTCTACCGTCTGATGGCTGTGCGGAATCGCCGCCCAGCGGCTGGTAACCGACGCCCTTGAGCCCTGGGCCTTCGAACCCGGGCCGACCGGCGAGCAGAACCGACACCCAGGGCACGTTTCACCCTTCCGGCGGCTACCGGCCAGGAGCGACGTGAGCCAACGGGCCGAGCGCGCCCCACCCGACACGAACCGGCCCACGGTGCTAGCCTCGGGGCAACGTGGCTCCCTCGATTGTGCCCTCGGTCGGAGACGTCGCCGCGATCCGTGCACGAGCGAGCGCATGACCATGACCCAGGGCCCGACCACCACAACCCCGACCTCCGCCCCCACCGCCCAGGCATCGATCCTGGGCCGGATCACGGGGCGCGGCCGCGGCACGCGCCGGGACAGCTCCGTCGTGGTCCTGCACGACGTGACGATGCGCTACCCCAACGGCAAGGAGGCCCTGAAGGACGTCGACCTCGTCGTCCCCGAGGGGGACTTCGTCTTCCTCGTGGGCCCGTCGGGTGCCGGCAAGTCAACGCTGATGAAGCTGCTGATCCGCGACGAGCTGGCGACGCACGGCGACGTGGTCATCGACGGCTACGATCTCGCCCGGATCCGCCGCCGCCAGGTGCCCAGGATCCGGCGCAAGATCGGCATCGTCTTCCAGGACTTCAAGCTGCTGCCACGCAAGACGGTGTGGGAGAACGTGGCCTTCGCCCTGGAGGTGACCGGCACCCCGCGCCGCGAGATCAAGCCGGCCGTGGACCGCGTGCTGGCGCTGGTCGGCCTCACGGGCCAGGCCACCCAGACCCCCACCCAGCTCTCCGGCGGCGAGCAGCAGCGGACGGCCATCGCCCGTGCCCTGGTCCACGACCCGCGGATCATCATCGCGGACGAGCCCACCGGCAACCTGGACCCTGTTATCAGCTGGGAGATCATCCAGCTGCTGCTGCGGATCAACGAGCTGGGTGTGACGATCCTGATGGCGACCCACGACGCCGAGGTGGTCACCGCGCTGCGCAAGCGCGTGGTCGCCCTGGAGGACGGCCGGATCATCCGCGACGAGACCGGCGCCGCCTACCACCGCGAGGACTGACAGACCGTGTTCGTCTTTGTCTGGTTCTCCCTCAAGCGGGCCTGGAGCGGCTTCTGGCGCAACGTGGTCATGAGCATGGCGGCCACGCTCACGATGGTCCTCATGCTCCTGCTCCTGGCGGGCTTCTTCATCCTCCAGAACGTGCTGCTGGCCAGCCTGGCGTTCGTGGAGCAGAAGGTCCAGGTGGTGGCCTACGTGGAGAACACCGCCACGCAGGACCAGGTGGACACGCTGATCAAGCGCATCGACGCGATGCCCGAGACGGCCGCGGTGGAGTTCATCACCCGGGACCAGGCGCTCGAGAACTTCAAGCAGTCACAGCAGGCCCAGGGCCGCGAGGACTTGACCCAGTACCTGGAGTCCAACCCGCTCTACGCCAGCGTCAACGTGAAGCTCACCTCGCCGTCGGACCTCAACGCCGTGACCGAGGCGCTGCGCGAGGACCCGATCGTCCGCAACGTGCTCAACATCGAGGCCCTGGTGAACCGTGTGGTCACGGTCACGTCATTCGTGCGGACCGCCGGCGTGGCAATGGTGGTGGTCGTGGGCCTGATCGTGCTGTTCATCATCGTCAACACCATCCGCCTCGCGGTCGTCGCGCGGGCCGAGGAGATCGAGATCATGCGCCTGGTTGGCGCCTCGGACGCGTTCATCCGCTGGCCGTTCGTGTTCGAGGGCGCCCTCGTCGGCCTCTTCGGCGCACTCGTGACCCTTGGCCTGCTGGCACTGGCGGCGGACCCGCTGTCCAAGGCGATGGTCGGCTTCTTCAACGTCCTGCCCCTGCAACTGGGCTCGGTGGTGCGGGACACGGCCGCACTGGTCCTGGGGACCGGCCTCGGCCTGGGCGTGCTAGGCGCCTGGGTCTCCGTGCGGACATACCTCATCCGGTAGCACCGCGGCTGCGTCGGCGGCGCGGAGGCCGCGTCGGCGGCCCGTTCCGGCGTCCGGTTGTACGCTGCGGCCATGTCCCCCCAAGACGCTCCCGATCCGATCGCCGCAGCTGCACCCGAGCCCGCGTCGCCGCCGACCGAGGCGGGGGTCGAAGCCGGTGTCGACGCCACTGTCACCCCTGGGAGTCCGGCGCCGACGCCCCCACCCGCAGCGAAGCGGTCGCGCGGCCGCGGCATCGCGATCGTCGTGGGCGCGCTGCTTGTCGTGCTGGCCGGCTCCGCACTCTTCCTGTCGGGCTGGTCGCTGGGCCGCCAGGAGGTGCTGACCCCGGGCACGCCCGTGGACGAGGCGCAGGCCTTCCAGCCGTTCTGGGACACCTACCGGGCCGTCACGGACCGCTACGCGGGCGGAGAGGGTGAACTGGACCGCAAGAAGGTCATCGAGGGTGCGATCAAGGGGATGATCGCCTCGCTGGACGACCCGTACTCGATGTACCTCACCTCGGACGAGTTCAAAGCGTCGCTCCAGGGCATCTCAGGTGAGTTCGAGGGCATCGGCACCACGATCGGCGTGGTGGACGCCAAGGGCAGCACAGCCAGCTGCGACACCCTGGGACCGGACTGCCGGATGGCGATCATCGCCCCCATCAAGGGCTCCCCGGCTGAGGCCGCAGGTCTCCAGCCTGGCGACGTGATCACGAAGATCGATGGCGTGGACCTGACCGGCGAGAAGCTGGACGAGGCACGGGCCAAGATCCGCGGCGCCAAGGACACGACCGTGACCCTCACCATCGTCCGCGCGGGCGGGGCCCCCTTCGAGGTCCCCATCACGCGCGCGGTGATCGTCTCGCCCGAGGTGGACGCCAGGGACCTCGCCAACGGCACGGTCGGCTACATCAAGCTCTCCGGCTTCTCGGACCACGCCGCGGAGCAGCTGGACGCGGCCGTCGTCGCCGATGTCAAGGCGGGCAAGAAGGCCATCATCCTGGACCTGCGCGGGAACCCGGGAGGGTTCGTGACGGCCGCCCGCGAGATCGCCAGCCAGTTCCTGGCCGACGGAACGATCTTCTGGGAGGAGGACGCCTCGGGGCACCTCCAGGAGACCGTCGCGAAGCCCGGTGGGGTGGCCACGGACCCGGCGATCAAGCTCGTCGTCCTCGTGGACGGCGGGTCCGCCTCGGCATCGGAGATCGTGGCCGGCGCGCTCCACGACCGCGGCCGGGCGCAGCTGGTGGGCACCAAGACCTTCGGCAAGGGCACGGTCCAGCAGTGGACCCAGCTGGAGGAGGACTCGGGAGGGTTCCGGCTCACCGTCGCCAAGTGGCTGACGCCGGACAAGACCTGGGTGCATGGCAAGGGCATTTTCCCGGATGTGGTGGTGGACACCGCACCCGCCAGGCCCGGTGACGACCCGGCCTTGACCAGGGCCCTGGAGCTCCTCGACGCCCCGGCGGCCCTGCCCGCGCTCCGGTTCGCGGCCTGAGCCACGCTTCCGCTCCGGCCTGAAGCCCCCGTCCTCCCCGGCCTCACCAAATTTCGAGGGTTGCGCGCCCGGCGCGAAGCGGTTAGGGTTCGGGCCACAGGAAAGGAGGTGATGTGCAGTGATCGACAGTTGTAGTTACTGCACCACCTCGGCGGAGATCGTCGCCTAGAGACGGTCCCGACGGGTGGTCGGTAGCAATTGAACGCCGGTCCGGCAACGGGCCGGCGTTCGTGCGTCCGGGACCTGGTCCCGCGCCTGGCGCGGCGCTGACCCGGGCGCCGAGCCGCTCCCGTTTCCGCGCCCCGTGCCGCCCGTGCGACACTGGCGCTCCCACGCGACCCTTGAGGAGACCGCCATGGGCGAGTCGATCGCCCACAACCGTCGAGCCCGCCACGACTACAGCATCGAGGACACCTTCGAGGCCGGTCTCGTGCTGCGCGGGACCGAGATCAAGAGCGTCCGCGCGCACCACGTGAGCCTCGCGGATGCCTACGCGCGGATCGACAAGAACGAGGCCTGGATCATCGGCCTGCACATCGCCCCGTGGGGCTCCACGGACGTCCGGTTCAACCATGAGGCCAAGCGGACCCGCAAGCTCCTGCTCCACCGCGACGAGATCGATGAGCTGCTGGGCAAGACGAAGGCGAAGGGCCTGACCCTGGTGCCCCTGTCCATCTACATCAACGACCGCGGGCGGGCAAAGATGGAGATCGGCCTGGCGAAGGGCAAGCAGACGTGGGACCGGCGGCGCGAGATCGCGGACCGGGACGCCAAGCGGGACATGGAGCGGCAGGTGGCCGAGGCGCGGAAGCGCTAGCGGGTGTCATCCGCGACCCAGTCGGGCCGCCTGCGACCGGCGGTCCGGTCCTCCCGCGGGCCCCGTGCGAGCCCTCTGGCATGCTGGCCCGATCACAGCAGCGAACGGCCGCTCCGGGCAAGGCACGCGATCCCTGCCCACGCTCACTGGTCCCCGCGTGACGCTCCGTGCCGGGCGACCCGGGGACGAGGCCGCCCTGCGACGCGTGTTCGACGCGCAGGACGTCGGCGCTGGTGGCCGACACCCGGCGCGGCGGAGCTTCGTGACTTCGTCGAGCACCGGGACCCGGACGCGGACGTCTGGCTGGTCGAGGTCGAGGGCCGGGTCGTCGGGCTGATCCAGGGCCACGAGGAGACCGACCCGATGCACCGCCACGCGGGCATCGACATCGACCTGGCCGGGTAGCCGTTCCGGGATAGCGGGGTCCGGGCGCGGGGCATCGATCGCCGCGATCAGCGAAGATCGAACCGCTGGCTGCTCCACTCGCTCATTGGAGGTGGAGCGCCGGACGTCGGCGCCGTAGAGGGGTATCGCGCGTGCAACGTGCGCTCGTCGAGATGGCACAGTCGGGCGACGAAGAGGCCTTCGGCGCGCTCGTCCGTGCGGCCGGCGACCGGCTGATGGCCATCGCGTTCCGCATCCTGCGCGACGCGGGATTGGCGGAGGACGTCGTCCAGCAGACCCTCGTCATCGCCTGGCGCGAGCTGCCTGCCCTCCGGGACCTCGACCGGTTCGATGCCTGGCTCCACCGGACGCTCGTCAACGCCTGTTACGCGGAGAGCCGTCGGGCGAGACGCTGGAGCGCCAACGTCCGGTTGCTGCCGATGGAGGGACCGGGCGGCCGCGACGAGATGGCCGATATCGCGCATCGCGACGAGCTTGAGCGCGGCTTCCGCCGCCTGCCCGTCGACCAGCGAACGGTCTTCGTGTTCCACCACTACCTCGGGATGGACCACCAGGAGATCGCCGACGAGCTTGCGATCCCGGTCGGGACCGTCAAGTCACGGTTGCACTACGCCATGCATGCGATGCGGGCGGCCCTCGAGGCGGACGCCCGCCCGGCGCCGGGCCCCGAACGAAAGGAGCGTCGCGCGTGACCTCCGAACGCCCCGGCTACGGAACGGCGGCTGCCAACGCCCGCGCCTGGCTGGCCGACGGCCCTGTCCAGCTCCCGGACGGCGTCCTTGACGCCGTGCTCGAGGAGATCCACGTCACGCCGCAGCGACGCGGCGGGCTCGCGTCAAGATTGAGGTTCGTCCCGATGCGTCTCGACTCTCGGATTGGCGGCGTTGCCGTCGTGGTCGTCGTCGCCGTTGCCATCGGCGTGCTGGTGCTCCTCCGCCAGCCCGCCGGCGTGGCTGCTCCCGCGGCGACACCGGTCGGGTCGGCCGCGCCGCCGTCCGCGGGATCCTCGCCATCGGCCGGCCCATCGCCGACGGCCTCCGCCTCGCCGGTCGCGTCCGTTGCCGTGACGTCACCGACACCAGGCGGCGGGCTCGGCACCGGGCCGCTTGAGGCCGGCACCTACGCAAGCTCGGTCTTCAGCCCGACCATCACGCTGACGTTGCCGGCCGGATGGACACGGCGGGTTGATGACGGCGAGCTGCTGTGGCTGAGCAAGGGGTCGACGGATCTCGCCTTCCACTTCATGGCGGCCGAGGTCAGCCCGGATGGCGTGGCCAAGGCGATGGGCATTGCGAAGGGCGCCTCGGCGCTGCCGGTGCCGCCGCAAGCCGTCACCTTCGGGTCGGCGGCCGGGTTCTCGGCAGAGCGACCCGGGGTCGGGACCGGCATCGAGACGGTGTTCTTCAAGCCCGGGCTCAACCCGTACGACATGGCCCGCGGCACGAGGCTCAAGGCCTGGGTCCTCGATGGTGGCCGGCCGGTGACCGTGAGCCTCGTCGCGCCCGAAGCCCAGTACGACTCGGCCGTCGCCGAGGTCGAGAAGATCCTCGTGACGCTCAAGTTCGGACAGTAGCCCTCCTGCTGTCTCCCTGCTCTTGTCGTCGCTGATCGTGAACCTTGGCCACCGGACGTCAACACAGCGTGTCGCGCGGGTCGGCGCGGCTCAGCCCTCGCGGACGGTCGTCCGGTCGGCTGGATCCGTTTCGACGGGCGGCACGACGGTGGGCGCCGCCTCGGCGGACATGTGGGGCAGCCGGGCGAGGACGGCGGCCCGGTGCTTTGTGAGCTCGCTGATGAAGGCCGCAATGACTCCGAGGCCGGCCAGGATGTAGAGCACCGTGAACAGCTTCGCCGCGTCCGTCGTCGGGTGGAGGTCACCGAACCCGACGGTCGCGAGCGTCACCACGGAGAAGTAGAGCGCGTCGACGAGCGACCAGCCCTCGAGCCACATGTACGCGACCGTGCTGATGACGACCTGTGTGATCGCCCAGGCCAGGATGATCTTGCCCTCTGGGTCGCGGACCATCGCCCGCCGCCAGGGCGACCGGCCCGACGACCGCGATCGCCAACCCGAACACCGCGAGGACCACGAGGCCAAGCACGCCGGCCCGGAGATCGAGTCGATCGCGATCGATCGAGAGGAGTTGCCTCGTGATGGACGCCACCGGCGGATTGTAGACAGGCAGGCCGGCAGCGACGCAGGGTGTCGGTCCTCGAGGCATCTGCGCCGCGCGATCCTCCGGCGCGGCGAGGACGACGAGCGCCGGTGGGATGCCACCGACCGCCATCTGGCCCGACCCGGCTTTGCGCTGACGCAGGAGTACCGACACAGAGGAATATGCTTGCGAGCGACTCGCGGGCAATCGGGCCGCGAGTCGCGGTCCCTTCGAGCGGGGGAGCTTCCGGGAGATCGTGACAGTCGGCAGTGTCCGCAGCACCGGTCGCTGCGCGGCCTTTGCCGCATGACTGACCCACGACCGCCCGGGCCACCGAGTCTACCCACGCGGCACAAGACGACCCGCCGTGTCCGGGCACCACAGCCAGATCTCCGGGGCGGTCGAGCGGCGGCCGGCGTCCGGAGGTCGGATCTGCGCCCGGCGGGCGCACGCAGGAGGGCGACACGATGCGGCTGGCACGGATGCTCCAGGCGGTGGACGCGCACGCGGCGGGCGAGCCCGGGCGCGTGATCGTGGGTGGCGTGCTGGACGTCCCCGGCCGGACGATGTTCGAGAAGGCCCAGCACCTGGAGCACCACGGCGACGAGCTGCGGCGCCTCATGCTCCGTGAGCCGCGCGGCTACCCGGCCCTGTGCGCCAACGTCATCCTGCCGCCCACGCACCCGGACGCCGATGCAGGCTACGTGATCATGGAGCACGTGGAGTACCCGGGCATGTCCGGGACCAACACGATCTGCGTTGCAACCGTGCTGCTCGAGACCGGCATGCTGCCGATGACCGGGCCGGTGACCGAGATCACGCTGGAGTCACCGGCGGGCCTCATCCGGATCCGCGCGGCCTGCGAGGGCGGCAAGGTCACCGGGGTCACGTTCCGCAACGTGCCCGCCTTCGCCACCCACCTGGACGCCATCGTGGAGGTCCCGCACCTTGGCACGGTGACGGTGGACGTGGCCTACGGCGGCATGTTCCACGTCATCGCGGACGCGGAGGCCCTGGGCTTCCACCTGGTCCCGGACGAGGGACGCGACATCACGCGCGTGACGGAGATGATCAAGGCCGCCGCGGCCGAGCAGCTGCCGGTGGTCCACCCCGACCAGCCCGGGTTCGCGGGCATCACCATCGGGCAGCTGTCGGGGCCGGCGCACGACCCGCGCAACTCCTGGCGCAACGCCACCACGGTCTCCACGCGGACGCTGGACTGGGACAAGCCGACCACGTGGACCGGCGTGCTGGACCGCTCGCCATGCGGCACCGGGACCTGCGCCAAGATGGCGACGCTCCACGCGAAGGGCCGCCTCCGCGTGGGCGACGAGTTCCGTCACGAGAGCATCCTGTCCACGGTCTTCACCGGCCGGGTGGAGGAGGAGACGGTGATCGGCGGGCGGCCGGCGATCGTGCCGTCCATCACCGGGACGGCGTGGATCACCGGGTTCGCGAGCTACGTGTTGGATCCCACGGACCCGTTCCCGGAGGGCTTCACGGTCGGGGACATCTGGTAGGTCCGGGCCCGGGCATCCGCCATCTGGCGCCACCGCCGGCACGACGCCGGACGCCGCTACCGGAGCAGGTACCGCCGGCTGAGCGGGACCTCCGAGACCGGGTCCACGGCCAGCGGCCGCCCGCCGATGGAGACCGCCCCCGTCCGCACGTCGATATCCACCGGCACCGTGGCCCGGTTCACGTGGAGCGACGCCCGCGTCAGGCCGCGCAGCCCGGAGGCCGCCACCAGCGTCCGTCGCGTCCCCAGGCGCCTCGCCAGCGCCGGCCGGTCCGCCACGCCCGAGACGAAGAACACCGCGCTCCTGGGCGCCGCTAGCGGCCGCCCCGCCCAGTCGGCGCGGTAGCGGGTGGGCTCCGACCGCTCGAGCGACGCGTTGCCCTCGCCCAGCGCGCCCCAGGCCGGGAAGCCGCCCTTGAAGATCCATTCTGGTTTCACGCCGAAGAACCCGGGCTGCCACATCACGAGGTCCGCCATGCGCCCAACCTGGAGCGAGCCCACGTGGTCGCTGATCCCGTGGGTGATCGCGGGCTCGATGGTCACCTTGGCCAGGTAGCGGAGGACGCGCGCGGTGTCGTCGCGGTCGTCGGGGTCGGCGAGGCCGGCGTCGAGCGGCAACCCCGGGATCCCCTCGGCGGCCTCGGATCGCCGCCAGGCCTTCATCACGTGCGCCAGCTGGACCATGCGTCGGAAGGACTCGCCGATGCGGCCCATCCCCTGGGAGTCGGAGTTGATGATCGAGATGGCGCCCAGCTCGTGGAGCGGCCCCTCGGCGGCCATCCGCGCGGACAGGATCCGTTCCCGCACCAGTGCAATGTCATCGGGCACGGCGTACGAGAGCCCGTGGTTGAGCATGATCATCGGCTCGTGCTCGGCCACCGTGGACACGCCGTAGGGCATCGTGGGCGTGGTGGAGGAGCACAGGATGGACGCCTCGCGCACGACGCCCAGCAGGTCCGGCACATGGCCGCCGCCGGTCCCCTCCACGTGGTACGCGTGCACGGTCCGCCCACCGATCGCGGCCACCGTGTCCTCCAGCTCCGCGGACTCGTGGAGGCCGTCCGTGTGCAGGCTCACCGAGACGTCGCGGTCGTCGGCGTAGCACAGGACGTGGTCGATGAGGTCCGGGTACGCCCCGTTGTCCTCGTGGATCTTGAAGCCCGTGGCGCCGGCCGCCAGCAGCACGTCCAGGTGCCCGTCCTCGATGGCGCGGGCACCCGCCTGGAGTCCCACGTTGAGCGGCCAGTCCTCGCACCCGGCAAAGACCCGCTCCATCGCGAACGGCGGCTCCTCGAAGCCCGCGGTGATGAATGTGGTGACCCCGCCGGACAGCGCGGGCGCCAGGAGCTCCGGCGTGATGGTGTGGACGTGGGTGTCCACGGCGCCCGGCGTGATGATCAGGCCGTACGCCATGTAGGGCTTGGTGTGCGGGCCCACCACGAGGTCGATGCCGTCGCTGATCTCCGGGCTGCCGGCACGGCCGATGCCGGCGATGCGGCCGTCCTTGATGCCGATGTCGGCCTTGATGACCCCCAGGACCGGATCCACGACGAGCGCGCCCGCGATGAGGATGTCCAGCTCCGACGGCCCTGCCGCCGTGTCGTCCTGCGCGATCCCCATCCGCAGGTTCTTGGCGTAGCCCCAGATGGGCTCGTCGCCCGGGGAGGTGCGGTCCTCCGCCACGCGGATCCAGAGGTCCGTGTCGCCCAGGCGGACCCGGTCCCCCGTGGTGGCCCCGTAGCGATCGCGGTACTCGCGAGCGGAGAGGCGGGTCATCGGCCGGCCCCTTCGACATCCATTGGGCCACGGCCGCGCGCGCCCGAGTAGCGGACCAGGCGCACGATCTTCGTCTCGCCCGGCTCCCAGCCGGTGTAGGCGCCCGACGGGATGTCCAGGCGGAAGCCGTCGGCGGCCGCGCGGTCGAACTCCAGGCGGTCGTTGACCCGGTGGAACGGGTAGTGCGACGAGATCCGGACGAGGCGGCGGGAGCGGCTGGTGACCGTCACCTCACGGGTGTCGCGGCCGGCGTTGATCTCGATCTCGCGGTCATCGCCGATGACCAGCGCGCCCGGCCCCAGCGGATCCGGGGGGGTGCCGCGGTCCAGGGGATCCAGCAGGACGATCAGGCGGGCGCCGTCCCCCAGGAGGACCTCGAGGCGGACCTCGGTGAGCAGCTCCCGGACACCACCCAGGACCTGGTCCGGCTGGACGGCGGCGCGGCCGACGGCCTCGACCTGCTCATAGGGGGAGCCCGCACGCGCAGCCTCCAGCATCGCGTCGCAGATGATGGCGACGGCCTCCGGCTGGTTGAGCAGGAGCCCGGCGTCACGGTGGCGGCGCGCGAGCTCTGCGGCAGCGAAGACCTGGATCCGCTCTTCTTCCCAGGGGATCATGCGCATCAGGGGATGGTAGCCGGGCGACCGGGGTGGAACAGGACGGACGCGCGGACCGTAAGGGGTGCGACGTCCAACGGCGGCGGGACCTGGCAGTACCCCGGGGGTGCGGGCTGGCAGGCGATTGAAATCCCGACTCTCGGCGAGACGCTCGGGATGGTTGTCATCCCGCTCGAAGGCCGCGCCGCCTTCGAGGCATCCCTCGACGGGACGCAGCTCCAGGCGATCACCGGCGGCGGCGATCCGGGACCTGGTCTCGGGAGCGGTGGCCTTCCTCGGCCGGGTGGCGCAGCCCTAGCCGCACCGGGGATCCGGCGGCCAACCGTCGGCGAGTCGGGCCCGGCATCGCCAGCAGTGAACGCTTTGGCTCGAAGCTCCGACCCGCGGCCCGGCAGACCGTCCTGGATGCTTGATCTTCGCCCACGGTGAACGAGCAGCACGGAGCGAAGCCGTGCGGCCCGCTTGGGGCCCTTGCAGACCGAAAGCGTTCACCACCAGCGAACGCGGGGCAGGCGTGCTCCAGGGCCCGAGTCGACATCGCCAGCGAATCAGCCGGCCGGGGCGATCCTCGGAACGGTGGAGCGGGCGAGGCGCTCCTCGAACCGCTTGGCCATGACATCCAGCTTGTCGAGGTGCTCTGCCAGGCGCTGGCGGGCCTCCTCGGCGGCGCCGTCCAGGCCCGAGAGCTCGAACACGCCCCAGTACTTGAGGATCGGCAGGAGCACCTCGTCACGGTGCACGCGGATGTCGTAGATGCCGGCCTTCGCGATGTCAGCGGCCTTGCGCATGAAGTTCTGGATCCCGGCGCCGGGCATCTCGAACTTGAGGATCTCGTCCACGATGGCGCGGACGGCCGCCGACGGCTCGATGGCGATCGCCGCCTTCAGGATGTCGCGGTAGAAGACCATGTGCAGGTTCTCGTCCGCGGCGATGCGCACCATGATCCGGTCAGCGACAGGATCGTCCGAGTAGCGCCCGGTGTTGCGGTGCGAGATGCGGGTCGCCAGCTCCTGGAAGGCCACGTAGGCCAGGCCGTGGAGCGTGTCCGGGGTCTCGTGGTCGTAGCCCTGCTGGAGCTGCGCCATCCGGCCGCGCTCGAGGAGCGTCGGGTCGAAGTTGCGGGTGACCACCAGGTAGTCCCGCAGGACGATCGCGTGGCGGCCCTCCTCGGCGGTCCAGCGGCCCACCCAGTTGAGCCACGCGCCGTCGCCCTTGCCGAACATCCCGTGGATCAGCCGGTGATAGCTGGGCAGGTTGTCCTCCGTCAGGAGCCCGATCTCGAACGCGGTCTGCGCGACGCCCGTGAGGCGCGGCTGGTCCGGCGTCCAGGGGTCCTTGTCGAAGTCGCGGCCCAGGCGGTAGGGGATGAAGTCGTGGGGGAACCACTCCTGGGTCACCTTGAGGTGGCGGTCCATCAGGCGGCCCGCCTCGGGCTCCAGCTCGGCGAGGAGGCGCCGGTCGAGCGCCGGGACGTCGGATGGGTGGATGGGGTCCGCGGGGACCTGGAGCGCGTCGGGCGCAACGTCGTCGGACATCGGGATCACCAGGGGCGGGGAGTGGTCAGAGGACGCGGACCAGAGGCCCGGCTCGGGCAGCCTACGTGGTTCCTGGCGCGCCCCGATCACAGTTCGGTGCAGGGTTGCAGCGACCTGCCGGATCCAGACCCCCTCACGGGTGATCCCCGTGCGGTGGGGGGTGGTGGTGGTGGGAGCCATGTAGATCGGGGGCCGTACCAGCGGCTGCTCGGGGCCGGACGACCCGGTAGGTGTTCTGAGGCACCAGGCCGCATAGCGTGCGGGACAGGGGAAATCTGTCCCGAGAAATGCGCGGCGGGTGCCGCCGCACTCCCCAGGAGTACCCACGTGAAGCCGTTCCTTGCCCGCTGGCCGCGTACCCTGACCGAGGGTGCCACAACCCTGATGGTCGCTGTCCTGGTGCTGGTGCTTGCCGCCCAGTGGACGCCCGCCCTCGCGACGGCCCACCGGCCGGCCCGTGATGGCGCGCTGACGATCTCGCCGGCAGCGGCGTCGATGGGCGTGATCCCGGGCAAGGTCGTGGTCGCCTACAGAGCCGGTACCTCGAGCCGCTCCATGCGCTCCATCGAGAAGGGCGTGAACGGCGTTCGCACGTCGTCCATCGGCCAGCTGCGCATCCACGTACTGCGGGTCCCGGTTGGCAAGGAAGGGGCCGTGATCCAGCGCCTGCGCAAGCAGCACGCGGTTCGCTTTGCGGAGCGCGACGTCGTCGAGAGCGCCGTGGACACCTCCGCGAACGACTACTACTTCCCTTCCCAGAAGAGCCAGTCCTTCAACCAGCTCCACGTCCCGGCCGGCTGGGACGTCACCACCGGTGCGACCGGGCCCATCGTGGCAGTCGTCGACAGCGGTGTCCGGTCGGATCATTCGGATCTCGCGGGCAAGGTGCGCTCCGACGGCTGGAACTTCGTGGGCAACAACAGCAACACGCTCGATGACCTGTACCACGGCACCTCGGTGGCTGGGATCATCGCCGCGGACACCAACAACACGGTGGGTGTGGCCGGCCTGTGCTGGGGCTGCCAGATCCTGCCCGTCAAGGTGCTCGATTCGACCGGTTCCGGATCCTCGTCCAACGTCGCCAACGGCATCGTCTACGCGGCCGACCACGGCGCGAAGATCATCAACCTCTCGCTGGGCGGTTCCGCATCCACGGCCATTCAGAACGCCGTCGACTACGCGATCGGCAAGGGTGCGATCGTCCTGGCCGCCGCGGGCAACAACAAGTGCAACTGCATGGACTACCCCGCGGCCTACGACGAGGTGATCGCCGTCGGTGGGGTCGACAAGAACAACGCGAACGCGGCGGCCTATGGCTCCAAGCTCGATGTCGTCGCCACCATCAGCAACTGGACGC
>Ga0315271_10001378_pt1 | contig 14586 bp, 16 predicted proteins | sample C3_top_MG_FD_204664 | JGI IMG/M metagenome (GOLD analysis project Ga0315271, IMG submission 204664) | Sediment microbial communities from Yellowstone Lake, YNP, Wyoming, USA - C3_top | ecosystem: Environmental > Aquatic > Freshwater > Lake > Sediment | place: USA: Wyoming | collected 2017-08-01 | reverse complement strand
ACGGCTCAGACCGCCTGGAGCTCTCCGAACTCGGGGATGGCGCGCTTCAACTCCCCGTAAACGCCCTGGTAAAGCGTGTAGGTGGCGCTGGGGCAACCGTGGCAGGCGCCTACGAGGCGCACCGTGAGGTTCGGCTCCTCCACGGAGATGATCTCGATGTCGCCGCCGTCCATCTGGAGGGCGGGGCGGATCCGCTCGATGACGGCTCGCACCTGAGTTTCAAAGGTTTCAGGCATGGGTCCCTCCCCTATCAAAGACAAAGCATATCGCGGCTTCCGGGCTAAGGCGACAGATCGGCGCCCAAAACAATCCGGGCGGGGCTTTTCAACCACCGGCCGTATTCGCTTTCCCCCGCATAGATGGCCGTCCGGTAGCTTGCCAGTGGTAGCTCTGGACCCACCGCGGCGAGGAGAATCTCGGGGCCGCCGTTGTAGACGGTCAGAGCCATATCCCTGGACCCATAGTGGCCCTCCAGGTCCGCCAGGTACGCGAACCCCAGCGTGATATTCGTAGCGGGATCGAAAAGGTCCCTCCGAGAGGGCGGCGGCATCCCCTCCCAGCGGGCCACCCGTGCGGCGGTGGACGGGAGCAACTGGGTCAAACCGAGGGCTCCCGCGGAGGAGACCGCATCGAGGTGGAAGCGGCTCTCGTGGTGGATAAGGCTGAGCACCAGGGCCGGAGGATAGTGGTGCCGCTGGACGACCCCGGTGATGGCCTCCACCGCGCTCTCGTAAGCGGGCCGTGGCCAGCGTTGGCCGTTCTTGAGCAAAGCGTGCCGGAGCAGGTCCGCCACCTGGAACTGTAGCGGATCCCCCTCCGCGGCGAGAACTCCCACCCTCCCGTACGCCTGAACCGAGGAGAAGGGTTTGTACCAGGCGTTCAGGAGGAGCGCCGAAATGGCCAGTGCGCAGATGAGAAAGAAAGTGGCTGCTTTCAATTTACATCCGGATCCGGGTCGGCGAATAGAGCATGAAGGGCTCGGAGACCAGGGGCCTGAGGGTTTCGTACTCGCGGTAGACCTGGAGCAGTTCGGGAGGGATCACGGCGAGGGTCCGCGCCGCGCCCAGCTCGTCTGGACCGCTCTGGAGGAAGGACTCGAAAAGGCTTTTGGGCCGCGGGTAGATCTTGATCCGGATCGGCTCATCCTTGCCCAGTTTGGCCTTCTCCTTGGCGAGGGCGATGGCCGTGTCCATGCCGCCCAGTTTGTCCACGAGGCCAATCTTCAGGGCGTCCTCTCCGGACCAGATGCGGCCCTGGCCGACCTTGTCAATGCTCTCGTAGGACATTTTGCGCCCCTGGGCGGCCTTGCCCACGAACTCGTGGTAAAACCCCTGCATCTGCCCCATGATGAGTTTTTCCTGCTCAGGCGTGAAGGGCGTGTAGCCGCTGAAAATGTCCGAGTTCTCGCCCCGCTTGAGGGTTTCCTGCCGGTAGTCCACGAAGTCCAGGAGGCCTTTGATCACGAATTTCCCGCTCACCACGCCGATGGAGCCGGTGATAGTGCCGGGTTGCGCCACGATGGCATCGGCCCCCATGGCGATGTAATAGCCGCCCGAACCCGCCACATCCGACATGGAGACCACCACGGGCTTGGTCTTGCGCAGGACCTGAATCTGCCGCCAGATGACATCGGAGGCCAGGCCCGACCCTCCGGGGCTGTCCACCCGCAGGACGACGGCGGCCACCTCCTTATCCTCCCCCACCTTGCGGAGCCATTTCACCATGGTGTCCGAGCCGATGTTCTGCTCGCCGCCCAGCGCGGCCTGAGCCGAGCCTTCGCCCGAGACGATCCCACCGCTGGCCAGGACGAGGGCGATGCTTTTGCGCGCGCCCGCCGCCGCATCGGAGCGCTGATCCTTGATATAGTCCTCCATGTAAATCCTGCGCCACTTGTCCGAATTGCCGTTGAGCTTCTTCAGCTCGTCCTCCAACTGATCGCGGTAGAGGAGGCCGTCCACCATGCCGCGAGCCTTGATCTGCTCTCCCCACAGGAACCCCTGATCCATGGTGGAGCGCACCTGGTCGGCGCTGAGGTGGCGCCCCGAGCTGATCCCTTCCACGATCTGGCGGTAGAAACTGTCCAAGATGGCATCGGTGGCCTCCCGCTGGGCCGGTGCCATCTCCTTGCGCATGAAGGTGTCCGAGTAGGACTTGTAATCCCCGATGTGGTAGAGCTGGGGCTGGATGTGGACCTTGTCGAGAACGCCCCGGTAGAAGGGCACATCGGCCACGGGGCCCACTAGGAGCAGGTCCGCCGTGGGTGGGGCGTAGATCTTCTCCGCCTCGCAGGCCAGATAGTAGCCTCCCGTGTGGGCGGACTCAAAATAGGCCCAGACAGGCTTCTTGCTGGCCTTGAATCGCCCGACCGCGTCCTTGAGCTCCTGGATTTTTCCAAGACCGGACGGGAAGGAGGACACATCAAGCAGGACGCTTTTGATGCGGTCATCCTTGGCGGCCCGGTCCAGGGCCGAGACCACATCGCGGACACAGTACAGCTTGGCGTGGAAGAACTCCGTCATGAGGGGATCGGGCTGGGATTCCTGAAGGGGGCGGTCCAGGGCGAGCACCAGCGTGGAGTCGGCCTTCACGCTGACGGACTTGCCCTTCATGAGCGCGCCCAGGCCCGCCATGACCAGTACGCCACCCAAAATGAGGATGCCCACCAGGGCGAGGAACACGAGGAGGCCCCAGCGAATGCGCTTCTGGGGGGGGGCGTTGGGATCGGGTTGCGACATGGCTCTTTTCTCCTCCTGGCGGCTGAGTCCCGCGTTCCTTTCCCCATAGAGTAGGGGGCTGATTTATTGTATACGAATCTCGCGAGCCAAGGTTCTCAGGACGGCCCGTTTTCTCCCAGGAGCTGCGCGAGTTTTGGCCCGCTCACGCCGAGCAGTCGCGCGGCCCGCCTCCGATCCCCGCCGCAAAGTCTGAGGATCTGTGCCGCCCGCCATCGCTCCTCAGCCTGGAGCCAGCGCTCGGGGTCGGCTTCACCGGCAAAGGAAGGGGGACCCGGATCCGCCGCTGCCCCCGCGCCGGAGACCTGGAACAGATCCAGACCCATGCGCCCGTTCCGGCCGCAGAGGATGGCGGCCCGCTCGATGCGGTTCATGAGTTCCCGGACATTGCCGGGCCAGGGCTGGTCGGACAGGTAGGCGCCGACCTCCTCGGACAGCGAGAGCTCGGGGCGCCCCAACTCTCGGCGGAAATGCTCCACGAACTTTGCGGCTAATCGTGGAATGTCCTCCCGCCGCTCCCTTAGGGGTGGTACCCGGATGGGGAAGGCGCTCAACCGGTAGTAGAGGTCCTGGCGGAAGGTCTTCTGGCCGATCATCTCCTGGAGGTCCTTGTTGGTGGCGCACAGGATGCGCACATCCACGCAGACGGGCTTGGCGCCGCCCACCCGGTTGAAGGTCTTTTCCTCGATGACCCTCAGGAGCTTGGCCTGGAGATCGGGGCTCATCTCGCCGACTTCGTCCAAAAAGATGGTGCCCCGGTGGGCGAATTCGAAGCGGCCGATGCGCGCCTCGTGGGCTCCCGTGTAGGCGCCTTTTTCGTGCCCGAAGAGTTCGTTCTCCAGCAGGGTCCCTGGGATGGCCGCGCAGTTCACCGCGACAAAGGGTTCCCGCGCCCTCGGGCTGGCTTTGTGGATAGCCCGGGCGAAGAGTTCCTTACCCACACCCGTCTCGCCCAGCAGAAGGCAGGTGGTGTCCGTGGGTGCGATGCGCGCCGCCGCGTCGCGTGTCGCCTCCAGAGCCCGGCTCTCCCCGACGATTTCCTGGAAGGCCGGCGACCGGGCCAGATCCGCGGAAAGGGCCTCCCGCACCCGGTCTTGCCGTCCCGACTCCAGCGTCTTTTGCACGAGCAGGAGGAGGTGATCGGGGTCCACGGGTTTTGCCATGAAATCCGCCGCCCCCGACTTCATGGCCTCCACGGCCACCTCCACGGAACCGTAGGCCGTGAGGAGGATCACCGGCGCGAGAGGCCACCGCGCTCGGCTCGCCTTGAGGAGGTCCAGTCCGTTGTGCACCGGCATTTTCAGATCAAAGAGGGCCAGATCGTACCCGCCCTTCTCCACGAGCTCCATCCCTATCCGTCCATCCGCCGCCTCAGCCACCTCGAATCCGGCGCGCTTCAGCGTTTCGGACAGGGCCTGCCGGAGGCTCGCGCGGTCCTCGGCCAGCAGGAGCAGCACCTCAGTCCCCTCCCTGGGCTGAAAGCCGTCTGAGCCGCGCCTCAATTTCCTTCACCCGGGTTTCGTCTCGCTTGATCCAGGACCGGAGGTTCTCCTGGGCCGCGGGCATGTCGGCCACGCCCTGCCGCAACATCTCGCTGAGGATGGCCTCTGTGGTGTAGGTCCCCTCCACGGTCGCCAAGCGGGAGCGCAGGTCGCCCAACTGCTCCAAAAGGTTCCGTCGCTCCTGCTCCAGACCGGCCCGCTGAGTGATCATCTCGCTCTGCGCCTTGGTGGGCTCGTTCTTCAGCTCCAGGAGGAGGTCGAAATCCCGGTCCCAGGCCATGGCCTCATCGGCTCCGGGAGCGGCCGGGGACATGGCGGCGACCGCCGCAGGAGGCACCTGGGGCATGGCGGAGGAAGCTGCAATGAGAATGAGAACTGCCAAGACCGCCATCCGTTCCTTCATATTTTGAGTATATACCCGAAGGGAATGGGAGGATGGCACAGGACCCGCTGCGGTATACTCTTGATCGGGAGGTCCCATGGAGACGCGTCTCGACGCAACTGCCACTTTCAAGGGCCACTTGACGACCGAGGACGACCTGCGGGTGGAGGGCTCCCTGGAGGGGTCCATCCAGTCCAGCGCCTTGGTGACGGTGGCCTCGGGAGGCCGCGTGCGGGGGAAGGTGCGCGCCAGGGATGTGGAGGTGGCGGGCACCGTGGAGGGTGATATCTGGGCGAGCAACCATGTGCGCCTCCTTTCCACGGGGCGCATCCAGGGGGATGTGAGCGCCATCCACCTCCAGATGGAGGATGGCGGGGTCATGCAGGGCCGAGTCCTCACGGACACGGCGGGTGGACGCAAGTGAAGCAGGAAGCCTGAGACATGGCGCAGAAATCCATCCTCACGACTTGGCAGGCGGGACGGTACTGCGGTGTGAGCCCCTATACGGTCCGGTATTGGATCCGAGCCGGCCGGCTTCAGGCCTACGCCACACCGGGGGGTCACCGCCGGATCCGGCGTCAGGATTTGGACGCCTTCCTCCTGGCCCACGGCATGCCGTTGCCCTCCGATTTTCAGTCGGGCAGCAAACGGGTACTCCTCCTCCTGCCCGAGCCTGAGCCCCTGATCCGGGATCTGGAGGGCTGGTCTGGCGCCTTCGAGTTCCGAGCCGCCCCCTCCCCCTTCGATGCGGGGCTGCTGCTGGCCACCTACGACCCGCACCTATTCCTCGTGGACCTGGACCACCGGGGCTGGGACGGGATGGCCATCTGCAGGCGCGTGCATGAGACCCCCGCCACGGCCCACATCCAGCTTGCCGCCACGGCCAAAGATCTCACCGTGGACCTCCTCGAAGCGGCCCAGGCGACGGGAGTTTTGGAGTGCTTCACCAAGCCTTTGGACCCGAAGGACATCCGGCGCCTGCTCAGGACGCTGTTCCCCCACGGTACGGTGATGCTCACCCCTGCTTAGATGGGTCTGCGCCGGGGGAGCCCGCGCGCGCCGCCAGGAGGCGCCCGTAGAGATCGTGGTGGGCCTGGGCCATGTGGTCCATGCCGAAGGCCTGAATCCTCAGCCGGGCGGCCTGGGAGAGGCGGCCGGCCAGGGCGGGATCGGCCAGCAGGCGCCCCAGTGCACCGGCGAGCGGCTCGGGGGCTCCCGGGGGGACGAGGAGGGCTTCCAGCCCGTCCCTCAAGATTTCCGAGGTCCCGCTCACATCCGTGGCCACCACGGGGAGGCCTGCGGCGGCGGCCTCTTTGATGACGCCGGGAGACCCCTCGCCAGAAAGTGACGGCAGGGCCAGGACATCGAGGGCGGGGTAAAGCTCGGCGGGTTCTTGTACATAGCCCAAAAACCGGACCTTCACCTGTCGGTCGTGGCCCTCTCGGGCCAAGCGATCCCTCAACTCCCCCTCTCCCGCCAGGACGAGCCAGGGGTCCATGGACGGCCCCTTGAGGTGGGCGAGCGCCTCAAGGAGCACCCGGTGTCCCTTATGCTCCACGAGCGCTCCCACGGCACCCACGACCAGAGCGTCGGCCGGGATTTCAAAGCGCTCGCGCGCCTGCGCTCGGGAGGGCATGTTCCCGAAACGGGAGAGATCCACGCCGCTGTGGATGGTCCACACCCGGCTTTCGTCGAGGCCTTGGGCGAGCAGGCCCTGCCGGACCTCCTCGCTCACGGCCACTACCGCATCGGCTCGCCCATATTTCCAGCGGGAGAGGGCCGACCTCAAGGGGAAGGAGACGCGCCGGCTTCCGACGACCAGGGGCCGAGATCTCATTCCCATGAGGGCGAGGAGCGCCAACCCCAGCGCATGGGCCGTGTGGGCGTGCACCACCCGGGCGCCCGAACTCCTCACCCAGCGGCGCAACCGAACCGCGGCCACGGCATCCAGCTCCCCCCGCGGCCGCCAGGGGATCGCCCCAAACCCTTCCTCGCAGGCCCGCGCGAGCAGGGGTCCTCCGTCCCGAGCCACCAGCGTGCAGAGGGCCCCTCGCGACCTCAGACCCCGCATGAGTCCCAGAGTCTGGATCTCGCCGCCGCGCATGGCCCGTTCGGTGTTGAGGTGGAGAACCTCGCAGGGGAGGTCCTGGGGATCATCGGTATGCACGCCAGGGGCCTTTCCCGATCTGGCCGACGGGAGCTAGCGGGGAGTAAAAAGTGAAAAGTGAAAAGTAAAAAGTGAAAAGTGAAAAGTAAAAAGTGAGAGTCAAACGCGCCGAGAAGTACGAGACGAGGGCGCATGCACAGTTGGGAATTCGGATTGCGAACAGGCGAAGGGAGCAATGCGCGGTGCCGCTCTTGGCTTTCCTCATCTCCTCATCTCCTGACTCGCGGGGGGATCAGAGCGTCGGATAGAGGCTGAGGATCCTGGAGACATATTGGCGGGTCTCCGGAAAATTGGGCACGGCGTTGAGGGCCTGGACCCGGCCGATGCCCGCATTGTAGGCCGCGAGCGTCAGCTCCAGGTCGCCCTGAAACGCGTCCAGCATCTTCTTGAGGTAGTGGACGCCTCCCTGGATGTTTTCTTCGGGCGAGAAGGGGTTGGCCACGCCCTCCTCCTTCGCCGTCTGCGGCATGAGCTGCATGAGACCCTGGGCGCCCTTGGGGGAGAGCGCGTTGGGGTTGTAGTTGCTCTCCACCTTCATGACTGCGGCTACCAGCTTCCAGTCCATCTGGTATTTCTGGCAGTATTTGGCGATGAGTTCCCGGTACGGCAGGTCCTTGGGCAGCCCTTCCTCGGGCCGGTCGAGGCCTGGCGGCGGGATGTAGCCCGGGTAGTGGTTCTGGATGAGGTCCGCTGGGATGCCCATGGCACCGCCGCCCGGGAGGGTCAGGAGAACTTGACCGTCCGCCTCCTCGTAGCGCTCCACGACCAGGGACCGCTCCGACTGGAAGACCACCAACTCCATGGCAAAAGCGCTCGCACCACCCGTGCAAAGGCAGCACGCGACGAGGACTAGGGCGCGGAATCCCAGGCGCATCAGGCCAGCTCCCCTAGGGAGGCGACGAAGCGGTCCTGCCCACTCAAGTGAAAAGCCCCCAGCTTGGGATCCAGCAGGACGCGCTTCCCGTCCTCTGGCGAGAGGTCTTTGTAGATCAAGGAGATGCGCGGTTCGTGCACCTGCTCCTCCGAGAGAAACGCCGCCAAACTCCTCAGGAGCTTGTAGGTCAGTTTCCTGGCCGGCTTTAGGGATCGGTTCTCACCCAAGAGCTTCTTGAAGGTACTCTTGAAAAGTCCCGAGGTGGCCGGCGAAACTTGATTGTACCTCTGAAACAGCTCCTGAAACCGTTTTCGCTGGTCCGCGGGGACATACTCCATAACTGCGAGGGAGGGGCTGGCGGGATCTTCCGTGAGATAGAGAGCGATGTAGGTCCCCGGACGATCCCAGCGGATGGCCGGATCTACGGGCTCCATGGCACTCCCGGCCGTCAGACCATAGCGCGGGTCTATTCGGAAGAGAGCGGGCTGGCCATTCTTGCCGAGATGGTGCCTCAGCCGGAGGGTCAAGTCCCGTAGCGGAGCCGCGGCGGCGCTGGGGGCATGCACGAGGAGGAACGATTCCGTCCTCCGCGAGAGAGCGTCGGTCTCTTGCAGGAGGTAGAGAGAAAGCGGCACCCTCTCATCAGCAGAAAGGGCGCTCCATGAAGACTCGAATCGGGATTCTTTCAAGTTCTTGGCCGGAGGGAGGAACCCCGTGCGCACATCCACCTCATACTGCATCAAGCAGATGAGGAAATCTTCCAGGGGAACTTGGTCAAAGCGTAGCGTCGTCCCTGCCGGCAACAGCGCCTCCTCACGGGAATGATGAGGCGGGTGGCGCACCCTGTCAACCACCGGGCGAGGTTTTCAAGCGCTCGTCACCCTTCAACCCCGTGACTGGCCTTGACTTCCCGGGCGTCGTTGCTTAGGATCTCTTTCATGGACAGCGTTTGCGCTCCTGTCGCCGCAAAGGTTAACGAAGTGAGACGCCGCATGGCGGCCGCCGCCGGGCGCGCTGGGCGCGCTCCCGAGGACATCGCACTCATGGCCGCCGTGAAGTCGCGGACGCCCGAGGAGATCCGGGCCGTACTCTCGGCGGGCCTCACCCTCCTGGGAGAGAATCGCCTCCAGGAGGGACTGGCCCACCTGGAGGCCCTCGGTCCAGGGGTGCGCCCCACCTTCCAAGCGCATTTCATCGGCCGCCTCCAGACCAACAAGGCCCGCCGTGCCGTCCAGGCTTTCGACTCCCTTGACTCCGTGGACTCCCTTCGCCTGGCCGAGGTTTTGTCGCGCCTGGCTACCGAGTGCCAGGTTCGGCTCCCCATCCTCCTGGAGGTGAACCTCGGCGAGGAGAGCCAGAAGGGGGGCGTGGCCCCGGAGGAAACCGAGGCGCTGGCCGATGCGGTTCACCGCTTTCCCGGATTGCAACTCTCGGGCCTCATGGGGGTCTGTCCTTATGACGAGGAGCCACAGGCCTCCAGGCCCTTCTACCGGACCCTGGCCCGGTTGTTCGAGCACATTCGCCGGAACCATCCCGAGCCCGAGGCCTGCCGCTGGCTGTCCATGGGCATGAGCCACGACTTTGAAGTCGCCGTCGAAGAGGGTGCCACCCTGGTCCGCGTGGGGCAGGCCCTGTTCGGCCCGAGGAGGCCCGCATGACCCTGCGCAAACCGCTGTCTCCCATCGAGATCCAGTCTAACGAGTTCCACCGCGTTTTCCGGGGCTTCGACCCCGAGGAGGTGCGGCTTTTCCTTCAGGCCGTGGCCGAATCGCACCAGGCGCTCATCCTGGAAAAAACCGAGCTTGCCAAAAGCACGGAGCACCTCCAGGCCGCCCTGGACGAGTTCCGCCGCCGGGAAAATGTCCTGAAGGATGCACTCTACACGGCCCAGCGCACAGCGGACGAGGTCAAGACGCAGGCCATGCGCGAGGCCCAGAGCATCGTGCAGGAGGCGCAGGTGCGCGGGGAAGCCTATGTCCAGCAGGCCCAACTCCGGGCCCACCAGATGGAGCGCGGCATCCTGGACCTCAAGCTCGAACGGGAGAACGCGCTCAGCGCATTGCGGGAGCTCCTGCGGCGCACCCAGAACCTCTTGGAGGTCCTTGAAGGCCCCCAGGGAGGCGAGGTCGCCACCTTTTACAAGGACAAGGAAAACTCGTGAGTCCCAACTTCGACCTCCTGGTGGGCCCCATCGGGAGCCTCGTGACCTGCGACGCGCGGGCACCCCGCTTGGGAAGCGACCTCCTTGAACTGCCTACCCTTTCCCGCGGCGCGGTCGGTATCGAGGGCGGTCTCATCACCTTCGTGGGACCCTATGCCGAGGTGGCCGATGCCACCGCCGCCCAGCGCCTGGATGCATCGGACTGCACCGTCCTTCCCGGACTGGTGGATCCCCACACCCACATCCCTTTCATGGGAGACCGGGCCGGGGAACTGGTCCAGCGCCTGGCGGGGAAAACCTACATGGAGATCGGCCGAGCCGGAGGGGGCATCCTGAGCACCATGCGTTCGGTTCGGAGCGCGACCCCGCCGGAACTGCTCGCCTCGGCGCGCCGGGCCGCCACCGGTTTTCTGTCCCACGGCACCACCACCTTCGAAGCCAAGAGCGGGTACGGTCTCGATTTGGAGAGCGAGATCAAGCAGCTCGAAGTGCTGCGGACCCTCGGCGAGGAAGGCCCGCAAACCGTCGTGCCTACCTGCCTGGGCGCCCATTTCGTACCCCCCGAGTTCAAGGGGGATCCGGACGCCTATGTGGATCTGCTCTGCGACCGGCTCCTTCCGGAGGTGGCCCGAAGGGGCCTGGCCCGATTCTGCGATGTGTTCTGCGAGGAGGGCGCGTTCACCATAGACCAGTCCCGGCGCATCCTGCTGAGAGGCAAGGCCTTGGGGCTCCTGCCCCGGCTCCACGCGGACGAGATCGAGGACACGGGCGGAGCTTCTCTTGCCGCGGAGGTGGGCGCAGTGAGCGCCGACCACCTCATGGCCGTTTCCGATTCGGGCATCGAGGCCATGGCGAAGGCCGGGGTCTGCGCCACCCTCCTCCCGGGGACCTCCTTTTACCTGCGAAAGGCCTACGCCCCCGCCCGGAAGTTCGTGGAGGCGGGCTGCCCCGTGGCGCTGTCCACGGATTGCAACCCGGGCTCCTCCTACACCACGAACCTCCTGAACATCGCCACCCTGGGCGTCTTCGCGCTGGGCCTCATGCCCGAGGAGGCCCTCTGGGCCGTCACCCTCAACGCCGCCTACGCCCTGCGCGAGCACGAGCGCGTCGGATCCCTCGCCGTGGGCAAGCGCGCGGACCTCTCCGTTTGGGGCGTCCCCTCCCACCTCCATCTCTTCTACCCCTACGCCGAGAATCCTGCACGCGCTGTCATCTGCCGAGGAAAGGTCGTCCGTTCGGTGTCCTCCTGATCTCCAAGGCCGAGCTACGCGCACCCGAAACCACCCCCCGTTTCGAAGGCAAGAATGGTCCATCGCGGAATGATAGAGCGCCTCTTCTCTCTTCGGGTCGTTGCTCCTATACTGCAGGAGGCTTCTGGCCCTTTGAGGAGTTCGATGGCGAGACCGGCACGCGTTGTGGCGCTGGGCGGGGGGACGGGGCTTCCCGCTCTCCTGACGGCACTCAAGCCCAATCGGACTGCATCTGGGGAGGACCTCTTCGATCTGACCGCCATCGTGACGGTGGCCGATGATGGGGGCTCTTCGGGACGGATTCGCCGAGAGATGGGGCTGGTGGCTCCGGGGGATATCCGGAATTGCCTCGTGGCCCTCTCGGACGCCCCCGAGATCTTGCGCACACTTTTCCAGTACCGGTTCACTCAGGGCGCCATGGAAGGGCACGCCTTCGGCAACCTCTTCATCGCCGCGCTGGCCGAGGTCTCGGGAGATTTCGCGGGAGCCATCAGCCACCTTCACGACATCCTCGCCATCCGCGGCCGGATCTACCCCTCCACCCTGGATGATGTCCACCTGGAGGCCGATCTCGTGGACGGATCGGTGGCACAAGGGGAGGTCGCCATCACGCGGTCGGCCCCTCCCATCCGGCGCGTGCGGCTGAACCCTGCGGGGTGCAGGGCTATGCCGGAAGCCTGCGACGCCCTCCGCAACGCGGATCTGGTGCTCATGGGACCCGGGTCGCTCTACACCTCCGTGCTCCCCAACCTGCTGGTGGGGGAGCTCGCCGAGGCCATCCGGATCTGCCGGGGCCGTAAGGTCTACCTGTGCAACCTCACGACCCAACCCGGTGAAACGGACGGCTACACGGCCTCCAGACACCTTGAGGCTCTGGTTGCCCATGTGGGTCCCGGGATCTGCGACACGGTCCTGTGTAACGATGCGCCTCTGCCCCCCGATCTCCGGGATCAGTATTCCAAGGAGCGGGCGTGCCCGGTGGAGGTGGATGTGGCAGCGCTTGAGGCGTTCGGCGTGCGCGTGGTGTGTGCCGATCTTCTCTCGGCGGGGACTTACGCCCGCCACGACCCTGAAAAGCTCCGGAGCCAGTTGCTGGGGCTGGTTCGTACCGCACTGGAGGTCGCATGAGACGCACCATCGTCGTCCTGGCCGCAGGTCAGGGCACACGCATGAAATCGCCCCGGGCCAAGGTCCTGCACCCCATCATGGGGAGGCCGCTCCTGGCGCACCTCCTGGAGACCCTCAGGCCCCTGGGCGCCCAGAGGACGCTGGTGGTCGTGGGCCACCAGGCCGAGGCCGTGGCCGAGGTCGCGCGGCGATTTGGAGCGGAGACAGTGCTCCAGGAACCCCAAAAGGGCACGGGGCACGCCCTCATGTGCTGCCGGGAAATCCTCGCGAGCGACCCGCCGGGCGAGGTCCTCCTCGTGGCGGGGGATGTCCCCCTCCTTCCGCTCGCGGAGGTCGCCGCTTTTTGGGACGACTTTTCCGCCCGAAGCACGGAAGCGGCGGTCGTGAGCCTCGCCCTCGACCGTCCGCACGGGTACGGCAGGATCCTGAGGGACGACCTCGGACACCTCTGCCGCATCGTCGAGGAGAAGGATGCGGGTCCCTCGGAGAAGGCCATCACCGAGGTGAACTCGGGGGTCTATTTTCTGAGGACGCCAGGCGTCCTTCGCCACCTTGACACCCTTGGGACGGATAACGCTCAGGGCGAGTACTACCTCACCGATGTGTTCGCCCGCCTTGCTGAAGTGGGCACTCCGGCGCGCCTCTGCCGGGCCTCCGATCCCGAACGGTGGCTGGGGGTCAACTCGCAGGCGGAACTCGCGCGCGCCACCAAGCGCCTGCGCCGGGACCTCGTGGAGGACTGGATGACCCGCGGGGTCACCGTGCTGGACCCCGATTCGGTCTGGATCGAGCCTTCGGTCCGCCTCGAACCCGGGGTGCTCCTCCACCCCCATGTTCACCTCTGCGGGGAGACGGTCCTCACGGCCTGCACCGAAGTGAGATCCTTCTCCATCTTGCACTCGACCTATCTGGGCCCCGGCACGCTCGTCAAGGAACACTGCGTCCTGGAAGGGACGAAGGCTGGAGCGGAGTGCATTCTCGGCCCCTTCTGCCACACGAGGGAGGGCACGGTCCTGGGCGACCGCGTCCACCTGGGGAACTTCGTGGAAACGAAAAAGACCACCCTGGGCGACGGCGTCAAAGCCAACCACCTTTCGTACCTCGGGGACGCCACCGTAGGCGCCGGCTCGAACATCGGGGCGGGCACCATCACCTGCAATTACGACGGCGTCCACAAGCACCCGACGACCCTCGGCAAAAGGGTCTTCGTCGGAAGCGATACCCAGCTCGTGGCCCCGGTAACGGTGGGCGACGGGGCCTACATCGGGGCCGGCACCACGGTGACCAAGGAGGTCCCCGCTGGAGCCTTGGCCATTTCACGGACACCCCAGCGCAACATCGAAGGGTGGGCGACTAGGAAGAAGGAGCGGGGGAAGAAAGAGTCAACGAGGCAACGAGGCAACGAGCCAACGGAAGCATGAGCGGATGGCTTATGGTTGGTAGCTGATAGCTGATAGCTTGTTTTCCATAACCATCTCGATCCATCGGAGAAAAAGACATGTGCGGAATCGTGGGATATATCGGACCGAAGGACCCGGTTCCGATCCTGATGGACGGGCTCAAGCACCTGGAGTACCGGGGCTACGATTCGGCGGGCGTCGCGGTGCTGGATGAGGGCGTGCTCAAGACCGAGCGTGCGGCGGGTAAGCTGGCGAACCTCGCGGACAAACTTCGCCTCCACCCTCTCACGGGCTCCTACGGCCTGGGTCACACGCGGTGGGCCACCCACGGGCGTCCCACCGAAGAAAACGCCCATCCGCACATGGACTGCAAGCACCAGATCGTGGTGGTCCACAACGGGATCATCGAAAACTATCTGACACTGAAGGAGGAACTCAAGGCCAAGGGCCATACATTCATCACCGAAACGGATACGGAGATCGTGGCCCACCTCCTGGAAGATGAGGGCAATGACCTGGAACGGGCCATGCGCGCCGTGAGCAAGCGGCTGGTGGGCATCTTCGCCCTGGCCGCCGCCAGCACCCGGGACCCCGACCGGATCGTGGCCACCCGGCAGGGGCCCCCGCTGGTGGTGGGCCTGGGGCGCGGCGAGAACTTCGTTGCGAGCGACATCCCCGCCATCCTCCACCACACGCGCGACATGGTCTTTTTGGATGATGGGGACATGGCCATCCTGACCCGGGACGAGGTGCGCTTCACCGATCTGGACGGCAACCCCCTGGCCAAAAAGCCGACCCGCATCACCTGGGATCCCATCCAGGCCGAAAAGGCGGGCTTCAAGCACTTCATGCAGAAGGAGATCTACGAGCAGCCGCGGGCCATCCAGGACACGCTCGTGGGGCGCGTCTCGCTCGATTCGAACCAGCTCTACCTGGATGAACTGAACCTCTCGCCGGAAGCGGCGCGTGATTTGCGCCGCGTGGTCCTCG
>Ga0315271_10001377_pt1 | contig 14589 bp, 10 predicted proteins | sample C3_top_MG_FD_204664 | JGI IMG/M metagenome (GOLD analysis project Ga0315271, IMG submission 204664) | Sediment microbial communities from Yellowstone Lake, YNP, Wyoming, USA - C3_top | ecosystem: Environmental > Aquatic > Freshwater > Lake > Sediment | place: USA: Wyoming | collected 2017-08-01 | reverse complement strand
ACTACCCGGAAATTTGGCGCGATTGCGCGATGAAGGGCGCGGAGTTGATCGTGCGCTGCCAGGGCTACATGTACCCGGCCAAGGATCAGCAGGTGATCATGGCCAAGGCGATGGCCTGGGCCAACAACGTCTACGTCGCGGTGGCGAATGCAGCCGGCTTCGACGGCGTGTATTCCTACTTCGGCCATTCGGCGATCATCGGCTTCGACGGCCGCACGCTCGGCGAATGCGGCGAAGAGGATTACGGCATCCAGTACGCGGCCCTGTCCAAGTCGCTGATCCGCGATGCGCGCAAGAACATGCAATCGGAAAACCATCTGTTCAAGCTGCTGCACCGCGGCTACACCGGTCTGATCAATTCCCACGAAGGCGACAAAGGGGTGGCGGCCTGCCCCTACGACTTCTACAAGAAGTGGATCACCGATCCGGACGCAACCCGCGAAATGGTGGAAGCGATCACCCGCACCACCGTCGGTACCGACGAAGCGCCGATCCCCGGCATTCCCAACAAGAAGGAACCGGCGCATCGCTAAAGGCCGGGGTCTTCACGCCGGGCTGCGTTTGCGCAGTCCGGCTTTTCTGCGGCTGAATTTCCATTTCAAGGACGCAACCGTGCCGCGGGCAGCGCACGCTTGTGAACAGGCCCGATGAGGAAAGGTTGGAGAAGACGCCATGAATGCGCCGGCAGTGGAAAAGGTGATCGAGCAGTACCGCATCGTTGATGAGCCGTACTACCGCGCGGTCGCGGGAGAAGTGCAGTTGTTCGAGGCCGCGTACGCCGTGCGCATGCCGATGATGCTGAAAGGTCCGACCGGCTGCGGCAAGACGCGCTTCGTCGAATACATGGCATGGAGACTGAAGAAGCCTCTGATCACGCTGGCCTGCAACGAGGACATGACGGCCTCCGATCTGGTCGGGCGGTATCTGCTCGATGCCGACGGCACGCGCTGGCAGGATGGCCCGCTCACGCTCGCCGTTCGCTACGGGGCGATCTGCTATCTGGACGAAGTCGTCGAAGCGCGCCAGGACACCACGGTCGTGATTCACCCGCTGACCGATGCGCGCCGTGTGCTGCCGCTGGAAAAGAAAAACGAACTGGTGCACGCGCATGCGGATTTCCAGTTGGTGATTTCCTACAATCCCGGCTATCAGAGCATCCTCAAGGATTTGAAGCAGTCGACGAAGCAGCGCTTCGGCGCGCTCGACTTCGGCTATCCGGCCCGCGACCTCGAGATCGAAATCGTCAGCCACGAGTCCGGTGTCGGGCCCGAAGTCGCCGGCAAGCTGGTGAGCATCGCCGAGCGCGCGCGCAACCTGAAAGGCCATGGGCTCGAAGAGGGCATCTCCACGCGCATGTTGATCTACGCCGGCTCGCTGATCGGCCAGGGGGTTGAGCCGGTGGCGGCCTGCGATGTGTCGCTGATCCGGCCGATTACCGACGATGCCGATATCCGAGACGCCCTCGGCGCCACCATCCGCGCTTGTTTCTAAGTCTAAGCCTAAGTCTTGAACCACGGAGGACACGGATACCCTCGCGATAGCGTGGAGTACCCATTTAGGACACGGAGAAAGTCCCAACATGAACGATGACAGAACGTCGGAATTTCCCGGAACATCGCGCGTCGTAACGAAAGGTCTGTCGTTCGTACTCAATTCTCTCTTTTTATTTGCCTTCCGGTTTCCTCCGTGATCTCCGTGTCCTCCGTGGTTCAATTTGAGATTGAATGAGGTATGGCGAAGCTAGACGACTACAGCGAATTGCTTGAAGCGCTTGGGCCGCACGCGCGGGAGCTGTTGCAGTCGGGCTGGCTCGAAGCCGGTCGCTCGTTCACCGGTAAAGGCCTGACCCGTTATCTGGAAGGCGCACGCGAAATCGCCACAGCGGGATTGGGTTGGAGCGTGGTGCTCGCCTATCTGCGCGAAATTCCAGCGCTCGCGCGCGAGCTCGGCGAAGAGGCGGCATTCGGCAGCATCGACGCGGCGCTCGCCGTCTATGCCCATACCGACGCGCGCACCGCCGAGCAGGTTTTCGCCACCTGCAATTTCGCGGCGCGCCGGCTAAGCGATGCCGCGCTCTATGGCGCCTATCTGGAGTTTCTCACCGAGCTTGCGCGCCTGGCGCCCGTGGGTGTCGCGCCGATTCTGCAGCGCCTCGATCGTCTTCTCGAACAACTGACTTTGGACGGCTTGCGGCGCTGGGCTCTGCTCGGCGTGCAGTCGCACATGCGCGACCCGAACGCTCAGGCCCGCTACTTCACGCTCGACAGCGAAGAAGGCCGCCGGTTGCTGCAGGCCGAAGGCGATCAGACCGTGTTCCCCGACGTCGAGCGCCGCCTGTCGCTTTACCTGCGAGCCTTGTGGGGACGCAACATCAAGCTGCGGCCGGTCATCCATACCAAAGGCGCGGCCGCAGGCCGGCGCTCCACCATCAACGGCTGGACGATCCGGATGCCGCAGTCCTACCGCGGTTTCGGCGGGCAATCGGGGCTCGCCCTGTATCGCGCCGCTGCGGCGCACGCAGCCGCTCATATCGTGTTTACCACGCAGCGTTTCCCGGTGGGCAGCCTCAAGCCGTTGCAGGTCGCGCTGGTTTCGCTGATCGAGGACGCGCGTGTCGAGCAACTGGTCCTGCGCGAATTGCCCGGGCTGAGGAGTCTTTGGAAAACCTTCCATGTCGCCCAGGCCGGCGGTGCCGTGACCTCCGGTTCATTGATGGCGCGGCTGGCACGCGCCCTGATCGACGAAGACTTTGAAGATGACAATCCGTGGGTGCTCAGGGGCCGCCGCCTGTTCTTCGAACAGAAGGATTACTGGCAGGATCAGTCCATCAGCCGCACGCTCGGCGGACTGCTGGGCAACGACATGGGCCAGATGCGGGTGCAGTTCAACTTCAAGACCTACGTGGTCGAGCCGGCTTATCGCGACGACAACCAGGGCATCTGGGATTTCGGCGACATGGGCGAGCCATCGCCGGACGACGATGATGTGGTGATGCAGGGCGCGCGGCTCGCCGATGACGACACGAACAGCGGCGAAGACGAGGACGACAAAGGAGCGGAACCGCCGCCGCGCGACGAAGAGCAGGTCAAGCTGACTGCGCCTTCGAAGGAGCATGAAGCGATCAAGGAAGAGCCGCTGTCGCCGCCGATCCGCTACGACGAATGGGATTACGTGATCGGCCGCGAGCGACCGTCGTGGTGCACGCTGCTCGAAAAGCCGGCGCCGGAAGGCGATCCGCGCATGATCGGGGAAATTCTCGAGCGCAACCAGGATCTGGTCAATCGCGTGAAGGTCCTGGTCAAGGCGGTTCAGGTGCAGCGCCCTATCAGGCTGAGGAAACGGCTGGAAGGCGACCGGCTCGACCTCGACGCCTGCATCAACGCCACCATCGATCTGCGCACCGGCATTGCGCCGGATCCGCGCGTGCACGCAACCCTCGGCCGGCAGCAGCGGGACCTGTCGGTGCTGGTCCTGCTCGATCTTTCGCAGTCGACCAACGACAGGATTGCGAATGAGTCGACGACGGTATTGAAGCTGGCGCGCGACGCCACGGTGCTGCTGGCCGATGCGATGGCGCGCATCGGCGACAGCTTCGCGATCCATGGTTTCTCGTCGAACGGCCGCCACGATGTCGGTTACTACCGCTTCAAGGATTTCGACCGGCCTTATGGCGACCTGTCCAAAGCACGCCTTGCGGGCATGACCGGACAGCTTTCGACGCGCATGGGCACGGCGTTGCGCCATGCGGGTTCGTTTCTGCGGGATCGCCGCGCGCACAAGAAACTGATCCTGCTGGTCACCGACGGCGAACCGTCGGACATCGACGTGCACGATGCGCAATACCTGGTGTTCGACGCAAAAAAAGCCGTGGAAGGGAACAACCGCCACGGCATCTTCACCTACTGCATGAGCCTCGACCCAAAAGCCGACCGCTACGTCTCCCGCATCTTCGGCATGCGCAACTTCATGGTCCTCGACCATATCGGGCGCCTGCCGCAGAAGCTGCCGATGCTGTACATGAGGGTGACGAACTAAATCCCCCTCTCCCTACCCTCTCCCGCCAGGGGAGAGGGAAAAAGGTCAAGAGCAAAAAGCGACCGAAGGGTCGCCCGTCTCAAGTGTGTCGGAATCAAGGCTCCCTCTCCCCTGGCGGGAGAGGGCGGGGAGAGGGGGAGGGGGAGAGCGGGTAGCGTTATTGATAACGTGACTGACGTGGTTCGTGATCGACACTGAAATCGGCGGCGTCCGTTGTCCCGGATTCACTTCAACCCCGCCTTTCGCAAGCCTGCGATGAAACGGTCCCGGTCGGCCTGATTCTTGTAGGGCAACCTCTCTCGCCAGCGCTCCAGCGAAGCGTCCGGGCTGATGCGCAGGATCTCTGCCACTTCAGCCCGCGCTTCCTTCTCGCGGCCCAGCTCCGCGTACACGACGGCAAGCATCCGGCGCGCCGGCAGGAAGTTCGGATTGAGGCGCAGCGCGTCCTGTAGGGCGGCGATCGCCTCGTCGTACCGCCGTGGCAGAAAGTAGCTATGAGCCAGCATAAAGGGCCAGACCGGATTATTCGGATCGAGGCGCATGGCCTTCTTGGCAAACCCGATGGCCTCGTCAGGCCTGCCGGCGAAGTTCAACACCTCCGCAAGGGACCCGTATGCCCGTTGAGAGTTCGGATCGAGAGACACGGCCCGCTCCAGCTCCGCTATGGCGACATCGTGCTGCTTCTTCCAGAGCGAATCCCAGCCCAAAATGGTGTGGGCCTCCGACAAAGAATCGTCCAGGGCAACGGCCTTTCTTGCCGCTTCGAGGGACCGATCCAGTGCACCCGGACCCTCAGTCCATTGAAACTCCCAGTCATCGAAATAGGCCCAGGCCAGCCAGACATAGGCTCTGGCGTAGTTCGGATCCAGAGCGATCGCCCGCTCGAACAGCTGACGCGCCATCGCATTGGATTCTTTCCTGAACTCGTAGAACAGAGCAAAACCGCGCAGGAAGTGGTCATGGGCCTCGATGCTGTTTGTCTCCTGGCGCCCCGAGCGCGGCTGCTCTCCCGTCGTCAGCTTCGGCGCCATAGCCGCCACGATCTGCCGCGTGATCCCGTCCTGCAGCGCGAAGATGTCCTTGAGCTCGCCGTCGTAGTGCTCGGCCCATAAGTGGTACCCGGTGGTGGCGTCAATGAGCTGGGCCGTAACGCGCACGTGGTTTTCTGACTTGCGAACGCTGCCCTCCAGGACATAGCGCACCCCCAGCTCCCGGCTTACCTGCTCGGGCTTCACCGCCCGTCCCTTGTAGGTAAACACGGAGTTGCGCGCGATTACGAACAATCCGGAGAGTTTCGACAGGCTGGTGATCACGTCCTCCGTCATCCCGTCGCTGAAGTACTCTTGCTTCGGATCCTCGCTCATGTTGACGAAGGGCAGCACGGCGATGGAGGGTTTGTCGGGCAGTGGCAGCGCAGCGGCAGATGCGATAGGCGCTTTCGCCGGCGGGGCCGCGTGGCGGTATGAATAGATCCCCACCGCTGCAACCAGCACGACGGCAAAAGCCGCTGTACCGATCACCGCAAGCTTCGCGATGGCTCGCTTGCGTTTTGGTCGGCCAGGTGCGGAAACCGGCGTACCTTCCGCGACCATCCGGTACGCGCGCACTGGCTCAACGATGTTCTTGACTGCCTGCTTGCCGATAAAGTCGAAGCCGACCCGGACGCGGTTCTTTACTTGATCGAACACCGTTCCGGAGATCGTCACGCCGCCGGGCTCGGCGATGCTTTCCAGCCGGGCAGCGATATTCACGCCATCGCCGTACACGGTGCCGTCCGCTTTCGAGATGACGTCGCCCAGATTCACGCCGATGCGAAAGCGCATGCGCCGCTTCTCGGGGAGTGCCTCGTTACGTTCGGCAAGCACTGATTGAATATCGAACGCGGCGTGCACCGCCTCGGTCGGACTGTCGAATACAGCGAGGACGCTATCGCCGGCCATGTCCACGATGCGGCCCTCGTGTGCCTTGATGTGCTCGCGGAATACGCCTCGGTACGTCTCAAGCGTCGCGACCGTGGCACGATCGTCGACTTGCATGAGGCGGGAGTATCCCGCAACGTCAGCGGCAAGAATCGCCGTGAGTTTTCGGCTGCCTTCCGGGTCGGCCATATCTGCGCTCGTCTTCAGATCCCCACGCATCATGACGTTTTTGACGCGCAAAGGCTATCCCCTCTCCCTACCCTCTGACAGGGTACTCCGGGCTTCGCCAGGGTATCCCGCCAGGGGAGAGGGAAAAGGGTCAAAAGCGATAAAGCAACCGAGAGCCGTCGGTCTCAACTGTGTCGGAATCAAAGCTCCCTCTCCCTTCGCGGGATACCCTGGCGAAGCCCGGAGTACCCTGTCAGAGGGTAGGGAGAGGGGGTATACAATCGTCCCTGGTCAAATCAAATTTTGCGACGGAGATCTCCATGAAGGCGCCTACACTTCTGTTGCTACTCGTTCTGACAGTCATCGCAATATTCGCGGCGATCAACTGGAGCGTCATCACGGCACCGGCAACGGTCTCCTTGTTGGTCGCCGATACTCAGGCGCCACTCGGATTGTTCATGTTTGGGCTTACGGTTCTGGTCACCGTCCTGTTCCTCATTTTCGCGGCGTATCTCCAGACCACCGTGCTTCTCGACGCCAGGCGCCATTCCCGCGAATTGTAGGCACAGCGGGAACTTGCCGACAAGGCAGAAGCTTCACGCTTTACGGACCTGCGTAATTATCTCGACATGGAGTTGCGAAAGTTGGGCGAGCAGATGGCTGAATCGCGGTTGGGCGTGATCGCCCGAGTCGATCTCGCACAGCAGGACCTGCGCACTACGATCGAAGAGTCAGGAAATTCTCTCGCCGCCCATGTCGGAGAACTCGAAGACCGGCTGGAACGGGGGCACGACCCTACACCTCTATGGCTCCAACATCTCTTCCTGTCCAGGCGAGATCGGGGTGACGGCTGTGCCACTCGGTTGCCTGCTCGTAGGCGTAGGCCACCCGCAACGCCATGTCCTCGCTGAACGGCTTTGCATAAATCATCAGACCGATCGGCAGGCCTGCGGACGTGAATCCGCAGGGCACCGAGACCGCGCAGAGATTGAGTATGTTTCCGATCCCGGTATTGCGGTGGACCCTCATGTTGTAGTCGAGATAGGCTTCGGGGCTGGCGTCGATCGCCGCCAGCGGCCGGGCGGGCGCCATGGTGGTCGGCACGATCAAGGCGTCCACGTCGCGCAGGGTCCACCGGACTTGTTCCCGCAGATCCGCAAACCGTCGCAACAGGGCGAAGTAGTCGGGGGCGCAAAGCGTGCGTCCGCTGAGCATGCGCGGCCCGATCACGGGATCAAGTTGCGCAAGGTGTTTGTCGAGCAACTCGCGGTTCACCGCACACGCTTCGGCAGGAATCAGGAGACCCCGGTTCTTCTCCGCCCATGCTGCTGCCACCTCCGGCACGGCGATGCTCGCGAGTTGGGCGCCCAGCGAGCGCAAGACCCGACCGGCTTCGCGGACGGCCTTCTCCAACTCGCGATCCACGTCGTCGAAGAAGATGGTCTCGCCGAACGCGATGCGCAGACCCTTCACGCCATCCTTCAGGCCCCGCAATGTATCGTGCGAGCCCACTCCCGCGGTGGACTCGTCTCGCGTGTCTGTTCCTTGCATCGCCTGATAGACGAGCGCGGCATCCTCGACGGATCGGGTGATCGGGCCGACGCTGTCGAGCGTCCAGGACAATGGATAGACTCCGGCGCGGCTGATCCTTCCCACTGTTGTCTTCAACCCCACGATCCCGCACAGCGCCGCAGGCACGCGAACCGATCCACCGGTATCGGTGCCCAGTGCCATGGGCGCCAGGCCGGCCGCCACCGCGACGGCACTGCCGCTCGAGGAGCCGCCGGGTGCGTGCGGGACCGAATGCCAGGGGTTGTGCGGCGTGCCGTGATCGTGATTGATCCCGGCGGCGCCATAGGCGAACTGCACCGTGTGCGTCTTGCCCAGCAGAACCATCCCCGCGGCGGTGAGCTTGCGCACGACCGTGGCGTCTTGCGCGGCGACGTTATGCGCCAGCAGGTGCGTGCCGGCGGTCGTGGGCGCACCCGTGACGTCGAACAGGTCCTTCGCCGCGTACGGGATGCCATGCAGGATGCCCAGATTCGCGCCGCACTTCAGTGCGATCTCCGCGGCCCGCGCTTGCGCCAGGGCCCGATCCGGCATGACCCGGATAAACGAGCGCAGGCGGCTGTCGAGCGCGTCGATCCGACCGAGGAGTTCCTCCACAATGCTCACCGGGCTGAGATTGCCGGCGCCGATGCGATCGGCGAGGCGGGTGATTGACTCAAATGCAAGCGCCGCGTCGGCCATGATGATCCTTCAAATTGGGACTGAACCGTATCACGCACCCGCCGAAAGACTCAAGATGTCTTGCGATAGCGTCCGCGCGTGAGCGCCTAAGGAACCTCTGAACATGTCCTGATTTGTCATTCCCGCGAAAACGGGAATCCATGTTTTGTAAAGAAAACTGGTTCCCCGCTCCCCGATAGATTCATTCGGGGACAAGCTTCGCGGGGAAGACACCTGTTCAGAGATTCCCTAACCGGCTATTCTTGCTGCGTTGCATGGATCGCGTCGTGCAGGCGTCCGCCTTCAGTCCGGAATTCGGCCCATGGCATCCTTCACATCGCTGCTTGGCGAAGTTCGCCGCTGCACCCTCTGCTCGGAGCATCTGCCGCTCGGTCCACGGCCGATCCTCCAGTTGCATCCGCGCGCCCGCATTCTGATAGCGGGGCAGGCGCCGGGCCGCAAGGTCCATGAATCCGGCGTGCCCTTCGCCGACGCAAGTGGCGATCGTCTTCGCGACTGGCTGGGTTTAGCCCCGGAAGACTTCTACGACGCGCAGGCGCACCATTTGCCCGATGCGGGTGCCTCGGTCACCAGCGTAGTCCAGTCCTGGCGCGAGCACTGGCCAAGCGTGGTCCCCTTGCCCCATCCCAGCCCGCGCAACAACCTGTGGCTTCGTCGCAATCCGTGGTTCGAGGAAGATCTGCTCCCGCGTCTGCGCGCCCGCGTCGCAGAGGTGCTCAAGGATTGACGTGAACCGATCGCGGCACCCGATTGCCGCCGGCAGCCCATGAGCGCAACGCTCGGCCGCGAGGAGATGCCGCCGGTCAAGCCTTACAGGCTGCGACGACGGGTGCAAGGGCGCGTGTAGGAGTTTGCCGGGGGTACGGTGGACTTCACAGCGGATGGCGGCTTGGATTACCATGCGCTGGTCGCCCTTCCTTCATGGGAATTGCAGGAGGGAGATCGAACCGGTTTCCCCCTGAACCCTGCGGTGGGGGCCGGCGCCGGTCACCCGCTACCTCGGCGCCGGTTCGACAATGCGGAACGATCATTTTTTTCAACGAAGGAGAAAATGTCATGAGCAAGAGCCAGGACGCAAAGAAGAGCACCAAGAAGGCACCGACCAAGACACCGAAGGAAAAGAAAGAAGCCAAGCGACTCAAGAAGGCCGAGAAGAAGTACTGAAAAGCCGTGACGGTCGTGACGGCGTGACGGTCGTGACGAACGTGACGGCGTGACGGCCGTGACGGTCGTGACGGCGTGACGGCGTGACGGCGTGACGAGGTAACGACGTAACGAGGTAGGCTAGAACCTAATACCTCACTCTGTTTCTTTTCGCACTAACGACCGTCACGTCGTCACGACCGTCACGTCGTCACGACCGTCACGCCGTCACGGCCGTCACGCCGTCACGGCCGTCACGCCGTCACGCCGTCACGACCCCTTCCGCCCGTAGTTCAACAATCCCTGCGGACCCTTCGGCGGATGGGCGCGGATTGCTTCTTCGTTCGGCACGATGCCCCAGCCCGGCCGATCCGGCATAACGAGATGGCCGTCGACGAATTCCGGCACATGGTCGAACAGTTCATGGTCCAAGGCGATGCGGTCGATGTCGGTCTCCATGATGCGCAGGTTCGGCACCGCTGCCGAGAAGTGCGCGTTCATCATCGTGCACAGGTGGCCATAGAAATTGTGCGGGGCGACGTTGACCTCGTGCGCTTCGGCGGCTGCCGCGATTTTCATCGACTGCCATACGCCGTTCCAGGGCGTGTCGACGATGGCGACGTCCATCGCCTGCTCGCGGAAGTAGGGCATGAACTCGCGCAGGCCGAGCAGGGTCTCGCACGAGCTGATCGGATGCGGGCTCTGCCGGCGGATGGCGCCCAGCGCCTCGGGAACAAAGGAATCGATCTCGACCCAGAAGATGTCGAGGTGCGCAATCGCCCGCAGGATCTTGAGATAACCCTCGGTCTTGGCGTTGAAATTGAGGTCGAGCAGGATGTCCACATCGGGGCCGGCGCCCTCGCGCAGCGCTTCCAGGTGCATGACCAGATCGCGCAGCACCCCGCGTTCGACATTGAGGCCCGGCTCGAAGGGCACGCCGAAACCCGGCCGCCAGCCTTGCGCGCCTTGTTTGTCCTTGTCGTAGGTGAAGATGTTGGTCTTCAGGGCGGTGAAACCCTTGTCTCTCACTTCGCGGCCGATCGCCTTGACGCCATCGAGATCGGTGATCGCCGGCTTGTAGTGCGTCGGGTGATTGATCCGCCAGGTGGCGCAATGCGACCAGTACACGCGGATACGCTCGCGAATTTTGCCGCCTAGGAGTTCGTAGACCGGTACCCCGAGTCCCCTGGCCTTGGCATCCAGCAGCGCGTTCTCGATCGCGCCCATGGCGAGCGCGATGATGCCGCCGGAAGCCGGGCGGGTGGCGCTGTAGAGTTCCGCATAGATGCGCTCATGTGCGCCGACCTCCTGGCCGATGACGCGCGTGGACAGTCGCTCGATGACGGTGCCCACGCCGGGCGCGCCAAAGCCTTCGTCGAACTCGCTCCAGCCGACAATGCCGGTATCGGTGGTGAGTTTGACGAAGTGGTAGTTGCGCCAGCCCGCGTCGCAGGACAGCGTCTCGATGCTTTTGACCTTCATGGATTCCTTCCCCCCTCTCCCCGGCCCTCTCCCGCAAGGGGAGAGGGGGTTTTTGAATCAGCTTAAATTGCTGAAAGTGAGTATGTCAGATGGTCCGGTTACTTGCTTTGTTCAGGAACTCGTGAGCATTTCACAGGATTTTTTTTGTTTAGTTCCTGTGCTGTGACATGAAAGCTAGCATTTTATAGACGCGAACCAACCGCCCGGAGTTGTAGTATGCGTTGCGGGGACGAAACTCCCTCTCTCCCTTGCGGGATACCCTGGCGAAGCCCGGAGTACTCCGTTAGAGGGCCGGGGAGAGGGGGCCGATGTCGCGCACAATACTGGTTTCCCCGGTCGCTTTACAGTTTATCCTGCCATGATCCCATTTTCGATTCTCGATCTTTCCCCTATCCCCAAAGGTGCCAGCGCGGCCGTGGCATTGCGCAACACGCTCGAGCTCGCGCAGCACGCGGAGGGCCTGGGCTACCAGCGCTATTGGCTCGCCGAGCATCACAATATGCCGGGCATCGCCAGCGCCGCTACGGCGATTGTCATCGGCCACGTCGCCGCCGGCACCAAAACCATGCGCGTGGGTTCCGGCGGCATCATGCTGCCGAATCATTCGCCGCTGGTCATTGCCGAACAGTTCGGGACGCTGGCCTCGTTGTATCCGGGCCGCATCGATCTCGGCCTCGGCCGGGCGCCCGGCACCGACATGATGACGGCGCGGGCGCTACGGCGCGATATGGAAGACAGCGCCGAGCAGTTCCCGCAGGACGTGCAGGAACTGCAGCATTATTTCGCGCAAGCGGAGCCGGGACAACGCATTCGCGCGGTGCCCGGCGCGGGGCTCGAAGTCCCGATCTGGCTGCTGGGCTCGAGCCTCTTCAGCGCGCAACTCGCGGCATTGCTCGGGTTGCCGTTTGCCTTCGCCTCGCATTTCGCGCCCGACCTGATGAGGCAGGCGCTCGACATCTATCGCAGCCGGTTCGAGCCTTCCAAACAACTGCAACGGCCTTACGCCATGCTCGGCGCGAATGTGTTGGCCGCCGATACCGACGCGCAGGCGCGGTATCAGTTCACCTCGCAACAACAATCCTTCATCAATCTCAGGCGCGGAACACCCGGCCAGGTGCCGCCTCCGATCGACGATATCGATGCGTACTGGTCTGCCGCCGAGAAGGCGATGGTGGAACGCTCGCTCGCCGTTTCCTTCGTGGGCTGCGCGGATACGATCGAACGCGGGCTCGCAGCCTTCATCGATTCCTTGCAGCCGGATGAACTGATGATTACGGCGCACATCTACGATCAGGCCGCGCGGCTGCGCTCGATCGAACTCATCGCGCAAGTGCGCGACAGATTGGGCCCGGTAGGCAAAGCATCGGGCGGCGTTGCGGCGACGGCGGCTTAGTGGTGCGGCTCGAACTGGCCGCGCATTGGAAGTTGGTCCATCAGACTTGCTGGTGAATAAGGACACGCGGATGAGACGCGGGACTCAAGAAGCATTCACCGCAAGGGACGCCAGGGACGCCAAGGAAAACCAAAGAGAAACGATGCTTGACGGGAGATTGCCATGCCTGCCGGTTTGGGCTCAGGGGAATTGCTTTTGTATCCTCCCGCGCCTTTGACCTTCCTTGGCGTCCCTGGCGTACCCCTCAAGGGGGTATTGAAGTGAATCCTTTGCGGTGAATGATTTTTCCATTGCGAGAGAAGCTTCGCAACTCTGACCCTTTCCCGGAGGCCAGAGCAGACCTACCTCCGACCCACACGAAAACAGAATGCACCTACCCGCGGGATCGGGGGCGCGGGGACAAGGGGTAAACTACCCGGGCGGACAAAACACGCCGATCCTCCATGATGAACCTGACCGACCTTCTCGGCATCGAGCTGCCGATCATCCAGGCGCCGATGGCCGGCGCACAGGCGAGCGCGATGGCGATCGCGGTGTCTAACGCGGGCGCTCTCGGTTCCTTGCCGTGCGCCATGCTGACCGCGGACGGCTTGCGCAAGGAACTGGAGACGATCAAGGCGCAGACGAGCAAGCCTTTCAACGTCAACTTCTTCTGCCACGCGGCGCCCGTTGCCGATGCCGGGCGCGAATCCGCCTGGCGCGCGGCGCTGACGCCGTACTACAAGCAGTACGGGATCGATCAGGCGGGTATCCCTACCGGGCCGGGGCGCGCGCCGTTCAGCGCCGAGTTCGCGGATGTGCTGGAGCAGGTTCGGCCGGCCGTGGTGAGTTTTCATTTCGGCCTGCCGCCCGCGCATCTGCTGGCGCGGGTGAAATCCTGGCGCTCGAAAATGTTCTGCTCGGCGACGACTGTCGAAGAAGCCCTCTGGCTCGAGGCGCACGGCGTCGACGCCATCATCGCGCAAGGTGTGGAAGCGGGCGGACACCGCGGTATTTTTCTGTCCGATGACCTGACCACACAGGTCGGCACCTTCGCGCTGTTGCCGCAGATCGTGCGCGCGGTGAAGTTGCCGGTGATCGCCGCCGGCGGCATCGCCGATGCGCAAGGCGTCGCCGCCGCCATGGCCCTTGGCGCCGCCGGCGTGCAGATCGGAACGGCGTATCTGCTCTGCCCCGAAGCCACGATCAGCGCGATCCATCGCGCAGCGCTGAAAAGCGAGGTCGCGCGCCACACCGCGCTGACGAATCTGTTCACCGGCAGGCCGGCACGCGGCATCATGAACAAAGTGATGAGGGAGCTCGGCCCGATCAACAGCGGCGCACCCGCATTCCCGCTGGCCACCTCGGCCATCGCACCGTTGCGTGCAAAGGCCGAGGCCAAAGGCTCGGGCGATTTTTCTCCGCTGTGGTCCGGCCAGAACGCGACCGGATGCAAGGAAATCCCGGCCGCGCAGCTCACACGGGAACTGGCGGCGGGCCTCTAATAGGGTTTCTTGTGTCGGGCGCAGACTTCGAAGGGGATGTCGCGTTCCGGCCAGGTGCGGACGGTCGAGTATTTCCTCCCTGGCAGTTACCCGATCCGCATTATCATGGCCTATGTGGACAGGCGTACTCGGCGTAATGGGAGGTGCCCGAAGATGACTTGGGTAGAACTATCCGGTAGTTATCCCTCCTCCCGCCGGTTTATTCGTCAAAATGACGGAAAATATCCCGTCAATGGGATGGCTACTTCTAGGCATTTACCATGCTCACGTACCTGGTCTACTCGCCCACTGAAACGTTGGAAGGTGGCGTAAAAGTTGGCGGACCATTGTGCATTAAGACCGGTTCATTGCTAGCGTATGTAGGTTTCGCGACACTGTCTCTCGGGGAGGAGTTTTGTGCTAATTGGGGCATCAAGAATGCGACGATCGTTCTTGCCTCTGAGCTCCGAGCAAGCAAGGAGCTCAATCCAGATATCAAAACGGTGGTTCGATTTCCTGACGCCGCCACCCTTGCTAGATATAAGACGGCACCTGGGATATTTCCCTGTGAGCAGTATTTCACTCCGCTGCCTAACCTGGCATTCGCGGGTAGATGGGGTCAGACTCGATTTATCTGCTAGACTCTCGATCGTCTGCGTATCCAAAGGCGCTTACCCTCTCCCATGGCCCGACTGCCCCGCTTCTTTGCCAAAGGCCAGCCGCTTCACATCATCCA
>Ga0315271_10001376_pt1 | contig 14595 bp, 13 predicted proteins | sample C3_top_MG_FD_204664 | JGI IMG/M metagenome (GOLD analysis project Ga0315271, IMG submission 204664) | Sediment microbial communities from Yellowstone Lake, YNP, Wyoming, USA - C3_top | ecosystem: Environmental > Aquatic > Freshwater > Lake > Sediment | place: USA: Wyoming | collected 2017-08-01 | reverse complement strand
TCGTATTCCGTATCGACGAAATGAACCGTCACCCCGGTGACCTTGACTCCGGCCTCGAGGACTTTCTCGTGGACGTGGATCCCGTAGAATCCCTTTCCGCCGAACGCGGGAAGGAGCGCGGGATGGATGTTCATGATCCTGTCGGGAAACGCCGCGAGGACCTCGGCGGGAATCTTCTTTAAAAATCCCGCCAGAAGGATCAGGTCGGTCCGGCTGGTCTGGAGAACCTCGAGCAACCCGGGTCCGGACGATTCCGGCTTCAGGACATGCACCGGTATTTTCGCGTCCTCCGCGGCGCGGACGATTCCGGCCTGCGGACCGCCCGCGACCACGAGGCAGATCTTCGCCTTCAGCCTTCCCTGCCGGATCTTTTTCAGGACCGCTTCGAAATTCGTTCCGCGGCCCGACGCGAACACGGCGATATTCTTGAGTGCCTGTCCCAATTTTCACCCCGACTCCGGTCCGGATACGCGCAGGGGCGTTCCGGTCCGGGACTAATTCCTGATTCCGGGCAGGACGACGGCCTTGCCCGACGGATGCTTCTCCATCCTGCCGATGATCCTGTATTTCTCGCCGGCCCCGCCGAGTATCCGGCAGGCTTTCTCCACGTCCGCTCCGGCCACGAACAGCACCATGCCGATCCCCATGTTGAACACATCGTACATTTCAGGCGTCTCGACGCCGCCCTCTTCCTGGAGATAGCGGAAAATGAACGGCGGACTCCACGCGGAAGGATCCACCACCGCTTTCGTGCGGTCGGGAAGGATCCGGATGATGTTGTAATCGAATCCGCCGCCCGTGATATGCGCCATGCCGGTGAGGTTGACGCGGCCGAGGAGTTTCTTGACGATTCCCAGGTAAGACCTGTGCGGCGCCAGGAGGAGGTCGGCCAGGCTTTTCGACCCTGAGATTTTCCTGTTCAGGAGACGCAGGCTTTCCTTCCGCGGCTTTCCGGCCAGGAGGATCTTCCGGGCCAGGGAGTAGCCGTTCGTGTGAAGACCGTTCGAGGCCAGCCCGATGAGCACGTCGCCGGGCCGGATCCTGGATCCGTCGATGACGCGGTCGCGCTCGACGACGCCGACGATGGTGCCCGCGAGGTCGTAATGGCCGTCATGGTAGACGTCCGGCATCTCCGCGGTCTCCCCGCCCAGGAGGACGCAGCCGTTCTCGCGGCACGCTTTCGAAAGTCCGCTGATCACCTCGATCACGACGGTCTTCGAGAATCGGGGGAACGCGATATAATCGAGGAAGAAGAGCGGCACCGCGCCCTGGACCAGGATGTCGTTGACGCAGTGGTTGACGAGGTCTTCGCCCGTTCCCCTGAGCCGGCCGGTCATGGCGGCCAGGATGACCTTGGTCCCCACGCCGTCGGTGCTGGCGACCAGCACCGGATCGCGGTACTTTTTCTTGTCCAGGCGGAAAAGCCCGCCGAAGGAACCGATCTCCGTCAGGACGCCGGAGTTGAACGTCGAACGGGCGAGCCGGCCGATGTCCTTCGTGATCGTGATGCCCGCGTCAAGATCGACGCCGGCCTGTTTGTAGGTCAGTTTCTTTTTCCCGGATGCTCTCATTTTTTTTCCAACGCTCCTTTACCTTTTTCTCTCAACGAATGGACGGGGATCCTGTAGTCGCCGTCGAAGCAGGCCTTGCAGAAATGGACGCCTTCCTTCGGCTCGCCGCCGGTCACCACGCGGACGAGGCCCTCGCAGCTCAGGTACGCCAGGCTGTCCACCTCGAGGTACTGTTCGATCTCTTTCAGGCTCATCCTGCTCGCGATGAGGTGCTCGGGCGAGGGCGTGTCGACGCCGTAAAAACACGGGAACCTGTACGGCGGCGAGCTGATCCGCAGGTGGACCTCTTTCGCCCCGGCGGCCTTGAGCATCTTCACGATCTTCTTGCTCGTCGTTCCGCGCACGAGCGAATCGTCGACGACGATCAGCCGTTTCCCCTCGATGAGGCTCCGCACGGGATTGAGCTTGATCTTGACCCCGACCTCGCGCGCGAGCTGGGTGTTCTGGATGAACGTGCGTCCGATGTAGTGGTTCCTGACGAGGCCCATCTCGAAGTCCAGGCCCGATTCGCGGCTGTATCCGAGGGCCGCGGCGTTTCCCGAATCGGGGATCGCGATGACGACGTCCGCCGGGACCGGGCGTTCGCGCGCGAGTTCCCTGCCGAGTCCCTTCTGGACCTCGTAGACGCTTCGGCCGAAAAGGATGCTGTCCGGCCGTGAAAAATAGATGTATTCGAAGATACAGCGGCTGAGCTCGGCCGCGGCCTCGCGGAACCGCCGGGACGCGACGCCCTTCATCGTCACGATGACCATTTCGCCCGGGCGGACCTCCCGCTCGAACTTCGCGCCGACCAGGTCGAGCGCGCAGGTCTCCGAGGCGAAGACGACGCTGTCGTCGAGCCGCCCCATCACGAGCGGACGCACGCCGTGGCGGTCCCGCACCGCGACGAGGGAATGATCGGTGATGAAGAGCAGGGAGAACGCGCCGTCGATACGCTGGAGCGTCTCCTCGAGCGCGTCGTAAAGATCCTTGTGTTTCGACGAGGCGATGAGGTGAAGGATGACCTCGGTGTCCAGCGTCGTCTGGAAAATCGCCCCCTTCGACCTGAGCTCCGCGTGGAGCTCCGCGGCGTTGGTCAGGTTGCCATTGTGCGCGACGCCGATCGTGCCTTTGACGCAGTCGACCATCACCGGCTGGATGTTGACGATATTGTCTTCGCCGGTCGTGGAGTAACGGATGTGCCCGATCGCCGACCGGCCTTTGAGGACGCCGAGATCCCCGGGCTTGAAAACGCGGTTGACCAGCCCCCGGTCCTTCCGCTGATAGAACCTGTCGACGCTGGAGTCGTAGGAAATGATGCCGGCGCTTTCCTGTCCCCTGTGCTGGAGCGCGAACAGGCCGTGGTACGCCAGGGCCGAGGCTTCGCTGTGGTCGTAGACGCCGAAGATGCCGCATTCTTCCCCGAAGCTGGCCATGTTGGCGAGCTGGGAGGTCGGTAAATTTGTTTCTCGCATCATCATTTTTTATTTAACCTTTCATCCTTGCAACTTTCCAGCCTGTCACCCATCACCAACCACCCGTCGCCTTCTTGATGATCACGACGACCGCCACAAGCGCGGCAAGGTACAGGCTGAAGTACCGCATTCTCACTTTTTTGAGAACCCAAAAAAGAAGGCGGATGGTGAACAACGCCAGGACACAGGCGACCGCGATGGCCAGAACCGCGTGAATCCAGAATTCCCCGGGGATGCCGGCTGCCTTCAGGTCCAACGCCTCGAGGCAGATGGCGCCGATCATCGCGGGAATCCCGATGAGAAACGAAAACCTGCCGGCCGCGACGCGGTCGAGTCCCGCGGCGATCCCGCCGGTGATGGTCGATCCGGACCGGGAGATCCCCGGAAGCACCGCGATCCCCTGGAAAACGCCGACCAGGAGAGCCCCGCCCCACGAAAGTTCCTTTACGCTCTTTGTTCCCTGCCTTAAAAAATCCGATATAAAAAGAAGGACCGCCGTGACCGTCAGGAAGGCGAGAACCACGGGAAGGGACTCGAACACGAAACCGAATTTTTTTTGGACGATGATTCCGATCAGTCCCGTCGGGATCGAGGCGGCGGCGATCTTCCAGAACTCGTTGGTCCTCTCCCGGCCGAGGTCGAACGGCCGGGTCGCGACGGAAACAGCCATCCCGGCCAGGTCTTTCCAGAAATAGATGACCACCGCCAGGAAGGTGCCGCCGTGCAGGCAGACGTCCATCAGGAGATGGGGCTGCTGAACGCGGAAAAGGTCCTGAAAAATGACGAGGTGTCCCGAACTGCTGACGGGCAGGAACTCGGTCAAGCCCTGGAGGACTGCCTGGAGAAGGGTATCAAGAGCGTTCATCGATGGTGAGTCCGTCAAGGACCCGGACCAAAGATACAGCCGGCCCGCATGCAAGTCAAATTTATCCGCTCCGCCGCGGACCGTCAGGTCAATGCGAATATTTTGAAAATCCGGCCGGCGCCGGGTATATTTTTAAGGTCGATTTTCGACCATCGGAAAAAACAGGGATCGAAGGGTCAAGCGGACGATGCTTTCCAGTATTTTCAGGGTCGCCTTGAAGGTCTCCGGCCGGGTTCAGGGCGTCGGATTCCGCTACTTCACCCTTGAAGCCGCGGAGTCCGTCGGCGGAATCACGGGATTTGTGCGCAACGAATACAGCGACAGGGGCGTGGAAATCTACGCCGAAGGCTCGAAAGCCGATCTGGAACGGTTCGTCTCCTCGGTCAAGGAAGGACCGGCCCTGAGCCATATCTCGGACGTGTCGATCGACTGGCGTCCGATCGAAAGAAGACAATATGAAAGTTTCACAATCACGGATTGACGGGTCCCGCCTGCTCCGGCAGGCCCTGGTGATCGTCCTCCTGCTGTCGTTCGCGGTCGCGGCGCTCGACCACAGGGTGCGCAAGGGAGACACGCTTTTCAGCGTGGCCCGGCAGTACGGCGTGACCCAGGACGATCTTCGCAAATGGAACGCCATCACGGGGAACGGGATCAGGGTGGGCCAGGTCCTGCGGGTCAGCGCGCCCCTGACGCCGCCCGCGGGATCCGCGGTAAAAAACTGGATAGTCCAATATTACCGGGTCAAAAAGGGCGAAACCCTGTGGCGCATCGCCTTCTCCCACGGAGTCCCGCTGAACAGACTGATGGAGCTCAACGCCATCGACGATGTCAGTTCCCTGAAATCCGGACAGGTGATCAGGATTCCCGTCGAAAGCAGCCGGTATGTAAAACCTCCGAAAGTCAGGCCGCCGCCGCCGTCCTTCTACCTCGACAAGCCTGTCCAAGGCCCGGTCGAACCGACGCAGGACGGGAAGGGCGTGCGGCTCTACTGCGAGAACGGGACGAAAGTGACGGCCGTTCGCGACGCGACGGTCGAGTACACGGGCACGCTCGTGGGATACCGGAACGTCGTCATCCTCAACCACGGCGGAAACATTTACACCGTCTATGCCGGTCTGGGAGATATTTTCGTCAACCAGGGAAGTTCGGTCCGCAAGGGCCAGGTCCTGGGCGCGGTCGAGAAACTTTCGCATTACGACAGGCCGTTCTGCTACTTCGAGCTCATCATCAACGGCAGCCACGCGCAGGCGGAAAGGTACCTGAGATAACGTCCAAAAAATGATCCTGAAGAAAGGAGAACTTATGGATTACAAGAAATTCATCCGGGATGTCCCTGATTTTCCCAAACCCGGCATCGTCTTCAAGGACATCACGACGCTCTGGAAAGACCCAAAAGCCTTCGCGTCGGTCCTCAAGGATCTCGCGAAGGGCTGGAAAGGGAAAAAGATCGACAAGATCGTGGCGGTCGAATCCCGCGGATTCATCGTCGGCTCCGCCCTCGCCCTTCTCCTTAAATGCGGATTCGTGCCGGTCCGGAAAAAAGGCAAGCTCCCCGCGGAGACCATCTCCGAAACCTACGAGCTCGAATACGGGACGGACACGCTTTTCATGCACAAGGACGCGGTCGGCCCGGGAGAGACGGTCCTCATCGTGGACGACCTGATCGCGACAGGCGGGACCTGCTCGGCCGCGGCCAGGATGGTGGAAAAGCTCGGAGCCAAAATCGCGGGGTTCGCCTTCCTGGTCGAGCTCTCGTTCCTCAACGGAAAAGACAAGATCAAGGGATATACGGTTAAAACCCTCATCCGATACTGAAAAACCCGGGAAAACCGCTGAAATAGGCGCGGTTTTTTCGGTTGTTCCTTTAAAGTCGGGGGCCCGCGGGGTCGATAATTTGAAGGCAGTTCCAGAAACCTTGTTTCCGGAGTCTTCGACGTCCCGGAGTTCCCATGGAACGGAGTGGATGGCTCGAACAAACGTCGCAAGGCCCCCTGTTTCAACAATTTCAGTTGTGTAGAAACAGGGGACAAGGCGACGTTTGTCACTGCCTGAAGGGCTGACCTTTGAGTTAATCAAACAGCCCTGGAAAAAGGTTTTGACCCGCGGTGCGATCGTCTGGGGCGCACCGGCGACGAACACGGTCGGCCTGGCACGGACCATGGGACCGGCGTGTGCTTAGCGTATTTTTCCCTCAGGGAGAGGATATGAGCAATTATTCTGTTCGCGCTGATTGCATCGTTACGCCCGACAAACAGCTCGAATCGTCTTACCTCAATATCGGTTCGGGCAGGATATCGGGATTGTCGGCGAAAGCCTCCGGCCCTGTCGTCGACCTGTCCGGCACCGTCGTTGCCCCCGCCCTCGTCGACGCCCATGACCATCTTTTCGGAAACTACTATCCCAAGATCGGAAGGGGCGACGGATCTTACATCAACTGGAAGCCCTGGGACGACGACCTGAAATCAGGCGCCGTGTACAAGGAGCGCTCGAAAATTCCGCCGATCGACATCTACTGGCTGGCTTCCTATAAGCACGTCCTTTCAGGGTGCCTCACGGTCAGCGACCATATGCCCCACAAAGTCAACGATCCCCTGATCAAGGACATGCCCATCCGCATCCAGAAAAAGTACTGTCTCGCCCACGAGGCCTCCTCCTACGACCTCCGCTGGGGAGACGGCATCGTCAACGAGCACACGAAAGCCGTGAAGGAAAAGATCCCGTTCATCACCCACGTCGAGGAAGGATGGGACGAGGAAGCGAAGAAAGGGATCGACATCCTGAAAGTTCTCGGCGCCCTTTCGAAGAACACGGTCCTGATCCACGGTATCGCGCTTTCGGACAAGGACATGGACGATATCGCGAAGGCCGGAGCGTCCCTTGTCTGGTGCCCGGGTTCGAACTGGTTCATGTTCCGCAAGACCGGCCAGGTCAAAAAATGGCTCGCGAAAGGGATCAACTCGTCGCTCGGAACGGACTCCCCCGCCTCGGGCGAGCTGAATATGCTCTACGAGGCCCGCTGGGCCCGGAAGATTTACAAGAAACTTTACGGCTCGGAACTCCCCTTCAAGACGCTTTTTAAAATGATGACGATAAACCCCGCGAAGGCGCTCTGGCTCGACAAGGAAACCGGAAGCCTCGAGAAGGGCAAGAGCGCGGACTTCATCGCGGTCAGGGCCGGGAAACCGCACGTCGATCCCTACAGGACCATCATCGAATCCGATTTTGACGCCATGGCCCTCGTCGTCTTTCAGGGCAGGCCGCTCTACGGCGATCCGGCTTACGCGGGCTTTTTCAAGAAATGCGGCGTCCCGTTCAGGAAAATCTCCGTCGCGGGGACCGCCAAGATCATCGACGGCGATCCGGACCTGCTCATGAAGCGCATCAGTAAAAACGTAGGCTTCAGGAAGGTCATCCCCTTCCTGCCGATCGACGTGTAAAAGAGGTACCAGAGTGTCACCCGTAGCAAGAAATTACAAGGAAGGCTCGGTCATCTATTTCGAGGGCGACAAGAGCGACGAGATCTTCATCCTCAAATCGGGACGGATCGTCCTCCTCTCGAACGCGCCGGACACGGGCGAGGAAGTCAAGGAGGACATCAAGACCGGAGAATTCTTCGGCATCAAGTCCGTCCTGGGAAATTACAAGCGCGAAGAGACGGCCCAGGTGATCACCCAGGCGCTCGTCCTCGTCTTCTCGCAGGACGAGTTCGAGAAGCTCATCGCCAAAAACTTCGATATCCTCTTGAAGCTGCTCAAGGTCTTCAGCAACCAGCTCCGCCGCATCGGCAAGAAAGTGCGGGAGCTCCTCCAGAAGGGCGAGAGCCGGATGCCCGCGACCGAGCTTTACAACATCGGCGAGTACTACTACCGCCGCGGCAAGAAAGAACAGGCTATTTACGCGTATAAAAAATACATCGAGTTCTACCCGACCGGAGAATACTTCAACAAGGCCCGGGAGCAGATCACGAAGATCAACTCCGGCGTGCTGCCGCGGATCGAGGAAGATAACTCAGCGATGTCCCGCCCGGCCGCGAGAAGCGCGCCGGCGTCCGACGGACCGGCGATGGACGACATGGGCCCCTCCTCCCCGATCGCGGATATGGACTTCGGCGAAATGCCGTCCATGAACGACGACACGTCGTCCTCTCCGATCATGAACGAATCGACTTCGCCCTCCATGGATTTTGACAGCCCGCTGGACGGCCTGGACAACCTCGGCCAGGAAGTCTCGGACCAGTGGAAGGAACCGCCGAAACGCGTGGCCATCGCCAACCAGCCCCAGCAGCCCTCACCTCCCCCGGCGGCCGGCCAGCCCTCGGGCGCCCCCGCGAAGCAGGAGTTCAAGGTCAAGGGCATCGAGATTTCGAAGAAATATTTCGACGCCCTGAGCATGTTCTCCCAGGAGAAATTCGAAGAAGCGATCCGGCTCTTCGACGAGGTCCTCGCGGAAAAATCCCTCTCGAGCGACGCGGACATCAAGTTCCTCGAAAAATCCGCCTTCGAAAAGGGCCGCTGCCTGATCAAGCTCGAGCGCTTCCCGGACGCGATCACCGAATTGACGAACCTCATCAAGAAATACCAGAAAAGCGAGAACATCAAGGAATCGCTTTTCCTGATCGGCGAGTGCTACGAGAAGACGAACAATCCCCAGAAAGCGGTGAACTTCTTCCAGAAGGTCATCGGCATGCCGCCGCGCGAGTCGATCAACAACAAGGCCAAGCAGAAGCTCGAGAGCCTCAAGGACAAGCTGTGATCGGGGACGGTAAAAGCCCCGAGGCGGATACCCGGCGTGAAAAATCAGGCCGGACCCGTCCGATCCGGGAAAAGTCAGATAAATTTATTTTCCAGAGGAAATGAAATATGTTCGGTGACAACCTGTTCGACAGATTCGGCAAGACGTACAAACCGGGAGAGATCATCTTCTGCGAGTACGAACCCGGCGACGATTTTTACCTGATCCAGTCAGGCCGCGTTCGGATCACCAAGGTCGTCTCAGACAAGGAAAAGACCCTGGACATCCTTCAGTCGGGCGACATCTTCGGCGAGATGGCCATCCTCGAACAGCAGCCGCGCAGCGCGACCGCCCTGGCCGAGGACGAGGTCAAGACGCTTGTCTTCAACCGCCAGAACTTCGAGCTCCTCCTCAAGAGCAATCCCGAGATCGCCATCAAGCTCCTCAAGACGTTCACCAAGCGGATCTACGACGCGAAACGCCAGCTCATGGTCCTGACTTTCATCGAACCCGATGTCAGGCTCGCTGATGTCTTTCTCCTGCTTGCCGAGAAGAACAACATACCGGGCGACGCGACGCGGATCGAGCTTCCCACGACCAAGGAAGACCTCCTCAACCTCACCGGGTTGGAGGAAAAAGAGCTCCAGAAGCATGTCGAAAGCCTGATCCACCAGAACAAGATCGAATGGAAGGACGGCAGGCTCGTGGTCCACAACATCAAGGAATTCGAGCGCCAGGTCAACACCCGCCGCAAAAAACGCGGGGGATGAACGGATAAGCGTTGAGTGTTGATTGTTGAGAGTTGAGTGTTGAGCGCTTTTTTCCCTGTTTTATCCCCCTGACAAGGCCATGGTCCCAGGAGGACTTAGTCCGAGTGGGAGGGATTTAGGGGGTTTCTTTTCAGCGTCTCCCGATATTTTAGCTGCTAAAATAACCGCTGGTCATTCCGAACTTCCGCGAAGCGGAAAGAGGAATCGCGCCCAAGTGACAGTCTCCGCCGGCCTTATCCGAGCAAAAACGTAAACCTGAAAAATGGAACATCGAACTTGGAACAATGTCCTGCCTTTAGTATATTTGCATCCGATTTCCGCTGAAACAAGGAGAACCCCATGTCAGTCAGAGTCATCGTCGCCGGCGCGGCCGGGAAAATGGGAAAAATGATCGTCCAGGCCTGCGCGAAAGACCCGGAAGTGAAAGTCGTCGGCGGGATCGAACAGGCCGGTAATCCGGCAGTCGGGAAAGACGCCGGCGAGACTGCTGGGATCGGGAACCTCAACGCGCCGATCTCGGACGATCTCGCTAAAATCGTGAATAATTGCGACGTGGTCATCGATTTTACGTTCCCGGCGGTCACGCTCGCGAACCTCGAGATTTGCCGCAAGAACGGGAAAAGGATGGTCATCGGCACGACCGGACTCAAACCCGAAGAGGTCGAAACCGTGAAAAAGGCCGGACTGTCGACGGCCGTCGTCCAGTCGCCGAACATGAGTGTCGGCGTCAACCTGCTGTTCAAGGTGATCGCCGACGTCACGAAAGTGCTTTCGGATTTCGACATCGAGATCGTAGAAGCGCATCATAACCAGAAGAAAGACGCGCCGTCCGGGACCGCCGAAAAGCTGGCCCAGGTCATCGCGGAAGCCCGGGAAAAAAGCCTCGATGAGATAGGGATCTACGGCCGCAAAGGCATCGTCGGTGCCCGGAAAAAAGGCGAACTAGGCATCCATGCGGTCCGCGGCGGGGACATCGTCGGGGATCATACGGTATTGTTCGCCGGCGAGGGCGAAAGGATCGAGGTCAAGCACCAGGCGCACTCCCGGATGACCTTCGCCTCCGGCGCCGTCAGGGCCGCCCGGTTCGTGGCGGGGAAAGACAAGGGCTTCTTTAGCATGAAGGAAGTTCTCGGATTATAGCCAGACCATTCCATCGGACAGCCCGTTCATCCCCCCGCTTTTCGGGGCGGGGCGGTGAAGAGGGCTTATCTCGTCTTCTTCATGTCTTCGGCAATCTTGAATTCAAGGATTTTCCCGATCAATCCGAAAGGCAACGGCCCGTCGGCCGGAAGCTGGATCGATCCTTTCGCGTGCTTGAACTTCGACAATTGATTTTTAAAGGCCTCCACCGCACGAGCGCCCGGATAAAAGCCGATGTGCTTTGAAAACCCCGCGAAATAAACCAGATTCCGTTTCAAGAAAAACGCGGGTATGCCGTAGCTGATCCGCTCCCGGGCTCCGGGAGCGCGTTTTTTTATGAATTTCCTGAGTTCTCTCAGTTTCTTCCGGAGTTCGCCGGGATAAGAACAGATGTACCGATCTACCGAGGCAAATACGGGTATTTTACGGTTCATAGACGCCCCCATTCAATGCCATGCTTCATAATATAGAGGAAAAAAAGGCAATATCAACAGCCGCAGGACGGCAGTCATTCGGGTTGATGCCGGCGATTCTTTCGTTAAATTGCTTTTCTTGAACAACCTATATACATTGAATCCGGGGATACGGGGATTGAGGCCGCGGGGACGGCCGGGGAAAAACATGGAAGAAAAAGCTGTGTCTTTGGAGAATCATCGAACAGGCTTGGCCGGATTTCTGACGAATCCGACGCCTTCCCTGAAAGACATCCAGAGCCAGACGAATTCCCAGCTTCTTTCGGTCATCCTGCTGACGATGATGGCGTGTTTCAGCATCGTGGATATCGTCTCTTCGCTCACCGTCGAGGGCTACAAAGTTCCCTAGTTCGGATATGTTTTCCTGGTCACCGCGTTCCTGATCAACAGGCTCCTGTCATACACGACCGCGTCGATTTTAACCTGCCTCATGTTCCCCGCGGTTCTTTATTCGCAGATTCTCCTTCCCGGCAGTCCCCCTTCTTTCCAGTCTCTCAACTATTCCGCGGTCTCGGTCATCCTGGCGGCCATTCTGCTCTCATACAGGAACGCGTTCATTTTCACCGTGCTCTCGCTCGGATTCATGGCCCTCCTGCCCCTGCTGTCGCCGGCGAGGATCCCCGGATACACGGTCATCATGACACCCCTGATCCTGAACCTGATCTGCTCGGTCCTGGCCATCGTTTTCAGGTCGCACAGGGAAAAAATCGAAAAATTCAGGCAGACCGAGCTTCGTCAGAGCCGCGACGCCTACAAGCTTCTCGTTGAAAATATGCCGGACTTCGTCCTGAGATTCAACCGCGGACGGCAGTGCGTATTCTCCAGTGAAAATATCCAGAAAACAGGGTCGCTTCTGGAACATGCCGCGTCGCTGGACATGACCCTGGACAGCGTGTTCGAGAAGGGTAAAGAGCAAAGCCTGGAATATTCGCAGAAGTCCCCCTTCGGCGTGACGGACTTTTCAGCGGTCTGCAGACCGGAAAAAAACTCGGCAGGAGAAGTCGTTTCAGTTCTTGTGGTTTCGCGCGACATGACGGAAAAAAAACGGCTCGAGACCCGCTTGAGGCAATCCGAGAAGATGCAGGCCATCGGCCAGCTCGCGGGCGGGATCGCCCACGACTTCAACAACCAGCTGGCGGGAATCCTGGGGTACGCCGACCTTCTCTGGAACGACCTTTCCGTGCCCGCGCTCCGGGGGTACGCGGACATGATCAGGCAGTCAGCGCAGAAAGCGTCGGGCCTGACACGACAGCTTCTCACCTTCAGCCGGAAGGGAACTCCCGTGACCGACCCGGTGGAGATCCATTCGGTCATCCTTGAAGTCGTCGGTCTTCTGACTAGGAGCATCGACAAGAAAATCGTCGTGAATAAAAGGCTGTCCGCGAAAAAAAGCACCGTCCTGGGCGACGCCAGCCTGCTCCAGAGCAGCCTCTTGAACCTGGGAATCAACGCCCGGGATGCCATCGCGGACTCCGGCGAGATCCGCTTCGAGACTTCGGAGGTGGAATTTGATTCCATGTCCTGCCGGGATCTGGGAATCGAACATCCGCCCGGCAGTTTTCTCATGATCACAGTCTCGGATACCGGTAGAGGCATGGACAAGTCGATCCAGCAGCATCTATTCGAGCCGTTCTTCACGACGAAACCGGAAGGCCGCGGAACCGGCCTGGGACTTTCCATCGTCTATGGGACAGTCAGAAGTCATCGCGGCGCGATCACGGTTTACAGCGAACCGGGCCATGGTTCCACGTTCAAGATTTTCCTCCCCGTTGTCGGACAGGAAGAATACCAGGCTGAGACGCCGGACCTGGAGGAAGATAAGTTCGGGGGAGGCCGGATCCTGGTTGTCGAGGACGAGGCATCGCTGAGAACCATGATCGAGACCATTCTGGTCAAGTCGGGTTATTCGGTCGTTTCTTTCCCCGACGGCAACGAGGCGTTAATGCACTATTCCGTACACTGGAAGGAAATCGATCTTGTCGTTCTGGATCTGATCATGCCCGTCATGGGAGGGAAGGAGACCTTTCTAAAAATGAAGGAAATCAATCCCGGCGTGAAGGCCGTCCTGTCGTCCGGATTCAGCCTGAACGGCGAGGCGAAATTTTTGCTTGACGCGGGGGCGATGGGATTCATCCAAAAGCCCTATACCACAAGGGATATCCGGCGGATGGTCAAATCCTGTCTGGGGAAAAAACAACAGCTCCCGGGAGACATGTCTGCGGCTATTTAATCGTCAAGTCTGTTCCGCGAAAGGACCCGGACTCAGGCCTTGCCGCAGTATTTGCGGATGATGCCGAGATATCCTTCGTCAAGAACGCACTTATTCAGGTCGAAGGAGGAAAGGATTTTATCGATCCGCGTCTCGCTCATCCCCTTGAAATTCTCCGCGTAGGCGAACTGCATCATCCCGGCGGCGTAACAGGCGTAGACGGCCTCGTGAAAGAAATGGTCCTGCCCCGCGTCGTCGACCTTGACGAGCGGAATCGCCTTCGCCAGGCCTTTCTTCAGCGCCTCGTAGGATTTCCCGAGGACTTTGGACCGCCATCCGGGCCAGACCATCCCCTTGGTTACCTTGTTGAATTCCGATTCCGGATCCGTCTTCATCCACGACATCGATCCCACATCCTTGTAGTTCCAGACCGTCCAGTGCGCGCCTGCCCCCTCGAAAGTCCCGATCTGGTCGTCGATGAGGCGTTCACGGCCATCGACCAGCTTCCGTTTCCCGACGGTCCTGTAACCGAACTCGCCGACCCATAAAGGCACGCCGTACTTCCGGCAATAGGCCGTTCCTTCATGTTCGTCGAATTCTTTCCGGACCCTTTTCTCGTCCCATGTCTCCTTGCCCGACTTTCCCGGATAAAGGACGTCCCGGAACGCGATCTGAAGGTAGTTGTGGCTGCTGTAGACGAGATTGTCCGCGAACGGAGCCTCCATGCCGCTGAACTTGGAGGAAAAAAGGTCTCCTTCGAGAAAAATGATGTGATCCGGATCGATCGCCCTGATCGCGGCGACAGCGCGGCGATAGACTGCGTTCATGAAATCCCACCGAGGTTTGTAATCGCCGATCGGGAACCGTCCCCTCGGAGCGTTCGTGACGGGTTCGTTCATGACGTTGTATCCCGCCACGACCGGATTCCCCTTGTAGTGCCTTGCGAATTCCTCCCAGAGCCTGATGAAGCGGTCCTGGAAAAGTTTATGCGTCCAAAAGAGGGAGACCCGGTTCTGGTTGTCGCAGTGCCAGTCCGGATTCTGCCAGCCCTGGACCGCGTGAAGATCGAGGATGACGTAAAGCCCGTGCGTTCCGCACCAGGAGATCGCTTTGTCGAGCCGCTGGAACCCCTCCTCCATGAAATTGAACGGATCCTCGTCCCGTTCGAAATGCCTGTAGTTCAACGGGATCCGGACGACCGTGGACCCGGTCCTCGCGATGAACTTGACGTCATCCTCGGCGAAGAAATGGTCGAGCCAGCGGTCGAAGAAAAATTTCGTCCTTTCCGGACCGAGGGTGTCGCTGAAGACGCTCCGAAGACCGTGTTCCGAGCCCAGGTAGCCGTCCAGGAAATTCTCCATGTTCATCCAGCCGCCGACGCA
>Ga0315271_10001374_pt1 | contig 14602 bp, 10 predicted proteins | sample C3_top_MG_FD_204664 | JGI IMG/M metagenome (GOLD analysis project Ga0315271, IMG submission 204664) | Sediment microbial communities from Yellowstone Lake, YNP, Wyoming, USA - C3_top | ecosystem: Environmental > Aquatic > Freshwater > Lake > Sediment | place: USA: Wyoming | collected 2017-08-01 | reverse complement strand
AAGCGGAGGCGGTGGTGCGGCGCCTGTCGGCGCTCAAGTTCGAGCGGCGCGCGAAGTTCTCGGACTTCGCCATTCTCTACCGCGGCAACCACCAGGCGCGCGTGTTCGAGACGGCGCTGCGCGGGCAGAACATGCCGTACGAAGTGTCGGGCGGGCAGTCGCTGTTCGACAAGTCCGAGGTGAAGGACTTCGTCGCCTATCTGCGCCTGATCGCCAACGACGACGATGACCCGGCCTTCGTGCGCGCGGTGACGACGCCGAAGCGCGGCATCGGCCAGGCCACGCTCGCGCACCTGGGGGACGTCGCGTCCGCGCGCCACGAGAGCCTGTTTGCCGCCGTCTATGCACCGGAGGCGGCAGACGCCATGCCTCTTAAGCAGCACGCGACGCTCACGGAGTTCTGCGGCCTCATCAACAACCTGCGCTCACGCGCCGAGCGCGAGCCCGCGGGACGGCTGCTCGAGGAACTCTACAAGGCCACCGGGTACGAGGAATGGCTGGTGGCCACGCTCGACAAGCGCGAAGCGAAAGACAAGACGCAAAGCGTGCGCGATCTCATCGACTGGCTTGCGCGCAAAGGGGAGAGCGACGAGCGCAACCTGCTCGAACTCACGCAACTGGTGGCGCTGATCACGATGCTCGAGGGCCGGGAGGGCGAGGGCGTCGATGCGGTGCGTCTGTCCACGCTGCACGCGGCCAAGGGCCTCGAGTTCCCGCACGTGTTCCTGGTCGGCCTGGAGGAAGGCCTGCTGCCCCATCGCGAATCGGTGGCGGCCGGGACGATCGACGAGGAACGCCGGCTGATGTACGTCGGCATCACGCGTGCGCAAGCCACGCTGCACCTGTCGTACTGCCGCCGCCGCAAGCGCGCGGGCGAGATGATGTCGTGCACGCCGTCGCGGTTCATCGGCGAACTGGCGCAGGAAGACCTGCGCTACGCCGACGTGCCGTTGCCCCCGGATGAAGCGGCGAAGGAAAAGGCGAGCGGCAGCGAACGCCTGAAGTCGCTGAAGGCCATGCTCGCGCGCTGAGCCTTGCTTGCCGCGCGCTGGCCCCTACTTGGCGGCGGCCACCATGTAGTCGACGGCCGCCTTGACGTCGGCGTCCGGCAGCGCGGTGTTGCCACCTTTGGCCGGCATCACGCCTCCCTTGCCCTGGAAGCCGCCGATCGCATGCGTGTACAGCACGTTGACGCCCTGCGCGATGCGCGGCGCCCACGCTGCCTTGTCGCCGAACTTGGGCGCGCCGGCGACGCCGGTGCCATGGCAGGCTGCGCAGCTGGCGTCGAAGACCTTCTTTCCGTCGGGACTTGTCGCCGTCGTTGCCGGCGCCGCCGCCGCAACGGCTGCCGGAGCCGCAGCGACAGCCGCGGGGGCCGCGCTGCCGGAAGCGAACATGTAATCGAGTGCGCTTTTGACTTCGGCGTCCGACAGATCCGCGAGACCTCCGCGCGCCGGCATTCCCGCATGGCCCTTCAATGCCGACTGCAGCACGCGGGCGTAGCCATCCTTGGCGCGCTTGATCCACGCAGCGCGGTCGCCGATCTTCGGCGCGCCGCCTTCGCCAGTCTGGTGGCACTTGCCGCAGGTTTCGGCCACCACCTGTTCGCCGGTACGCACGGTGGAGCCGACCACCACTACCGGCATGGGGGGCTCCTTCCAGGTGGCGCCGGCCTTGTTGGCCATATAGACGACGGCGCGGCGGATTTCGTTGTCGGTCAGGTCGGCGTTGCCGCCCTTGGCCGGCATCACGCCCGCCTTGCCCTGAAAACCCGCGATCGCGTGCTGGTCCATGGCGGCTTCGCCTTGCGCGATGCGTGCGGTCCACGCAGCCTTGTCGCCGAATTTCGGCGCGCCGGCCAGGCCGGTTTCGTGGCAGGTCTTGCAGACTTGTCCGTAGACCTGTTCGCCGGTGAGCATGCCTTTGGGACCGCTCGCCTCGGCCAGCACCACGTTGCCCACGGCCTGGATGCGCGCCAGCACCTTGCTGTCGTCCTCGTGGACGCCTTTCGCGCCGCTCGTCACGAGCTGCGAAACGAGCACCGCCAGGGCAATCGGAACCGCAAAGGCCAGCAGCACGACAACTATGAGCTGCTTGGGTGTCTTGATCAGCGAGGTGTGCTCTTCGGTCATGGGCGCGTCGGTCGGTAATGGGACCCTTCGGCGCACGAAAAGGCGCCAAGGATGGTCACCGGCGCGGGTGCCGGCAGTAACCGGCCATTATACCGATCCATGCGTACGCACAGTATCCTCGGTGGACGCTATGCCCGCCCGGGCCGTAAAATGGCGGTTGTTCGTCGCAGCATCCCTCACGCGCCCGTAGCTCAGTTGGATAGAGTATTGGTTTCCGAAGCCAAGGGTCACAGGTTCGAATCCTGTCGGGCGCGCCAGTCATTAACGAAGCTGGGCACTTCACTCAGCTTTCTTTTCTGCATGAAGCCGATGGCGTCTGCGAGACGCCGATGGCTACCGGTGACGACCAGCTCGTTCCCGTCGAGGCGGATTTCGTCGACGAGCAGGCGCAGGTACGCTTTGCCCAAACCCGACGTCGGATCGGCGAAGCGCTCTTTCAGCGCGCTGCAGAAGGCGTTCACGGTGTCAGCGTTGACGCGCCGCAGCGCAAGAGCCTGCCGGTCCTTAAGCTTCGCCATCTCGGTCAGAACCTCGCTCCGGCGGGCCTTGAGCGCCTGGCTCCGGCTACGCAGCGTCTCATCGATTGACAGAGCCCCTTCCTCAACCGCCTGGTACAACCGATCGAGGCCGACGGTCACCCGGTCGAGTTCTTTCCGCAGCGTGAGGAGCCGCGCGTCCTCGGCGGTCTTGGCCTGCTGCTGGTGGCGCAGCAAGGCATTGAGCATGAGCGCGACGCGCGGCGGCGTGAACACCCGTTCGGAGAGTGCCGCCAGTATCATGGCATCGGTCTGCTCGCGCGGCAGATTCTTCGCCGTGCAGGCGTCCACGTTCTTGGCCAGGCGGGTGGTGCACTTGTAGTAGCGGTAACGTCCGCTCTTTCCCGTCGCCTGCGTCATGCCGGAACCGCAGTGCCCGCATTTCAGCAAGCCCACCAGTGGTGCCGGCGAGGACACCACGCGCGGCGGCGTTGCGTTTGGGTTGTTGCTCGCTCGTCGCCGCGCGGTGCGTTCGAAGGTGCCGGCGTCGATGATCGCCGGCACTGCCACAGCGATCCATTCGGGCTGGGGCCGTTCCTTTCTTGTCTTGGAATCGTGGCGATTGAAGTAGAAGCAGCCGGTATAGAGCGGATCGGACAGCAGCCGGTTGACCTTCTGCATGCGCCAGGGCCGCCCGCGCATGGTGCGCCCCTGGCGGTTCAAGTGCGTGGCGATCGCCTTCATGCCGAGTACCTGCCCGTCGTGGCCGGTCAGATACAGCCGGTAAATCTCCCCGACGGTTTCCGCTTCCAACGGGTCCGTCTCCAGCCTGCGCTTGCGCCGGCCACGGTTGCCCACCGTGTCGGTGGCGGCGGCGCGGAAACCAAATGGCGGTACCGAACCATTCCAGTAGCCCTGCCGCGCGTTCTCCTGCATGGCGCGCTGCGTGTGCTTGGCGTTCTCCTTGCTCTGGTACTCATCGAAGAGACTGAACAGCTTGCTGGCCATTTCGCCCACGGCGTCATCGCTGGTTTCCTGGGTGATCGAGACGATACGGACGCCGGACTTCTTCAGTATCCGTTCGTACTGCAGGAACGCGAACAGGTCGCGGAAGAAGCGCGAGCGGCTGTGTACCAGGATGGCATCGAACGGGGCCGGCGGTTGTGTCGCATCGGCGATCATCTGTTGGAACACCGGGCGCCGATCATCGGTCGCGCTCGCCCCGGGCTCGACGTACTCGGCGGCAATGGCGAGATTGCGCGTCTTGCAGTACTCGCGCAATTGCCGCAATTGGTCGGGGATCGACAGATCGTTCTCGGCTTGGCGGGCCGTGGAGACCCGTGCGTACAAGGCTACGGCCATGGTTGATCGTCTCCGTGGTGGGGTTCGGCATCGCCTTCGGGTGGAAATACCCGAGCCAGAAGCCCGGCGAGATGGGCTTGGATGAGCTCGAGTTCGCCCGCGAGCAATGCCTCCTCAGGTATCGGCACGACTAGCTTAACAAAGGCCGCCGCGTTGTGCGCGCCGCACGCGCGGTTACGCTTGCGCCTTTCGCTAGCCATTGCAACTCATTCCAACTGCGTCCGCACGGGGGAGCACCTGACCTGGCCCACGGCGGTGGCCGTCGCTCGCGATCGAGGCGCCGCACATCCGCCAACGTGGCCAATGGCGCGGGGCGAACGCGCCGCTGATGCGTGCTGAGGGCAATGCACCGTCAGGCGGTCGGAGCGAAGGGCAGGGGTTATCCACGCGGCGGCACGCGGGTCCCGCGCTGGACCCTGAGCGCGGCGCCGGGTGGGTAACTCGTCGGTCCACATCTTGCGTGGTGTCAACGTCGTCTGGCCGTAATGCTGCCGGTTATCCAGACGGTTGCCAGAGCAACGATCGAACACCTCACCGCCCCACGTAAATTGCCGTCACTTGCTCGCGCTCGTGCCCGAGCTCGCTGCTGATGGTCAGCCGCGCCGCGCGATCGATCAGCTTCTGCTCCCGCGTCAGCTGTCTCGATCGCGGTCCCCCTGCAGCCGGCGCGGACCAGCCGGTCAGTTCCCGGTAGCGCTCCTGGGCGTACTGATGACGGTGGCCGTGTACCCGGTGGATGCCCGCGCGATCACACTGGTACTCGAAGCGGCGCAGCTGCTGCACGTAGGTCCGGTCGGCCGGTATGAGACTGCCCCTGCCGGCGAACTTCTTTGCCTCATCCAGGACGTGGCGTTGCTCGGCGTTGCGGATCGGGATCGCGCGGGCGCGACCGCCTTTGGCCCAGCTGTCCTCGAGCACCAAGGTATCGCCGCGATCCGCCCACCCTGGCCGGATCTTGAGGGACTCTGCCCGCCGCAGGCCGAAGGTCGCCTGCAGCCGGAGCGACATGCGCGTGTACGGGTCGGTGACCTGGGCGAGATCGCCGGAGGTGAGCTCGCGGGTTTTGCTGACGTTGGTGACGTAGCGCCGATCGGCAATGCCGTACACCTCGTTGCCGTTGGCCACGACGTTGGGCTTGCCGATCTTCTCCGCCCACCAGCGCAGGGTCGCCATGCGGTTCTTCAGCGTGCCAGTGCTTAACCCTTCCCCTTTCCAACGCTCGACCAACTTCTCGACGTGTTTGGGTTTCAGGCTTTGGGCGTGCATGTTGACGAAGCCCATCTCCCGCAGCTGGTTGGCGATCAGCGTCAGGATGCGTTCCCGGTTGACTTGGGTCGCAAAGCTCCCGTCGCGATTGCGGGCACACAGCTGTTTCAGTTCATAGTTCAAGTCCTGCATCGGCTCCTCGGTGTGGTCGGTTTCCTGCGGTACTACCGGTGTCGGATCGGTCTGGTCAGTGTTTCTGTCCGTCTCACCGCGCCTCGGCGTGGCAAGATTTACGAGGGACGTCGGGGACACCACTCCCGCTGTGTGCAGTGTTTTTTGCTGCTGGCCGCGGCTGCACCCGCTCTTGGCGTCGATGGCGCTTCGTGTGGGAAGTCGATCCATCGATGTGAGCCCTTGACCCAAGGCTCGTGGGTGCGCCGTTGCGGCGCTTCTTGACGCCCGCGCGGTGCGGGCAGAGGAGGAGCCGTATTGCGCGGCTCAACAGCGACGACGATGGGTCAGGGAGCCCATCACGTGGGGACGTCACCTGCGCCAGCCCCCCGTAACCCCTTGTTGGGGCGGAGGATCGGCGCGTCGTCACTACCGGCTCCGCCGCTAGTAACGACGCGCGTTGGGCCAGGGAGGTTGGCGCAGGGTGCCGGCCAAAGCGTGTGCACAGCACGGGGCTGCGGCACACGATCGGCGGCCGGTCGCGCCTACCATGATGGACACCGCGGGCGCGCTCGAAGACGAACGCCACCCGGAGTCCCACACCCCGACCTGCGACCGTACCGCATAAAGCCGGGTACGATTGCGCCGGGGTCGAACGAAGCTGCGGCAACGAACAACCGACCGCAGCGGATCTTTCGACTTAACCTCAGGCCCGGGAGGGCCCGCCGGCTTTCAGAGGCAGGACGGCATTGGGCGCCGATGGCTCGGCAAAGGGCGACGCGTAAGGTGCGTCATTCCAGCCTGGCGTGGCCAACGTACTGCGACAAACCAAAACGGGCGCCGCCCGTCATGGACGGCATGGAGCGCACTGTCGCCCAGGGCGACCGTCGCTGTATAGCGGAAAACCAACACTTGTACCTGCGGGTTTTTCAAGGTCCCGGCCACGGGCGGCGCCGGCGCCCCGGCTTGAATGTCGCCGAACGACACGAGCTGCCCCTCAAGGGCCCATGCTTGAACGTCAGCAACAGACTCCGTGAGGCCGTTCGGCTGGCGCGGGGCAGTGGCGGTGACCGGCCATCAACGGACGGTCGGTGGTCCCGTCAGAATTGCCGGTAAGCAGCCGTACGATCGCCTGCAACACTGGCGGCAACCTTTTCCAGCAGGGCAAGAATATTCTGCAGACCCTAGGCCGTTCGTGGCGGTGCGCCCGGCCACCCCGTCCTTGCGTCGACTTGATCAAGTCAAGTCGTGTTACGGTGCTTCGGTCGGCGCGTCGAGGCGTTGGATCTACTATCCGTGTACGTAGCGCGGATGGTCGGGTGTACGCATTGGGGTGAGTCGCGACCGTTGCCCGATCGATAACCGCGAACCTCCATGCTGGCGCGACACTGTGTCATCCTCGGGACCCGCTCAATCCGTGAAGGCCCCTTTTCTTGCCAAAGAGTCATCACCGTATCTACGACCGTGCGCGCTGCTATGACGTGGCGTTCGGGTTTCGCAACGTAGCGGCCGAGTGCGACACGCTGGCGGCCCTGGTTGCGCGACACGGTGCAGGACAGCGTGGCCCGGCAGCGGTGCTCGAACTTGCTGCCGGCCCGGCGCGGCATGCACGGGAGTTCGCCCGCCGCGGCGTCGTGACCACGGCGCTCGATGCCGCGCCGGCGATGTGCGACTACGCGCTGGCGTGCGCAGGCAGCGACGGCGTGTCCATCGAGGCGGTCTGCGCCGACATGGTCGACTTCCAAATCGGGCAGCGATTCGACCTTGCCATGCTGCTGATGGACTCGGCAAGCTACCTGCTGGACAACGACGCCGTGCTCCACCACCTGGACTGCGTGGCCGCCCATCTGGCCGACGGCGGGCTATACGTTCTGGAAATGTCGCACCCGCGCAATAGCTTTGCCGTCGGCAAGTCGACGAGCACGCAGTGGATGTCCGAGGCCGACGGATTGCGGGTGGACATGAGCTGGGGCGGTGTTGATGACGCCTTCGACCCGATCACGCAGATTGACGAGGTCACGGTCACGATGAGCTGGTCGGGCGCGGACGGTGAGGGACAATTGGTGGAGCGTGCCCGCCAGCGCCGGATTACGGCCAATGAATTCGATGCGCTGGTGCGCTGCAGCGGCCAGTTCGACATCGTCGAGTGGCTGGGGTCGCTGGCGCCGCCGCTGCCGTTCAGCAACGAGCCTGCAGCCTGGCGGATGGTGCCGGTGCTGCGCAAGCGCGCCGCGAAAGCGGTAACCACAGTGCGCGGCGGTGAGTTGGACGCGAGCACACCGGAATAGCGATCGCGAGCGTCAACTTCCCTCAGGTTGAAAGTCAACTTCGAGGAATATCGACAGGCGGCTCGGGGTCAGTTTGCGAGCGTCGCGCAACGTCGCTGACCGGCCATAACCAGACTCTAGCCGGCACACACAAACAAAGCCGGCAGCACCGCACTATATCAACGACGCAAATTGATAAGCGAGCCGTCCGACTCCATGTCCGGGAATTAGGCGTCGGAAAATATTACATTGCTGCGACGCGGAATATGAAATGAGACGTAGTCATTCAAGCGATTCAACGCCTTGCTCGCGTAGGCGCGGGATATGCTTGTGGATGCATTCGTTCCTCCGTCGCGCATTGTGCTGCCGGTATTGTCGTTTGTACAAAGATGAGTTAGGTGCAACGACCGAGGTCCCGCGCTTTGGACCGTGAATGGTGCAGAACCGTCGAACACCCTTCTCGGACGAGATGACTATGCTCATTTGATGCGAGTTTTTCAGGGAGGGAGACATGAGTATGTATCGTCTACGCCATCTTCTCGGAACCATTAGGGCTCAATTGGGACGGCTTGCCACCATATGCGCGATGCTCGTCCTGGCGCCAATACTCCCGCCAGTCGCTCACGCACAGGCCCCGAACTCAAATGCCAGTCGTGCGAGTGAACCTCACCCGTTCTTTACTCCCGAGATCATGCGTAAACGCGGCATGCCCCTGGGCGGTGCGCACACCGGAGCAGCCTCAAATCAAACCTCTCCGGGCGGACAGGGGGAGAACGCAAGCCAAGGTCCACTCCTGTATGGCGGTGGTCCCGTCATGCGAGACCCGACGAACTACGTGATCATCTGGAATCCACCGGGAGCGACCTTTAGCGCGACCTATCAGCAACTGATTGAGCAGTACTTCAAGGACATCGGCGACACGCCATTCATGGAGATCAATTCCCAGTACGGCGACAGTTCGGGTGATCCAGTGCCGAATACCAACCACTTCGGTGGAACGTGGATCGACACAACCGCATATCCTCAGGCGGGAACCGTTGCCGACCCGCTCGTTGGCGGGGATATTCAAGCCTCGGTCAATCGCGCCATCGCGGCAAACCCGACGTGGCAGGCTCCGGGATTGAACACCATGTATTTTGTGTATCTTGGGCAGAACATTATCGAATGCTTTAAGGGCTCCGCCAACAAGTACGGATGCTTCGCGGGCACCGATTCCGGTGGAAATTCACCACCAGCGTCTAACGGGCCACCCAACAGCGTCCTGGGCGCGGGAACCTACTGCGCATACCACTATTTCTTCGGCGCCGGTCCAAGAATCTACGCCAACATGCCTTATGCGTCCCTTGGCGCCTGTTACCCGACTCCGAACCTTGTCGGCTATCCCAATGGTTCCGACGCGGATGTGGTGCTGTCGCCAACATCGCACGAGCAGTTTGAAGCGTATTCCGATCCGTTGATCGACGCCTGGGCAGACGCGGGTGGTAACGAGAACGGTGACAAGTGTGCGTACACCTACGGACAGGTGGAACCCGATGGCACAAACTTCGTGCTTTGGGGCAGGCGCTACCAACTTCAGGAGCAGTGGAGCAACGCGCTTACCTATGGATGTGTCAAGCGGGCGGGGCCGGCACCGCAACTTGCAGTCACTGGCGATCTGAATTTCGGTACGGTGCCGCGAGGTAGCACGGCCACGAAAGAGATCCTGATTCAAAATACCGCATCCGGTGATTTGAACCTCTTGAATGCGCGCCTTAGTGCCGCTTCCTCCGCTTTCAGCATCGACCCAGCATCGCCAAGGTGGGCCACCGTGCTGACCGGCGAAAACGTTCTGCTCAAGGTGAATTTCTCTCCGAGCGCCAATGCGGCGACTTCGTCCGTTCCATCGAACTCTCTCGTGCTCGATACAGACCAAATCGGTTTCGAAACGCAATCGATCGCATCATCTGCGAGCATCGGCCTGCCCAAGGCGGCCTTGAGTGGATCTCTGAATTTTGGGACCGTCTGTACGAGTACTCCTGCAGATCAATTTTTGACCGTGACCAATACCGGCGACGCCCCGCTCACGATTTCGAGCGTCACGATCAGGGCATCGAGTACGCCAGGTCTCTCGGTTCTCCCCAACCCGAGTCTGCCGCGCACGCTGCCAATCGGAGGGAGTCTTATATTCACGGTGCGCTTCACGGCGGGAGCAATAGGCGGGTCCATCACCGGTTTTGTTGATGTAGTAACTGACGACCCGGTTAGCTCGACGCTTTCCCTAGCCGTCACGGGAACGACCGGAGCTGCGAACGCGACGATCAGTTCCAGCGCGCTCGACTTCGGCGGCGTGGCGACCGACAACCGCACGGCGCCGTATTTTGCGGATAGGACGGTCACAATCGGGAACACGGGCACGTGCGCGCTGAACGTCACCTCGTTAGGTCCCATCTCCGGGACGAACCCTGGCGATTTCTCCATTATTGGTGCGCCTACACTTCCGGTATCGATCGGGGCGGCCAGCAGCTTGACCTTGACGATCCGGTTCAATCCTTCCGCGCCTGGAACACGGACCGCCTCGCTGGCAATTGGCACAACTGACCCGATAACTCCGGGCAGGAGTGTGGCGCTTAGCGGTACAGGATTGATCCCTGCGATCTTGACGTCGGCCGCGGCGCTCAACTACGCACCGACGGTGATCCAGTCACAGGCACCGGGCTATCCGGGCTCGCTACAGAACCTCACCGTGACGAACGTTGGCCAGGCTGAACTCATTGTCGACTCGATGACGACAGCGCCACCTTTCTCGGCACCAGGGGCTACAAACCCGCCGGCACGTTTTGCACCGAGCGACAACTACAACGAGCCCATAACGTTCGCGCCGACTGCTGTCGGAAAATTCGTCGGCGCATTTACGGTGTCGGACAATAACGCCGAGGGGCCGGTTAGCATGAACGTTTCGTTGTGCGGTGAGGGGGTTCAACGTGGCATTCGCGTGCTGGCAGTTGCGGCGAACGGAACACCATTCGCGCAAATCGCCAAACTGCATCTGCAATCCAAAGGAACTGCGCAAGGCGTCAATGAGAATGTACAGAACCTGACGCTGACAGGAGTTCCCACCTCGTGTGACCCCAACGCCAAGAGGCAATATGAGAACCAGTCGCTTCCGGCGACGGACACGCTAAACCAGCGGAGTTCGTACTACACGTTGGCGGTAACGGCGGGCGGCAAGTCGACCACCATAACCTTTACTCTCGGCGTAGCGGAATTCAAGACGCTAGTGGTTACGATCAAGTAAGGGACTCTGGGGGGGGCGGAGATGCACGAATTTCTCCGCCCTCGTTGTTGGCAAGATGCAGAACCAATTCACGGCTGCCAAAAAGGATCGGTTTGATACGCCAATTGAGGTCGCTTTGTTTGGTTGCACTTGGATCGTGGGCCGCTGTCAGCGGGGCGAACGACCCCGGTACCCCGGGCTCTCCCGTGTCAGGGGTGGGGGCGAAGTCTCTCGAAATTTCAGAGGCCGATAATGGGCACTCGATCCGGGTTCCTCGCGGCACGCAGATTCAAGTAGTCCTTCACAATACCTACTGGCAACTTCGCGGCACCTCAGACTCCGCGACCCTCGCACCCGCGGGCGAACCTCAGTTCAAGGCCAATCGCTCCGAGTGTCTTCCGGGCGCGGGGTGCGGAACCGTAACCCAGTCATTCACTGCAATCGGTGCTGGCCGCGCTGAAATAAACGCCGAACGCACTGTGTGTGGCGAGGCGCTTCCCTGCACCCCCGATCAGCGGCGCTTCTCGGTTACAGTCATCGTGGGTAACTGAGATCGCGGGAATGGCTTTACGACAACGCGAATGACCGCTCAGGGTTGCGGATTCAACTGATCAGCGCAACACATTCTAGGTTTATGAATCGCAACAGCAAGTACTTGCCAAATCGGTATTAATCGCAAGAAGCGCAGTTTCCTCGTGCCAGACCGCGCCCGTAGCTGCAACGTCCGTACACAATCTCGCTGTCTCGTTGTCACGTGTCGCATCATATTGCCGCTGCCGCCCGGACGCAGTGGGAATGTAAAGAAATTCGACTAACCGAACCGAAAGGGCCAACGTTTCGACCTTTGCGAGGCGCTGACGCCGAACCATTGCACGGCGGTGCGCCAGTCTGCATCGTAGCCTGCCTCAACTTCTTCTCTACGGTTGCGAGTTCGTCTTTGCTGTACCACCATCCGATGGGCCGTTCCGTGCAGTCGTCGAAGCCACGCGCCCCAGGATGGGTCAAATCGCTCAGCCGCGGACCGCGGGCGTGCGCGACGCGTGTGCTCTGACATTCTTGGGTATCCTATTTGAGAAGGTACGGCGGCTAGTTGCCACTCGAACGGCGGCTTCAATCGATTTCTGTGACTGGTTTGGAGGACCGCAGACGACGGCTTCGGGTCGGGCACGGTCATCCGACCGTTGACCATGAGCGGCGGCTGTACGGCCCACAGCGGCCCTTCACACCTGTATGACTGCTGTACGCTATTCAGCGGCCGATCGGGCGAATCGGGCCAACGCCGGCAGTCGACCCACACCCGCCGCTGGCACTTTTCTGGCCCAGTGGCCGATGCACTTTGTAAGCGGCCGCTCGCAGATTTCGTCGAGAGATGCAGAGATCGGTGGAAGCGGCCGTTGCCGGATCACTGCCGGCGGTTTTGGGGAACTGCAGCCGAACGGCCGCACTTCAAGTCGGCGACGGTTCGCGATCGACCCGCCTCGGCAATTGATCCTCACAATGGTCAAACGACTGGTTCGGCTCGCAAGGCGGCCCTTTCCCCTAAGGGGAAACTGGATTCTCGACCCGAGTGACGAGGCAACATCGCCGCCGCGAATCGCTCCAGGCAGGCGGGCCTCCGCTAGGGGAGACCCCAGCGGCTTCCACGCAGCAAAGACAGCGCACTGGCCGGGGTGCGGAGGTCAAGGACACCTTCGGGCTTGCGGTTGAAATTGCTACATATCCAGCTCGGCAATGAGGCGATCAACGTCCGCAATCAATTGTTGATCCGATTCGACGCCAAAGTGATTCTTGCGCAAACGCCCCGCTCCGTCGATCAGCAATGTGGTGGGGGTGCCCTGTGTGCTGTAGGCACGCATCGTTTGCGGAATCGGACCGTCAGCCCCCGGCATGTCCACGCCGACCGGAAAGGGCACGCGGAATTCGTGCAGATAAACCGCGAGTGCAGCGGGCGTCATCACGTCGCGATGCTCAAAGACGGTGTGCAGCCCGATCACCACCACGTCCTGGCCCCGCTCGCCTTGGCGATAGTGCTGCCATAAACGTACTGCCTGTGGCGTCGCACGCATGACGCAAGCCGGGCATAGCATCTGAAAGGTATGAATCATCACTACCTTCCCTCGCAATTCATTCAGCGTGATTTCATGATCGCTATTGAACCAATGCGAAACGGCCAGTGATGGCGCCACTTCATACTCGCCCGATTGCTTCACGGCCGCGTCTTGCTGAACACGTAGCCAGCGTCCTTTTGCGCAATGTGACACTGGTGACATGCCGTCGACGCGTTTGCGCCCACTGCGCGGTCAGTCGTACTGTCGCCCTTGAATCCTTCATAGCCCCAGCCGCCGGTTGCCGCGTATTTTCGTGCATCGCGATACATGACTCCCACCACTTTGCGCGATCCTTCGGTGACCGCGTTGTCAGCCGTTTTGGCATCGAGCAAATCAAAGACGATCACTGCGCCGTCGGGCCACTTGCCCGTTCTGTATCCCTGCAACGCCGCCTTGTTCGCATAGAGGTGATGGATGCCGCCGAACGAATCGTAGAGTCCATGGCCGGGATTGATGACCATCGATTTTACGTGGTGCCAATCCCGGTAACCCTTCGGATACGGAACGGGCGGTGCATCCGCGGCGACCGCGAGGCCGGCTGCGGCGGCGGCGGATATGGCCACAACCGTCGCCACAGAGAAGAGAATTGTTCGCATGCTGCGCTCCTTTTCGAATAAGATTTGTGTGAGAACACAGACGTCAACCTACGGGCCTGCGGCATTCAGGACAAGCGGGCACAAATTCGTGGGGTAGGCACTTTTTGGTGCATTGTGTTGATCACAAACGGAAAAATATTTGCGAAGAATGGACAACCCCGGCGTTCACCAGATGGTTGAAAGCATCATCGGCTGCAAATGGTCACTGACCGTCTTGAGCCTGGTGCGAAAAGGCGTGTGCCGCCCCGGTGAAATGGAGCATGCAATCGATGGCCTCAGCGGCAAAGTGCTGAATGAGCGGCTCACGAAGCTGGTGCGTTTCGGCATTCTGGACAAGGCGAGCTTCGCCGAAGTGCCGCCACGGGTGGAATATCGAATGACGGCATTTGGCAACAAGTTCATCAAGCTGCTCGACGAGGTTGAGCGGCTGCAGCGGACGCTAGATGACGCGCCAGTGCCTGACTCCGACCAACAGCCCTGACCCAATGACTCAGCAATGCTTCCCGCGCTGCCGCTGGCGCGAATCCATGAAGCCTTTGCGCGGTCCCTTCCGATCCGTCGCGCACGAATGCTGGTTATCGCCTTGATCGACGAGGCGCGTACCGTGTGGAAGCCTCTGCATTGCGTCGATTGCAAGACATGGGTCCATGACCGCTTCTCCTCTGGGAGCCGACGTTCGATAGACAGGATCTGCCGCTCCGCCAATGACCCTTCATGGCCGAACGCGCCCATTGACGAACCGCGACTGAACGGCCGGTGTCGCGACATTGCAGCCATCGGTCGCGTCAATTTGACCGGCAGCGAGGGGTCGTCTGCCGTCGGTCAAACCGCCGAAAGAACCTCAATCGGATGCCGATTGTTGCCAAATTGGGGGAGCCTGGGCTTGCAGTCCCACGTTACTAGACGGAAATGACCTCGCGCCAGTGCCCATCTTCATCCTGTCGGGCGCGCCAACTTCCCCGCCGCACGGCGGCAACTTTCAATCGTAGCTGCGCCGGAAGTACAGGCCGAGGCTCGAGACGATGCCCGCT
>Ga0315271_10001373_pt1 | contig 14604 bp, 10 predicted proteins | sample C3_top_MG_FD_204664 | JGI IMG/M metagenome (GOLD analysis project Ga0315271, IMG submission 204664) | Sediment microbial communities from Yellowstone Lake, YNP, Wyoming, USA - C3_top | ecosystem: Environmental > Aquatic > Freshwater > Lake > Sediment | place: USA: Wyoming | collected 2017-08-01 | reverse complement strand
TCCGGCTCCTCGTTCATCCCCTCGAGGGCCTGCCGTCCGCGGAACCGCTGCGCGACGCGGGCCCCGAGAACGTTCCGGGGCCGACTTCCGCCGAAGCGCCGGGCCCGAGCTCGGACCGGCTGCTCGACGGCCGGACCGCGGCGGTCTCGGCGGGGCTGCTCCTGGCCGTGCCCGTCTTCGGGTGGTACGCCTGGTGGGCTCCCGAGGAGAGAAGGGAGCTCCACCTCGAGCCCGAGGGATGGTTCGGCCGGACCACCTACGCCGGTGGCGCCGACAAGGCGTCCCACTTCGTCACCGCCGCGATCCTCGAGGACGGGGCCGAGGCGATCTACCGCGCCCTCGGGAAGGACGAGCGCCAGTCCCGGATCCTCGGCGTGGCTCTCGTCACGGCGGCGGGCCTCGTCATCGAGGCGGGGGACGGCATCACCCCCTACGGCGCCTCGTGGGAGGACGCCGCGACGAACTTCCTCGGCGCCCTCACGGCGGCCGAGCTGAAGCGGACCGGGCTCGACGACACGATCGGCTTTCGCGTCGGGCACGTGGGGTACGAGATCCCCGAGCCGTGCTGCCGCTCGAACGGGTTCGGCGCGGACTACTCGAAGTGGGTCCACTCGGCCGACCTGAAGCTGAAGGGATTCCTCCCCCGGATCGGCGTGAAGCCGGGCCCGGCGCGTTTCTTCCTGCTCTCCCTGACCTACGGTTCCAAGGGCTACCGCTTCTCCCCGGTCGCGGTCCGGGAACGGAACGTCGGGATCGACCTCGGCCTGAACGTCGAGGAGACCCTCCGCGCCGCCGGCGTTCCGCCCGGGAAGTGGTGGGGGAAGGCCCTCCTCGCCTTCGCGCGCTACTACCGGATCCCGTGGACGGCCTTCGGCTGGCGCTACGACCTCAACTCCGGGAGGTGGCACGGTCCCGACACGGGAAACGTCTTCGACCCGGGTGCGGTCCTCTACGACTGACGAGACCGGTCAGTCGGGGATGCGCAGCTTCTGGCCCGGCTTGATCTTGTCGGGGTCGTCGAGGATGTCGCGGTTCGCCTCGAAGATCTTCATGTAGGCGCCCGCCTTGCCGTAGTACGTCTTCGCGATCGCCCCGAGCGTGTCCCCCTTCGCGACGACGTGGACCTTCCCGGCGGCCGGCGCCGCGGCGGCGGGCACAGCGGGAGCCGGAGCCGCCGCGACCGCGTCCGGCGCCTTCGCGACGCTGATCTTGTTGATCGTGTTCTCGGTCTCCACGAGCTTGTTGAACTCGGCCATGGCCTTGCCCTTGCCCGCCAGGTCCGCCGCCTCGCCCGTCAGCGTGACGGTCTTCCCCTCGACGACCGCATCGAGGCTCTTCAGGCCGGGAATGGTCCCGCGCAGGCTCTTGACAGCCTCGGCGGTCTTTTCTTCGAGAGATTTGCCGAACAGACCCATCGTTTCCTCCTTGGTCGCGAATTCAGGATTCACACGATATCAGGGGGTGCCGGTCCCCGGAGCGACTCAGCCCGCTCGCCTTTCCTCGAGCCATTCCTCGAAACGCTCCTGGGGCCAGGTGTTGACGACCCGCTCGGCGGGGATCCCGGCGAGGCGGGCGATGGCGAGGGCGAAGCGCTGGAAGTCGAGGTGCCGGTGGGCGTGCGCGTCGCTCGAGAGGGCGAAGAGGCAGCCGGCGGCGAGCGCGGCGCGGGCGAGAGACGGGGGAAGGTCCTGCCGCTCGGGACAGCCGTTGATCTCGACGGCGACACGTCGTGCGGCGGCGGCGGCGAAGACGCGGTCCCAGCTCGCCTTCACCCCGGTCCGCTGGTTGTAGAGGCGCCCTCTCGGGTGGCCGAGGACGGCGACGCCGGGGGTCTCGATCGCCCGCACGAGGCGCGCGGTCTGGTCCTTCGCCGAGCGGAGGTCCGTGTGGACCGAGGCGACGACGGCGTCGAGGACCGGGACGCTCGCGGGGGTGACGTCGATCGTCCCGTTCTCGGCGATGTTCGCCTCGGCGCCGAGCCGCATCGCGAATTCCCCCTCGGTCCGAGCGTTCAGGCGGACGAGCTCGCGGTGCTGGAGGGCGAAGTCGCCCGCGTGGAGTCCGCCGGCGACGGCGCAGTCGCGGGCGTGGTCGGTCAGGAGGGCGTAGCTGTCGCCCCGCGCCGCGAGGGCGCGATGGAGGTCGGCGAGCGGGATCTTCCCGTCGGAGCGGTCGGTGTGGAGGTGGATGTCTCCCCGCAGGTCGGCGAGCGAGACGCCGTCGGGGCTGGCGAGGATCCGGTCGACGTCGGCTCGCGAGAGGAACTCGCGCTTGCGCTCGCTCGCCGGGTCCTCGCGATCGAGGAGGGCGGAAAGACGGTCTCCGACCGACTCGTCGGAGCCGCAGGAGAGGAACGAGGAGATCGCGTCGGCGGCGCGCGACGAGACGTGCGGGAGGCTCCCGAGGTGGATTCGCCGCCCGTGCAGCTCCTCGGGAATCTGCCGGAGCGTGGCCGCCGCGGAGCGGTACTCGGTGGCGGGCCGGGCGCCGGGCGACTCGGCGTCGGCGAGCGCGAGGAGGGCGGCCGCGACCCGGGCGTTCGTCACGGGCGGGGCGGGGCGAATCGGGATCGACGACACGGACGGACCTCGCGCCGATATTACGGTCGCGGCGTCCCGATAGACTCACCCCGACATGCCGGAAAAGAAAACGCTGGCGCTCCTCGACGCCTCGGGCTACCTCTACCGCGCCTTCCACGCGATTCGCCCGCTCTCGGCTCCCGACGGGCGGCCGACGAACGCGACGTTCGGTTTCGCGACGATGCTCCGCAAGCTCCTCGCGCAGCGCCGGCCCGACGCGATCGCCGTCTGCTTCGACCGCCCGGAGAAGACGTTCCGGCACGAGATGGACCCGGAGTACAAGGCGACCCGCGCGTCGATGCCCGACGACCTCGTCCCCCAGGTGGCCGACGTGAAGGCTCTCTGCCGGGCGATGGGGCTCGCCGTCGTCGAGGAGCCGGGCTACGAGGCCGACGACCTGATCGGGACCCTCGCGGAGAAGGGGGCGCGGGCGGGGCTGAAGATCGAGGTCGTCTCGACCGACAAGGACCTCTTCCAGCTCGTCCGCGGCGACGAGGTCGCCGTCTGGCACCCGGTGCACGAGAAGCTCCTCGACGAGGCGGGCGTCGCCGGCCTCTTCGGGGCTCCGCCGGAGCGCGTCATCGACGTCCTCGGGCTGATGGGGGACGCCTCCGATAACATTCCGGGCGTCAGGGGGATCGGCGAGAAGGGGGCGAAGGAGCTCGTCGCGACCCTCGGGTCGCTCGAGGAGATCTACGCGCGGATCGGGGAGCTGAAGGGAAAGAGGCGCGAGGCGCTCGAGGCGGGGCGCGAAGACGCCTTCCGCTCGCGGGAGCTCGCCACGGTGCGGCGCGACGCGCCGGTGCCGGGAGGGGAGAGCGGCGAGAGCCTCCTCGCCGTGTTCGGGCTGCCGCCGCAGGACCTGGAGCGGCTCGCGGCGTTCTACGAGGAGCTCGGGTTCTTCCGGCTGAAGAAGGAGCTGCTCGAGGCGGCGGGCGTCGCGCCCGCGGCGACGGCCGTTGCGGCTCCGCCGGGGGCGGAGTCCGGCGAGGCTCCGGAGACCGGGGCGCCTCGCGTTCCGGAGACGGCGGCCGGAGGCAAGAGCGATCTCCCCGCCTGGGAAACGTCCCCGGACGTCCTCGATGAGTTCCTTGGCCGCGCGGTCGAGGCGGGGCTCGCGGGCCTCCACGTCGAATGTGCTCCGGGGCGGCCGTTCCCGCCGGAACCGATCGCCCTCGTCGCGGCCGTCCCGGGAGGAGGGCTCGTCGCCGCCCCGCTCGCGGGGGACGGGGCCGAAGCGGGGCGCGCCTTCCTCGCGCGCCTCTTCTCGGACGCCGGAATCGAGGTCGTGGCCCACGAGAGCAAGAGGCTCCACCTCGCGGCCGCCGCCCTCGGGATCGCCCCGCCGCGGCACGTCTTCGACGCGATGCTCGCGGCCTACGTCGACGGGCCGGGCCTCCACGCCCACGACCTCGCCGGCGACGCCCGCGCCCTCCTCGGGCGCGACCCGGCGACGGTCCCTTCGCCGAAGGACGTGGCGGGGAGCGACGCCTTCGAGACCTCGGCCGAGCTCGCGACGGACGCGGGCCTCGCCTACCTCGCCCCCCGGGCCCTCCTCCCGCTCGCGCTTCGCGAGGTCCTGCTCGCGCGGCTCTCGGCCCGCCCCGCCTCGCTCGCCGTCTACGAGGAGATCGAGCTCCCGATCGTTCCCGTCCTCGCGCGGATGGAGCTCGCGGGGATCGCCGTCGACCCGTCGCGGCTCTCGACGCTCTCCGTCGAGCTCGGCGCCCGTCTCGCGAGCCTCGAGTCGGAGATCCACGGGGCCGCGGGAGAGGCGTTCAACGTCGGATCGCCGCCCCAGCTCGGCCGGATCCTCTTCGAGAAGCTGAAGTACCCCGTCCTCAAGAAGACGGCGAAGACGAAGAGCTACGCGACCGGCTCCGAGGTCCTCGAGGAGCTGGCCGTCCGGGGCGTCGGGCCGCTCCCCGGCCTCGTCCTCGAGTGGCGGGAGCTCTCGAAGCTGAAGGGGACGTACGTCGACGCCCTCCCGCGGCACGTCGCGAAGGACGGGCGGATCCACACCCGCTTCGACCAGGCCGTCGCGGCCACGGGGCGCCTCTCCTCGAACGACCCGAACCTCCAGAACATCCCCGTGAGGACCGAGGCCGGGCGCGCGATCCGGAAGGCGTTCGTCGCCCCGCCGGGGCGCCTGCTCGTCGCGGCCGACTACTCGCAGGTCGAGCTGCGTCTCCTCGCCCACCTCTCGGGCGACGCGGCGCTCATCGAGACGTTCCGCCGCGGCGACGACATCCACCGCGCCACGGCCGCGAAGATCTTCGGCATCGACCCGCGGCTCGTCTCGCCGGACCAGCGGCGCGGGGCCAAGACGATCAACTTCGGGATCCTCTACGGCATGGGGCCGTTCGCCCTCGCCGGCCAGCTCGGCGTCTCGCAGGGAGCGGCGAAGTCGTTCATCGCGGCCTATTTCGAACGCTTCCCGTCGATCCGCGCCTGCCTCGACGGGATCCTCGCGAAGGCCCGCGAGACGGGCGCGACGGAGACGATCCTCGGGCGCCTCCGGCCGATCCCGGGAATCGTCGACCGCAACCACGCCGTCCGCGCGAACGCCGAGCGGATGGCGATGAACGCCCCGTTCCAGGGGTCGGCGGCCGACCTGATCAAGAAGGCGATGGTGGAGCTCGACCGGCGCCTCGTCTCCGCGTTCCCTTCGGCGAGGATGCTCCTGCAGGTCCACGACGAGCTCGTCCTCGAGTGCGACGCCGGGGACGCGCCGGGCGTCGCCGCCCTCGCGAAGGAAACGATGGAGGGCGTCGCCTCCCTCGCCGTTCCGCTCACGGTCGACACCGCGAGCGGGGCCGACTGGGCGGCCGCGAAATAGCGGGCGCTACAATCCTGAAGATGGCCCTGTTCGGCCGCCGGTCCCCCCGGCCCTGTGTTCTCTTTCTGCCGGCTCTCCTCCTGGCGCCGGCTCTCTTGGCGCAGGCCCCCCGGCCGCTCGAGACGGTCCCCGACCCGGCGCGAATCCCGCCCGCCGAGGTTTCGTTCGTCAACCCTCTGTGGCAGGACCTCGAAGCGCCGGCCGCGCTCAAGGGACCCCCGCCGAAGCTCAAGGACCTCGACGCGGCCTCGGCGCTCATCGTCGGCGTCCGGATCGACGAAACGGGAAAGGTCTCCCAGTCGGTGACCCCCGAGCCCCCGCTCCGCGCCATCGGCGCCGCCGTGCAGGCGCAGGCTCCCCGCTGGCTCTTCAAACCGGCGAAGAAGGACGGCCAGCCGGTTCGCTGCTGGGGGACCTACGGCGTCGACGTCGAGGTCGAGCTGGAGGACGCCGTCTGGTCGGCGTTCCGCCTCGTTCCGATCGGCAAGGACGACCCCCTTCCGGTCCCCGGCAAGGAGCTGCCGGGGGACACGTGGATCGCGCGATATCCCGCGGCGGTCGCGCCGCCCGAGCCGGGTGTCCTCTCCGTCGAGGAGGTCGACTTCCTCCCGATGCCCGACAAGGTGCCGTTGAAGTTCGAGTCGACGCCCCTGAAATCCCGCGTGCTCGCCCTCGTCGAGGTCACCGGCCTCGGGTCCGTGAAGAGGGTCGTCCCGGTCGAGCCGTACGAGCCGCTCATCCTCCGCTGGGTCCGCGAGAACGCGAAGGGGTGGGTCCTGACGGCCGCGAGGAAGGGGGGCGCCCCCGTCACCTCCTGGCTCGCGCTCGACGCCACGATCGAGTACTCCCTCGGTTCCGTGAAGGAGCGTGCGAAGCGCTCGATCAAGAAAAACCTCCGGGGCGAACCGCTCCCTTGAAGCTCACCGCTTCCGACACCGCGGCTCTCTTCGACATCGACGAGTCGACCGTCTACCGCTGGATCGAGGAGCGGGGCCTGCCGGCCGAGCGGATCGCCGGGAGGACCCTCCTCAACCGCGCGGCCGTTCTCGAGTGGGCGACCGAGAACCGCGTCGGGGTGTCGGCGCGGGTCTTCCTTCCGGCCGAGTCGGGCGGCGAGAAGCTCCCCTCCTTCGCGAGGGCGCTCGAGGCGGGGGGCGTGCACCACGCGGTCCCGGGAGCGACGCGCGAGGAGGTCCTGCGCGAAGCCGTCGGCCGCCTCCCCCTCCCGGAAGGGAGCGACGCCGAGGAGCTCCTCGCCGTCCTGCTCGCCCGGGAGACGTCGTTCTCGACGGCCATCGGCAACGGCATCGCGATCCCGCACGTCCGCATGCCGATCGTCCTGGACGTCGACGAGGCGATCGTCAGCCTCTCCTTCCTCGCGGAGCCGGTCGACTTCGGCGCGGCCGACGGGAAGCCCGTGACGATTCTCTTCACGATGGTCACGCCGACCGTGCACGGTCACCTCCACCTCCTCGCCGCCCTCGCCTACCTCCTGCGCGACGAGACGTTTCTCGCCGGCGTGAAGGCCGCCGTTCCCGCAGAGCCGCTCCTGGCTCGGGCCGCGGAGGTCGAGCGACTGAGCGCGGACCGCCGCGCTCCGGGCAGGCCGGCCTGATGGAGGGTGCGGGTCCCGACGGGGTGCTGCTCCTCGGCGCGATCCTCCTCCTCGCCCTGAGCGGGGTTCCGGGCCTCTTCGCCCGGAAGGGGGGCTCCGGCGGCGAGCGGCTCGCGGCTCTCCTGGCCTGTGCGGCTTCGGCGGCCGGCCTCGTCCCGGCCGTGAGGATCCTCTTCTTCGGTGCGGCGTTCCGGATGGAGCTCCCGAGCCCCCTCCCGGGCGGGAGGATGCTCCTCGCCGCCGACCCGCTCTCGGCCCTCTTCCTCCTCCCGGTCTTCCTCGTCCCGGCCCTCGGCGCCGTCTACGGCCTGGGCTACTGGCCCGAGTCCGAGCACCTCCGCGACGCGCGAAAGCTCCGGCTCTTCATGGGCCTCCTGGCGGCCTCGATGGCCGTCGTCCTCATCGCCCGCAGCGGCGTCGGCTTTCTCGTCGCGTGGGAGGTGATGGCGCTCGCCGCCTTCTTCGCCGCGACGACCGAAGACCGCCAGCCCGCGGTGCGGGAGGCGGGGTGGATCTACCTCGTCGCCACGCACGCGGGGACACTCGGCCTCTTCGGGATGACGGCGCTCCTTCGCGACACGACCGGCTCCTTCGCCTGGGAGGCTCCGGCGTCCGGCCTGGCGGCCACCGGCTCGGCCCACGTCGTCTTCCTCCTCGCCCTCGTCGGTTTCGGCGCCAAGGCGGGACTCTTCCCGTTCCACTTCTGGCTTCCCGGGGCGCACGCCGGGGCGCCGAGCCACGTCTCGGCGGTGATGTCGGGCGTGATGCTGAAGGTCGGGCTCTACGGGCTCCTGCGCGTCACGTCGCTCTACGCGGCGCCGCCGTCGTGGTGGGGCGGCCTCGTTCTCGTCCTCGGGGCGGTGTCGGCCCTCTACGGCGCGACGCTCGCCTCGGGCCAGGGAGACGTCAAGCGCCTCCTCGCCTACTCCTCGATCGAGAACGTCGGGATCGTCGCCACCGGGATCGGCGTCGCGCTCCTCGGGCGCTCCGCGGCGCGTCCGGAGTGGGTCGCGCTCGGCCTCGGCGGGGCGCTCCTGCACGTTCTCTTCCACTCCCTCTTCAAGCCGCTCCTCTTCCTGGGTGCCGGCGCGGTGATCCACGGGACGGGAACGCGGGAGATGGACCTCATGGGCGGCCTCCTGAAGCGGATGCCGAAGACGGGGGCCGCCTTCGCGATCGGCTGCGCGGCGGTCGTGGCCCTGCCGCCGCTGAACGGCTTCTTCTCGGAGTTCGTCGTCTACCTCGGCCTTCTCCGCGCGTTCTCGGGGCCGGGCGAAGCGCTCCTCGCCGGCTTCGCGGCCCCGGCCCTCGCCCTGGCGGGGGGCCTGGCCCTCGCGGCCTTCGTGAAGCTCTTCGGGATCGTCTTCCTCGGGAACCCGCGCTCGGAGAAGGCGGAGCACGCCCACGAGCCGGGACCCTGGATGCGCGTCCCGCTCCTCCTTCTCGCCGGGGCCTGCCTCGCGGCCGGGCTCCTCTCCCCGCTCCTGACCCGCGGGGTCGACGCGGCGACCGCGGTCTGGGCGGCGCCGGACGCGGGCGGGGCGCGGGCGGTCCGCGTTCCGCCGCTCGCGTCCGTCGCGCCGCTCGCCACCGTGGCCGCGTGGGGGGCCGCGTTCCTCGCGCTCCTCGCCGCCACGGCCGCTGCGACGGCGTGGGCGCTGCGCCGTCGCGCCCTCTCGCGCGGCCCGACGTGGGACTGCGGCTACGCTCGGCCGACCACGCGGATGCAGTACACCGGCAGCTCGTTCGGCGAGTGGATCGCGGTCCGCCTGACCCCGCGCTCGGCCGCGCCCCTCCTCGAGGAGCGCCGTCCCGAGGGGGCCTTCCCCCGCGCGGCGAGCGTCTCTTCCCCGGCCCCCGCCCGCGACCCGCTCCTCTTCCGCCTCCTCGAGCCCTTCGCGGAGCGCTGGGCCCGGCGCTTCCACGACCTTCACGCCCTCCAGGAAGGGCGACTCACCATCTACCTCGTCTACGTCCTGGGGACGCTCGTCGCGCTCCTGTCGTGGAGCGTCGTCCGCGGGTGGTTCCCGCCGCGGTGAGCCTCCTCCTCGTCCTCGCCGGAGCCTTCGTCTGCGTGGCCGGCGGCGTGCCCGGGCTCTTTCTTCCGCCCGGAGGCGCCGCGCGGCGGATCGCGACCGGCGGCTCCGTCGGCGGTTCGCTCCTGGGCCTCGCGGGCGCGGGGATCGCCGCCGTCACGGGACACGTCGAGACGTTCACGCTCCCGTGGCCGCTGCCGGGGGCGTCCCTCCACGTCGGCCTCGACGCCCTCTCGGCCCTCTTCCTCGTCCCGCTCTTCCTCGTCTCGGCCCTCGCGGCCGTCAGCGGCGCGCGCTCCTTCGGCGACGAGGACCACCCGGCCGACGCGAGGCGAACCCGCTTCTTCTTCGGCACGGCAACGGGCGCGATCGCGCTCGTCCTCGTCGCCCGGAACGTCTTCTTCTTCCTCGCGGCGTGGGAGGTGATGGCCCTCGCGGCCTTCTTCCTCGTCGGGGCCGACCGGGAGTCGCGGGAAGCCCGCGACGCGAGCCGGCTCTACCTGTTCGCGACGCACGTCTCCACCCTCGTTCTCTTCGGCTTCTTCGCGCTCTTCCGCTCGCTCTCCGGGTCGACGGAGCTCGTCCCGCTCCCGCGGGGCGTCGCCGGGACGCACGCGGGGACGGCCCTCTTCGTCCTCGCGCTCGTCGGGTTCGGCCTGAAGGCGGGCCTCCTCCCTCTCCACGTCTGGCTCCCTCCGGCGCACGCCGCCGCCCCGGCGCACGTCTCGGCGCTGATGTCGGGGGTTCTCATCAAGACGGGGATCTACGGGATCGTCCGCATCACCTCGCTCGTCCCCGACCCGCCGGCCGCCTGGGGCGACACGCTCCTCGTCCTCGGCGCCGTCTCCGCCGTCCTCGGCGTCGCCTTCGCACTCGGGCAGCACGACCTCAAGCGCCTCCTGGCCTGGCACAGCGTCGAAAACATCGGGATCATCGTCCTCGGCCTCGGGGCCGGCGTCGCGGGGCGTGCGGCGGGACGGCCGGAGTGGGCGCTCCTCGGTTTCGCCGGCGGCCTCTTCCACGTCGTCAACCACGGCCTCTTCAAGCCGCTCCTCTTCCTCGGGGCGGGTGAGGCGGTCCACGTCGCCGGGACTCGCGACATGGACCGGATGGGAGGCCTCGGCCGTCTCCTCCCGAAGACCGCGTTCCTCTTCCTCGCCGGGGCCGTCGCCATCTCGGGCCTCCCGCCGCTGAACGGCTTCGCGAGCGAGTGGCTCGTCTACCTCGGCCTCTTCGACCGGGCCCGCGCGACGGGCCCCGACGCCCTCCGGGCCGCCTTCGCGGCGCCGGCGCTCGCGCTCACGGGCGCACTCGCCCTCGCCTGCTTCGTGAAGGCCCACGGCGCCGTCTTCCTCGGGAGCGCCCGGGGGGAGGAGCCGCACGCCCACGGCGAGCCGCGGTCGCACGTCGGGCCGATGGCGACCCTCGCCGCGGCCTGCGTCCTCCTCGGCTTCTGGCCGGCGGGAATCGCCCCGGTGCTCGCCCGCGCCGCCGCGATCGCCGCCCCCGGTCCCGTGCCGGCCACGTCGCTCGCCCAGCTCGCATCCCTCCGGACGGTCGGCTTCTCGGCCCTCGCGCTCGTCCTTCTCCTCGGTGCGGTGAGCTTCTTCCTGAGGAGCCGGCTCGCCGCCGCGCCGGCGACGGCCGGCCCGACGTGGGACTGCGGCTACGCGCGCCCGACGGCCCGGATGCAGTACACCGCCTCCTCGTTCGCGCGCGGCCCGGTCGGCTACTTCCGCTGGGCCCTCCGCCCGCGCTCGAAGGGGGCTCCCGTCGCGCGGCTCTTCCCCGTCGCCGCCCGCTTCGAGAGCCACGTCCTCGACACCGTTCTCGATCGCGCCATCGTCCCGGCCTTCCGCGCCGGGGCCTGGCTCGCCCGCCAGGGGCGGATCCTCCAGCAGGGGAGGATCCAGCTCTACATCCTCTACGTCGTCGTGACGCTCGTCGTGCTGCTGTTCCAGGTGTGACCCCCGGGAGACCCGAATGATCGACACCCTCGTCCACGTCCTCCTCGTTCTCGCGCTCCCCCCCCTCCTGCCGGGGGTGATCGCGCGGATCAAGGCCGCCTTCGCCGGCCGGAACGGCCCGCCCCTTCTGCAGGGCTACTACGACCTCGCCAAGCTCCTTCGGAAGGGAAGCGTCCTCCCCGAAGGGTCGGGGTGGGTCTTCCTCGCGGGTCCGGTCGCCGGGGTGGCGGCGCCCCTCTTCGCGTCCCTCCTCCTCCCGTTCGGGGGGCACTCGGCGCCGGTCTCCTTCGCGGGCGACATGATCCTCTTCGCCTATCTCTTCGCCTTCGGCCGCTTCTTCACGGCGGCCGCGGCGCTCGACACGGGCTCGGCCTTCGAGGGGATGGGGGCCGCGCGCGAGGTCGCCTTCTCCTGCCTCGCCGAGCCGGCGCTCTTCTTCGGTTTCGTAGCGCTCGCGCGGATCTCCGGCTCGCTCTCGCTCTCGACGATGCTCGGGGCGGGGCCGGGGTGGGTCATGGCGGGCGCGCCGCTCGTCCTCGTCGCCGCGAGCTGGGCGATCGTCCTCCTGGCCGAGAACTGCCGGATCCCCTTCGACGACCCGAACACCCACCTGGAGCTGACGATGATCCACGAGGTGATGGTCCTCGACCACGGCGGCCCCGCGTTCGGCCTCGTCCTCTACGGAGCGTCGGTGAAGCTCTTCGTCCTCTCCTCCCTCTTCCTGCGCGTCGTCGTCCCGTTCAGCGTGACCGACCCGGGCCTCGACTGGCTCGCGTTCGTCGCCGGGATCCTCCTCGTGGCGATCGCCATCGGCGTCGTGGAATCGGTCCTGGCCCGCCTCAGGCTCGTGAAGGTGCCGCAGCTCCTCGTCGGAGCCTGCCTCCTCTCGGCCTTCGGCATGCTCCTCCTGGCGAGGTGACGGGATGACGCACCCGGTCGACATCCTTCTCGTCCTCGTCATCCTCCTGAACTTCCTCGTCCTCGGGACCCCCGCGCTCCGCGTGACGATCCGGGCCGTCGCCGTGCAGGGGGCGATCCTCGCGGTCCTGCCGCTCCTCGTGCACCGCGGCTTCGGCTGGCGCGTCGCGGCCATAGCGGTGGCGACGATGGCGCTGAAGGGGATCCTGATACCGGGCTTTCTCCAGAAGACGATGCGCGACGTCCACATCAAGAAGGAGGTGGAGCCGTACGTCGGATTCGTCCCGTCACTCTTCCTCTGCGGCGTCGGGACGGGGCTCGCGATCCTCTTCGCCGGGAACCTCCCGCTCGCGCCCGAGCACGTCGGCACCCTCCTCGTCCCCGCCTCCCTCGCGACGCTCCTCTCCGGCTTCCTCGTCCTGACGACGCGGCGGAAGGCGATCTCGCAGGTCGTCGGCTACCTGATCCTGGAGAACGGCATCTTCATCTTCGGCCAGCTCCTCATCGAGGCGATGCCCTTCCTCGTCGAGGCGGGGGTCCTCCTCGACCTGTTCGTCGGCATCTTCATCATGGGAATCGTCATCAACCACATCCGGCAGGAGTTCTCGTCGCTCGACACGGACCTCCTCTCGGAGCTGAAGGACTGACCGGGAGGAGGCAGAAGTGGAGATCGGTCTCGTCCTCCTCCCGCTCGTCGCCGCGCTCGTCGCCGCGCTCGTCCCCTCGGCCCGCGTCCGGCCGCTCGTCGTCCCGATCGCGGGGTTCCTCCACACCGCGCTCCTCGCAGGTCTCGTCCTGGGGAACGTCAGCTCGGGGCGCGGCTTCTGGCTCCGGCTCGACCCGCTCGCCACCGTCATCCTCGGGACGGTCAGCGTCCTCTTCCTGATCGGCGCCTTCTACGCTCCCGGGTACCTCGTCCTGCGCCCCGACCGAGACAACCGGGTCTTCTGCGCGGGCCTCCTCGTCTTCCTCGCGATGACGTCCCTCCTCACGCTCGCCCAGCACCTCGGGCTCCTCTGGGTCGCGATGGAGGCGACGACGCTCGCCACGGCGCCGCTCCTCTACTTCAACAGGACCGCCCGGTCGCTCGAAGCGACGTGGAAGTACCTGATGATCGGGTCGGTCGGCATCGCCATCGCGCTCCTCGGCTCGCTCTTCCTCGCCTACTCCGCCTACCTCGGCGGGGGCGAGCCGTCTCTCCTCTTCGACGACCTCCTCGCCGGGGCGGGCTCGTTCTCGCGGCCGTGGCTGCGCGCCTCGTTCGTCCTCCTCCTCGTCGGCTACGGGACGAAGATGGGCCTGGCGCCCCTCCACACCTGGAAGCCCGACGCCTACGGCGAGGCGCCGGGGCTCGTCGGCGCGCTCCTGGCGGGCGGGATGACGAACTGCGCGTTCCTCGCCCTCCTGCGCGTCTACCGCGTCGTGAACGCGGCGGGCGAAGGCGCCTTCGCCCGCGAGCTCCTCGTCTTCATGGGGCTCGTCTCGATCGGGCTGGCGGCGGTCTTCGTCGTGAGGCAGCGCGACATCAAGCGGATGCTCGCCTACTCGAGCGTCGAGCACGTCGGGATCCTCGTCCTCGGGATCGGCCTCGGCGGGATCGGGGTCTTCGGCGCGCTCCTCCACGCGATCAACAACGGCCTCACGAAGGGGATCCTCTTTCTCTCGGCCGGGAACATCCAGCGCGCCTACGGGAGCAAGAGCACGGACGACATCTCGGGGGCCATCTCGCGCCTCCCGATCTCGGGGAGTCTCTTCCTCGTCGGCTTCTTCGCGATCACCGGCTCTCCCCCGTTCGGCCCCTTCGTCAGCGAGTTCACCATCGTGAACGCGGCCATCGGGGGCGGGCACCCCGTCGCCGGGACGATCTTCCTCGTCCTCCTCGGCATCGTCTTCATCGGAATGGGCTCGACCGTCCTCTCCGCCGTCCAGGGGCGGCCGGGGACCGCCTCGGCGGGGACCCCGTACAGGGACGACCTGGCCCGGACCGCCCCGATTCTCGTCGCGGCGGCGCTCGTCCTCCTCCTCGGCCTCTACATTCCCGCTCCCCTCGTGAGCCTCCTCGAGAGGGCGTCGGCGGGCCTGGAGGCGCTGCCGTGACGGAGGCCGTCTTCACCCGCACCCGGAACGGCACGGCGCTCCCGCTCTCCCGCGTTCCCGTCTCCGACTTCGATTCCTTCCGCGGCGCCCTTCTCGGCGCCCTCGCGGCCGGCCGTCGGCTCGTCGCCTTCTTCGCCGCGCCGGAGGCGGAATCGGCGGCGGCGCTCTGGGCGGTCGTGGCCGACGACGGCCCCGGTTCTCTCGCCTTCGCGCGCACCGTCCTCGAAAGCGACGGCTTTCCGTCGCTGACCCCCGCCGCGCCGCAGGCGCACCTGTTCGAGCGGGAGATGGCCGAGCAGCTCGGCCTGAAGCCCCAGGGGCACCCCTGGCTCAAGCCTGTCCGGTACCGGCCCTCGTGGCGTGGGGGCCACGACGCGTGGGGGCGGAAGGAGGGCGAGCCGATCCTGCCCGCCGTCGGCGACTTCTCCCGCGTCGAGGGGCACGAAGTTCACGAGGTCGCCGTCGGCCCCGTCCACGCGGGAGTCATCGAGCCAGGGCACTTCCGCTTCCAGTGCCACGGCGAGCGCGTCTTCCACCTCGAGATCGCCCTCGG
>Ga0315271_10001372_pt1 | contig 14607 bp, 12 predicted proteins | sample C3_top_MG_FD_204664 | JGI IMG/M metagenome (GOLD analysis project Ga0315271, IMG submission 204664) | Sediment microbial communities from Yellowstone Lake, YNP, Wyoming, USA - C3_top | ecosystem: Environmental > Aquatic > Freshwater > Lake > Sediment | place: USA: Wyoming | collected 2017-08-01 | reverse complement strand
GACCCATTCGTGATCGTTGGTGTAGCGCAGATCCGATGGGACCATCGCGGGTTTGGAACCTCCTGCGGATGTCGGCGGTCAGCCGGGCCGGCGGTAGAACGGCAGGTCGACGACCTTGGCGGGGATCCGCGCGGCACGGATCTCGATGTCGACTACTGTACCCGGCTCAGCGTCGACCGGAGCGACGTATCCCATCGCGATCGGAACGCCAAGGGTGGGCGATTGCGTGCCACTCGTGACCTGGCCGGCGAGGCGATCGCCGACGTGGATCGGGTAGCCGTGCCGCGCGATCCCTCGACCCTCCACGACCAGGCCCACCAGGCGCCGGTCGGGACCGTCACGGGCCACCTTCTCGAGGGCCAGGCGGCCCACGAAGTCGCCCGGCTTGGCCAGCTTGACGACTCGCCCAAGGCCCGCCGCATACGGGTTGGTCATCCGATCGAGCTCATTGCCGTAGAGCGGCATCCCCGCCTCCAGCCGCAGCGTGTCGCGTGCGCCCAGGCCGACCGGGACGCCGCCGTGCGCCCGGGTGACCTCGAGCAGCGCGTCCCACAGCTCGCCGGTCCGTGCCGTATCCACGAAGATCTCGAAGCCGTCCTCTCCGGTGTAGCCGGTCCGGGCCACGAGGGCCGGGATCCCGGCCACCTGGCCCTCGGCGATCGCGTAGTAGCGCAGTGTCGCAAGGTCGACGTCGGTGAGGGGCGTGAGAGCCTCGCGCGATCTGGGCCCCTGGATCGCGACCAGGCCTGTCGCCAGGGAGCGATCGTCCAGGACCGCGGCGAACCCGTCCAGGCGCTCCGCCAGCGCATCGGACACGACGGACGCGTTGCCGGCGTTGGCCACGACGAGGAACCGCTCCTCGGCCAGCCGGTAGACGATGAGATCGTCGATGATCCCCCCGTCCGGGGCGCAGATCATCGAGTAGTGGGCGCGCCCGATCGCCAGGGACGGTGGGTCGCAGATGAGCGCGGCGGCCAGCGCGGAGCCGGCCTCGGGGCCATCCACGAAGAGCTCGCCCATGTGCGACAGATCGAACAGACCGACACGCTCGCGCACGGCCCGGTGCTCATCCAGGATCCCGCTGTACTGGACCGGCATGAACCAGCCGGCGAACGCGATCGATCGAGCGCCGAGAGCCGCATGGCGGGACTCGAGCGGCGAATGCAGGACGGGTTCTTCAAGATCGGTCACGAGGCCTCCTGGGTCGGGGCGGCCAGACGCTTGCCGGCCAGGGCGACGAGTGCGCGCTCTGTCTCGAATGTGAGGACCGTCGGCGCGTCGTCGAAGCGGATCCAGCGGACCTCTTCGAACTCATGGTCATGCTGGTCGAGCCCACCACCGGTCGGCTCCATCAGGAAGTAGTGGACGGTCTTGTGGATCCGTCGGCGGGACTGGAAGAAGTCGTATTCGATCGAATCGAGCGGACCGGTGATCCTCACCTGGAGCCCGGTCTCCTCGGTGACCTCGCGGATCGCAGTCTCATGGGTGGTTTCGCCCGATTCCGGGGTCCCCTTTGGCAGCGTCCAGGTCCGCGCGTCGCGTTCGCGCCGACGACTTCCGACGACGAGCCACGGCTGGCCACCTTCGTACCGAACGACGATCCCGCCCGCGGAGGTGGCGGCCGAATCGCTCAGCCGCGCCACGGCGCCAACGTGGCGCTGGTGCGCCTGACCGCTCGCGGTCGGCTGGCATTCGCCCATCGGATCACCACGACCGGCCGGAGTCGACCATCGGTCGATGTGGCGCCGCGCGCCGGTGTGATGGCTCGCCAGCCTGCCCGCAGCTGGGTCAGTGGTGCCAGATCGGGACGTCGAAGCACAGTGGCGCGGCTGGTCGCCCGCTGGAGCGAACTGCTCGGGCGAAGGCCGAGTCGGCGCTCTCGGCTCCGAGCCGACGGCCGAACGAATCGGGCCACCGGTCGGGTCACGAACCTGGCGGTGATGCTGTGCTGCATGGGCGCTAATGGTACCCCGTCAGTCCGGGCTTGCAAGGGCGGACTGCAGGTCTGCGATACGCTCCGGTGCCAGGGCGCCCCGCGACTCGGCGATGGCGATCTCGCGCTGCGCGGCCGCTCGATACAGATCAAGCACCGCCGGGGCGTGGATGCGCAGGACCCGCAGGTGATCGCGCAGGGTCCCGCTGTCCCCGCGCGTGATCGGTCCGGTCAGCGCGGCGGCTACGCCAAGGGCCCGGGCGTTCGCCAGCGTCCCCTCGATGAGCGGGCTGTAGATGGCCAGGGACCCGGCCTCGTCCAGCCCGGCGACCCGACCAAGCTCCACGATGGCGTCCAGCAGCGCGACGAACCCTCCGGAAGCCAGCACTGCAGCCGCGTGATAGGCGCCCTTCGAGCCGGGCGCGAGGCGCACCGGGCGCCCACCGATCGCCTCCGCCATCCGTGCCAGCAGGTCCGCCAGCTGGTCGTCCGCCTCGATGGCGATGGTCGCCCCGTGGAGCGCCGCCACGGCCCGTTCGGTCTCGGCGAACGCGACCAGTGGGTGGAATGCACCGATCTGCGTTCCCGCGGCCATCGCCGGGGCGAGGACATCGGCACCCAGTGCCCCGCTCGTGTGCACCATCGCCTGGCCGCCGTACATCCGAACCTGCGCCGCGAACCCGGCGAGCGCGTCGTCCGGGATGGCCACGAGGATCAGCTCCACTTCCTCGACGAGAGCCTGTGCTTCGGCGAACGCCCGTGGCGCGGCGGTCAGTCCCTTCGCTCGCTCCCGACGCCCAGGATCGCGACTGGCAACGGCATGGATGGGCCAGCCGGCGCGCGCGAGGGCCACCCCGAGCGCTGTACCGACCGCCCCGGCGCCGACGATGCCGATACTCGGCCTCTCACCCGGGGCGGACTGCCGATGTGGATGGACATGGTCGCTGGCGTGGACCTCGTCATCGTGACGATGGTGGCCGGGCGGGACCGGGTCCAGGTCGATACCGGCAGCCTCGATCGCCGCGGCGGTCTCTTCACGCTCACGCTGCGGATCGTCACCCGGGAGGCCTCCCCACGCCTTCATGGGATCCGGGACCCGTGGCTGGGTTCGTCGCGGTACGCTTGCACCCGTCGAGTGTAGCGAGCCAGCGAGGTCTGACACCGTGTCACGGATGGATCCATTCAGCGCCCGGGCATCGCTCGGAGCCGGCCTGCCGGACCTCTACCGGCTGGATGCGCTGGCCGGGCTGATCGATCTCGCGAGCGCGCCGGTCACGGTCAAGATCCTGCTGGAGAACCTGCTCCGCCATGCGGGCGGCGGTGTCGTGACCGAGGCGGACGTCACGGCCCTGGCGGCCTGGCGAGCCGGCCGGCCCGTCGAGGCGGAGATCCCGTTCATGCCCTCGCGCGTCGTCCTGCAGGACTTCACCGGGGTCCCGGCGATCGTGGATCTCGCGGTCATGCGCGACGCGATGGCGGACCTCGGCGGTGACCCGGCAGCGGTCAACCCGCTCGTGCCGGCAGACCTGGTCATCGATCACTCGGTCCAGGTCGACCGCTTCGGGACAGCCGGCGCGTTCGCCTTCAATGTGGAGCGCGAGTACGAGCGCAATGGCGAGCGCTATCAACTGCTGCGCTGGGCCCAGACCGCCTTCCGCGACCTGCGCGTCGTGCCGCCCGGGACCGGGATCGTGCACCAGGTCAACCTGGAGTACCTGGCCACGGTCGTGACGGACCGGGCCGATGGCTCGGGCGGTCGGGTCGCCTTCCCGGATACGCTCGTCGGGACGGACTCGCACACGACGATGGTCAACGGGCTCGGCGTCCTGGGCTTTGGCGTCGGTGGGATCGAGGCGGAGGCGGTCCTGCTCGGCCAGCCGCTGTACCAGCCGATGCCGCACGTGGTTGGGGTCCGGCTCACCGGTGGACTGCCGCGCAGCGCCACGGCAACGGACCTCGTCCTGGTCGTGACCGAATTGCTGCGCAAGCACGGTGTCGTTGGGGCGTTCGTCGAGTTCGCCGGGGACGGACTGGCCGGACTATCGCTGGCCGACCGGGCCACGATCAGCAACATGAGCCCCGAATTCGGCGCTACGGCGACCCTCTTCCCGATCGACGACGAGACGCTCGCCTACCTCCGCCTGACGGGCCGGTCGGCCGAGCGGGTGGACCTCGTCGAGCGGTATGCAAAGACCCAGGGCCTCTGGCGCGCACCGGGTGACGGGCCGACCTTCGACGAGACCCTGACCCTGGACCTCGCGTCCGTGGCCCCGTCCGTGGCCGGGCCGCGCCGTCCGCAGGACCGCGTCCTCCTGGAGGGCCTGCCGGCCAACTTCACGGACGGGTTCCCAACGGCCGGCGCGACCGGCTGGGACGGCCTGACCGTGGACATCGGCGGAGTCGAGACGACCATCCGCCACGGCTCCGTCGCGATCGCCGCCATCACGTCGTGCACGAACACGTCGAACCCGACGGTCATGATCGGCGCCGGCCTGCTGGCCCGCAACGCCGTCGCCCGCGGCCTGCGCGTCGGGCCGGCTGTCAAGACCTCTCTGGCGCCCGGATCGCGCGCGGTCACGGGCTACCTGGAGGCGGCCGGGCTGATGGAACCCCTGGCGACCCTGGGGTTCGCCCTGGCCGGCTACGGCTGCACGACCTGCATCGGCAACTCGGGTCCGCTGGACCCGGCTGTCGCGAGCGCCATCGGATCGGAAGACCTGATCGTCGCCGCGGTGCTGTCCGGCAACCGCAACTTCGAGGGTCGGATCCACCCCCTCGTCCGGGCCAGCTACCTCGCCTCGCCACCCCTCGTGGTGGCCTTCGCGCTGGCCGGTCGGGTGGACACGGACCTGACCACGGAACCGCTCGGCTTCGACGACAACGGGGAGCCGGTCTTCCTGGCCGACATCTGGCCATCCCCGGACGAGATCCGATCGGTCGTCGGGGCGTCCATCGGCCCTGACCTGTTCCGCCGGACCTACGCCACGGTGTTCGAGGGCGACGAGCGCTGGCGCGCCCTGCCGATCCCATCGGGCGACCGCTATGCCTGGGCCGACGATTCCACCTACATCGCCAGGCCGCCGTTCTTCGACGGCCTGGGCTTCGAGACCCAGGCCGTGCGGGACATCACCGGTGCCCGCGTCCTGGCGGTCCTGGGCGACTCGGTGACCACGGACCACATCTCGCCTGCCGGCTCCATCGCGCCCGCGTCGCCCGCCGGCCAGTGGCTGCAGGCGCACGGCGTGGGCCCGCTGGAGTTCAACTCGTATGGGGCCCGGCGCGGGCAGCACGAGGTGATGATCCGCGGGACCTTCGCCAACATCCGACTCCGCAATGCCCTGGCCGACGGCCGCGAAGGGCCAAATACGGTCCACCTGCCCGACGGCGAGGCGGGCTTCATCTACGACGTCGCGATGCGCTACGCCACCGACGGGATCCCGTTGATCCTGCTGGCCGGCCGTGAGTACGGTTCCGGGTCGTCGCGCGACTGGGCTGCCAAGGGGACCGCACTGCTCGGCGTCAAGGCCGTCATCGCGGAGTCCTACGAACGGATCCATCGGTCCAACCTGGTCGGGATGGGCGTCCTGCCGCTCCAGTTCCAGCCGGGCCAGAGCGCGGCATCGCTGGGCCTGACCGGACGCGAGACGTTCTCCATCCTTGGCCTTGAGGGTGGCCCCAGCCCGCGCCAGTCCGTCACGGTCGTCGCACGGCGGGACGAGACAGCAGGCGGGGAACGCAACGACGGCGCGAACGAGCTTCGGTTCAGCGCGACCGCCCGGCTCGACGGCCCGATCGACGTGGAGTACTACCGTGCCGGCGGGATCCTGCCGGCGGTCCTGCGCCGGCTGGCGGCCCCGCACTGAGCACCCAGGAGACGCCGATACCGGCCGCGGCCGACGGCGGCCGACGCCTGTGGGAGGACCTGCGGGTCGCGGTCGGCCGGGCCGTGGTGGGCGGTGACGAGACCCTCTGGCTGATCGCGATCGCCCTGCTCGCCGACGGCCACGTCCTGCTGGAGGACGTCCCGGGCACCGGCAAGACCCTGCTCGCCCGGGCGATCGCCCGGGCGCTGGGCCTGTCCACCGCGCGTGTCCAGGGCACGCCGGACCTCCTCCCGGTGGACGTGACCGGTTCCAGCCTGTTCGAGGGCGGTTCGCTGCGCTTCGTGGCCGGCCCCGTCTTCACCCAGATCCTGCTGGTGGACGAGATCAACCGGGCGACCCCGCGGACCCAGGCCGCACTCCTGGAGGCGATGCAGGAACGGCAGGTCACGATCGAGGGAACGACTCGCCCGCTGCCGGACCCGTTCATCGTGCTGGCCACCCAGAACCCGGTCGAATTCGAGGGAACCTTCGCGCTCCCCCAGGCGCAACTGGATCGCTTCCTGCTTCGCGCCGGCCTGGGGTACCCCGTCGAAACGGACGAGCGCACGATCGCCCGACGCTACCAGCTCGCCGGCGAGCCCCTGGACACGATCGAGCCGGTCACCGACGCGGCTCGGCTGATCGCCCTGCGCGACGAGGTCCGCGGGATCCGCGTCGGAGATGAGGTGGAGGCCTATGTCGTGGCCCTCGTCCGCGCCACGCGCACGCACCCGGACCTGGAGCTCGGGGCGAGCCCGCGCGCCACGGTCGCGCTGTATCGGGCTTCACAGGCCGCCGCGGTCCTGGCAGGTCGCTCGTTCGTCCTGCCGGATGACGTCAAGGTCCTGGCCCAGCCGGTCCTCGCCCATCGACTCGTAGTGGACCTGGACCGCGGCCTTCGAGGCGTGACCGCCGGCTCCGTCCTGGACACGATCCTCGCGGCGGTGCCGGCTCCCCCACTCGCCCTGGACTGAGCCATGCCATGACCTTCGATGGCGCGGTCGGGATCGGCCTGCTGCTGGCGGGCTCCTTCCTGGGCGTCCCGGTTGCCGTCGTCCTGGGGATCGTGCTTCTGGTGTTCCAGGCCGTGCGCCAGGTCTGGTCGCGACGAGGGCTGGCGGACGTCCACTACACGAGGCGGCTCGCCCGCGACCGCCTGGAGTGGGGTGACGAGACGTCCCTGACCGTCTCGATCTGGAACCGGCGGCGGGTCCCACTAGCCTGGTTGCGTGCGGACGATGCCGCCAGCACCGGCGTCCTGGTGAACGAACGGCCGCTGGTCCTGTCCGGCAGCGGCGACCGCGTGCTGCGCAATACCTGGACACTCGCCCCGTTCGAGCGCGTCGTGCGCGAGTTCCACGTCCGGGCGGATCGGCGGGGCGTCTTCGAGCTTGGTCCCGTCTCGCTGGAGGTGGGCGACCTGTTCGCCCGGGAGGCGGCCTCGGAGGAGCGCGACCTCATCGACCACTTCCTGGTCCGGCCTCGCACCGTCGCCGCGCCGATCCTGCTCGACGAGGATCGATGGGGCGGCGAGGATCGTGCCCACGCCGGCCTGACTGAGGATCCGTCCCGCTTTGCGGGTGTCCGCGAGTACGCCCCCGGCGATCCGATCCGGCGGATCCACCCCAGGGCCAGCGCCCGACTGGGTCGACCGGTGATCAAGCGGTTCGAGCCGTCGCGCGACCGTGAGGTGCTGATCGCCGTCGATGTCCAGACGTCGCCCGGACCGGCGTGGGACGTGGACTACGACGCCGAGGCCGTCGAAACGTTGTACGTGACGGCCGCATCCATCGCCCGGTCGCTACTGGGTGCCCGTGCGGCCGTCGGCCTGACCGCGACCGGGTACTCCGGCGTGGAGTCGCGCTTTGCGAGCCTCCCTGTGTCGGCGGCCCCGGGCCAGACGGAACGCCTGCTGGACCTGCTTGCCCGGCTGTCATCGCACCCGTCGGCCCCGTTCGAGCGGCTGCTTGGGACGGTCGCGCGAACCGTCCGGCCCGGGACCACCGTCGTCGTCCTGAGCGCGCGCGACCCCTCGCCATTCATCGCCCACCTCCGGGGGATCCAGCGGCGCGGCGCGGCGATCCTGGTGGTGACCTGTGGCCCACAGGGTCCGGCCGACGCTGCCCGGGCGCGCGCGGCCGGCCTGACGGCCCGGTGCGTGCAACTCGATGGACCCTGGCGGACGGCCCAACGTCTCGCGGTGGTCGCATGACGAGCGGATCGGGCGGGACGTCCCTGCCGTCGGCGGATCGGCGTCGACCCTGGACCTTCCTGGAGATCGCGCCGGTCGCGTTGGTCGTCGTAGCCGAGGCCGCCTGGGTCTCCGTGATCGGGGGCTTCATGCAGGAGGTTCGGCTCCAGGCGCCGATCCTGGGCATCCCGATCCTGACCGCCTTCGTGGCATTTGGCGTCGTGGCGGCCCGCACGCTGGCGCCGCGCCTCGGTCCGCGCTGGGCGTTCGCCGGTCTCGCGATCAGCCTGGCCGCCGGACTCGTGGGCTGGCTGATCGCCCCGAACGCCCGGGCGGCCCTGCAGGCGGCGGATCTCCGAACGGCGATCGGCGAGAACCCGGGCGGCTGGGTCGCCGGTCTGGCGGTCCTGCGCGGGTTCGCGAATGCCCGATTCCCGCTCAGCGAGGCCACCTGCGCGCGGATGCTCCGTCTCGGGATCCCCGGCCTCGCGTTGATCGCCCTGATCGGCGGCGCCGTGGCGCAACCGTGGCGTGGCATCTTCCTGGCCGACACGCTGGTCGCGTCGGTCGTGTTCGTCGCCTGCGGCACGTTCGCGCTGGCGTTCGCCAGGCAGCAGTCGATCGGGGCAGACGTCCACGTGGACTGGCGACGGAACCGGTCGTGGGTGACCCTGTTGGGCGTGGCGGTCCTGCTGGCGACCGGGATCGCCCTGGCGTCCGCCGGGGTCGTCGGTGCGGCGATCCCGGTCCTGCTGGGGATCGCCCTGGGTCCGTTCCTGATCGCCGGACTCGCGCTGGGTACCAACAAACGGGCCCTGCGGATCGTGGCCTACGCGGCCGCGGGAGCCGTACTCGTCTACATCGTCCTGGCGACCCGTGGCCCGACACAGACGCCGCCAGCGCAGGCTGTCCCCGGCGGGGGTCTGCCGACCACGCCCGCCACGGACCCTGCGGTCATCCTGGGGATTGGCGGCCTCGGCATCGTGGTCGCGATCGTCGCGATCCTCATCCTGATCAGGCTGTGGATGGGCCAGATCGGGCCGGTCGATGCGGACCCGATGGAGATCCGCACGATCGACCATGGCGAGGCCCCGGTGACGGCCGCGCAAGGCTCACGGCGACGACGGCGCCCCACGCCGGTCGATGCGGCCGGGGCGTACCTGGCGCTCGTCGACGAGATCGAGCGCCGACCGTTCGTGCGCCGCGAACCTGCCGAGACACCAGCGGAGCATGCCCGACGCTTGCGGGCTGACGGCCAGGGCGACCTGTCACTGGACCTGCTGGCGGCCGACTACGCCCTGGTGTCGTTCGGCGGGCTCGTCCTGTCCGCGCGCGAGGACCGGCGGGCTGTCCGCCGCTGGCGGATTCTCCGCTCGCGCCTGGGTCGCACCTGACACGAGGAAGCCCCCGGGGGAGGGCCGAGGGCTTCGTCGCGGAGGAGGAGTTCTGCCCCGTGTGACGCGCATCCCTGCGGGTCCGTGACGCGACCCGGCGAGTAGGTCGTCGCGTTCTAGCGAGTCGCACGAACGCGCCACTTGTCCCTGCCGACGCTGAGACCAAGAATGTCCCCATGAACCTGACCGCCCGCCAGCTCAACCGGGCCACGCTCGGCCGGCAGATGCTCCTGCGCCGCGAACCGCTGGGCGTGGCCGATGCCGTCCGCCGCATCGTCGCCCTGCAGGCGCAGGAGGCCGCGTCGCCATATCTCGCCCTGTGGAACCGGCTGAGCGCGTTTGACCCAGCGAGCCTCGACGCCGCCTTCGCCGACCGCGCAGTGGTCAAGGCGCCCCTGATGCGCATCACGTTGCACGCCGTGCACGCTGAGGATTACCGGGCGTTCCACGATGCGATGCTGAGCAGCCTCCGTGCCTCGCGCCTGTTCGACCGCCGGTTCACCGGGAGTGGGCTGTCCGTCGCCGAGGCCGATGCCATCGTCCCCCATCTCCTCGAGTTCGCCGCACGACCACGGACGAAGGTCGAGATCGAGGGCATGCTCGAGGCGCGCCTCGGTGAGTCCAGGCCGCGCCTCTGGTGGGCGCTACGGACGTTCGCGCCGTTGCACCACGCGCCGACCGGCGGGCCATGGTCGTTTGGTGCTCGACAGGCCTTCGTCGCCGCTCGAACGGCACCCGGTCCGGGATCCCAGGACGACCCAATCCAGCGGCTCCTCCTCCGGTACCTGGAGGCGTTCGGCCCGGCCTCGGTGGCGGACTTCGCGCAGTTCACGATGCTCAGGCGGCCAGTCATCCAGCAGGCGCTGGCGGCCCTTGTCGGCCAGGTCGAGGCGCTGGAGGGCCCCGATGGGACTACCCTGTTCGACGTGCCCGGAGCCCTGCTGCCGCCCGAGGACACGCCGGCTCCCCCGCGGCTGATGCCCATGTGGGACAGCATCCTGCTCGCGTACGCCGACCGCAGCCGGGTCATCCCGCCCGACTACCGTCGCCTGATCATCCAGCAGAATGGCGACGTGTTGCCGACCCTGCTCGTCGATGGCTACGCCGCCGGGGTGTGGCGCCCGGTCGAAGGAGGCATCGAAGCCACGGCATTCCACCGGCTCTCAGACGAGGAGTGGACCGGGCTTGCGGCAGAGGCCCGTGCGCTCGTGGCGTTCCTGGCCGATCGGGAACCCACCGTCTACCGCCGCTACGCCCACTGGTGGACCAAGCTGCCGAGCGCCGAAGTCCGGCTCCTGCCTGGCTGAGGTCGCGAATCACGAGGCCAGGTCCCGGATGAGATGGTGGGCGATACTGGATTCGAACCAGTGACCTCACGGATGTGAACCGTGCGCTCTAACCGACTGAGCCAATCGCCCCGGGATCGCGACGCCGCACTGGGGCGTCGGATGCGGCGCTGATCATACCCGCAGGCCGGGCCAACGGGCAACGATCGCCTCGCTCGGGACGTCGTCCACAGCCACGATCTTCTGGCGCGCCGTCTCGCCGCTCACCAGCCTGACGTCCCGCCTGGGCACCCGCAGCTGTGAGGCGAGGAAGCGGAGGAGCGCGTCGTTGGCCGCGCCGTCGACCGGCGGGGCCGTGACCCGCACGCGGAGGACCCCGTCCACCACCCCGTCCACGGCGTCCCGGCCGGCGCGCGGCGTCAGGCGAACGGCGAACCGAAGTTCAGCCACCGGGCGCGTTCGCCTCACGCTCACCTGGCGCATCTGCCGCACGCTCGCCGAACAGGGCCCGTCCGACCCGGACGATCGTCGCTCCCTCTTCCACCGCCACGTGGTAGTCGTCGCTCATGCCCATGGACAGGTCCGACCCGATCGGATGGCCGTCAGCTCGCAGCCGCTCCGAGGCCTCACGCAAATGCTGGAACGTGGCTCGCGCCTCTTCCGGCCCGGCCACCAGTCGCCCGATCGTCATCAGGCCGCGGAGGTCCAACGCAGCACAGCCGGCCAGGGCGTCCAGCGCCGCCGGGAGCTCGGCCGGGGCGAACCCGGCCTTCGCCCGATCGTCGTCGACGTTCACCTGGAGCAGGATCGGGTAGCGCGAGCCGGGTCGAACTTCACCTGCCAGGCGGTCCACGCGCAGGCCCAGGGCCACCGAATCGACCGACTGGATGACGTCGAACAGCTCGACCGCCCGACGGACCTTGTTCGATTGGAGCGGGCCGACCAGGTGCCAGGTCGCGCCGGGCAGGACCGGGACCTTGTCGGCGGCCTCCTGGACGCGATTCTCGCCCAGCGTGATCAGCCCGGCCAGGATCGCCGCGCGCAGGCGCTCCGCCGGGACGGTCTTGGACACCGCGACCAGGGTCACGTCGGCGGGGTCACGTCCGGCGACAGCACACGCAGCGGCGATCCGGGCGAGGACGGCCTCACGGGCGTGGTCAAACCCGATGACGTCGCGCGGGTTCACGTCGATGGATCCGGTGGGGTCACCACCGGGCGGCTACTTGCGGCGGAGGAAGCTGGGGATCTCCAGGTCGTCCGCATCGTAGGTCGTGGCCGCCCGCTTGGCGGGCGCCGGCTCACCGACAGACCGCGGCGCACTGACCAGGGCCGCGATCTCATCGTCGGCCTTCGTCGAGGCGGCGTAGGACGTGCGGTCGCCCACTTCGTCGCGCTGGCGCTGGAGCTCATCGAGGAAGTCGCGGTCGCGCGAGACGCGCTGCGCGCCGGCCGTGTCCATCACGCCGGCTGCCTCGCGGTGGCTGGACTGGCGCTTCCGTCCACCATCGAAGCCCGTCGCGATGACGGTGATCATGACTTCGTCACCGAGCCGCTCGTTGAAGCTGGTCCCGAAGATGATGTTGGCCTCCGGATCCGCGGCGGCCCGGATCTCCTCGGCGGCCTCGGTCACTTCGTACAGGCTCAGGTTGGACGAGCCGGTGATGTTGAACAGGATGCCCTGCGCCCCGGCGATATCGACTTCGAGGAGCGGGCTGGCGATCGCCTGACGCGCCGCCTCGACAGCCCGGTTCTCGCCGGTCGCCCGGCCGATGCCCATGAGGGCAGACCCGGCGTCCTTCATGATCGCCCGGACGTCGGCGAAATCGAGGTTGATGAGCCCCGGCATGGTGATGATGTTGCTGATGCCCTGGACGCCCTGGCGCAACACGTCGTCCACCACGCGGAAGGCATCGATGATGCTGGTGTTCTTCTGGACGACGTCCTTGAGTCGGTCGTTGGGGATCGTGATGAGCGTATCGACCTGGGCCTTGAGCTCCTCGGCCGCCGTCTCCGCGATGAGCTTGCGCTTGTTGCCTTCGAAGGCGAACGGCTTGGTCACGACCGCGATCGTGAGGGCGCCGCCCTCCTTGGCGATCTGGGCCACGACCGGGGCCGCACCGGAACCCGTGCCACCGCCGAGACCGGCCGTGATGAAGACCATGTCGGAGCCTTCGAGCGCCTGCGCGATCTTCTCCGAGTCCTCCTCCGCTGAGCGCTGCCCGATGCCGGAATCGCCACCCGCACCCAGACCGCGGGTGACCTTGTCCCCGATCCGGATCTTGTGCGGCGCATCCGCCTGGAGAAGCGCCTGGGAGTCCGTGTTACAGGCGATGAACTCCACGCCCATCATCTCCGCCCGGATCATCCGGTTGACGGCATTGCTGCCGCCACCGCCGACGCCGATGACGCGGATGAGGGCGAAGTTCTCGGAATCGGAACGCAGCGGCATCGGCCTCTCCTCCGGTGACCCTGAGGTCATGTCGACTCTGTGTCGTGACGGGAACGGACCGTGGTTGATGGCGTAGCGCTGGGTCCGCTCGGTTTGGGCGAGTATAGCGCCGGTCCGTCCGGATGGGTGCAGAGCGGATACGAGCGCGCCGTTCCGGTGGTGCCGCGGCGCACCGAGGGCGTGAACGGCGGGTAGACGTCTGCTCATGGCGCCTCGCCCGGATCTACGGGAAGACGCTCCGCAGGGCATCGCGCAGGCGACCGAAACTGCCAGCCGCCGGAGCGGACTCGTAGCGCAGTGGCTCGCCCGAGGTGAGGCTGATGGCACCCCACTGGAGCAGCCCGACTGCGGTGCTGTAGCTGGGGTTGATGAGCGTGTCCACCAGACCGCTGATCCCCACCGGCGCTGCGACGCGGACCGGCATCTCCAGGACCTCGCGGCCCAGCTCGGCCACGCCGGCAAGCTGCGACGCGCCGCCGGTCAGGACGATCCCGCCGGGGAGCATCCCGACGCCCGCGGCGCGCATCTCGTTGCGGATCAACTCGAACGTCTCGCGCATGCGCGCCTCGATGATCTGGCAGACCTCCAGCCGACTGACCGTCCGGCCGGCGTCCTCGCCGAGCACGGACACGGAGATCTCCTCATCGTCCTGGATCTGGCGCAGGTCGCAGGTGCCATGACCGACCTTGAGTTCCTCGGCCACGGAGATACTCGTCTTGAGTCCGATCGCGACGTCATTGGTCACGTTGCTGCCACCGACCGGCAGGACCCGGGTGTGGAACGGCGACCCATCCTGGAACAGGGCGAGATCGATCGTGCCCGCCCCGATGTCCGCGACCGCGACACCCAGCTCCTTTTCCGTGTCCGACAGGACCGCTTCGGCAGCTGCCAACGAATTGGCCACCAGCTCGTCGATCTTGACCCCGGCCGCGCCGACGCACTTGGACAGGTTCTGGACGGCCGTGGCGGAGGCGGTGACGATATGGGTCTCCACCTCGAGCCGCAGGGCGCTCATCCCGAGCGGATCCTTGACACCCTCCTGGCCATCGACGGTGAACCCGCGCCGCTCGACGTGCAGGACCTCGCGATTGGACGGGATCGAGACCGCACGGGCGACGTCGATGGCCCGGTTGATGTCTTCGCGCGTGACCTCTCGATGATGGGCGGTCACGGCGACCTGGCCGGACGAATTGAGGCTCTCGACGTGCTGCCCACCGACGCCGACGAAGGCCCGGTCGATCTTCCAGCCGGACAGGCGCTCGGCGCGCTCGACCGCATCGGCGATGGACCGGACGGTCTGGTCGATGTTGATGACGACGCCCTTCTTCAGCCCGGAGGCCGGCACGGTGCCGTGACCCATGATCGTCAGGCGCCCGTCACGACTCACCTCGCCCATCAGGGCGCAGACCTTGCTCGTGCCGACGTCGATGCCGACGAGGACCGCTTCTCGTTCCACCGGCTGTCTTGCTCCGTTCCGTTCAGTGACCTAGA
>Ga0315271_10001370_pt1 | contig 14623 bp, 11 predicted proteins | sample C3_top_MG_FD_204664 | JGI IMG/M metagenome (GOLD analysis project Ga0315271, IMG submission 204664) | Sediment microbial communities from Yellowstone Lake, YNP, Wyoming, USA - C3_top | ecosystem: Environmental > Aquatic > Freshwater > Lake > Sediment | place: USA: Wyoming | collected 2017-08-01 | reverse complement strand
CTGCCCCCTCGGCAACCCCCGGACGTGTGGCGTACTCTACCAAAGCGGCTTCCGGCGATGCAAACTTTGTTCGAAACCGGTGGGGGTATAGCGCCACCGGCTCGATTTGCAGGGAAAACGAGGGGCAGGCCGGGACTCCCGGCGGATACGCACCCCGCAATCTCCCGCGCGCCGGGGGGTCGCGTTGATTTCGCGCCGCGCTGCCCGTACCATCGAGCCGCACGTATACCCCCGACCGGAGTCTCCCCCCATGAGCATCGGCCCCGCCGAGATCATCATCGTCCTCGTCATCGCCCTTCTCGTCTTCGGGCCCAGCCGGCTGCCGCAGATGGGCCGCTCCCTCGGGCGCGGCGTGCGCGAGTTCAAGAAGGCCGCCGACACGGCAAAGAACGAGCTCGGACTGGGCGAGGTCACCGACCAGATCAACGAGGTCAAGGCCGCGTTCACCGAGCCTCTCAAAGGCGTGACCGACACGTTCGGCGACCTCAAGGCCAGCGTGGACGTCAAGTCGGCGATCGAGGCGCCGGTGCAGGCCGCCGGCGCCGCCGGCGCCGCGACGGCCGTGGCCGGAGCGGCCACCCAGGCGGCGACGCCGGGCCGGCCGGGCAAGCCGCTCGGAGTGGTCGAAGAGGGTCCGGAGACACCGGCGGTCACGCCGGCCACGGTGTTCGCCGACGTCACGCCGCCCGTCTCGCCCGAAGTACCCGAGGCGCAGCCACCGGTCGAGACGCCCGAGGCCCCACCCGTCGAGGCCGCCGCAGAGGCCGCGCCGGACGGCGCAGCTGTGGTCACCACAGCGGTCGCGGAGCCGGCGGCGCCCTCCGGGTCCTGACCTGATGGCGCTCACCCCCGAAGACCGCCTCACGCTCTTCGAGCACCTCGACGAGCTGCGTAAGCGGCTCTTCGTCTGCCTCATCGCGCTGGTCGTGGGCGTGCTCATCGCGGCGCTCTTCAACAGCTTCATGTTCGACGTGCTGCTGCACCCGCTGCGCATCATCCCCAACCTGCCCGAGTCGGCCACCAAGATCACCACGTTCAGCCCGGCCGAGCCGTTCATGGTCAGCCTGAAGGTGTGGGTGGCCGGGGCGCTCATCCTGGCCTCGCCGATCATCATCTGGGAGCTCTGGGCGTTCCTGGCCCCGGCGTTCTCGGCGAACGAGAAGAAGTGGTTCTACCCCATCGTGTTCTCGACCACGATCCTCTTCCTCGGCGGCTGCGCGCTCGCCTACTTCCTGGTGCTGCCCAAGGGGCTCGGCTGGCTCCTCAACTTCAGCTCCGGCTTCTTCAACGTGCAGTTGCGCGCCGAGGACTACTTCACCTTCATGGCGCTCTTCATCGTCGCCTTCGGCGCGGTGTTCGAGCTGCCCGTCGTCCTCGTGGCGCTGGCCAAGGTCGGCGTGATCGACGACAAGTTCCTCAAGAAGAACCGGCGCTACGCGGTCGTGATCCTCGCCGTGGCGGCCGCCGTCATCACGCCCAGCCAGGACGCCTTCAGCATGCTGGCGATGTTCATCCCGCTCTACATCCTCTACGAGGTCTCGGTGGTCCTCGCCCGCTTCGTGCAGCCGAAGAGGGTGGACGCCGCCGCCGTTGAAGACTCCGGGGGCGCGCCCGCGTGAACGCGCCGGCGGCGAGACGCTGCCGTGTCCGTCTCGACACTCGTGGGCGGCAGGATGAAGAAACCACCCCCGTCCGCGCGTCTGCGGGATGCGTGACCGTCATGGAGAGCGCGTGAACGTGGCAGGGCGGCGGCGCGTCTCCCGTCCCGGTACAATGGGGAGCCATGGCTGACTACACGAGATACAGCGTCGATCCCGAGGACATCCCGCGGCGCCGGCGCGAACGCAAGAAGAAGGCGGCGAAGTCGCGCAGTCGCGCGTGGCTCATCGTCAAGCTCTTCATCGTCGCCCTGCTGCTGACGATGATCGCCGGCCTCGCGGTCGCGGCGGGCGCCATCTACGCCGTCTCGCGCAATCTGCCGTCGCTCGACGAGCTCCAGCGCGTCAAGCAGCCGGTCAACACCACCGTCTACGACAGCACCGGCAAAGTGCTCCTCGCAGAACTGCACGGGGGCCAGAACCGCGTCATCGTCAGGACCGCCCAGATCCCGGACGTCATGAAGCAGGCCACGGTGGCCGTGGAGGACCAGCGCTTCTACGAGCACCACGGCGTCGACTTCCAGGGCCTCATCCGCGCGATGGCCCTCAACCTGCGCGCCGGCACGGTGGTACAGGGCGGCTCCACCATCACCGAGCAGTACATCAAGAACGCCTACATCGGCGACGAGCGCACCTACCAGCGCAAGCTGCGGGAGGCCGTGCTCGCCTGGCAGCTCGAGGACAAGTGGAGCAAGGACCAGATCCTCGGCGCCTACCTCAACACCGTGTACTACGGCGCCGGCGCCTACGGTGTCGAAGCGGCGGCGCGCACGTACTTCCACAAGCACATCTCGCAGATCAACCTCAAAGAGGCGGCGATGCTCGCCGCCCTGCCCAAGTTCCCCTCCGCGTACTCACCGACCACCGACCCCAAGATGGCCGAGGAGCAGCGAAACAAGGTGCTGCAGCTCATGGCAGACCAGGGCTACGTCACGCAGCAGCGCGCCGACAAGGCCGGAGCGAGCAAGCTTGGCGTCTATGCGCGCCCGCCGAACTACAACAAGAGCCTCACCGATTACTTCACGAGCTACGTGACCGGCGCGCTCACCAAGCACTTCGGCTCCGCCACCGTGTTCGACGGCGGCCTCAAGGTCATCACCAGCATCAACGTCAAGTGGCAGCAGCAGGCCACCGACATCATCAAGAGCACCACCGGGCCGCTCGACTTCGGCTTCAAGCCGTCGGCGGCCCTGGTCGCCATCGACCCGGCCAACGGCTACATCCGCACCATGGTCGGCGGCCTCGACTACAAGAAGCAGAAGTTCAACCTCGCCTCGCAGGCCAAGCGCCAGCCGGGCTCCTCGATGAAGCCCTTCGTGCTCGCGACGGCGGTCGAGCGGGGGATGGATCCCGACACGACCTACTACAACTCCACCAGCCCGTGGGTCTACGTCTCGAACGCCTATTCGCAGCCGTGGATCGTCAACGGCGACGGCCCCGGCGGGCCGGAGAGCGTCGCCGCGGCCACGACCATCTCGGACAACGTCGTGTTCGCGAAGCTCAGCGTCGACGTAGGCCCCACGAACACGGTGGCCACGGCGCACAAGATGGGCATCACCAGCCCGCTCGACGCCGTGCCGTCCATCACCTTGGGTACCTCCGGCGTCTCGCCCCTCGAGATGGCCGACGCCTACGCCACCTTCGCCTCCAACGGCATCCACCACAAGCCGCAGGCCATCGTGAAGGTCGAGCGCCGCGGCAAGGTCGTCTGGCAGCCGCCGACCAAGGGCAATCGCGCCATCCCGGCCGGCGTCGCCAGCGTCGTCACGCAGTGCCTGGAGCGTGTGGCCTCCGCCGGCACCGGCTCCGCCACCGGCTCGTACTTCCCGTACCCGCGCGCCGGCAAGACCGGCACCACCGAGGATGGCGCCGACCTGTGGTACGCCGGCTACACACCGCAGCTCGCGGCCGCCGTGTGGATGGGCGACATGTACAAGCGCAGCGCCATGCCCGCCTACGGCGGCGACTACCCGGCGCCGATGTGGGCCAAGTTCTTCGCGGCGGCGCTCAAGGACCAGTCGCACCCGAGCTTCAAGACGTTCCCCTGGACGTTCAGCAAGTGGGACGGCGCTAACGCCTCGAACGCCTCCACCTCGGCCTCGCCGTCCTCCTCGTCCAGCTCGAGCGCCACGCCGACCGCGAAGCCCACGCATACCATCACGCCGACGCCCCAGCCGACCACGCCCAAGCCCAAGCCCACGACGCCGAAGCCTACGCCCACCACTCCCAAGCCGACGCCGACGACCCCGAAGCCCACCGGCACGCCGACGGCCGGAGGCAGGAGGCTCGTCGGCGCGACGACCTCCCCGGTCGGGACGCAGGAGCAGGCCGCCGTCACGACGAACACAGGCGGCGGCGACACGGGTCTGGCCGGCGCCGCCGTGCACTGGGTCACCGGCCTGCTCGGACTCTGACCGCCCGAGTCTTTGACCTGTGAGGCGCCGCGGCCGCCGCAGGCGCGCCGCGGACTCTCACCCCAGCGACCACAGGAGCCTTCCCGTCTCCGCCCCGGCAGCCAGCCCAGCAGCTGAGAGCTCGCGCCCGGCCCGGGCGCCGGGCAGGTCCGCCGGGTGGACGGCGTTCGTGGTCGCCGTCATGGTCGCCTTCGCCGTCCTCACCGCCGTCACCGCGGTCCAGCGGCAGCGGGAGTACCGCACCTACCGCAACGACATGGGCAACATGGTCCAGGTCGTCGACAACACGGCACACGGCCGGATACTGCAGATGACCGGTAGCGACGGCCGCCAGATCGACCGCCTCGCGGCGCACGTCGACCCCATCCTCGCCCTCTTCGCGCTCCCCTGGCTGGTGTGGCCCGACCCGGCCATGCTCCTCGTCGCTCAGGCTGTGCTGGTCGCGCTCGCCGCGTGGCCGGTCTTCCTCCTCGGACGCCGCGTGCTCGGAGACACGGCCGCCGCGGCCCTCTGCGCCGCCGCGGCCCTGCTGTACCCGCCGCTGCAGTTCGCCGCGCTCGACGAGTTCCACCCCGTCACGCTCGCCATCCCGCTGCTGCTCTTCGCCTTCGTCTTCCTCGAGGAGGACAGGCGCTGGCTCGCCGTACCCTTCCTCGTGCTGGCCGCCCTGTGCAAGGAGGAGATCCCGCTGGTGATCGCGTTGATGGGCCTCTACTTCGCGCTGCGCAAGCGCACGCTGTGGCCGCTGCTGATCACCGTGGCCGCGGGGCTGTACTTCCTGGTGGCCGTGGGAGTCGTGATCCCGCACTTCAACAGCGGCGCGTCGAGCCACTTCCTGGACCGGTACTCCGGTGGCGAGGAGAGCATGCGCAGTCTCGCCACAGGCCTGCTGACCCACCCGTGGCGCGTGGCGACAACTCTGCTGGCGCCGTCCGGGCTCGCGTACCTGGTGAAGCTGCTGTGGCCGTTCGGCTTCACCTCCCTGGCGAGCCCGCTCACGTTCCTCGTCGGCCTCCCCGAGCTCCTCATCAACCTGCTCTCGAGCAAGCCACAGCAGCACTCGATCGCCTACCACTACGTGGCCGGGGAGGTACCCTTCGTGATCGCCGCCATGGTGCTGGGCCTGCGGCGCATCTCCGGCTGGTCCGCGCGCGGCTCACGGAAGAGCCGCAAGGCCGGGCCGCGCAGGGTCTCCCGGCTGCTGGCCGCCGCGGTCGTCGCCGTCGCGGTCGTCGCGACGCTCACGGCCGGCCCGCTCTCGGGCGCGCGCCCGGGGTGGGGGCTGGCGCTGACGCCCGCGCACCGCGCCGTCGTCGCGGAGGCGCTCAGCAAGGTGCCGGCGGATGCCAGCGTCTCGGCCGACAACGCGCTCGGGGCTCAACTCTCGGAGCGACAGCGCATCACCACGTTCCCGCTGATCTCCGGCGCGGACTACGTCGTGCTGGACAGCCAGGGCCGCTACGGCGCCTGGCGGGCGCGGGCCCTGAAGAAGCTGCGCGCGGACCCCGCCTACAAGATCGTCTTCGAGCGCGAGGGCGTGCTGGTGTTCAGGCGGGTGGGCGGGGCGAGCGCCCCGGCCTCCGGCGGCTGAGCCGGGGCGTGACCGGCAGGCGCAGCCGGCGCAGCGTGGGCGCGGCGGGCGAAGCCGCCCCGCCCCTCATTGACCGGCGCAGCAGAGTCAACTGGCGGTGCGCCGAAGGCACACCGACTACCAGGTCTCGTAGCGCTCCGAGCCCTTGCGGTATTCCTTGATCTGCTCGCTGAAGCCGTCGGCGATGGTCATGATGCGGCACGACATCTCGAGCACGCTGGTGAGCTGGTAGGCCTCCTCCAGGAGGTGGCCGATGGCGAAGGGCCCGTGGCCGCGGAGCATGACGATGTCGTACTCCTTGAGCCACCTGGGCAGCAGGTCGGCGACCTCTTTCGATCCGGCCGTCAGCTCGGTGTGCACCACCGGCACCTTGTGCAGCAGATAGGAGCCCTCGCTGTCGATGGGGACGATCTCGTCGCACATGAGCGAGCGGGCGATCGCGTAGGGCGGGTGCGCGTGCACGATGGCCTGGGCGGACGTGCCCAGGTAGATGGCCCGGTGCACGTTGATCTCGGTGCTGGCCAGCATGACGTTGGAGTCGTTCTCCTCGAGGCCCGTCTCGATGACGTCCCTCTCCTCCAGACGCGCCAGCATGGAACCGCGGCGAGTGATGAGGATGCGGTCGCCCATACGGACGCTCAGGTTGCCGCCGTGGGAGCTGATGACGCCGGCGACGAAGAGGTCCCGGCCGATCTGCTGGAACTGCTCGAGGACGGCCGAGCTCACGAGGCAGCCGTCCCTGCCGAAGCGGCCGCTCCGGCCGCGCCGCCTGGATCCGCGCGCCGGATGACTCCGGGCGTGACACCGGCCGCGGCGGCAGTCTCGACCAGCCCGAGGCGCTCGAGCTTGGGCCTCGAGGGCACCCCGCCCTCGTCCCAGCCGCGTGAGATGTAGTACTCGTCAAGCATCGGCGGCAAGTCTACAACCTGGCCGGCGGACGGCCCGGCCGGCACCGGCTCGTGCAGCAGGCGCGGCGGCAGGGTGTCGTCGGCGCGCGTGAACCCGGCGGCCAGGTTGAAGAGGCGCTCGGCGTTCCAGATGCGCTCGCCGAGCTGCAGCAGCTCCTGCGGCTCGACCTGCTCGCCCCACACGGCGCTGAGCTGGCGGGCGTAGTAGTCCTCCTTCATCGCGAAGGCGGTGAACTTGCAGACGCTGAGCGAGTCGAGCACGGTGTTGAGGTTCTGAAGGTTGATCAGCAACCCGGCCTTGCCCAGGGTGGCGAAGCGGTCGACCATCTTGGGCACGCCGAGGATCTCGGGGCCGAGCATGTTGGCGCGCAGGTGGCAGCCGCCGCGGTTGCTGGTGGCGTAGGCCAGGCCCTGGGCCTTCATGCCGCGGGGGTCATAGGCGGGCATCTCCATCTGTTTGACGCTCATGGAGAGATCGGGGCGACCATGGAGGGCGGCGAAGCGCGCCGAGCCGAGCTGGAGCTCGGCGCCGAGGCCCTCGCCGGCGGCGGTGGCCTCGGCAAGCGCGATGATGGCCCGCGCGTCGCCGAACCGCGGGCCGCCCGGCAGCAGGCCGATCTCGGTGAGCTCCATGGCGCAGGCGATGGTGGAGCCCATGGTGATGGTGTCCATCCCGGCCCGGTTGCAGGCGTAGTTGGCCTGCACGACCGCCGTGAGATCGCTGACGCCGCACTGGGCCCCGAACGCCCAGATGGTCTCGTATTCGGGGCCTTCCCCGCTCTCTCCACCCGCCTGGGTGCGGCGGGCGCAGCCGATGATGCAGCCGCGACAGGCGGCGCGGCGCGTGACGTGCTCGCGCTTGAGCGACTCGCCGGAGATGGCCGCGGCGCCCTCGAACCGGCTCTCGCGATGGTTCCGCGTGGGCAGCGCTCCGGCCTGGTCGAGCACGTTGACCAGCACGGCGGTGCCGAACTCGGGCAGCGCCGTGGAGGTGATGGGGTTGGACTTGAGGAGCTTCTCGGCCTCGTAGACGATGAACTCGAGGCGCTCGGGGTCGGCCACCGGCGGCTTGCGCGTGCCGTGGCCGTCGATGACCAGCGCTTTGACGCGCTTGGACCCGAGGACGGCGCCCAGCCCGCCGCGCCCGATGGACCGGCCGCGGTTGTTGACGATGCTCGCGAACAGCACGCCGCGCTCACCGGCCGGGCCGATCACCGCCGCCTCCGACCGCGGGTGCACCTCGCCGAGCCGCGCCAGCGTGGACGGGACGTCGAGTCCCCAGAGGCCGGCGGCGGGGCGCAGCGTCGCGCCGCCGGGACCGTCCAGCGGCTGCGCCGGGCCGGCCGGCGAGGCCTCGCCGGCGCCGTCGAGACCGATGGTGACGTAGCCCGGCTCGTCGAGAGCCCCAGCCACGACCAGGTAGTCCCAGCCGAGGCGGCGGAGGGCGTTGCCGAAGTTGCCGCCGGAGTTGCCGTCGAACACCGTACCGGTGAGCGGCGAGCGGCTGGTCATGCTGTAGCGGCCGCTCGCCGGCGCCCCGGTGCCGGTCAGCGGTCCGGGCGCCACGATGAGCAGGTTCTCGGGCCCGAGCGGGTCCACCCCGAACAGCCGCTCGCGCAGCGCCAGGTACGTACCCAGCCCGCGGCCGCCGAGCCAGCGGCGGGCGACCTCGGCCGGCAGTTCTTCTTCGCTGCTGGTCCGGGAGGTGAGATCGAGACGGAGGCCGCGGAGCGGCCGTAGACCTGAGGCGGGCGGTGTCACCCGCCAAGTATAGACGGTCGTGCTGCGAAGGGCGGCCGGATCCGTCCTCAGCCGGCGGCCGGCGAGGGGCCGGCGGACTCGCGCCACTCACTCAGCGAGAGCGCGGTCTCGACCATCTGCGTCCCGTAGCAGTGGCGCATGCCCAGACGCCGCATGCCCAGCTTGTCGAGCACGTGCAGCGACGCTTCGTTGCCCGGGTCGGCCACGGCGACGACGCGCTCGAGGCGCAGACCGGCGAACGCCCAGAACAGGACGGCGCGCGCCGCCTCCGTCGCGTAGCCGCGACCCCAGGCGGCGTGGCGGAGCGTGTACCCGAGCTCGATGTCCGGGCCGGCCTCAAGCACCTGCAGGCCGGCCTCTCCGACCACCTTTCCGCTCTCCCGCTCGGCGACGGCCAGCAGGCCGAACCCGTGCCGTGACCAGTGGCCGTCCGCGGTGCGCATGAGCACCTTGACGGCGTCGCCGGTGAGCGGCCGCCGGTCCGCCCCCACGAACCGCATCACCGCGGGGTCACCGAAGACAGTGAACAGCGGCCCGAGGTCGCGCCCGGCGAAGCGCCGCAGTCCCAGCCGCGGCGTGAGCAGCGGCGGCCGCGCGGACGTGCTCTCGGCGCGCCAGTCGTCCACGGCCAGCTCGAACTTCTCCCAAGGCTTGCCCCAGTACTCGGCCCGGCCGAGCGCCCGCAGGCCGAGCTTGCGCAGCACGGCCACCGAGGCGCCGTTCTCAGGCTTGGCGATGCCCACGACGCGCTCGAGACCGAGTTCACCGAAGGCGAAGCCGAGGGTGGCCGCGGCCGCCTCCGTCGCGTAGCCGCGGCCCCACGCCTCCGGGACGAGCGCGTAGGTGAGCTCCACGTCCGGGCCGCCGTCGAGCGGCTGCAGGCCGGCGATGCCCACCAGCCGCCCGGTCGCGCGCTCCGCCACGCGCCACTGCGCGTAGCCCAGGCGGCGCTGCATGTCCGCGAGGTGCGCCGCCCACTCCCCGGCCTCCGCCAGGTCTGCCGGGGGGGCGCTGTTCCAGAACCGCATCACGTCCGGCGCCGCGAACACCGCGTACACGTCGGCGCCGTCGGCCGGTGTCAGCGGCCGGATGGAGAGCCTGCGGGTACGGAGGGGCAGCGGCATGGCTGCAAGGATACCGTCGCGGCAGCACGGCGGCGCGGGACCAGGGTGGCGCGAGACGCAGACGGCGGCGGGAGAAGCTGCTCCGCAGCCCCGCCCGCCGCCGTCCGGCCCTCGCGTCCTTGCGGCGCAGGCGCCGCCTACAGCGCCTTGCGCTTGTCGACCACACGCACGGCCTTGCCCTCGGAGCGCTGGATCGTCTTGGGCTCCTTGAGCTTCACCGCGCACTGGATGTTGAGCACGTTGTAGATCTGCGCCTGCACACCCTTCTGGAACCGCTCCAGGTCGCCCATGGTCTCGGCGAAGAGGTCCTCGCCCACCTCGACCCAGACCTCGATGATGTCGAGGTAGCCCTTGCGGTCGACGATGATCTGGTAGTGCGGCTCGATCGACGGGATGCTCATGAGCACCTCTTCGATCTGGCTCGGGAAGACGTTGACGCCCCGGATGATGAGCATGTCGTCGCTGCGCCCGACGGGCTTGCTCATGCGCACCGAGGTGCGGCCGCAGGCGCAGGGCTCGGCGATGAGCGAGCACAGGTCGCGGGTGCGGTAGCGGATGAGCGGCTGGGCGACGCGGCTGAGGGTGGTGAAGACGAGCTCGCCCACCTCGCCGTAGGGCAGCGGCCGCAGCGTCTCGGGGTCGATGATCTCGGCGAGGTAGTGGTCCTCGTTGACGTGCATGCCGGCCTTGCACAGACACTCGTAGCCCACGCCGGGCCCGCCCATCTCGGAGAGGCCGTAGATGTCGAGCGCGTGCTCGCCGAGGCCTGCCTCGATCTGCACGCGCAGCTCGTTGGTCCACGGCTCGGCGCCGTGGAAGCCGACGCGCAGGGGCAGGTCCTCGGGCCGGAGGCCCCGGTCCCGCGCCGCGTCGGCGAGGTACATGGCGTAGGACGGCGTGCAGCTCAGGGCCGTCGCGCCGAAGTCGCGCATGATCTTCAGCTGCCGCTCGGTATTGCCGCCGGAGATGGGCACGACGGTGCAGCCCAGGCGCTCGGCGCCCAGGTGCAGGCCGAGCCCCCCGGTGAAGAGGCCGTAGCCGAAGGCGTTCTGAAGCAGGTCGCCCGGCGCCACGCCGCCGGCGGCGAGGGTCCGGGCGATGAGGTCGGCCCAGACGTCGAGGTCGCCGCGCGTGTACCCGACGGTGGTCGGGTTGCCGGTCGTGCCGGAGCTGGCGTGCACGCGCACGACGTCCTCGCGCGGGCTCGCGAACATCCCGAACGGGTAGTGGTCGCGCAGGTCGATCTTGGTGGTGAAGGGCAGGTCGGCGACGTCGCCGTGGCAGGTCATGTCGCCGGGCTTGATGCCCAGCTCATCCAGCTTCTTGCGGTAGAAGGGGATGTTCGCGTAAGCGTTCTCGAGCGTAGAGCGCAGGCGCTCCATCTGGAGCGCGCCGAGCTGCTCGGTCGGCAGCGTCTCGGCGGCCGGCTGCCAGTACAGCCCGCCGGCCGCATCTTTGGTCAGGTGCTCTTCGGCGGGACTCACAGCGCCCGCACCTCCTCGTCCCTGAGCAGCGTCACCTTGCCGTCCAGCAACTCGACGGCGCGGTCGATGTCACGCACCGCGAAGCAGATGTTCCAGAAGGAGATGCTGTACAGGTAGTCGATGGAGACGCCCGCGTCGCGAAGCTGGTCGAGCACTCCGGCGAGCCCGCCGGGCACGTCGTCGACCTTGACGCAGATGACCTCCGAGAAGTGCGTGGTGAAGCCGGCGTCGTGCAGCAGTTCGCGGCCGAGGTCCGGGTCGGTGAGGATGAGACGGACGATGCCGTACTCGGCAGCCTCCGTCGTGGAGAACCCGCGGATGTTGATCCCGGCCTGGCCGAGGATGTCGGCCACCTCAGCGAGACGCCCGCTGCGGTTCTCGAGGAACACGGTGAGCTGCTTGACCTTCACGACTCGACCTCCTGGGTCGCGACCGCGGCGCGTCCGAGCTCGAACGCGCGCAGATTGACTTCGAGGATCTTGGGGGGGACGGCGGCCTCGAGGCCGCGCCGCCAGTCTTCTGCCGTGAACGGGAGCACCGCCGAGGCGGCGCCGAGGAGCGCGACGTTGACGGCGCGCAGGGTGCCCGCCTCCTGGGCCAGACCCTCGGCGTCGACGGCGACGAGCCGCACGCCGCGCAGGGCGGCCGCGCCGGCCAGGTCGTCCGGGTAGTCCTCCTCGCGGCGCAGCACGCTGCCGGGGGTGATCCGTGTGGTGGCGGCGCAGACCAGGGTGCCGTGCGCCGCGAGCAGGTCCAGACCGCGGATGCCCTCGAGCAGCTCCGTGGCGATGACGACGTCCGCGTGCGGCGAGACCGGGGACCAGACGTGCTCGCCGAAGCGGACCGTGCTGAGCACGCTGCCGCCGCGCTGCGCCATGCCCTTGACCTCGCTGGCCTTGACCTCGAGGCCGGCCAGCGTGGCCGTCTCGGCGAGGACGGCGGCGCCCAGCAGGATGCCCTGGCCGCCCACGCCCACGAGCGAGACCGTCGTCGTGCCGTTCATCGGCAGGTCCCGGCCTCTTCGAGGCTGAGCGCGCCGCGCTTGCACACCTCGACGCAGAGGCCGCAGCCGGTGCACGACTCGAGCACCGAGATGGAGTCCTCGCCGGGCGCTATGGCCGGGCAGCCGATGTCGACGCACAGACCGCAGAGGTTGCAGCGCTCGTCGTCTACCACGACCTCACCCGCCTGCTCGCGCGTCATGAGCACGCACGGGGCGAGCGCGACGATGACGCCGAGACCTGGAGCCTTCGCCTCTTCCTTGACGGCCGCGTCGAGCGCCTTGTGGTCTGTCGCGTCCACCGTGACGCAGCGCACGCCGATACCCTCGCAGAGCCTCTGTATGTCGACGCTCGGGCCCTGGGCACGATCCGGGTGCAGCCCGGTGCCGGGGTGACCCTGGTGTCCGGTCATGGCGGTGGTGCGGTTGTCGAGGACCACGAGCATGCCCTCGACCTCGTTGTAGAAGGCGTCGATGAGCGCCGTGATGCCGGAGTGGAAGAAGGTGGAGTCGCCGATGACACCCACGGCCGCCTTCTTGCCGAGCGCCTTGTTGAAGCCGGCCATCATGCCGACGCTGGCGCCCATGCAGAGGCAGCTGTCCATGGCCAGCAGCGGCGGCAGCGCGCCGAGCGTGTAGCAGCCGATGTCGCCCATCGGCGCGAGCTTGCGCTTGCGCAGCGCGGTGAACACGGAGCGGTGGGAGCAGCCGGGGCAGAGCACCGGCGGCCGCACGGGCAGGCCGGGCGCCGGCTGCGGGGGCGTCGCGAGCCTGGGCGGCGGCGGCATGACCGGCCTCCGCCGCCGCGGCGGCTTGCGCAGCAGGAACGGCTCGAGCGCCCGGAAGACGATCTCCTGGTCGAGCTCGCCGTCGGACGGGATGGCGGCCTTGCCGGTCACCGGCAGCCCCAGGCCGCGCACCTGCTCCTCGATGAACGGGTCCAACTCCTCGACCACGGCGACACGCGAGACGTGGTCGTACAGGCGCAGGACCTTGGCGTAGGGCAGCGGGTGCGACATGCCCAGCTTGAGGAACCAGGCCTTGGGGAACGCCTCGCGCGCGTACTCATAGGCTATGCCCGAGGCGATGATGCCGAAGTCTGACGAGCCCGCCTCCAGCACGTTGAGCGGGCTCTCCTCCGCGCGCCTGCGCAGCTTCTCGATGCGCTCCAGGACGAGCCGGTTACGCTGCCGCGCGTACTGCGGGACCATGACGTACTTGCTGATGTCCCGCATGTAGTCGCGCGGCAGCACCTCGACCGGCACGCGCGGCAGCACCTGCCCGCGGCCGTGGGAAATGCGTGTGGTCGTCCGCAGCATGACCGGCGTGTCGAACTCCTCGGAGAGGGCGAACGCCTCGGCCACGAAGTCGTAGGCCTCCTGGCTGTCCGACGGCTCGAGCATGGGGATCTTGGCGAACTTGGCGTAGTTGCGGTTGTCCTGCTCGTTCTGCGACGAGTGCATGCCGGGGTCGTCGGCGCTGATGACGACGAGCCCCGCGTTGATGCCGGTGAGCGACAGGGTCATGAACGGATCGGCGGCCACGTTGAGGCCGACGTGCTTCATGGTCACGATGGTGCGCACGCCGGCGAGCGACGCGCCGACGGCGGTCTCCATGGCCACTTTCTCGTTGACGCACCACTCGCTGTGGATGCCGGGGAGCTTGGCCGTCGCCTCGATGATCTCGGTGGACGGCGTGCCGGGGTACCCGCAGGCAAAGCCGGCCCCGGCGCGCACGGCGCCGTGAGCGATGGCCTCGTTCCCGGAGAAGAAAAGCTGGCGTTCCATGGGGGCCACGATTCTAGCCGAGGCTGCGCGCCTCGCGCCAGTCCGGGATGCGGGCACGCGGTTCCGCAAACCGGATGCTGATCACCAGCGCGCGATAATCGTCATTCCCAGCCTCAACCCGAACCCTTAACCAGACCTTGAAGGATTCACAGGACTCTGACAGAATAGTCACGGCATGCAGCGCGCAACCATCTCGCCACGCATGACTCGGACGGCGGCAGAGTGAGCCGCCCGTCTCGCAGACGCCGGGACCCGGCGCTGCTGCGGGCACGCTACCGGACCCTCTTCTTCCTGATCCTCACCCTCGCCGCGCTGTCGCTGGGCCACCGCTTCGCGGCCGCCCCGGCCCTGGCCGGCACGCTCCTGGGTGTGTGCTCGGTGCGCGTGGCACTCAAGCGCCCCGCCGAGCTCGCGCACACGTTCGTGGTGCTCGACTGGGCGCTCCTCGGGCTCACCCTTGCCCTCTCCGGCGGCGCCGAGAGCTGGCTGCTGCTCGCGGTGCCGTTCCTCGTGCTCGGGCAGTTGGCCGGCGCGCCGCGGGCGGAGTGGCCGTTCCTCGTGGGCCCGTCGCTGCTCCTGGTCGTCATCCTCGCGATCGCCGACCCGGCGCTCGCCGGCAGCCGGGTCCTCGCGGTCGCCAAGATCGCGGTGCTGGTCGCCGGCGGCTGCGTCGCGGCGAGTCGCCTGCGGCGGCGCCCCGCGGACGAACGACGCCAGAGGACGCACGCGCCCATGGTCGACGTCAGTACCGGGCTCTCCACGGCGGCCCGCCTCCCCTCCTTCCTGGAGGAGAAGACGGCGGTCGCGCTCGAGGAGCACCGGCCGCTCAGCGTGCTGTACGTGCGCATGGAGCACTTCGAGGACAGCCGCAACTTCCTCGGCGCCGAGGCCAGCGA
>Ga0315271_10001368_pt1 | contig 14626 bp, 12 predicted proteins | sample C3_top_MG_FD_204664 | JGI IMG/M metagenome (GOLD analysis project Ga0315271, IMG submission 204664) | Sediment microbial communities from Yellowstone Lake, YNP, Wyoming, USA - C3_top | ecosystem: Environmental > Aquatic > Freshwater > Lake > Sediment | place: USA: Wyoming | collected 2017-08-01 | reverse complement strand
CTGGGCGAGCAGATGACCAAGTTCACGACCGAGATCGGCTTCAAGGGTTTCCAGAATCCGGATGAGGTCGGCGCTGCCGCGGTCGATTACCTGCGTGTGGCCGGGCACCTGGTATTTGGTTATTTTTGGGCCCGCATGGCACAAGTCGCCTTGCGTGAGATTGCGGCTGGCAACACGGACAAGTTCTATCTGGCCAAGCTGCAGACCGCGCGCTTCTATTTCGCCAAACTGTTTCCGGAAACGGCGACCTTGATGCAAACTGCCCGCGCCGGCAGCAGGGCGTTGATGGATACTGATGCGGCGCTTGCATAGGCGTATTTTCTAAATCAACTATTTGGAGACAAACCATGAAGATCGTTCAAGTTCTGGGTTCCGGTGTCTTGGCCATCGCCGCTTTGTGCGCCGTTGGCAGCGCGCAGGCGCAAATGACGCCGGTGGGCCTGTGGAAAACCATCGACGACGATGGCAAGACCGAGAAGTCCCTGGTGCGAATCAGCGAAAAGGACGGCGTGTTGTCGGGTGTGGTCGAGAAAGTATTTGATCCCAGCAAGCAGGACGCGAAGTGCGACCAGTGCACCGATGAACGCAAGGACAAACTCATTCTGGGCATGACCATCATTCGAAACGTTCGCCATGATGCCGATGACAAGGAAGTGTGGACCGGGGGCCAGATTCTGGACCCCAACAATGGCAAGTCCTACAAGACCCGGCTCAAGCCGATCGATGGTGGCAAGGCGATGCAGATGCGGGGCTATATCGGGTTCTTCTACCGCACGCAGGTCTGGCAGCGGGTTGAATGAGCCTCGTCCCTGAGCTTGCCGGCCAGCGTGTGCAAAAAACAGTTTAGGAGTAATTTGTGAGTCGATTTCAAGTCCGAAAAGTTGCCGTGCTAGGCGCCGGAGTGATGGGTGCGCAGATTGCCGCGCATCTGGTCAATGTCAAGGTGCCCGTCATTTTGTTTGACCTGCCGGCCAAAGAGGGCCCCAAGAACGGTATCGTGACACGGGCTGTCGAGGGTCTGAAAAAGCTCAAGCCGGCGCCGCTCGGGGTGGCTGCGGACGCCGCCCTGATCGGCCAGGCCAACTACGAGGAAAACCTGGACTTGCTCAGGGATTGCGATCTGGTGATCGAGGCGATTGCCGAGCGCATGGACTGGAAGCTCGATCTGTACCAGAGAATCGCCCCCTTTCTGGCGCCGCACGCCATCGTCGCGTCCAACACCTCCGGCCTGTCGATCACCAGGCTGAGCGAGGCCTTGCCGAACGAGATCAAGCCGCGCTTTTGCGGCATCCATTTCTTCAACCCGCCGCGCTACATGATGCTGGTGGAACTGATCAACACGCCGACAACCGAGCCCCAAATCCTTGACGATCTGGAGACTTTTGTCACCAGCAATCTGGGCAAGGGCGTGGTGCGGGCCAAGGACTCACCCAACTTCGTTGCGAATCGCATCGGCATTGCCGGCATGCTGGCAACGATGAAAGAGGTCGCCAATTTTGGTCTGACTTACGACGTGGTCGATGACCTCACCGGCAAGAAGATGGGACGCGCCAGTTCGGGGACTTTCCGCACCGCCGACATCGTCGGCCTTGACACCATGGCGCATGTCATCAAGACCTTGCAGGACACCCTCAGCCTCGACGTCGATCCTTTCTATCAGAGCTTTGCGACACCGGAAGTGCTCAAGACCCTGCTTGACCTGGGCAACCTGGGGCAGAAGACAAAGGCGGGATTTTTCAAGAAGGTCGGGCGAGATGTGCTGCGCTTCGATCTGAAGTCCAAAGACTATGTGCCGTCCGGCCAGAAGGCCGACGAGGTCTACGCCCGCATGCTGAAAAAGCCGGCCGCCGAGCGGCTCAGGCTGCTGCGCAACAGCGAAGGCGCGCAGGGGCAGTTCCTGTGGGCCATCCTGCGCAACAGTTTTCACTATTCGGCCGTGCACCTGGCGTCGATCGCCGACAACGCGCGCGACGTCGACTTCTGCATGCGCTGGGGTTTTGGCATGAAACAGGGCCCGTTCGAGTTGTGGCAGGAAGCCGGCTGGCTCAATGTAGCGAACATGATCAAGGAAGACATCGAGGCAGGCAAGGCCCTTTGCGAGGCACCGCTGCCGGAGTGGGTCTTTAAAGGCCCCGTGGTCGATGCCGGCGGCGTGCACACCGCGCAAGGTTCGTGGAGCCCAACGACCGGTCAGTTCGTACCGCCGCGCAGCCTGCCGGTTTATGCGCGCCAGCACTTTCCCGAGAGCGTGCTCGGTGCGAATGCGCCGAAAGCAGAGGCCACTGGCAAGACACTGCATGAAGACGAAGCCATTCGCCTGTGGACGCTCGACGATGAAGTCCTGATTGCCAGCATCAAGACCAAGATGCACGCCATCGGCCCGGGCGTGGTCGAAGGACTGATGCAGGGCCTCGAACTGGTCGAGGCAAATTACAAGGGCCTGGTGATCTGGTCGCCCGACGAGATGTTCTCGGTCGGCGCTGACTTGCAGGCCATGCTACCTGGTTTCATCATGGGCGGCGTCCAAGCGATTGACGGCGCCGAGGCCGAGATGCAGCAGGCCATGCTGAAAGTGCGTTATGCGAATGTGCCGGTGGTGTCGGCAGTGCGCGGATTGGCGCTCGGCGGTGGCTGTGAGCTGGCAGCGTATTCGGCGCGACGCGTGGTCGCCATGGAAAGTTACATCGGCCTGGTCGAAGTCGGCGTCGGACTGGTACCAGGTGCCGGTGGCCTGACCTACATCGCAAGGCGCGCGGCCGAAAACGCAGCGGCTTCCACTGGCAAGGACCTGCTGCCTTTCCTGACCGAAGGCTTCACGGCTGCAGCCATGGCCAAGGTCGGAACCAGCGCGCTGGAGTCGCGCAAGCTTGGTTACCTGCTCGACAGCGATGTAATCGTGCCGCACAAGGACGAACTGCTGTTTGTCGCGATCAACGAGGCCAAGGCCATGTTCGATTCCGGTTACCGCGCGCCGCACAAGCGCCCGTTCGCGGTGGCCGGGCGCAGCGGCGTTGCCACCATCAAGGGCTCGCTGGTCAATATGCGCGACGGCGGTTTTGTCAGCGCGCACGATTTCCATATTGCCAGCATGATTGCCGAGGTGGTCTGCGGCGGCGATGTCGATGCCGGTAGTCTGGTCACGGAAGAGTATGTGATGGCGCTCGAGCGCAAGGCGTTCTGCTCGCTGCTGACGCACCCAAAGACGCAGGAGCGAATCATGGGAATGATGTCAACGGGGAAACCTGTTCGCAACTGATCAAGCTACTGCGGAGCCGCCATGCGTCGTTGCAGCCCCAAAACAATCCTCACGTACGGGAGTACGTTCCGGTTGTTTTCGGGCGCCCGCGCCTAGCCTGACGCCTCCTCGCTACGCTTGCTCAATCACGAACTTCGCTAATCATCGGGCACCGATTGAGTGATCTTTTGAAAGAATCCGAATGAAACAAATCCAAGAAGCCTATATCGTTGCCGCCACGCGCACGCCGATCGGTCGTTCGCACCGCGGCTTTTTCCGCAACACGCGTCCTGACGACTTGCTCGTCAAGGTGCTGCATGCGGCACTGGCGCAGGCGCCCGGTCTTGACCCGAAAGCCATCGAAGACCTGGTATGCGGTTGCGCGATACCGGAGGGTCAGCAGGGCCTGAACATCGCGCGCATTGGCGCTGTGCTGGCGGGCCTGCCGACCAGTGTCGGCGGCATCACAGTGAACCGCTTTTGCGCCTCCGGCCTGTCTGCGATACAGATGGCGGCCGACCGCATTCGCGTTGGCGAAGCCGACGTGATGATCGCCGCCGGTGTCGAGAGCATGAGCATGGTGCCCATGATGGGCAATGCGCCTTCGCTGTCGCCGGCCATGTTCAACAACGACGAGAACATCGGCATTGCCTACGGCATGGGATTGACCGCCGAAAAGGTCGCGACGCAATGGAAAGTCAGCCGCCAGGCGCAGGACGAATTTGCCGTAGCTTCGCACCAAAGAGCGCTGGCCGCCATGGCGGCAGGTGACTTTGCCGCCGAGATCACGCCGATCGAGGTCATCGACCGGGCGCCCGATTTGCAGACCGGTGGCGTGATTGAAACGAAGCGCCTGGTCAGTCTGGACGAAGGGGCCCGCGCCGACACCACGCTCGAAGGGCTGACCAAACTCAGGGCCGTGTTTTCAGCGCGTGGTTCGGTCACTGCCGGCAACAGTTCGCAAACGTCCGACGGCGCCGGGGCGCTGATTCTGGCCAGCGAGAAGGCGGTCAAGCAATTCGGCCTGAAACCGCTGGCGCGCTTCGTCAGCTTTGCCGCCAAGGGTGTGCCGCCGCACATCATGGGCATCGGTCCGATCGAGGCGATTCCTGCGGCGCTGCGTTATGCCGGCCTGAAGCAGATTGATATCGACTGGATCGAACTCAATGAGGCCTTTGCCGCGCAGTCGCTGGCCGTCGTCAACACGCTGGGGCTGGACCCGGCCAAGGTCAACCCGATGGGTGGCGCCATTGCGCTCGGTCATCCGCTTGGGGCCACCGGTGCCATCCGCTCTGCCACCGCCATCCACGCCCTGCATCGCAACAAGCTGCGCTACGGCATGGTCTCGATGTGCGTCGGCATGGGGCAGGGCGCCGCCGGAATTTTCGAGCGCGTCTGAGACGTCACCGACAGGACTGCCACAGCCTGCCGCTGCAGGCATACTGTGGTCATGAACGACCATCCGTTTGACGCTGCGCTGCGCCTGACAGCAGAGCAGGCAGGCCTCTATTCGGGCAGCACTTCGGCTGCCTACTGGAACATGGTGGGTCCGTTTGGCGGCGTCACCGCAGCCACGGCATTGAACGCGGTGTTGCAGCACCCGGCCTTGCTGGGTGAGCCGATTTCGCTGACCGTGAATTACGCGGGCCCGCTGCTGGCCGGGCCATTCAGGGTCGCCGCGACGCCGCGGCGCACCAATCGCTCCACGCAGCACTGGCTGATCGAGATGACGCAGGCCAATGCCGCGGGTGTCGACGAGGTCATGCTGACGGCCACCGCCCTCACTGCGAGCCGGCGCCCGACTTGGGGCAGCGAAGACACACCCATGCCGGCAGTACCCCGGCCCGCGGGTTTGCCCGAGGAAAAACCGATGACCGGGGTCGAGTGGATCCATCGCTACGACATGCGTTTTGTCGAAGGTGCATTTCCCACCGAATGGGATGGTCATGGCGATAGCAGCCTGACTCAGCTATGGATGCGTGACATGCCGCCGCGGGTGCTTGACTTCTGTTCGCTGGCTTCGATGGCCGATATCTTCTTTCCGCGCGTCTACCTGCGCCGCGCTTTTCGAGTGCCGGCCGGCACGGTCTCGATGACGGTTTATTTCCACGCGGATGGCGCGCAATTGAGAGCATCGGGCGATGGTTTCCTGCTCGGTCAGGCACACGCCCAAGTCTTTCGCAAGGGCTTCTTCGATCAGAGTTCACAATTGTGGAACGAGGCCGGTGTGTTGCTGGCGACCACCAATCAAATTGTCTATTACAAAGAGTGATCATGAATAAAGTAGCACTCGTCATCGGTGCCGGTGACGCCACGGGCGGTGCCATTGCGCGTCGCTTTGCGCGTGAAGGCTTCACTGCCTGCGTCACGCGACGCAGCCTGGACAAATTGCAGCCCTTGCTCGATGCCATCCGCGCGGATGGCGGCACAGCGCATGGCTTTGCCAGCGACGCGCGCAAGGAAGAAGAGGTGATGGCGCTGGTCGAGCAGATCGAGTCCACCCTCGGACCGATCGAAGTGCTGGTCTTCAACATCGGCGCCAATGCGCCCAGCAGTGTCTTGCAGGAGAGCGCGCGCAAGTACTTCAAGATATGGGAAATGGCCTGCTTCAGCGGCTTTCTGAATGGCCGCGAAGTTGCCAAACGCATGGTAGAGCGCGCTGCCCCGGAACGAAAGCAGACCATCATCTTCACCGGCGCCACGGCTTCGCTGCGCGGCGCGGCCAACTTTGCCGCCTTTGCCGGTGCCAAGCACGCGCTGCGGGCGCTGGCGCAAAGCATGGCGCGCGAGCTCGGACCGCAGGGCATTCATGTGGCGCACGTGGTGGTCGACGGTGCCATCGACACGGCCTTCATCCGCGATAATTTCCCGCAGCGTTATGCCCTGAAGGAGCAAGGTGGCATCCTGAATCCGCAGCACATTGCCGATCAGTACTGGATGCTGCACTGCCAGCCGCGTGACGCCTGGACGCATGAGCTCGATCTGCGCCCCTGGCTCGAAAAATTCTGAAACCCCGCATTTCAATGGAGACAACAAAATGAGCAGAGCAGTCGAGTATTACTTTGATTTTGGCAGCCCCGCTGCCTACCTGGCTTCGACCCAATTGAAAGCGCTGGCGGCAGACACCGGCGCCACGGTGCTGTGGCGCCCCATGCTGCTCGGTGGCGTTTTTGTGGCGACCGGCAATGCCTCACCGGCCAGTGTGCCGGCCAAGGGCAGGTACATCTTTCGCGACTTCGCTCGCTTCGCCCAGCGCTACGGCGTGCCCCTGAAGGTCAACCCGTTCTTTCCGATCAACACCATCACCCTGATGCGCATCGCGGTCGGTCTGCAGATGCGCGACGATCCGCGCTTCATGGAGTACTGCGCTGCCATGTTCCGCGCCATCTGGGTCGAGGCACAAAACATGAATGACCCGGCGACGGTAGCCAGCGTGCTGCAGTCGGCAGGCTTTGATGTGCCGGCACTGCTGGCTTTGGCCGGCGATCAATCGGTCAAGGACAAGTTGAAGGCAGACACCGAGGCGGCCGTCGCGCGCGGCATCTTTGGAGCCCCCACATTCTTTGTGGGTGACCAGATGTTCTGGGGCCAGGACCGGCTCGATTTCGTGCGCGAAGCGCTTGCCAGTTGAAGAGAGCTCAACATGAATGAAATACTGATAGACCGCAACGACGGTGTCATGACGCTCACTATGAACCGTTTGGAGAAAAAGAACTCCCTGACCCGTGCCATGTACGCCGCCATGGCCGAGGCGCTGGCGCAGGCCGACACGGATGCGGCCCTGCGTGCCGTCGTGATTCAGGGGCATGAAACCATCTTCAGTGCCGGCAACGACATTGGTGATTTTTTGAATCGCCTGGCCACCGGGCAGGAGTCGCCGGCGTTTCAGTTCTTGCGTGCCATCAGCGTCTTCTCGAAACCCCTGCTGGCAGCCGTCTGCGGCCCGGCGGTTGGCATTGGCACGACCATGCTGTTTCATTGCGATCTGGTTTACGCGGGTGATAACGCCGCCTTCTCGATGCCCTTTGTTAACCTCGGTCTCTGTCCCGAAGCAGCATCGAGCCATCTGGCGCCGCAGCGCATGGGTTATGGCCGTGCCGCCGAGGCATTGTTGTTGGGCGAGCCTTTTCTGGCTGAAGCCGCTTTGGAGATGGGCTTGATAAGCCGTATCGTGCCACCGAGCGAAGCGGCAGCACTGGCGCAGCGCCAGGCCCGCAAACTCGCAGTCAAACCCTTGGCTTCGTTGATCGAGACCAAGCGCCTGATGAAGAAAACTCAGGCCGGCATCGTCGCCGAACGCCTGGTCGAAGAGGGTGCCAGCTTTGCCCGCCTGCTGACGGAGCCGGCCGCACGTGAAGCCTTCACGGCATTCATGGAAAAACGAAAACCAGATTTTTCAAAAGCTTGAACGGTAGGGAAGATTCAAAATGAACACCAGCAATCCAGGCGAGAGCCTGCAGGGCAAAACCCTTTTCATCACCGGCGCCTCGCGCGGCATCGGCCTGGCGATTGCCAAGCGGGCCGCAGCGGACGGCGCCAACATCGTCATCGTCGCCAAGACCACCGACCCGAACCCCAAACTGGCGGGCACAATTTACAGCGCTGCCAAAGAGGTGGAGACCGCCGGTGGCAAGGCCCTGCCACTGGCTGTGGACATACGCGATGACGACGCGGTATTCGCCGCCGTAGCCAAGGCGGTGGCCACCTTCGGCGGCATCGACATCCTGGTCAACAATGCCAGTGCCATCAGCCTGACCAACACCGAAGCCACCCCGATGAAACGCTTCGACCTGATGAACGGCATCAATGCGCGTGGCACTTACCTGTGCACCATGGCTTGCCTGTCGGAGTTGAAGAAGTCTGCAACAGCCGGACGCAACCCGCAGGTGCTGACGATGTCGCCGCCGCTGTCGATGAAGATGCACTGGTTTCAGGGTCACACGGCCTACAGCATGGCCAAGTACGGCATGAGCATGTGCACGCTGGGCCATGCCGGTGAATTCAAGAAGTACGGCATTGGCGTCAACAGCCTGTGGCCGCGCACGGCGATTGCCACCGCCGCCATGCAGATGATTCCAGGCGTTGATCTGGCGCTGTGCCGCAAGCCTGAGATCCTATCGGACGCGGCGTATTTGATTCTGACCAACACCAATTCAAGCAGCGGCAACTTCTACATCGACGACAGCGTGCTGGCGGCACATGGCATCACCGACCTGGAAAAATATTCCGTGACGCCAGGCACCAAGAACTTCATTCCGGACTTTTTTGTCGACTGAATTCTTGAAGTACTTGCTGTTTGTGCGAACGCGCCACAGCGTGACGCCACGGACGCCGACCACCACGACCGGCAGGTTCCTGGAAGTCAGAATTTATGATTTTGGAGGCCGGTCAACCGACGTTCGTGGACTTCGGCAACGTGCCCTGAACGGTCATCGACGAAAACAGGGAGCGGACGTTCACTGGCGCCCCCAAAAGTGGGAAGCGCTCATCCATTTGCTGTGATCGATCTTGTCAATCCGACCAGCTCTTGGGCAGCGAAGGTCATTGTCAAGGCATCGATTTGTGTTGTCCCTACTGCCGTGTCAACCAACATTATCCGGACCATTATTCCTGACCAAAACGTGTCCAATGTATTGACGACCTCCTAATCCTTGGTCGCGTTGGGCGTCAATCACTTAAACGGATGCAGTGATTGACAGAACACTTGCCACAAAGCATCCATTCATCCAAAGGGGAATCGTCATGCGAATTGCCAAGGACGAGGTGGACGTCAAGATGGAAATTCCAGGTGCAGTCATCCGTCAGCGAACGGATTTCGGCGACGCAACTGGATTGGGCAAGATCAGCGGCGAGTACTTCACCCTCTCGACGGGCGTTGACACGACCCCATTGTTCCAAGGGCTGGAAGGCAATTTGTGCCAGTGTCCTCACTGGGGCTTCGTACTGCGCGGCCAACTCACCACCACCGACGCGCAGGGCACGCAAGAGACTGTCAAAGCGAATGATCTCTTCTATTGGCCACCTGGGCACAACGTCAAGGTCGACGCGGACGCGGAAATCATCATGTTCAGCCCTCAGCACGCGCACAGCCATGTCATCGACCACATGATAAAGAAGGTCAACGGTTAGGGTCGGTGCGGTTTGCGTTCGCCGTAGGCCCAAACTATCATTCCACCTGCCCGCGGGACGCGATGAATGGAAAGAAGGAGATCTGGATGCTTGGTCTGGAAACACACTACTCGGCGACCCGCCCAGGGGTGCGAACGCCTGCATTGATTCAAGGGTTCACCGGCCGATGGGTGATTTGGACCGCAACCCTAGACGTAACATGACCAAGCGCCCGATTTTCGAAGAGGTAAGCCGGTGATGGATCGGCGGACGGTTGTGGGCGCTGTTACGGGGTATCTCCTGGCCGCGCCGCTTGCAGGGCTGGCTCAGCAAATCGGAAAGATGTACCGAATCGCCCACCTGTCAGGCAGCGGCCAGGTCGCGAGCAAAGCGTTCATCAACGCGTTCCGAGAGGGAATGGCAGCGATTGGATACCGTGAGGGTGAGAATATTGTCCTTGACGAGCGATACGCAGAAGGGGATGTGCAACGCTTGCCCTCACTCGCCCTAGAACTCATCAACAGTAAGCCCGACGTCCTCCTTGTCTCGACCACACCGGGAAATCTTGCAGCGAAGGCCGCCACGTCAACAATCCCGATTGTCATGGTCTTGGTCGCCGACCCGGTTGGTGCAGGGGTCGTCACAAGTCTCGCCAAGCCTGGTGGCAACATCACCGGGATCACCAACATCGTGGCGGAACTCGCGGGTAAACGTCTGGAAATTATCAAGGAGATCATCCCGGGCCTGTCCCGAGTCGCAGTTCTCGTGAACCCTGACTCACAGAACGCGCCGTTGCAAATGCGAAGTGCTGAGGATACCGCCCGGGCGTTAGGGATCGAACTCGGTCCGGTCATAGCAGTACGCAGCGCAGATGACCTGGAGAAGGCATTTGAATCGGCTGCCAGGGCGCATTCGCGCGCCGCCATCCGGATGATCGATCCCCTCGTGTTCATGCTTCGAAAGGAGACCGCCGCACTGGCAGCGAAGTATCGACTGCCGATGATCTACCCATCGAGCGAAGACGTGGAGGCCGGGGGACTCGTCGCCTATGGCACAAATGTTCCCGAGCAGTACCGCCTGGCGGCCACCTTCGTCAACAAAATCCTGCACGGTGCCAAGCCCAGCGACATCCCTGTGGAGCAGCCAACCAAGTTCGATCTGATGATCAATATGAAGACTGCCAAGGCGCTCGGGCTGACAATCCCGCAGTCCCTGCTGCTTCGCGCCGACAAGTTAATTCAGTGATGTAACCGTTCCCATTGACTTTCAAATTCGATAACAGCAAGCAACCATGTCAGAGCTCAGCATGCGACCAGCCAAGCCCGACGACGCTCCAGGCATCGCGGCGTGCGTCTGCGAAGCCTACGTGCATTACATCGAGCGGATTGGCAGACAACCTGGCCCAATGCTGGAAGACTACGCAGAGGTCATCCAACAGTTTCAGGTACATGTTGCGACCGCCGGCGGCAAGGTGGTAGGCGCAATAGTTCTGAAGACGACTGACGAGGGATTCTATGTTGACAACGTGTCCGTTCGGCCATCTGTCAAGGGCAAAGGCATCGGCCGTTCTTTGCTCAGGCTGGCGGAAACCGAAGCGCGGCGCCAGGACTACGGGTCAATCTTTTTGGCTACCCATGAACTGATGACCGAGAACCGGGCTCTCTATTCCCGTCTGGGCTACGCCGAATATGATCACCGCGTTGTCAACGGATTTCCACGCGTGTTCTTTCGCAAGACGCTGACTTGAAGAAGTAGGCCATGACTCATTCAACGACATGCAGGATACGAGCGGTTCAGGTCTGCAGTGGGCGAGTCAAGGTCTGCGTTGTGAGTGGAGGTGAAGAGTGGCTGATGATGTCGTGATCAAGTGTGAGCCTGTACTGCAATCTGGCTGTTGGCAATGAACACATCATGAAATGCAGAAGTTGCCAGGCCGAGGCGCGTGACGGACAGCGATTCTGCGAGGCGTGTGGCACGACCCTCGAGAAGAATTGCCAGGGGTGTGGTGCGAAGGCACAGCTGCAGGCGCGATTCTGCGGCATGTGCGGATTGGCTTTCACCGACGAATCGCCCGTTCAGGTGCATGCCAAGGCATCGAGTGTGGGATCGACTCCACAGACGGGTGACGGGGAGCGTCGCCAACTGACCGTGTTGTTTGCAGATGTGGTTGGCGCCACGACGCTGTCCGGCCTGCTTGACCCTGAAGCGCTGCGCACGCTGCTTCGGGAATATCAGCTGATTTGTGTGGAGTGCGTCAAACGTTTTGACGGCAACATTCACCAGTATGCCGGCGACGGTGTGCTTGCATATTTTGGTTATCCGGTGGCCCACGACAATGACGCCGAACGCGCGGTTCTGGCCGGTCTTGACATCGTGTCTGGAGTGCGTCAAATGGCGACGGTTTTGGCGGCGCGAGGAGATGCATCGATTGCCGTGCGCATTGGTATCCATACCGGCATGGTCGTCGTCGGCGAAATGGGTGCGGGCGACGCTCGCGAGGTGCATGCGATTGGAGAAACGCCCAATGTTGCGGCCCGCATTCAGGGCGAAGCGTTGCCCGATTCGGTGTGCATCAGTGCGGTCACCTTGCGGTTGCTCAGTCAGAACTTTGAGACACGGTCACTCGGCATACGACAGCTCAAGGGAGTGGCCAAGGACATCGAACTATTCGCCGTTGATGCTGCACGTGCGGCGACGCAGCGCGATGCGGTGCGGCTGGCCGCGCCCTTGATCGGTCGTGACAAGGAGCTTGCGCACCTGGAGGAGCGATGGGCGCTGGCGCGATGCGGCCAGGGGCAGGCCGTATTGATCTCGGGAGAGGGCGGCCTGGGGAAGTCGCGCCTGCTGGCGGCCTTTCGCGCAAACGCGGGCGATGCGGAACCTGGCTGGCTCAATATCTATTGCTCACCCTTCTATCAGAACACCGCGCTGCATCCGATGATCGACTTGATAGAACGCAATATTGGCCGTATCAGTGCCAGTTCGCCCGCGGATCGTTCGGCTGCACTTGCCAAGGCACTTGAATCTGCGGGTCTCACGGACAAGATGAGCTTGGCATTGATGGCTTGCCTCGTCGGGTTGGGCGCGGAACACGAAGCGGTGCTCGATGACCTCGCGCCGGACCAGCGCAAGCGTCGCACGCTCGACACCCTGATTGCGTGGCTACAGGCCAACGCCCAGTCAAACGCGCTGGTCGTGGTGGTTGAGGATTTGCACTGGATCGATGCCTCGACACGCGAACTGATTGGCATCCTGTTGGAACGCGTCGCGGAGATGCCCATGTTGGTGGTGTTGACCTACCGGCCCGAATTCGTGCCGACATGGGCACTACATGGGCAGATCTCTACCCTACCGCTGGTCCGCCTGACGCCCGAACAGAGTGTCACAGTGGCACAAGGAATCGCCGCCGGGATGTCATTGTCCGTCGATATTCTCGACGAGGTAGTACGGCGCACCGACGGAGTACCGCTGTTTGTCGAGGAGTTGACCCGAGCGATCATCGACGCACAATCTTCGACCAGCGGCGCGGCGCTCGCGTCGGAAGTGCCTGCCACCCTGCGTGATTCGTTGACCGCACGCCTGGACCGCCTGGGTGACGCCAAGATGGTCGCGCAACTGGCCGCGGTGCTGGGGCGAGAATTCGACTACGGCATTCTGCACGCGATCTGCGACCTCCCGCCGGCAGGTTTGGAGCAAAAACTTGCAGCCCTCAACCAAGCCGAAATCATCCACCAGCGTGGCATTCCACCACGCTCGCACTACATCTTCAAGCACGCCCTGATCCAGGAGGCAGCCTACGACACGCTGCTGAAGAGTACGCGCGCGCAGTACCACCGGCGTGCCGCCGACGCCTATGTGCAGGAGTTCCCGGAAGTCGTCCAATCGCGCCCGGAATTGGTGGCTCACCATTTCAGCCGCGCGCAGATGCCAGCCCAGGCGGTGAAATACTGGCAACGTGCCGGCGAGGTGGCGGTTTCCCGCTCCGGCTACATCGAGGCCATCGCGCATCTGGGTGCGGCACTGGATCAACTGGCGTTGCTGCCCGGGTCCGCCGGGCGCATGACGACCGAACTTGCGCTCAGGGTGAAGATTGGTCCGGCGTTGTTGGCCATCAAGGGAATGGGCTCGCCAGAATCCTGCGAGAACTACCAGCGCGCATGCAGCATCGCCGACAAACTCGGTGATAGTGCTGAACGCTTCATGGCGATGTGGGGTGATTGGCTCTCGAAAACAACTTCCGGTCGGGTCAGCGAAGCGGCGAAACGCTCCGACGACTTGGTCGGGTTAAGCCAGCGACTGGATCATGAGGATTTTGTCCTCCAGGCGCACCATTCGCGCTGGACCAATTTCCACTTGATAGGTGACGCCAGGGTGAGTCGTGCCGATACCCAGATCGGCATCCGGATGTACGACATCGAACGGCACCGGCACCATCGCCATGTCTATGGTGGCCACGACCCCGGCATTTGCGCCTGCGGCGTGGGTGCCAACGCGGCATGGTTGAGCGGTCACGCTGACGAGGCGCTGTTGCTTTCGGATCGCGCCATTGGCATCAGCGAGAAGATCGAGCACCCGTTCAGCGAGTCCCTCGCATGGATGTGGGCGACACAGGCAGCTTGGGGCGCACGCAACCACGAGCTGGCGCGGGATCGCGCGGAATCCTTGCTGCTGGTTTCAGAAAGACACAATTTTCGCCAGTGGATCGGCATGAGCATGATTATCAGTGGGGCCTGCCGAGTGCACACGGGTGAGACCGAGTTCGGACTCAAACTCGTTGAGGAAGGACTCGGCAAGCAGCGCCAGTTCGGCCAAGTCTCCCAGCAGAGTTATCTCGACGCCATCGGGGCCATGGTTCACTTGGAGGTTGGAAACTCTGCGCGTGCGCTTGAACTGCTGGCGCAAGCGCTCGCAGTTCACGTAAAGACGGGTGCGGGTTTTATGCAGCCCGAGACTTTACGGCTGCACGCTGAAACACTCTTTGCCGCGGGACAGATCGACGTGCAGCAAGTCATCGCGCGCATCGAGGCGGCTGTAGAACTCGCCCGGCAGCAGGGTGCGCTTGCGCTGGAATGGCGCGCCACCTCTTCGCTCGCGCGTTTGCATGTCAGCACGGGACGCCACGATGAAGCCCGGGAGCTTTTACGTTCCCACTTTTCTGCGCCCGCAGAAGGTTTCGAATCGCCCGATTTGGGGGAGGGGAAACAGCTGCTCGACGCCATGGGTTGAGGGCCTGTCTACTTGTCAATTGATCAAGGCAGATGAATCGACCTGTCACGATGAATG
>Ga0315271_10001367_pt1 | contig 14640 bp, 13 predicted proteins | sample C3_top_MG_FD_204664 | JGI IMG/M metagenome (GOLD analysis project Ga0315271, IMG submission 204664) | Sediment microbial communities from Yellowstone Lake, YNP, Wyoming, USA - C3_top | ecosystem: Environmental > Aquatic > Freshwater > Lake > Sediment | place: USA: Wyoming | collected 2017-08-01 | reverse complement strand
ACCCCTTCTCGTAAAGTATCGAAAAGGGAATGGGCTGGAGATTTTTGGGATTTTGGGTAATGCGGGGATGGGAAGGCAGAGGAGGTATGGGAGGGGTGAAGGGGAGTGATGGGGTGGAAATGGCGGAAATCTGGTTGGGAGGGCTGGTCGGGATGGGGCGTTAACGATAGTATTCTCAGAAATTGACTCGAGGACGTGGAGGTTTTCAGGGGTTGGAAATACGAGAGAAGTCCGAAGGTCGAAGGTCGAAGTCCGAAATCCGATGGCTAATAGCCAACAGCCGATCCGCTGCGACTGCGGGGCGTGAGGATCCGGTTCCGAGTTTGCCAGACATAAATGATGGGTGTAAATAACGTGGGTAAGAACTTAATGAAACAACGAAACCTCACTCCCTCGGTCAGCCACACATTTACCATCCGGCTGACGTATCCCAACCGCATCGGCATGTTCGCCCGCGTGGTGGGTGCCATCGGCGCGCATGGTGGGGACCTCGGCGCGGTCGATATTGTCGCGCCCGACGCCAAACTCATGACCCGCGATATCACGCTGCGGGCCCGGGATGGTGCGCACCAGGAGGAGCTCGTTTCGTCGATCCGCCGGCTGGCCCAGGTCAAAGTGATCAATGTCTCGGACCGGGTTTTCCTGCTTCATCTCGGCGGCAAACTCGGTATTCAGAACAAGGTGCCGCTGACCACGCGCGATACCCTTTCGATGGCATACACCCCCGGCGTGGCGCGTGTGTGTGAGGCGATTGCGAGCGAACCGAAGAAAGCCTGGCAGTTGACCATTAAGAGCAACTCGGTGGCGGTCGTCAGCGACGGCACGGCGGTGCTCGGGATGGGCGATATCGGGCCGGCTGCGGCGATGCCCGTCATGGAAGGGAAAGCGATGTTGTTCAAGGAATTTGGCGGCATCGACGCCTACCCCATTTGCCTGTCCACGAAGAACCCGGACGAGATTGTGCAGACGGTTAAGCATCTTTCCGTCGGCTTCGGGGGCATCAACCTCGAGGATATCTCGGCTCCGCGCTGTTTTGAAATCGAACGCCGATTGCAGGAACAACTCGATATCCCCGTGTTTCACGACGACCAGCATGGCACCGCGGTCGTGGTGCTTGCCGCGCTGCTTAACGCTTTGCGCCTGACCAGGCAGAAGCTTGACCGGCTGAGAATTGTCATTTCCGGTGCCGGGGCGGCCGGCGTCGCCGTCACTCGCATCCTGCTGCGCGGCGGGGCGCGGGATATCATTGTGTGCGACCGCGAAGGGGTGATTCACGAAGGCCGGCTTCCCGGCTTGAACGAGAGCAAGGCCTGGCTGGCGCAGAACACCAATCCGCGCAAGTTGAGCGGCGGGATCGAGGACGCCATGCACGGGGCCAATGTGTTTATTGGTGTCTCGGGACCGGGCACAGTCCAACTCCGGCACTTGAAGCGCATGGCCCGAAAGCCCATCGTTTTTGCCCTCGCCAACCCCACACCGGAGATCATGCCGGAAGAAGCAGCGCGGGTGGCGCATATCGTCGCCACCGGGCGGAGCGACTATCCCAACCAGATCAACAACGTTCTGGCGTTTCCGGGCATTTTTCGTGGCGCGCTGGACGTCCGGGCGCGGCAAATCACCGAGAGCATGAAACAAGCAGCGGCGCGGGCGATCGCCGATTGCATCACTCCCGGCGAGCTGAGCCCGGAATACATTGTCCCCAGCGTTTTCAACCGCGAAGTTGTCCGGCGGGTCGCCGAAGCAGTCCGGCGCGCGGCCGTCAAGGCCGGAGTGGCCCGGAAGAAGATCTGAAACTGTCACCGCGCGATCGGAAGTTGCTGCGGCGCGGCTGCGCGGCTGGAGGATGTGAAGATTCTGACTTGAGTTTGTCCGATATGGATGATTGGTTTTGGGCCAAATGAAAGAGAAAGACTGGCAATGGGTTTTGAAGCGCCGGATGATATCTGAGAACGCGGGGCTTTTCGAATCTTGAGGGAACACATGACACGACACGAGATTGAAGCTTGTTGGAGGGACCCGAGGAATCGGAAATGGGGCATCTTCTACTGCTGCAAAGCGGATCCTCGGGTAATCGTCCCCAAACGTATTAAGTGGATGGGTTGGACTGTGAATGTTGCGCATGCGCGCGCCCTCCCGGTCACCTTGTTCCTGATCGTATTGTTGGCGGCCCCGGTGTGGTTTGTGACATCCAAGGGAGCCGGGACCGGGGCAGTGGTGGCCACGGTGATGATTGCCACTGCCGTGGTGTGCCTTCTGTGCGCGTATTTGTCTTCACGCGTGGATTGAGATGCCGCAAGCCACGACCATCAAATAGGGGCCGGTACGTCTGCTTGACTCTATTGACAAGGTTTCAGGGCCGGGTCATCGAGGTCCAGTCGGTAGAGCACCTGGTTGTAGTCCCAACGCGGGGTGGGGACGGCGCGGTCGGCAAATTCCCGCGTGTAGGTGCCTTCAAAGAGGAGAATCGGGGAGTCTGGCGCTGTGAACTCCGGATGCAGGCGCGGATTGTAGAAAGTGTAGTTGTCGTGGGTGATGATCTTCACGGTTCTCCCCCAGGGGCCGGTGGGCTGATCGGCTTCCGCATACCAGAGCTCCCCGAAGGCGGAGGGTTTGCCAAACTTTTCCATGAATACGGTGACGAAGCGCTTCCGAAAAGTGCTATAGGCGATGGCGCCGCTGTGCGGTTTCACGGGCTTGCCTTCTCCGGCCGAAACCAGGGTTTCCTGCAGTGCCAGGGTTTCCCAGGCGGACGGGTCCTGCCAGGCTTCGAACGTTGCCAGACAGCGTAAGGTGGGAAGAGGGTTGCCAAATAGCGCCCAGGATTTGCCCGAGGCATCTTTCCAAATGAGCGAGTGCCCATCCGGAAGGGCTGGTGGCTTGGGGGACTTATCGGATTTGGTCCAGACGATCTTGTGCCGCGCGAAGGATTGAAGTTTGTCGTCCCACACGCAAAGCCCGTATTCGTAAGCCTCAAGCGGCGGTCTGATCTTCGCATAGGTGGCGACGAGCCTTTGCGCGCTGGTCTGGTCAGGCAGGGTGGTCACAGCGCTGAGCCAGGTCGGGCCATCGCCCGGCAGATTGGCCACACCACGGGGAGCCTGCTTATCATCAGTAATGGGAGCCAGCCCTAGTCGAATCGGGGGCTTGAAATCTGCCAGGGGTTTGAGGGGCGTGAAGGCTGCGGTGGCATGGAAGATCCCCAGGGGATAGCGTGCCAGGGTGGTGTCGCCCCAGACCCAAAACATCTTGTCGCCGTAAACGGCATTCTGGACGCTGTCGCAGCCGAGCACTCCGGATTCATGCCAGTCGCGTTCCTGTCCGAGTTTTTGGCTTTCAGCAAACAAGCCGCCGCCGGTGAGTCTCCCGAGGCGTTTGGCGATATTCTTGCGGGTGACTTCGACCTTCAGGGTTTGGCCCGGGGCGGGCTTCAAGCGGACGCCGCGATATCCAAACCCGTCCTTGGGCACCTCATAACCGTGGGCCACAACGTCAAACCAGGTCTCAACACCCATCAATTCCGGCAAATCAAAAGCAATCACGCCGGCGTTGTCGGACACGAAGCGAACGTTGTGGGTGGTGCGCAGTTCGACCATGGGGACGGGCCAGCCACTGTCTTTTTCGATCACCTCAATGCGGCATGCCTGAGATGGTGGTGCGGCCGCAGCACGCGCAGAGGCGGTGCCGAGCATTAAACAGCCAGCCAGGAGAGCGGCCCAGCCAACCGAGGGAGTTACAGTTTTGGATTGAATACGGAACAAGGGTTGAGGATTCCGGTCGTGCGCGAGAGGAGCGTTACCAGTCGCGCAACCGGCGCGCAGGATCAGCGGGTTTCGTGGGGCGGACAGGCAGCATCTTCTCATCCCCTTTCTGCGCGTCGAGCAGTTGTTTGGCTTGTTGCGGCGTCATTTGGCCGGGGGCGTAGGATTGTTCCTGTTTTTGTTGCTGCTCTGGTTTGTCCTTCGGTTCGCCGGGGGATTCCTGTGGCTTCTGCTTCTTCTGTTGCTGGTCCGGTTTATCCTTTTGGCCAGTCTGCTGGGAATCTTTCTTCTGTTGATCCTGATCTTGTTGCTGCTGGTCTTTCTTCTGCTGCTCCGGGTTTTGCGACTGCTTCTGTTGTTGATCCTGCTTCTGGTTTTCTTGTTTCTGCTGATCCTTATTAGGCTGTTGGTCCTGCTGTTGATCCTGTTTTTGCTGTTGATCGTCCTTGTTTTGATCTTGCTGTTGTTGTTGCTGCTGCTGCTGTTGCTTCAATTCTTCGAGGAGGCGCTTCACCAAATCCAGGTTGTGTTTTGCGTCGGCGTCTTGCGGGTTCAGTTTGGTGGTGGCTTCGAAGTCCTTGACTGATTTTTCCCAGGTTTCGATCTTTTTCTGAGGTTCGGGGATGGCTTCGCCGAGGTGGAAAAAGGTGTTGCCGCGATTGTAATAGGCTTTTTCCTGCAGCTTGAGATCGGGGGCGTTCAGGGCTTTGCTGAAGTGGTCGGCCGCCTGATTGAATTGCTTGTTCCGATAGGCCGCGGCACCGGCATTGAACTGGAACCTGAGATCGTCCTGGTTCTTCTGAAGCAAACGTTCGAACTCCTGTTGCGCCTTGTCGAAATTACCCGCCTGGTATTCGCGGAGCGCCCCGGAGTTCGAGGCCGGGGAAGTCCAGGGAAGGGCAAAGCAAAGCAGCAGGATCGCGGCGCTTGAAATTCCGCCAGTGGGGATTGGGGGTGGGGACGAGGTGTTAAGGGGTTGCGAAGGCGACGTAGAGAAATCGTCCCGGCCATTGTGTGGCCTTCGAGTTTCGCTAGTGACTACCCGTGCTTCGCGTTTGCGCTCCGGGAAGAGCAGTTCCACCAGGAGGAGCGCAATGGCCAGAGCCAGGGGCCAATGGTAGCGTTCAAAATAGCGCTTCACGAAGCGTTCCCCGGATTCAGATTTGGGCAGCGGCGCGAGGCCTTTCTCGTAAAGGGTTTCGATCGGCTTTGCCCCCCGCATGGGGAGGTAGAATCCCCCTTCGGTCTGGCCGGCAATCTCGCGCAATAGTTCCTCGTTCAGGCGCGATTTCACCACGTTCCCCTGTTCGTCGCGAATATAGTCGCTGGTGCCGTTTGGCGCCTTGATGCGCAAGATCTCACCCTCGGGAGAGCCGAAACCGATGGTGAAGATCCGCAACCCGGCTTTGGCCGCCTTCCTGGCTGCCTCAACCGCGCCGGTGTCCTGGTCTTCGCCGTCTGAAAACAAAACCAGAACTTTATAATTGTCGCCTTCCTTGAAGGCTGTCAGCGCCGTGTCGATGGCCTCGGCGAGGGCGGTGCCACCTTCAGGTATGATGCGGACGTCAAGGGCTTCAACGCTCTGCCGGAAAGCCGCGTCATCCGTGGTCAGCGGGCATTGGAGAAAAGCGGAACCGGCGAAAGCGACCAGTCCGAGGCGGTCGGTTTTGGCCTGTTGCACCAGGTCGAGAGCGGCGAGTTTGGCGCGAGCAAGCCGGTTCGGCGCAATGTCTTCCGCCAGCATGCTGCGGGAAGTGTCGATGGCCACCACGATATCCAATCCGCGCATTTTAACTTCCTCCCAACGGAAGCCCCATTGCGGGCGGGCCAGCGCGAGCAGCAAGCACACGACCGCCATGCAAAACATCGCCGCACGGAGTTTCATGCGGGCGGGGGAAACGCCGGCAAGGAGGCTGGGCAGGAGACGCGCCTGAACAAAGCGATTGAGGAGTTTTTGCCGGACGTTCCAGGCCCATACCAGGAAAACGAGGAGCAGCGGTGGGAGCACCAGCAGCAACCAGAGGACTTGCGGGTTGTCAAAACGCATCAGGGCAGCCTCCTTAGCAGGGTATGGCGCAACCAGGTTTCGAGCAACAACAGCCCCAGGCCGGGGCCGATCAACCAGGCGAATAATTCCCGGTGGTGCGCGAATTTTTTGACTTCCTTCTCGGTCTTCTCCAAATGATCAATTTCGGTGTAGATCGCCTGGAATTTTTCGGCGTTGTCGGCGCGAAAATATTGAGCGCCGGTCTTCCTGGCGACCTCCTTGAGCGCATCTTCATCAATATCCACCGGCTGCATCTGATACATGGTTTCCCCGGTGAACGGATTGCGTCCCGCGGGCACAGGAGCCTCGCCATGGGTGCCGACTCCGATAGTGTAAACCTTGGTGCCGAGAGCCTGGGCAGCTTCGGCCGCGGTGAGCGGCGGCACCGTGCCGGAGTTGTTCTGGCCGTCGGTCATGACAATGGCGATCTTGCTTTTGGACTGAACTTCGCGGAGCCGGTTCACGGCGGTGCTGATGGCGGAGCCGATGGCGGTGCGGTTTTGGTCGATATCGCCGAGCTTGATGCGGTCCAGGTTGCTGTTGAGAAAGTCGTGATCCAGGGTTAGAGGCGTTGCCACATAAGCCTGAGTGGCGAAAACAATCAGGCCAATCCGGTCGTTAGGACGTTTCTCGATGAACTTCTTCAGGACCGTGCGGGCCATTTCGAAGCGGTTGACCCGTTTCCCCCGCACTTCAAAATCCTCCGCCATCATGCTGCCAGACATGTCGAGCGCGACCATGATATCGACGCCGCTCGCGGTGATTTTAGTTTCGCTGCGGGTAAAGCGGGGCTGAGCCAGGGCAATGATGAAGAGGCTGAGAGCCAGCCACCGAAACGCCAGGAGCAGCGCCCCGGCGCGCGAGCGGTGAAATCCCGACAGGCCGCGAACGAATTGGACCGAGGAATACACGAAGGCAGGTGGAGCGCCTCGTTTGCCCATCAGCCAAGCCGCCAGCGGCAGCAACAATAAGAGCAACAGGAGATAGGGATAGCCGAACGTGATCATGCTCCAGGCTCAGTTGTCACCGCTTCCCTCGGCTCAGTTTCGTCCACCAGGCGCAAGGCGGAGGCATGCAGATCGCGCAGTTCCAATTCCCTGGGTTCGTATTTGGCGAACTTCACCAGGTCGCAGCATTGCAGGAAGTCGCCGAGGCCTTCCTTCTGATTGGAATCGAGCAGGGCGGTGGACTGCATTTCGTACAGGAACTCCTCGGTGGTGCGCTCCGGCGCACGGAAGGAGAATCGTTCTTCGAGGTAAGAGCGCAAGGCATCAGACACCGCGATGACGAACGGTTTTGGTTGGGAGATGAGCGCGAGGGCCTCCTGGAGTTTCTGCCGGGCGCGGACATGCGGTGGGATTGGCGGCGCCACGGGACGCTCGGCTTTCCGTTTTTGCCAATATTTCCAAAGCCACCAACCCAGCAGGGCGGCAGCGGCGACGCCAAGCAGCCACCAGGCCCAGGCCCAACCGGAGGGAATTTCGACCGGCGGCTTGATGTCGCGCAAGCCGTTGGTTTGCGAGCCTGAGGCAGGCGGCAGGGATAGAATGGAATTCGTCGCGGCCATTATCCTCGCAATCGGCGGCGTTCGCGATTTTCAAAAAACCGGCCAAGCGCGGCGCCATAGGGCTGGTCGGTTCGCAGTTGGATGGCATCGATGCCCGCGGTGCGAAAAATGCGGGCCAGATCCTCCAGGGTGCGCTGCTGGCGCGTGGCAAAGGCCACGCGACTCAATTCGTTCCGGGTATTCACCTCCACGATTTCACCGCTCTCGGCATCTTGAAAGACAAGTCGGCCGAGCGCTGGCAGTTCCAGTTCAGCCGGGTCCGTGATCTGAACGGCCACGACATCATGCCGGCGGTTGGCGCTGCGGAGCATGGTGAATGACGCGTGGGCGAGAGACCGGGAAGAATCCACATCAGCACGGGATGAAAGGCGCGATTTTTTTTGGCTGATCGCGTTGGCGGGGGTGACGAAATCCGAAATTACTGCCGCGATGGCCTTGTGCGGCGTGACGCGCATCAGGAACTCCAACGCGACATTCAGGTCCGTGCCCTGGCGGCGGGGTTCAAAGAAAAGCACCTCCCGTATCACTCGGAGCACGTGGCGTCTGCCCTTGCGCGGCGGGATAAATTTCTCGATTTCGTCGCTGAAAAGAATCAACCCCACCTTGTCGTTATTGCGAATGGCGGAGAACGCGAGGACGGAGGCAATCTCCGCGGCGAGCTCGCGCTTGGATTGCTCGCCGGAACCGAATACCCCCGAGCCGCTGACATCGACGAGCAACATCAGCGTCAGCTCACGCTCTTCGACGAACTTCTTCACGAAGGGGTGGTTCATCCGGGCGGTGACGTTCCAGTCGATGGACCGGACCTCGTCACCCGGCTGATATTCCCGCACTTCGTCAAAGTTCATCCCCTGGCCCTTGAAAACACTATGGTATTGGCCGGCAAGCGTCTCGGTTACGACGCGGTTGGTGCGCAGTTCGATCTGGCGAATCTTCTTGAGGATCTCGCGGGGGATCATCGTGGGGTGCCTCTTAATTCTAATCCGGCCCGCATCAAGGCACGGGGAGTTCGTCGAAGATCTTTTGGATGATGGTTTCGCTCGTTTTGTCCTCGGCTTCAGCCTCGTAAGTGACCGCCACACGATGGCGCAGGACGTCCATACCGATGCTCTTGACATCCTGCGGGGTGACGTAGCCGCGGCCGCGAAGGAACGCGAAGGCTTTGGCGGCAAGCGTGAGGCAGATGGTTGCGCGGGGCGAGGCGCCGAGTTGAATGAAATCCCGGACCTGGATTTTGAACGCCTCGGGGTCCCGGGTGGCGCAGACAAGATCCACGATGTAGTCCTTCACCTTGTCATCCATGTAAATATCGTTGATGACCTGGCGGGCCTTGAGTATTTGGTGGGGCTCCACGACGGCGGTGGCTGCCGGGGTGCCTGATGTGCGGGCCATGAGGTCGAGGATCTGGCGTTCCTCGGCGCGGGAGGGGTAAGCGATTTTCAGCTTGAGCATGAACCGATCGACCTGGGCCTCGGGAAGGGGATAGGTGCCTTCTTGTTCGATCGGGTTTTGCGTGGCGAGGACCAGGAACGGCTCTTCCAGCTTGAAGGTTTGATCGCCGATAGTGACCTGCTTTTCCTGCATAGCCTCCAGCAGCGCGCTTTGAACCTTGGCCGGCGCCCGGTTGATTTCATCGGCCAGCACCAGGTTGGCAAAGATGGGGCCCCGGCGGGTCGAGAACGAGCCGGATTGCGGGTTGTAGATTTGGGTGCCGACCACGTCTGCCGGCAGCATGTCAGGCGTGAACTGCAGGCGTGAAAACTTGACGTTGAGAGCCTGGGCCAGGGTTTTCACAGAAAGCGTCTTGGCCAGGCCCGGAACACCCTCAAGCAGAACATGGCCGTTGGCCAGCAGGCCGATCACCAGCCGTTCCACCAGGTAAGTCTGACCGATGATGACCTTGCCGAGTTCGGAGAACAAGGGGCGCACAAAGGCTCCTGATTCCTGCACCGCTTCGTTTATGGCGCTGATTCCAGTATTCATTGAGTTTTGAATTTTACTGTCGGTTGGACAAAAAACCAGATTTTGCGTTCAAGCTTCGCGCGGATGGTTGTCCGGGTGAAAACCAGTTTTCAACCAGGCTCTTAGAGGGACCGGGCGAGCTGAATATCACGGGCAATCTGTGATTTCAAAGCCTCCAGAGTGGAAAACTTCTGTTCATCGCGAAGTTTCTGCACGGGAGTGACTTCGAGTTCATGACCATAAAGATCGCCGGCGAAATCAAGGATATGGGTCTCGAAACGCAGAGGCGGGGCGGGGTTGTTGAGCGTTGGCCGTCGGCCGATGTTCAGGACGGCGTGGCGCGTTTTGCCTTCAACCTGGACAGTGGCGGCGTAGACGCCCTGTGGGGGGAGAACCAGGCCGGTGATGTCCAGATTCGCAGTGGGGAATCCCAGGGTGCGACCAAGCTTGTCTCCTTCAACGACCCGGCTGGAAACCGAGTAGGCCCGGCCCAGCATTTGACCGGCGACATCGAGGTCGCCCCGGAGGATGGATTCGCGGATTCGGGTGCTGCTAATGGCCTGACCGTCGAGCGAAACCGCCGCCATTCCATGGACGGAGAAGCCCAGTTCGGAGCCGAGTTTTCCCAGCAGCGAAACGTTGCCGCTGCGGCGATGACCAAAACCGAAATTGGCGCCCACGCAGATGCATTGAATAGCGCGGAATTCGGTCCAAAGGCTGCGGATGAACGATTCCCCGGTTTGGCGGCTGAATTCCGGGTCGAAGGGAATTAACAGAAGATTATCGGGACCGAGTTGCCGGAGGTTGCGAATCTTTTGGGGCAGGGAGTAGATCAATGGCGGCAGGCGCTCGGGCGCCACAATGGTATTCGGGTGCCGGTCGAAGGTGAACACCACGGAAGCCGCGTCGTGTTGCTGTGCGTCCGTGATGGTCTGCCGGATGATCTGCTGGTGGCCCAGGTGAACGCCGTCGAAGAACCCGATCGCAACGCAGACCTTCTTGCCCTTTTCAACTTCGCCTGGGGAGCTGATGACCTTCACGGTAGGAAGCGGGTGTGAGGGACGGTTTAGGCGCGAGAGAGCTTCAGGAAGGGGATCACGCGCTCCTCAAGTTGACGTACCGAGTAATTCATCATTTCCTCGAATTCCACCGCGTCGGTCACATCGAATTTCCCCGAAGTGATACGCCGCAGGGTGGCCAGGTGCGCACCGCAGCCGAGCTTCTGTCCCAGTTCGTGGGCGACGCTCCGCACGTAGGTTCCCTTGGTGCAGGCGAGGCGGAAGCTGCCGAAAGGCTCCTCGTAATTGGTAAAGCGGAAGTTGTAGATATGGATCAGGCGCGGCTCGCGCTCCACTTCAATCCCCTTGCGGGCGAGCTTGTAGAGCGGCACGCCGCCCTTTTTTACCGCGGAAACCATGGGCGGAACCTGCATCAGATCGCCAATGAATTCCGCGGCGGCTTCGTTCAATTCGTCCAGCGTCATGGGCAGGACCGGGAGCGATGCGACCAGCTCTCCGTCCGCGTCGTAGCTGTCGGTGCTTTCGCCGAACTTCATTGAGCCCTCGTAAACCTTGTCGTCGGACATGAGGCGTTCGGAGAGTTTGGTGCCGCGGCCCAGCACGATGATGAGCAGGCCGGTGGCGGCGGGATCAAGGGTGCCGCAGTGGCCGACCTTCTTGATGTTGAATTGCCGGCGAATGGCGTCCACGATGTCATGGGAGGTGGGGCCGGCCGGCTTATCAATCAGGATGGCGCCGTCGAGAGCCGAGAATTCCTGAATCATTTGTTTTTGGAATTGAGCGCCTTCTTGATGGCGGCAACCACCCGGCGTTGGACGGTCAGCGGTTTGCCGGCAATGCGCGCGCCGGCAGCCGCGGTGTGGCCGCCTCCGCCAAACAGGGCGGCGATTTCGTTGACGTTTACCTTGTCGCTCTTGGAGCGCAGACTGATGCGAGTCAATTCCGGCCCCAGTTCCTCAAAGACGCACGCGACAACAACCGGGGCGATGGCGCGGATGTGGTCGATCAAGCCCTCGGAATCGGCGCTCTCGGCTCCCGTGCGGGTGAAGTCCGCCTGCTTGAGCCAGAAATACGCGATCTGGTTCTGATGCGTGAGCCGGAAATGGCTATAAACGTGGCGCAGCAACCGCGCGCGGGATAGCGGGTAGGATTGATAAACCTCGTCACAAATCAGCGCCAGGTTGGCTCCACGTCGGACCAATTCGCCCGCGACATGGTAGGTCCCCGGTTGCGTGTTGGGGTATTGGAATGAGCCGGTATCGGTGGAAACGGCGGTAAACAGGCAATCTGCAATCCGGCGGGTAATGGGCCATTTCGCGGCCTTGAGCAATTTGAAAATCAGTTCGCCGGTGGAAGGTTCCTTGGCGGAGACCCAGTTGATATCGGCGTAGCGGGTGTTGCTCTGATGATGATCTATATTGATGAAGATCTTGCGTTGTCCGACGCAAGCTCCCACCGCGCCCAGGCGTTCGAAACTGGCGGCGTCCGTCGCGATCACGCAATCGAATGCCATGCCCGGTTTCGGCTTCTGGATTCTCCGGTCGGGATCAAGAAACTCGTATTTTTGGGGAATCGAGTCCTCGTTCCAGCAGCAGACCTTTTTGCCTTCGTTTTCCAGGGCCAGAGCCAGGCCGATTTGACTGCCAACGCAATCGCCGTCCGGCCGGACATGGCCAACGATGCAGATGGTTTGGCAATCCCGGAGGGCCTCGATGATCCGGTCGATGATCTTGGGATACTGTTGCTTCATCCTGCTTGGGAGGTTACTCGGGTTGCTGTGGCGCATCCTTCTCGAGATCCTCGATAATCTGCAGTACACGGTTTCCGCGCACGACCGAGTCGTCCATGATAAATTTGATGGTGGGAGTGTATCTGAGGACGACGGCCCGGCCGACCATGCCCTGAATGCGTTTCCGATGCTGGGAAAGCAGTTCAAAGCCCCGCTTTTGCTGGTCGGCATTACCCAGGATGCTGATGAAAACCAGCGCGGAATGCAGATCCCCGGCCACATCGACGTCGTTGACAGTGATCAGTCCGGCCTCGCCGACCTGGAATTCGCGTCGGATGACCTCGCCGATTTCGCGTTTGAGCAGCTCGTTGACGCGTTGGTGTCTGAGTGAAGGCATGAAATCAGATTGGGAATGGGATTAGGCCCTAAACCGGCTCATCCCTCACAGTTTCTGCGCGACTTTCTCGATCGAGTAACACTCGATCTGGTCGCCGACCTGGATTTCGTTAAAGCCATCGATGCGAATGCCGCATTCCATGCCCGCGCGCACCTCGTTGACTTCATCCTGGAACCGGCGAAGGGACTGCGTGATTCCCTCGTAAATGATTTCCTTGCGGCGCCGCACGCGGACCTTGCCTTTGACGATGCGCCCAGAGGTGACCATGCAACCGGCAACCGGCACGCCCTTGGAAAGGGAGAACACTTTGCGGACTTCCGCCACGCCGACCGTATTGTCCTTCAGGATCGGATCCAGCAGGCCCGCCATGGCCTCTTTCACCTGGTCAATCAGTTCGTAAATGATGGCGTAAAGCTTGATCTGGACACCCTCGTGCTTGGCCTTTTCGGCCACGGTGCTGTCGATCCGGGTGTGGAAACCCAGGATGACGCCATCCGACGCGGAAGCCAGGGCGACATCGGATTCGGTGATGGTGCCGACGGCACTGTGGATCACTTCCAGCGCGACTTTGTCCGTTTCGATCTTCTTGAGAGCATCGACGATCGCTTCGACGGAGCCCTGGGTGTCCGCCTTGACAACGACCTTCAGAGCTTTGCTGCTGTTGGTCGCGAGTTGCGCAAACAGGTTTTCGAGGGTGACTTTGGAGCGATTGGCCTCGAGGCCGGAAGCCTTGGCGATCTGGCCTCTCTGCTCGGCGAGATCGCGGGCCGCTTTTTCGTCCTCGACGACGCTGAATTCGAGCCCGGCTTCGGGAACGCCATTCAATCCCAGCACTTTGACCGCCACCGAGGGGGCGGCTTCCTTAAGGCGTTTGCCTTCCTCGCTGATGAGGGCGCGAACACGGCCGTAATACTGGCCGCAGATGATCACATCGCTGACGCGCAACGTTCCTTTCCGAACCAGCACCGTGGCGGTGGGGCCGCCGGGTTCCAGACCGGATTCGATCACGTTGCCCTTGGCGCGACGATTGGGATTGGCCTTGAGTTCCAGCAGGTCGGCCTGCAGCAACAACATTTCGATCAATTTATCGACGTTGTGCTTGGTCAATGCCGAGACATCCACAAAAATCGTATCACCACCCCAATCGTCAGGCACGAGGCCTTTGTCCTGGAGTTGTTGGCGCACTTTGAGCGGGGACGCGTTGGGGTGGTCGATCTTGTTCACCGCCACCAGGATTGGCACGTGGGCGGCCTTGGCGTGGCTCAGAGCCTCCAGCGTTTGGGGCATGACGCCGTCGTTCGCCGCTACGACCAGCACGACGATATCGGTGACATTGGCTCCCCGGGCGCGCATGGAGCTGAAAGCCGCATGGCCAGGGGTGTCCAGGAAAGTGACCTGGGCCATTTCCTTTTTGCGTTCGGGGTGCGGGAAGGAAATCGTGTAGGCGCCAATGTGCTGGGTGATACCGCCGGCTTCCCCGGCCGCGACATTGGATTTGCGAATGACATCGAGCAGGGTGGTCTTGCCATGATCGACATGGCCCATGATGGTGACCACCGGGGCCCGCGGCAACAAGTCCTCGACCTTGTCCTCGACATCGAGTTCGACTTTGCGGATCGGGGCGTGGACGATGCCGCTGCCGCGTTCGCGTTTCTCCACCTCGAACTTAAAGCCGTATTTGGCGCAAATTTTCTGAGCAATGGCCTCTTCGATTGCCTGGTTCACATTCGCGAAGACGCCGGCCTCCATCAGGTCGGCGATAATCTTGAACGGTTTTTGCTTCAGTTGATCCGCCAGCTCGCGCACCACAATGGGCGGCTTGATTGTGATAACCGGAGCGTCTGTGGGGAGCGCGGATTTGGCTTCCGGCTTGGGCTGACCAGGCTTCTGGGGCATCCTTGCCCCCGGACCGGAGTGGGTGCCGGGGAAACCGGGGCCTCTGAATCCGGGGCGCTGGTCCTGACCACGACCTCCCCGGGGTGGTTCGGGACGTCGCTGGTCCGGTCGCTGCGGAGGCTGCCGGGATGGGGCCGTTTTATCACTCGTGCGAGGGCCGGGCTTCGGAGGCAGCACAATGAACCCGATCTTATCACCAACCCTGGCAATAGCGGGAACCGGGGGCGGAGGTGGCGGCGTTGGTGGTAAAGCGGGAACAACAGGA
>Ga0315271_10001366_pt1 | contig 14648 bp, 13 predicted proteins | sample C3_top_MG_FD_204664 | JGI IMG/M metagenome (GOLD analysis project Ga0315271, IMG submission 204664) | Sediment microbial communities from Yellowstone Lake, YNP, Wyoming, USA - C3_top | ecosystem: Environmental > Aquatic > Freshwater > Lake > Sediment | place: USA: Wyoming | collected 2017-08-01 | reverse complement strand
CCGCCGATGACCTGACCGATCCGGCTCCCGCCACGGCGTTTGCCCACCTGGACGCCACTTCGGTGCTTTCCCGCGCCCTGACTGAGATCGGCATTTACCCCGCCGTTGACCCGCTGGCCTCCACTTCCCGCATCCTCGACCCTTTGGTGGTGGGGGAGGAGCACTACAATGTCGCGCGCAAGGTGCAGGGCGTTCTTCAGAAGTACAAGGATTTGCAGGACATCATCGCGATTCTGGGCATCGACGAACTGTCCGAAGACGACAAGATCATCGTGGCGCGGGCACGGAAGATCCAGAGGTTCCTGAGCCAGCCCTTCCATGTGGCCGAGCAGTTTACGGGGTGGAAGGGGAAATATGTGAAGGTGGCCGACACCATCCGCAGCTTCTCCGAGATCGTGGACGGCAAGCACGACGAGCTTCCCGAGCAGGCCTTCTACATGGTGGGCGCCATCGAGGAAGCCCAGGAAAAGGCCGAGATGCTGGCCAAGCAGGGCTAGGACGGAACGGATGGCGACCTTCGAGTTACCCACCAAGATCCAACTGATCATCGTGACCCCGGAGCGTAGCCTGGTGAATGCCACGGTTGACGAGGTCACGCTCCCGGGAGATGAGGGCTACTTGGGCGTGTTGCCGGGGCACACTCCGCTGCTGACCTCCCTGAGAATCGGGGAGATCAAGTACAGGACGGGCAGCATCACGAAGTACCTCTTCGTGTCTTGGGGTTTTGTCGAGATTCTTCCGGATCGGGTTACGGTGCTCGCCGATGTGGCCGAGGCCCCCGAAGACATCGACCTGGCTCGGGCCGCGGAGGATCGAGATCAGGCGGAGACGAGGCTCAAGCATCTGGATGCCGATTTCCAGGCCGCCCAGATCGCACTTGAACAAGCCTTGGGTCGGATGCAGGTTGCGGCAAAAGCGGCCCCGCTCCCAAGATAATCTGGTTAGAAACCCTTTTTAGAGAGAAGAGGCCATGAAGAGAACCTACCAACCGAATAGGCACCGACGAGCCAAGACGCACGGGTTCCGCGCCCGTATGTCCACCAAGGGCGGCCGCGAGGTATTGGCGCGAAGGCGTGCCAAGGGGCGATGGCGTCTCACGCCGGCGTAGCCTCTCCCACCGGCCCCTTTCGCCGGGACGACAAAGTCCGCAAAAGGCCGGAATACCTCTCCATTTACAAGCGGGCTGCGCCCATGTACACCGCCCGGCTGGTGTTTTATGCTTGCCCGGGGACGGGCAAGCGCTGTCGTCTTGGGTGCACCGTCCCCAAGGTGGTGGGCGATGCCGTCGAGCGCAACCGTCTCAAGCGTTTGATCAGAGAGGCTTTCCGACACACCAGAGAGCGCTTCGCTGAAGGTTGCGTCCTGGTGGTCAATGCCAAGCGGTCGGCTGCGGGGATGACCCTGGAGGATGTGCTCGGGCACTTCGAAGATGTGGCCGGCCGCCTGGAGCGTGAAGGATTCCGAACTTGCGGACCCTGATCCTTGCGCTCATCAAGGTCTACCAGTGGACGCTGAGTCCTCTCCTCGGGGGAGCGTGTCGCTATTACCCGTCTTGTTCCAACTACGCCTATGGGGCGGTGGAGCGGTTTGGCGCCATAAGGGGGAGCTGGATGGGCATCAAGAGGATACTCCGGTGCAATCCCTGGCATGAGGGGGGGTACGACCCGATTCCCTCGCCAGGCAAAGGGAGCGATTAGCCATGGAACAGCTGGGACAGGAAGACCCTCAGAGCTTCAAACGACTCATCTGGGCCATGGTCCTCATGGCAGTCGTATTTGTCGGTATGTCGTTCTTCATGCGGTCGAAGAACCCCGCACCACCCGTTCCTGGCTCCGCCCAGAGCGCCCCTGCGGCACAGTCCATGTCCAAGCCCGCCAATGGCGGCGGCGAGGAGGCCGCGGCGGCCGGGGCGCACGCCGCGCCGACACCAGCCGTGGCCGAGTCCCTTCAACCGGTTCAGGGAGAGAAGGAAGCGGTGTTTGTCCTGGAGAACGACGACCTGCGGCTGGAATTCAGCAGCAAGGGCGCCGTGCTCACCAAAGCGGTGCTCAAGAAATTCCGGGAGCGCGGAGGCCCCAACGACGACCTCGTTTCCCCGCTGGCTGCCCTTACGGGGAGTTTTCCCCTCGGGCTATCCACGGGAGACAAAGAATACGATGCGCTGGTGGCTGGGGCCTTGTTCCACGTGGAACAATTCTCCGATCCTGCGGGCGCCAAGGGACTGAAGATGTCCTGGGCCGACGATCGGGGGAGCGCGGTCTCCAAAAGCTTCACCCTCCCGCCATCGGGCTACGAGATGGGCCTCCAGGTTTCCGCGGTGAAGGGCGCGAAGGTGCTCGCCCCCGTGCCGCTGTCATGGGGTCCCGGTCTCGGCCGGTTGCTGCAATCGCAGGTCAAGGACCGCTACTTCCAGCAGGAGTATGTGGGGATCGGGCAGGGCGGGGCGTTCAAGAAGGTCCAGCGCTCCAAGGTCAAGGCGGGAAGCCCTCCGGTTCGGGAAGCGTGGGGGGACAAGGGCCCGCTGGCGTGGGCAGCGCTCAGCAACAACTACTTCGCCGCCATCTTCCTCCCGGACACGCCCATGGCCGGCGCTACGGTCGTAACCACGGCCATCACGCTCGAGCAGCAGAAGGTCCATCCGGCCGAGACGGCCGTGGAACTGGTGGTGGCGTTCCCGGAAAAGGGCCGGGTCTTCATCGGGCCCAAGGAATGGAAGCGCCTCAGCGCCATGGGCGGGAACCTCTTCAAGCTTCAGGACTGGGGCTGGATGGCCCCGATCTGCGCGTTCCTGCTCTGGTCCATGAACAAGCTCTACGCAGGGGTGGCCAATTATGGAGTCGCCATCCTGCTTGTAACCCTCTTCATCAAGCTGGCCTTCTACCCGCTCACCCAGCGCTCGATGGTCAAGATGAAGGAGATGGGCGAGGGGATGAAGAAGCTCAAGCCCCAGGTGGATCGCATCAAGGCCAAGTACAAAAAAATGCCGAAGGACATGACCACGCGATCCAAGATGAACGAAGAGATGATGGCGCTCTACCAGCGAGAGGGGATCAACCCCCTGGGCGGGATGACCGGTTGTCTGCCCCTCCTCCTGCAGATGCCCATCTTCTTCGCGCTTTTCCAGCTCCTTCCGAGGACCATCGAGCTGCGGGGCGCGCCCTTCTTCGGTTGGATTCAGGACCTGTCCGTGCAGGATCCGTACTATGTAACGCCCCTGCTCATGGGGCTCTCCATGTTCGTATCCACGAAGATGACGGCCACGACTGGGATGGAGGGGAGCCAGAAGATGCTCCTCTACTTCATGCCGGTGATGTTCACCTGGTTTTGCCTCTGGGCGCCCGCGGGTCTCACCCTCTACTGGTTGGCCAACAACATTCTGACCATGGGGCAGCAGGCCCTCATCAACCGGCAGGTGGCACAGCGCCAGGAGGCGGTGGCCAGGACCCGGAAGTCCACGCCCAAGGGGCCCTCCAGGCCGTCATGACCCGGCTGTCCGAGACCATCGCTGCGGAGGCCACCCCCCCAGGGCGAGGCGCCCTGCGCGTGGTGCGGATCAGCGGTGGCCTGGCCGTCCCCATCTTGAAAGAGCTTTTCGCGACTGCGGGGCCCCTCCCCTGGGAGAGGCCCCGTTCGCTGTGCCTGGGAGCCATAGGAGCGCCCGGGCGAGAGCCGCTTGATCAGGCGCTCGCCGTGTGCTTCCCGGCGCCGGACTCGTTTACCGGAGAAGATGTGGTGGAGATCCAGGCCCACGGGGCTCCGGGGGTCATCAGGGGGATCCTCGACCTGGCCGTGGGACGGGGCGCCCGGCTCGCCCTGCCCGGAGAATTCTCCTACCGGGCATTCCTCAATGGGAAACTGACCGTTCTGGAATCGGAGGCCATCAACGCCCTGGTGGATGCCCAGACCGACGGGCAAGCCATGCGCCTGGGACTGGGCCTCCAGGGTGGCCTGGAGAAGGAGTTGAGAGCGTGGCTCGACCAGCTCATGGATCTGCGCGCCCAGTGGGAGGCGGCCATAGACTTCCCGGATGATGTGGAAGGCGGTCCGAGGGGCGATTCGCTGGCGATCCTGCGGGAATTCGAAGCCCGGATGTGCGCGCTGCAAAGTGCCGCCCCCTCGCTCCGGTACCTGCGAGAGGGCTGGCGTGTGGCGCTGGTGGGGCCCACTAATTCGGGGAAGTCCTCCCTGTTCAACGCGCTTCTTCGGCGGGAGCGTGCGCTGGTCTCCCCGCACCCGGGGACGACCCGTGATGTGCTCGAAGAGGCGATCCAGCTCGGTGGGTATCCGCTGGTACTCATGGATACGGCCGGTCTCCGGGAGCAGTTGGAGGCCGTGGAGGCCCTGGGCGTGGAACGCGGGCTCCAGATGGCCGAGAAAGCCGATGGAGTGATCCTGGTCTTTGATGGTGCCAGGGGATGGGATGCAGAGGCTCGGGCCGTCCTGGCCCAGCTCAATCGTCCTCCGCTCGCCATCGTGGCGAACAAATCCGACCTCCGGTGTCCCCCAGAGGCGCTGCCGCAGGAGGCGTTGGTGACGAGCGCCCTCACGGGAGAAGGTGTTGACCGGCTCTCCGGCGTGTTGAAGGAATGGATGGAAGCGACCCTGTCATCGGAGCGGCACCTGCTGAGCTCGGAACGCCAGGTAGAAGCCATCATCGAGGCGCAGGCAGGGTGCCGCCTGGCCCTGGACACCTTGGAACACGGGGGCACGGAAGATCTGGCCACTCCCGGCCTCATCCAGGCACAGCAGGCCCTGGACGGGCTCCTCAGCGGCGGGTCTCAGGAAGACCTCTACGAGCGCATCTTCTCTCGCTTTTGCATCGGTAAGTGAAATGGCGACAGACGGCCTCCGGTCCGACACCAGGACTTCAGTTGAGCCGCAAGCGTCGGGGACGGGCCCCCTCTTCGCGGGAGTCCTTCCGTGATCCGCTGTGACGCGGTGGTGGTGGGCGGCGGACATGCCGGGGCTGAGGCCGCTCGGGTCCTGGCGCTTAAGGGCCTGACCACGGTACTCGTGACTGACGACCTGGGCGCCATCGCGCGCCAGTCGTGCAACCCCTCCATCGGAGGTATCGGCAAGGGGCATCTCGTGCGCGAGCTGGACGCCTTGGGGGGGCTCATGGCGAAGGTGGCGGATGCCACGGGCATCCATTTCCGCCTGCTGAACGCCAGCAAGGGCCCAGCCGTCCAGGGCCTCCGTTGTCAAAGCGACCGGCAGGCGTACCACTTGGCCGTGAGGCGCGCCCTGGAGGGAACCCAGGGTCTGAGGCTGCTGCCTGGTCGCGCCGCCGAGATCCTCCTGGTCCAGGGCCGCGCCGCAGGTGTCGGGCTGGAGGACGGAAGAACCATCGCGGCTCGAGTCGTCGTCCTGACGGCGGGCACCTTTCTCGACGGCCTCATGCACACAGGGCCCGAGCAGACGCCGGGCGGCCGCCTGGGAGAGTTTTCCGCCCGATCGCTCGCGAAGAGCCTGCAGGCCATTGGCTTGCCGGTGGGGCGGTTCAAGACGGGCACGCCGCCGCGGCTGGCGAAGGGCTCCATCGCCTGGGATCGCCTCACGCCGCAGCCCGGTGATCCCAACCCGGAACCCTTCTCCCTCCTGAGCCGGCCCTTCCCCACCATGACGCAGATGGACTGCCACCTGACCCGGACGACCTCCGACACGCGGCGCATCATCGAGTCCAACCTCCATCGGTCGCCGCTCTTTGCGGGGACCATCCGAGGCCGGGGTCCCCGCTATTGCCCCTCCATCGAAGACAAGATGGTCCGTTTTCCGCACAACGAGACACACCAGGTTTTTCTCGAACCCGACGGCGTTCATTCGGAGGAGATCTATCCCAACGGGATCTCCACCTCGCTGCCCAAGGATGTCCAGGAGGCCGTCGTCCATAGCATCCCGGGATTGGAAGAGGCCGTGATCCTCAAGTATGGGTACGCCGTGGAGTACGACTTCGTGGATCCCCGAGCCTTGCGCCCGACCTTGGAGTGCAAAACCTTGCCGGGCCTCTACCTGGCTGGCCAGGTGAACGGGACCACCGGCTACGAGGAGGCCGCGGCGCTCGGCTTCTGGGCCGGGCTCAACGCGGCCCGAACGCTCAAGGGCGAGCCCGCGTTTCTTCCGGGTCGGGAGGAAACCTACTTGGCCGTTCTCGTGGATGATCTGGTGACGAGGGGCGTGACGGAACCCTATCGCATGTTTACCGCGAGGGCCGAGTACCGCCTCCTTCTGGATCGCCAGAGCGCCTATCGGAGACTGGCGCCCCTCGTGGAGAGCGATGAGCTCCATGCTGCGGGGGAATTGGAGGAAATCAACGGGCGGATCGGTCGCTTCCGATCGCTCCTGGACCGGCTCGACGGGACCCTCGCGGTGGAGGAGGGGCAGAGCGTGCCCCTGGCACAAGTCCTCAGCCGCCCGGGCATCCATCTGGAGGATCTCACGGGCCACCTGGGTGGCCTGGAGTGGGACCGCTGGCTGGCCATGGATGTGGCGGCGGAGGTCAAGACGCGGGGATACCGCGAGCGGGAGCGGGCCCAGGTCCAGCGCACGCTGGACGCCCGTGGGCGCCACATCCCCGAAAGCTTCGACTATTCCGCGCTCCCCAATCTCAGCGGCGAAATGGTGGAGCGCCTCCACGCCGTGAGGCCGGGCACGCTGGACCAGGCCTCGCGCATCCCCGGCGTGACCCCGGCGGCCCTGACGGTGCTGCGTCTGGCGCTGGAGGCGCACAGGAGGACTCGGCGTGGATCCCAAAATTGAGAGCTACTTGGACCTGCTTTTCAAATGGAATCGGGTTTACCGGCTCACCGCCTTCGAGACGCGAGAAGAAGCCATGGCCCTCGGCGCAGTGCCGTCGCTGGCCATAGCGCAGGACCTTCCGCAAGGAGCCCGCGTCCTCGATGTGGGAAGCGGGGGAGGGTTCCCCGCCGCCCCGCTCGCCATCGCCCGGCCAGATCTCCAGTGGGTCCTGACGGAGCCGAGCCTTCAGAAGGCGGCCTTCTTGAGGGAGGTGGCGGCCCTGCTGGGTCTGTCCTTCCGCGTGGAAGCGCGAACGGTGGAGGTGGTCCTGCGCGAGGCGCCCCAGCAGTGGGAAGCCATCACGGTACGGGGGGTCCGCCTCCGGCACGGGATCGTGAAATCACTTGCGGGTGCCTTGGCGCCCGGCGGCCTCCTGGCCATCTGGACGGGGGGAGAGCGGGAGGAGCACTACGCCCGATGGGCCGCCGAGGCCGGCCTGGCCGTGGAGGAACGGCTCCTCCCAACCCGGCCGCCCGTCCCCCTTCTCCTATGTCGTGTTCCACGTGGAACACTCACCCTGGACAGCGCAGAGCAGGCCGCAGAAAAGCCATAGTCCCCCTGCGCGCTTTTCGACCCAAATTCCGCGATTGAATTTTCTTGCCTTCGATTTTGGGGTGCTTTCGGGTGCGCGCCGCTTGGCCTCGACGACGGGGAGGGCCCATTCCCTCCCCGCCCCACGGGCAAAGCCCGCTGGGGACCCCACCCCACCCTTGGGACTTTCCTGCCCAGAAGGCATAGGGTCGGAGCCGGCCCAGGTCACCTGCCAGGTGATCGGGGCGTGGTGTTGAAACTCCCGGACAGCAAGGCCTTCGACCCACTTCACCTTCACCCCTCGCGGAATCTGGGCACCCTCCGCCCCTTCCTCCCGGCGCCCCCGCCGTGGTACATTAGAAGACTGTTTTGGAGGAAATCGTGGGTTTGATCATCGCCGTTGCCAACCAAAAGGGTGGGGTTGGAAAGACCACCACCGTCATCAACCTCGGCGCCTGTCTGGCGGCTGCCGAGAAGAAGGTCCTTCTCGTGGACTTCGATCCCCAGGCCAACTGCACTTCGGGCATGGGATTGCCCAAGGCCGGCGAGGGGCTGAGCACCTACGCCGTGCTCTCAGGCGCCGTCTCGGCCCGGGAGGCCGTCCTTCTCACGGCCTTACCCGGCCTTTCGATCCTGCCCGGGTCCATCTCCCTGGCCGGAGCCGAGGTGGAATTGGCCGGCATGGAGGAGCGGGAGTTCGTGCTCAAGGGCGCCCTGGCGCCGATCAAGAGCGATTATGACTATATATTAATTGACTGTCCTCCCTCTCTGGGCCTGCTCACGCTCAACGCCCTGGCGGCGGCGGACGAAGTCCTCATCCCGATCCAGGCCGAATACTACGCCATCGAAGGGGTCAGCGAGCTGCTTCGGACCCTCGAGCGCGTGCGGGAGGTCCTGAACCCGAACCTCGCGGTGCGAGGCGTCCTGCTCACCATGGTGGACGAGCGGACGAACCTCGGCCGGCAGGTGTCAGGGGAGGTCCACCGCTTTTTTGGAGACAAGGTCTATCGCAGCGTCGTGCCGAGAAATGTCAAGCTGGCCGAGGCGCCCTCTTTCGGGAAGCCCATCATCCTTTACGACATCGCCTCCCGGGGCGCACAGAGCTATCTCCATGTGGCTCAGGAGTTTATATCCAATGAATGCTAAGAATGCCCTGGGCAGAGGCCTGGATGCCCTTCTCAACGCCCCCGGTCCAGAGCCCCGGCGGGTTCTGGAAGTGGAGGTCCACCGGATCCAGCCGAACCCCCGCCAACCCCGGGCCCGCTTCGACGAGAAGACCCTCACGGATCTCGCGCAGTCCATCCGGTCCAACGGGGTCCTCCAGCCCATTCTCGTGCGGCCCAGCGACGGGAAGTACGAGATCATCGCCGGTGAGCGGAGGTGGCGCGCCGCTCAGAAGGCAGGTCTCCAGCGGGTGCCCGTGCTGATCCGCGAAGCGGCCGATGCCCAGATCCTGGAGCTGGCCCTCGTGGAGAACATCCAGCGGGAGGACCTGAATCCAGTAGATGAAGCGCGGGCCTACCAGATGTTGGTGGAAGACTTGAATTTGAGTCAAGAGGAAGTGGCCCGCCGCGTTGGCAAGGAACGGGCCACCGTGGCCAACACGCTACGCCTCCTCCATCTGCCCCAGCTTGCCCTGAGTGCCCTGGAGGCAGGGGAAATCACGACGGGGCACGCCAAGGCCATCCTTTCTCACAAGCGGCGCGAAGATCAGGAGGATCTCCTCGATGCCATCCTCAAGCGGGGGCTCTCGGTCCGGGAGGCCGAGGCCTATCGCCGGGTGGTTGGGAAAGCGGCCCGGAAGGGGCGGGTCAGCGACCCGGATACCGCCGCCGCCGCGGAGTGCCTGAGCAGAGAGCTGGGTCTGCCCGTGGACATCCGCAGGAAGGGCCACGGCGGTGAAGTCGCCATCAGATTCCACAACGAAGGGGAGCTGCAGAGGTTGTTCGATCGGCTCCAAGTCGAGGGAGGAAGGGCATGATGATCACGCGAAAGTCCTCAGAGAACCCACAGGTAGGCGGCATGTTGGGGGAGGGCGTTTCGGTAGAAGGCACGCTCACCTTCAGTCAGACCTTTCGCGTGGACGGAGAATTCAAAGGAAAGATCATCCGTTCGGATCGTCTGGTCGTGGGAGAGAAGGGGAAGGTGTCGGGCGAGATCGAGGTCAACTCGCTGGTGATCTATGGTCGCTTGGAGGGTACCGTGAAGGTCAAGAACGCGGTTGAGGTGCATCCGAAGGGCCGGATCGTTGGCGACCTGGAGATGCTCTCTCCCGCCCTGTCGGTCATGGAGGGCGGCTTCATCGAAGGGACCATGAAACTCAACGCGAAAGCCGAGATCCCGCCCGCCGGGTCTCAGGCTGCGAAACCGGCGGCCAAACCATGACTCGAAAGGCTTTCCATCCCAAGACGGCCACGCCAGAAGTGTTCGCTGCCCGCCGGGAGCGGTTCAAGGCGCTCCTGAGAGAGGACTGCGGGGGGCGTCCGGCCATGGCGCTAATCTTTTCCGGAGAAGAAAAGAACCTCACGCCCTTCACACCCGATACCACCTTTTACTACCTCACCGGCGTTCAGAGTCCCAACGCCCTCCTCTTCGTGGCGGTCACCCCCCGGCTTGACTCGGAAGCGCTCCTCCTCCCCGCCACGGATCCCGCCAAGGAGCGGTGGACGGGCAAGGTCCTTTCCGCGGGCCACCTGACGCTTGACTGCCAGCCCGACGCCCTTCGGAGCGAAGCCATGAGGGCCACGGGCGCCGGAACCGTCGGTATTTTTCAGCAGTTGGAAGATATCCTCGTGCGGCCCCTGCGCGAGGTGGAAGCGGCCTACCTGAACTTCCCCGAGGATACGCCCCCCGGGCAAGTGGGCTGGACGCAGCACTTCGCGGAGCGCTTGAGGGCGAGCAACCCACACCTGCAGATCCATCACGCCGGTCGCCTGGCGGGCGACCTCCGCCGCGTCAAGGACGAGGCGGAGCTGAGGCTCATGCGCTCCGCCATGGCCATCACCGATGAGGCCCAGCGGGCGGTCCTCGGGCACCTGCGCCCCGGGATGGCCGAGTACGAGATCCAGGCCCTCATCGAATATGTGTTCAAGACCCAGGGCGCGGAGGATCTCGCCTTCCCGAGCATCATCGGCTCCGGCCCGTACTCCTGCACGCTCCACTACGACAAGAACCGGCGGACAGCTAGGAAGGGCGACCTGGTGATCTGCGACATCGGCGCCCGGAAGGGCTTCTACTGCGCCGACATCACGCGCACCTACCCCGTGTCGGGCAAGTTCACCCGGCGCCAGCGGAAGGTCTACGACGCGGTGCTGGGCGCCCAGGCCGCGGCCTTTTCCGAGGCCAAACCGGGAGCGCTCGTGAAGGATGTCCACCAGGCGGCCAGCGAGGCCATCGCGAAAGCCGGGTTCGCGCCCTACTTCTTCCACGGCACGAGCCACTACCTGGGTCTCGACGCCCACGATGTGGGTTCCTACGACAAACCCCTTGAGCCCGGAGTCATCATCACCATCGAGCCCGGCATTTACATCGCCGCCGAGGAATTGGGCATCCGCATCGAGGACGATGTCCTCATCACCCCCGAAGGCGCGCAGTGCATGACCCACGCCCCCCGCGATCCCGGCGAGATAGAAAAACTGCTTGCCAAGCCCAGGCGCAAGATCGTCGTCTAAAGAAATTTCACCGGTGGTGAAATTCCTTCGGTGAAAGAGCTGGGGTGGGCATCGCTTCTTGATGCCCACCCCTTTTGTCCCTGTGTCCAAACTCGTTAGAAATGTCCCCTTCTTTCCCCGTGGCGCGGACACTTCTGTCCGCCCGTGGTCATCCTGAGGTCCGCTTCGAAGGGAGACTTCCGAAGGATCTCACTCCATGGGCTTGCAGATTCGCCATCCGAGATCCATTTCGGGAGGCTCTGCAAGCCTCGGCGCTCGTTTCCTCGTCCTGCTCGCGCCCATTTCGTGCCCGCCCAGCAGCCGAATCGCGCTCCCATCATCTCACTTGCTAGGAAGGTAACCCTGCTCCTTCAAGAAGCGCTCCTGCTGGGCGTTGCCGTCCGCGCGCATTTGGGGGTCCGGGTCGAAGTCGCTCTCCTGATTCGCCAGGTTCCGCGTCAGCAGGTGCCCCACGCCGGGATAGACGATCAGCTTGCAGACGCGGCTCGATTTGGCCATTTGATCGGAGAACCGTTGGGCGCCAGAAAGCGGCGTGAGGGTGTCCTTCTCGCCCTGGACGATGCAGGTCGGAGGTGTGGAGGCACCCACATGCTCCAGGGGTGAAAGGTCCGAAGGATTGGCCCGGCCTTGGAGCAGCTTGCGGAACCACCCATCCGCCGCCACATCCAGCGCGGGCGACCAGAGGAGGAGCAGATCGGGCCTGCAGCTTGCGCCTTTGCCTTGGATGCCCGGGCACCCCACGGTGGCGGCGGCGGCGACCAGCTGGCCCCCTGCGGAGACCCCATCCCCCGCCACCCGATGCGGATCAACCTTCAGCTCCTTCGCGTGTTCCCGCACCCACCGAAATGCGGCACACGAATCGTCGAGGGCCTCGACGGGAGTCACCTTGCCCTCCGAGAGGCGATAGTCCACCGAAATCGCCACCATGCCCAACCCGGCAAAGCGGCGCGCCGATGCAAAGGTCCATTCGGCGCTTCCGACCTGCCATCCTCCCCCGTGGAAAAGCAATATGGCCGGCGCCGGTTTGCGCGCTTCCGGCCCCGCGGGCTGAAACACGAAGGCGTTGAGCTTCTGTCCAGCGATCTCGCGATAGACGAAGGTCTGGGGCGCTTGTTCCGTGGGTTCCGATGCCGCCAGCCCCAGGGCCGTGAGGCATCCAGTCAGTGCCAAGATCAGGACGACAATACGACGCAGTTTCACTCTGCTACCCCCTGTTTGTGAGTCTGGAAGTGGCTAGGGGACGGACACGCGCCGTCCCTGCTCCTCCGCGGTGAGGTCATGTCGAAATCCGATGATCCCCCATGCAGGGACACCTCGCGTGAGCTGCTCGGGTGCCCTCACTGGGTAAAGACGCATGATACAAGGGAAAAGTTCCAGCGAGCGGGACAGGCCTGGCAGGCTGCTACAATCCGTCGTCGTGGGCGCCACCCCCCGGCGGCGAACCTTCGAAGGACAAGCATCGGCCTCGGGGGTGGCCTCCTACCGAAGCCATTCACTGTTGCGGGAGCCACCTTCATGTGGCGATTCCCTTTCCCCCGTGGCGCGGACACTCCTGTCCGCGGGTAAAGGACCGACCGACCGGCCGTCGGCCGTTTCCCCAATCTGCACCCTCCACCGTTGTGGACGCCGCCTCCCGGCGGCTAACCTTCGAAAGCCAACCCATCGACATTGGAAGAGGCCTCCTGCAGCAAACATAGGGGTCAGATCTTGCTTTCTGGCAGGCTAAACAGCAGAAGGGTGGACAGCCTATTCGGCGGACCGGGGCGCGACGAAGGCGCGCGGGCGCCCACCATGGGCAACCGGTATCAACCGATCACCTGATCGCCCTCTCCCCCCGAACACCGGAGACCGCACCTAACTGTGATTCTTCAGGATCTCCGCGAAGAGATCTCAGCCACCGTTCCGTGCGCTCCACCCTTTGGATTCTTCGGGGGTTCTGCACCGAAGGGGCCTTCAGAATGACCGCCGGGTTGGGGCCACCGCTGATGGTTCATCGTCATGACCCCGAGGGAGGGGTTGATATGGCCAGAGAAGGGCTTGGGGTCAGGTCGTGCAAGACCCAGGGACGGGCTTCATTTCAACTCTGATCGCCCAGTGAGGCCTCGATGCCGTTTTCTTCCAGCCACTCTTGGGCAAGTTGCATCAACCTGGCATCATGATACTGAAACCACTTCTCTCTGATCTCGGGATGATCAAGAAGGACATCTTTGAAGCTTCTGAATGGATGGCGATGGGAGAGTGCTTTGGACAGAGACTTGGCCACTCTATCGTCTTTTAGAGTTTCAACATAATTGGCCATGATCTGGAAAGCCTCATGGGATGGTATGGGTTCTATCTCCGCATAATCCTCGGGGTTCACCTCCATCTTCTCGTACAGTTCCTCCTCAAGGTCCATGTCGTCCATGATCATGAGAACCCCACCGGTAGATAGTTCAAGGAAGTAGCTGTGGCCCGGATCATGGTCTTCGAGCGCCATCAAGAGGCTCTCTACACCAACCCTGTCACAACGCATTGCATCCTCCCGCACGCTCCGGTTTTTTGGGCTCGTTGCCTCGTTGTCTCATCGGCTCGCGGAGTCGTTGACTCCGTCTACTCCACTGTGACGCTCTTGGCGAGGTTCCTGGGCTGATCCACATCGCAGCCGCGCTTGACGGCGATGTGGTAGGCCAGGAGTTGCAGGGGGATGACGGCGAGCACGGGCATGAGGAGCGGGTCCGTATCGGGGATGGGAAGCACTTCATCGGCCAGGGCGGCGATCTTGGTGTCTCCCTCGCTGCAAACGGCGATGACCTTGCCGTCCCGGGCCTTCACCTCCTCCAGGTTGGAAACCACCTTTTCGTAGATCGCGTCTCTCGGGGCGATGCCCACGACGGGAAGATTTTCGTCAATCAGGGCGATGGGGCCGTGCTTCATCTCTCCGGAGGGGTAGCCCTCGGCGTGGATGTAGCTGATTTCTTTGAGCTTGAGGGCGCCTTCAAGGGCGATGGGGTACTGGATGCCCCGGCCGAGGTACAGGAAGTCGTTGTAGCGGCTGTAGGGGCGTGAAATCTCTTCGATTTTTGCCTCCAATCCCAAGACCTGCTCCACCTGTCCCGAGAGAAGGGTGAGCGCGTTGAGGTGGCCCGCCATCTCGGAGGGGTTCAGAGTACCGCGCGCCTGCGCCAGATAAAGGGCGAGGAGATCCAGGGCCACGAGCTGGGTCGTGAAGGCCTTGGTGGAGGCCACGCCGATTTCGGGGCCCGCGTGGGTGTAGAGTACGCCGTCCGCGTCCCTCGTGATCATGCTCCCCACCACATTGCAGATGGCGGCCGTGAGGGCGCCCTTGGCCTTGGCCTCCCGAAGGGCGGCCAGGGTATCCGCCGTTTCCCCCGACTGGGAGATGAAGACGCAGAGGGTCTGAGGATCCACCATGGGGTCCCGGTAGCGGAACTCCGAGCCATAGTCCACCTCCGCATGGAGGCGGGCCAGCTTCTCGATCATGTACCGGCCGCACAGGGCCGCGTGCCAGGAGGTCCCGCACGCCACGAGGACCACGCGGCGCAAATCACGCGCCGCTTCCGGCGAGAGGTTCAGTTCATCCAGGTAGAGCTGGTTCGAATCGAGCGAGACGCGCCCCACGAGCGTGTCCTGGATGGCCCGCGGCTGCTCGTA
>Ga0315271_10001365_pt1 | contig 14650 bp, 13 predicted proteins | sample C3_top_MG_FD_204664 | JGI IMG/M metagenome (GOLD analysis project Ga0315271, IMG submission 204664) | Sediment microbial communities from Yellowstone Lake, YNP, Wyoming, USA - C3_top | ecosystem: Environmental > Aquatic > Freshwater > Lake > Sediment | place: USA: Wyoming | collected 2017-08-01 | reverse complement strand
GCATGGACGAACAGCGCACGCACAGCAAGAATGAATTCACTGCACTGGTAAAACAGGCCGAAGCTTTGCGTGACCAGGCTCGTGCCGCGATGGCATCGACGGATGATGAAACTCGCTTGCACATGCAACACACCCTGGCTGAACTGAAGCAGCAACTGCTGGCCATCAACCTGCCTTCCGGCGTGCAACAGCGGCTAACGAAAGAGTTCGCGGAAATGGAAAAACGCGCCCGAGATGCCGTTGCCGGCATACGTGAGCGCCGCCAGCAAGCCGGCTGGATCGCCCTGCTGGACCAGATCAGTGCCTGTGCCGCCCAATCGACAGCAAGCCCGTCGGCCGACCCGGCGAATGGCGCTGTTCTCAGCGCCCTTGGGGAGCAGGCACAGGAACTGCCCAAAGGCATCAATGCCGGCCTGCTTGAGGCCTTCAGGCAACAGGGTCCAGCGGATGGAATCGAGGAGAAGTTGCGCGAGGCCTGTATTGCACTGGAAGTCCTGGCCGGGATTGAATCGCCACCGGAAGACAAGAAGGCGCGCATGAACTTCCAGATGCAAAGGCTGGTTAAAGGCATGGGCAGCAGGGCGGTCCAGCCCGAGCCCGACCTGCTGGGCAGCATTAACGATTTCATCGCCCTGCGCCCGTCAGGCAATTGGGCAGAGCGGTTTTGCTCTACCGTGAGAACGATCAAGGGTATCCGCTAGGCCTGGGCCATGCACCGGTGCCGCGAAGGCCACGACTGCAGGGCACGGGTTGTTCCCGACAACCCGTCTGCATTTCCTCCATCCGTGGAGGTCGATGCAGGAGGTACGAGCCCAGGGATGGGCGAAGGCAGGACAATGCAGGAGCAATTGTCGAGGGCAACGCAGGAGCGGAAGCTTTGCCGAGTTCAATTCTCAAGAGGAAAAACTATGCGCGCACGCTGGATTTTCACCACACTGCTTGTTGCTGCACTGATGTTTGCTGCGGCCGCGTTTTCAGCTGTCCATGAGGCCGCCCCGTTGGACGAAAACAGGATTCTTGCGGAAACTCCGGGCGGAGAAAACTGGTTCCTGGCAGGCGGCAATTTTCGCGGCGAGCACTTCAGCCCGCTCAAGCAGTTGAATGAGCAGAATGTTGCCGGTTTGGGCCTGGACTGGTGGATAGACCTGCCATCACCCAACGGCATCGCGGCAACGCCGTTGGTGGTCGATGGCGTGATTTATCTTTCCGGGGCTTTTTCGCTGGTCTTTGCCATTGATGCCGCCACTGGGCAAATCCTCTGGACCTTTGATCCCAAGCCAGAGATCAATGCATCCAACAACTGGACCGGAAGGGTCAACCGCGGCGTGGCAGCCTGGGGGGACAAGATCCTCGTATCGGTTTCGGATTGCCGCCTGATCGGTTTGGATCGCGCTACCGGCAAAGAGCAGTGGTCGCAACTGACCTGCGACCCGGAGTTTGGTTACAGCATCACCGATGCACCCCACGTGGGCGGCGGCAAAGTATTTGTCGGTAACGCAGGCTCGGAAAAAGGCGACAGAAACCGTGGCTACGTCAGTGCCTACGATGTCGCTACGGGAAAATTCCTTTGGCGCTTCTACATTGTCCCCAGCCACATCGCTGCCGAGAACACGTCACCCGCAATGAAGATGGCGTTTGCAAGCTGGAGCGGCGATGCCCTCGAGAAATTTGGCGGCGGCGGCAGCAACTGGAACGAGATGACCTATGACCCGGAATCCGGCTTGCTGTATTTCGGCACTGCCGGCGCCCTGCCCTACGTGTATGAAAAGCGCAGTCCCGGCGGTGGGGACAACCTGTTTACCTCATCGGTCGTGGCGGTTAATGCCGAGACCGGCGAATACGTGTGGCATTACCAGACCGTGCCCCAGGACAGCTGGGAATACAACGCGACGATGAACATCGTGCTGGCGGATATACCCGTCAATGGCAAAACCACCAAGGCGCTGATGATTGCGCCCAAGAACGGGTTTTTCTATGTGCTCGACCGGATGACCGGCAAGTTGTTGTCCGCCAACAACTACGTAAAGGTCAACTGGGCCACGCACATTGACCTGGAAACAGGCCGGCCGGTGCTCAACCCCGAGGCCATGTATTGGAAAGCGCCGCCGGGAACCCGCGTCAACATCTGGCCCAATGAATGGGGTTCACACAGCACCCAGCCCATGGCCTTTAACCCGGGCACTGGACTGGTATACATACCCGCGGTCAACGTGCCCGATGTTGTGACCTGGAATGGCCCCGAAGATTTTACTGATACCCTGGAAATGTTCGACGAAGTCGATGGAAAACCGCATGTCCCCGGCATGCTGATCGCCTGGGATCCTCTGACGCAAAGCGCGAAGTGGTCGGTTGAGCATGATGTGGCGTTCAATGGCGGCGTGCTCACCACTGCCGGCAACCTGGTATTCCAGGGTGATGCCAATGGCTTGTTCAGCGCCTATAACGCAGCAGACGGCAAGAGGCTGTGGAGTGTTGCCACCGGCTCGGCCATTGGTGCAGCACCGGTCAGCTATAGCCTGGGCGGAAAGCAACGCGTACTGATTCCCATTGGCGCCGGCAATGCCATGCAATTCAGTTACCCCACCTTCCATGCAGGCATGAAGACCAGTGGTAAAACCCGCCTCATGGCCTTTTCGCTGCAGGGAAAACTCCCCATGCCTGAAAACATCTGGGTGCCGCCGCCTCTTCCTGAGCTGCCCACGCAGACCGCATCGGCTGAAACGATTGAACAGGGCCGTGCACTGTTCGAAAAATCCTATTGCGCTGGCTGTCACGGAAAAAATGCGGTTGCACGGCGCGGTGGAACAGTGCCGGACCTGCGCTACGCGACTAAGGAAACCTACCTGCAATGGGACGGTATCGTGATCGGCGGAGCGCGTTCTGCCAAAGGAATGCCTGGCTTCGAGAAGATGACTCCGGAGCAGGCAGCTGCCCTGCGTGCCTGGGTGCTGGCAAAAGCCTGGGAACTGAAAATGGAAGGGCAATAAGCGCTGGCGGCTCCTTCTGCCTGAGGGCTCTCTGGCGTCGGCTGGATTCGCCGAGTGATAAAGATTCAGGCTGCGTTCATGCCGCAGGATGCCTGATCAGCTCATTACAAACACCACTGTTTGAACGATCTTCGCCGGTACGTTGTGGTTAAACGTGCAGGCAAAATCAGGAAGACCACATCATGTCGCATCGATCTCGTTTACGAGCCACCAGCGGGGCGCTGCTGTTTTCCCTGTGCGTTGTATTGTTCTCCAGCACTGCATTTGCCGATCCTTCGGGACGCGTGGCGTACCTGAGCGACACCCAGGGTGTGGTGAGCTACTCACCGTCCGGCGCAGACGAATGGATCAGCGTTGTACGCAATCGCCCGCTGATTCGCGGCGACCGGCTCTGGACCGATAACAGTGCCCGCGCGGAAATCCAGGTAGGCAGTTCCGCGATCCGGATCGCGTCAAACACCAGTGTTGAGATTTTGGACCTGGACGATCGCATAGCGCAGGTCCAGTTAGCCCAGGGCACGCTTACGGATACTCGTAATTTTTCATTAGAAATTTAATTTGTGTTCATCTCGACTTCATGTGCTGTTTAAACCCTGAGCTTATTATGGATTCTCAAATAAGGACTGTTTGTTTTGCAACACGCTGCTGAGCTTTCAAGGAGAACTACCATGAAATATTTATTTTTAATTTTTGCGTTATTGGCATCAACTACAATCTACGCAGCACCAACGCAAGTGTACTTTGAAGATGGATCCGCACACGCTTATCAATTCTTTGTTCTGAATAAAAAGGCGACCAATACGACCAAATTACTATTAGCTAATGAGTTATATCCGGTTATTCCAGTATTCCTGAAAACTGATATCAACCAAACACCCATTGAAGTACCAGGAGCGAAATTTGGTACAAATCAACTGTATTCATATTGGAGTAATTTTACATTTACAGAATTTAGGTCTGCGAATAAAGAATTAGCATTAGTTAAACAAAAATTCGCGGTTAATTTCAGATCACCCGTTGGTCTTATTCCAGGAGATCCCACTGGTGGAGTTGTACATGTGCACTTCGATAAGCCAGTAACGTACTTTGGCGCTTGGTTCTCAGGTAGAGTGGATGTGGCATTAACCGATATAGTTCAATTCATCGTCAATGGCACAGTAATTGAAGAGGATGTCTCATCAGGACTACCAACCTTTGTAGGGGTAGAAGATTTTGGTGGGTTTACTGACTTGGACATAGTTCCAATAGGGGGCGCCACTCAAGCATATCTGTTCGATAAACCATCTTTTAAGTAATCATTACTCAATATACGAAAAGCCCACCAAGAGTGGGCTTTTTATTGTCAGGAAATGCGGTAGTGCCGTCAAAGTCGCCGATCGCGCGCGGTTTCGCCCGCGGCTCCTGGCAGAGTCTAGGGATACATCGGCGGCTCGCCATCCGGGCGGGCGCGGAAGCGCTTGTAACTCCACAGGTACTGGGCCGGATCAATGGCAATACACTGCTCGACACCGTGGTTGACTTCAGCCAGGGCAATGTCCATGTCGTCCGAATGGATGCCCGCACCAGCCGGAAAAACGTGCATGCGATAGCGCCCGCCTTCGCGCCGCTCACACACCGCGAAAAACACTTCGCAGCCGGTCTTGTGGATCAGCCTGGGCGCCATGACTCCTGTCAGTGCCGGAACACCAAAGAACGGAGCGAACCTCCCTTGCCCGGAACCGGGCTGCTGATCCGGCAAAATACCTGCGCCCTTACCCGCCAGCACATGGGTATAGAGTTTACGCAAACCACTTGCAGTTGCCGGCAGCATGTTGGCTCCACCGCGACGGCGCTGCTGCAACAGGGCCTTTTCAAGGCCGGGGTGCCCAGGTGGCTTGTACAGGATGACAATGTCCGGAAATTTCTGCAGGAACATTCCCAGGTATTCCCAGGCGCCAAAGTGTGGCGCGAGCACCACCACGCCCTTGCCATGGGTTAGTGCCTCTTCAAATGTTTTTACCCCATCATCGCCGTCGCACATGGCCTGCAGCCGATCCAGCGGCCAATACCAGTTGCGCCCGGTTTCAAAGATGGAACACACATAGTGCACAAAGCTTTCCCGCACCAATGCGTCGATTGCGGATTTGCCGAGCATGGGATAGCAGGCCCTGAGATTGATCGCGGCCACGCTCCGCTTGCCGGGAGAAAGACGCATCCACAAACCGGAGAAGCGCCGGGCCAGGCGGTACGGCGCCGGACCGGGCAGCCTGGCGAGCAGCCATAAAACGCCTCGCGCCAGCCAGATCATCGGCCAGGCACCGGATGATTCCAGAGGCAATGCTGCCTAACCATCATTGCTCGCTCCACTCTCACACCTGGCGTATAGTTATCACATGGGTGAGGCATGGACAAGCAAGCACCCAATGCCGCTGAATGGGCCGCTGAACAGGAGTTGATGCAATGCAGCCATACGCGCGGATTGCGTTAGGGTTCCTGGCAAGCTGCGCCACGCAGCTTGCAGCTGAACCACTTCCCCGATTTCCGCCAACTGCAGTGTGGAATAAGAACATCAGCGCTGCGGCACTGGACCCGGCCTCCTCCAGCATGATAGCTGAACTCAGCACCCTGGGTGGTTTCGGCAGCCTCATGCAGATTGATTTCAACCTGATCGTGGTGCACGCCCCGCCGGACAGCCCGATGCGCACCATCGTCACCCACCCCGATGGCTATTACAACCCGGATTGTGAAGCTCTGGGTACGGCCATGCCGGTGCCTCTGAATGCCGCGATTGAAGGCCACACTGACCTTGATTGCGATAACCAGGTCAATGACTGCCACCTGCTGGTGGTGCAGGGAAGCACCCTGTTCGAGGCCTACGCAGCCAAAGGTGTTGGCGCAAGCCAGCTACAATCCCTGTGCCTGGCCGTGTGGCAACTCGAGGCCGTGTATCCTGCGCAAGGCCGCGGCGAGCATTGCACCAGCGCGGATGCGGCGGGTTTCCCCATTGCGCCGCTGATGTTCAATGCGGATGACATTGCCGCTGCACTGGCACTGGATGCCACCGGCGGTGGAGACCTCGGTCACGCGATTCGTTTCACCATCCCCAATCAACGCATGGCCAACGATGTTTCCCTTCTTGGTGTGGGGGGCCGCCTGTATGTCCGGCCTGCCTCCCATGCGGGCTCGCCGAATGGCCCGTCAACATCCATTGCCTTTGGTGCGCGCCTGCGCATGAATGTCAATTTCCCGCTTACCGGTTACACCCCGGCGGCGCGGGTGTTACTCAATACTTTCAAGCGTTATGGCATTGTGCTGGCAGACGGTGGCACTATAACCCTCACTGCGGAGAGCGATTTATATACCACCACAAAATGGACCGATCTGGGCATCGATTCGCACCTGTTTGATCCCGCCGCGGGCGCCCAGAAAGTCAGCGTGACTGACTTTGAAGTACTCGACACGGGCCCTCGCATAGCGGAAACCTGGGACTGCGTGCGCGCGGCTGCACCATCGCCCGGACTCTTCAAGGATGGCTTCGAAAACCCGGGTTTGTAAGTTGCACTGGTGCCCGGCTTATGGGATTGGATTCTCGAAACCGTCCTTGAAGATATCCTCCGCCGGCGGCCCAATGCCATCGTCGTTGACTATCAGCCCCAATCCGTAAACGTCAAAGGCTACCCAGCTCCCGCCAGCGGGGACGCTTGAATGTCGCATCCAGACGATCTCGTCCGGTTCAACCGTGCTGTCGCCGGATACCGGCACATTGACGGTTTTGATCTGGGCCGTTGCGCTGGCAGGGAAAACAATGGTGCCGGCCACATGCGTGTAATCCTGCCCTGCCTCAGCCGTTCCTGGCTCGGTAATGTAACTAATCGTGACCTGGTGATCGCTTGCCGACAGATGCACGTTAAATGTCAACTGCTTTTGCCCGGAGTTTCCTTCCGTAACAGAAGCGTCGTCGACGATAACTCCCGGATCGGCCAGGGTCTCGTCTCTAATGGAAAGATCTGAGGCAGATTCACCCAGCACCGCGCCGTTTCCCGGCGTGTTCAGCGCCAGGTTTGCGTGTTCCGGACTTGGCTCAACCGCCGGGTCGGCAATGATGGGGATTTCGATGATCTTGAGCACTTCACCGTCCAGGAAGGTGACCACCTGGTCCGAATCAACGTAGTCAGAGCCGGCCAGCGCAGATCCGTTACTCACAGTGAAATTCGCCGTTACCGTGCCCGCCATGCCCTGGCTGCGCGTGATGATCACTTTGGCGGTGGGCAGCACACCCTCGTAGGCATTTACCGTTGTGTTATAGAACTGGATGATACCGGGGTTTGGACCCGTGGTTTTGGCACAAGGCGAAAACTCCGACGTATTGCCCTGCGGATCGGTGACTGTGGCGCTCATGAACGGATCAGCGGTTGCGGGCTTCGAGGTGTGAATGACGCCCGTCCCGTCCGGCCCGGTGGTGACATTGACCGTGCCGAAGAAAGTCTTGCCTTCGCCAAAGCCGCCGTAGTCACAGCTTGGGCTGGTGAAAAACTCAACCCGGTACTGGGTATTGGGTTCGTTTTTCAAAATTCCGTCAATTTCAGTGGTGGCCCCGGCCACAACGGATGTCAGCAACGGAAAGTTTTGCTTGCGGTTGCCCGCTAAGTCCGGATCTTTATCATCGTTCAGCTCAAGTCCTCGCTCACCAACATCCAGTCCCAACCGGACATTCTCGAAAATTGAATTGCGACTGAAATTGTTGCCATCCCCGCGCTCAACCCAAACGCCAACATAACCATTGTAGGCGATGGTGTTACCTTCACCGGCTCCTTGCCCACCAATGATGTTGTTGAAACCATCCGTAATCCAGATACCACCAACGCTGTTGCCGAGCCCTTGAGACAGCCCTGGGGTGGTGCCAATCCAGTTGCCCCGAACGGTATTGCCGGAAGCATGCCCGGATATCAGGATGCCTTGGTTGCTAGAACCGGAAATCACGTTGCCGGCACCGGCTGTGCCGATGGTGTTGCCGGACGCAGAAACCTCGACTCCGTTCTTGTGGCTAGGCAGTGCGAGTGTCATGCCGGCATTGAGACCGATGTTGTTATTGCGCAGAACAACACCAGTCGAACCCTCTTCCAGCGACACGCCACGCGCGTTGCCGGATATCAAGTTACCTTCCGCCACGGTGGCGCCCCCCAGTTGACCGCCGGTGGCCGCATAAATGCGCACGCCGTAACTACTGCTACCGTTACCAATCTCCAGGCTGCCAGTCAGGTCGGTACCAATGTAATTGGCCCGTACGATGTTGCCGGTTCCTCCCATCACCACACCATGTGAGCCATTACCTGAAATCAGGTTGCGTGCGGCTGATGTGTTCCCGCCCAGCGTATTATTGGTGCCGGCGAGCTCTACGCCCGGGCCCGAATTCGCCAATGCCGCGGTGCCGGCGGCATTGGTGCCGATATAGTTGCCGACAACGACCACCGAACCGGAAGCGCCGTCAAATTGAATGCCGGTTGCAGCATTACCCGAAATGAGGTTGCGTTCAACCGCAGCGGTGCCGCCAATTGTGCCGCCTGTAGCCAATACAAGGATGCCATTTCCACCGTTCGCAATGGCGAACGTTCCGGTGAAGTTGGTGCCAATGTGATTGCCCTGGATTTTATTGGTCGATCCCCGGAAACTTACGCCAGCGCCTGTGTTGCCGGAAATGAGGTTGCGCTCACCGGCTGTATCTCCGCCAAGCACCATGCCGCTTCCGTCCAGATAGACTCCGATGCCATTGGCTATTGCCCCCGTTCCCGCCGCATTAATGCCAATGTAGTTGCCACTGATGATGCAATTGCTCTCATCGCTGTACGTGAAAACTCCGTATTGCGAATTGCCCGAGATCACATTGCGATGATTGGACGTAGTCCCGCCGATAACACAGCCAGACCCGTTACTCGCGAAAACGCCTATTTTCTGCGCGCCGAGGCCAGCGGTTCCCGCTGCATTGGTGCCAATGAAATTGGCGCGGATAGTGATGTCGTTTGCAACCGGGGTCAGATTAATGCCGTAATTGGTGTTGCCGGAAATGACATTTTGGCCGTTGGCATCGTTGAAGCCGATAAAGTGATTGACTCCAGCAACGGCGATGCCATCGCCACCGTTCCCCAGCGCCGCCGTGCCGTCGGCAGTGGTCCCGATAAAATTGCCCTGCACTTGCCAGTTGTCCGTTCCTAAATCGAGGTTCACTCCGCCCTGGGTGTTTCCTGAAATGAGGTTGCCCAGCCCATCAGATGTACCGCCAACAACCACCCCGGCTGCACCGTTGCTGTTGATATCGGCCGTGCCGAAGATGCCTACGACGTTGTTCGGCACCGCCGCCGTGCCCGCTGCATTCGTACCGATGCGGTTGCCACGAATTACCGCACCATTCCCGCCACTGTCCACCTCGATTCCGCTCCCCGCATTGCCCGAGATCACGTTGCGGGTACCGGCGCCAGCGCCAATGACTGCGCCCGTGCTACTGACCTTCACGCCGGACGATGAATTGCCGGCATCCGTCACGCCATCCGGGGCAATCCCTATATAGCAATTTGACACGGACACCGAGGTGGCGCCGCTGACGATATCAATTCCATGGCCGGTAAAGCCGGTGATCGAAAGATACCAAACACTGGCGCCGTCAGCTGTAGCCGCAAATTGCAACCCCGGAGCGGTAAACACGGCGCCGCGCGCGAGTCGAACGCCAGGCGCGCCGGAAATGGCTTCGTCCACTGCATCAATCGCCATCTGTTGTGTAATGGCCGGCAGCGCTGTCAATAGTGAAATGGTAACCGGGCCAGCACCCGCTATGGAAAAGGTGATCTTGTGCGGTGGTACAGCGGCTGCATTGGCCGCGATAATCGCAGCCCTCAAGCTGCCCGCACCGGAGTCTGCGGCTGACGTGACAACAAAATTCGCGGCGTGGCCTGGAGTTGCGTGAAAGAGCGCAAATACACAGAAAAGCAGGCCGCACTTATTTGCCGCACGCATTGCGTTTGTGAGTTTCATAGGATGATCCAGTGTGCCCGGGTTGGGGGATTGTTATTAATCGGTTCCGGGGTGTTGGCTATTCTAGTGTTGTTGAACGCGACTTTCACCCTTAAACACTTTCACAGTCTGATACAAGGGATAGGGTTGATGGCATGCCAGCCCCTGTTGTGGCTCAAATCCGCTTTGGACCTGGCCTTGCTTGACGCAGTGCACACCGGGCGCGAGGATACGCCCTTGCAGCCCCGCTCCAGATTGTCGCGCTGCCAGGCGCGGACTGGCAATACCTTACGCACTCATTCAGGAGAAACCTATGGCCAGTGATCTCGAACGTTTGCAAGCAAATCTCAGGCATTGGACCCTATTGCTGGGGGTCCTGCAAATCACGGTCGGCTGCATGGTCGGGTTCATCCCTCCTTTATGAAAGTCCTCATCACCGGAGCTTCAGGCAGGGTTGGGCGAGCTATCTACATCCGCCTGTGCTCCGGGCATGAAGCACTCGGCTATGACCAGGCTCCATCGTCAACTGCGGATATCGTTGCGCCCCTGGAGGACACCGACCGGCTTCGCTGCGCACTTGAGGGCGTCGACGCGGTGGTGCATACGGCCGCGCTGCATGCACCGCACGTGGGCTTACGCAGTGAGGCGGAATTCGAACGGGTGAATGTGCACTGTACCGCTGAACTGCTGCGCCTTTCGCTGGAAGCGGGCATTCGGCGTTTCGTCTTTACCAGTACCACTGCGCTGTATGGCGCTGCAGCCACGCCACCCGGGCAGGCAGGCTGGGTCACCGAAGACACGATTCCCCTGCCGCGCACCATTTACCACCGCACCAAGCTGCAAGCCGAGAATTTGCTTGAGGCTGCAGCTGGCGGGGGCGAGCTCGAGGTCACGGTGCTGCGCATGTCGCGCTGCTTCCCCGAGCCTTCGCCCCTTATGGCCGCCTACCGATTGCATCGCGGGGTGGACGCACGCGATGTAGCCGATGCCCATGCTGCCGCGCTGGAAAGCGGTGGTGGCGGATTCCGCAAGTTCATCATTTCAGGGGCAACGCCATTTGTGCCCGGCGACTGCAAGGACCTGTTTGAATCCGCCCCCGGTGTCTTGCGCCGCCGCGCCCCCGGCCTCGTAGCGGAATTTGAACGACGAAGCTGGGCACTGCCCGACCGTATTGACCGGGTCTATTCTTCCCACAAAGCAGCCAGCGAGCTGGGCTGGAATCCGCAGTTCGGTTACGCCGAGCTGCTGGCAGAACTCGACCGGCGCTCCTCCGAGGTTTTGCCCCCTTGATAACGAGGCTGCAAGAAGCGGTGACTTTAGCGCAGGCGCGCGAGTAGAATCGGCTTTCCCCGCGGTTGTCTTAAGGAGGCTGGTCGTGCACCGTATTTTTCCACTGATGATGCTGCTATGCGGTTTCTCGGCTGCAGCTTTTGCCCAAAACGATGCACTGCAAAACGATTCCCCTTGGCCCATCTTGCCCGCAAGCCTTCACTGGGTCGGTGTGCCCAATGCTCCGGCTTTGCAGGCGGCGTGGGTGCTGGGGTCCGAGCAGGCCACGGGTGCCTATATACTTCGTGTCAGGATTGCCGCCAACGGGCGCATCCCTCCGCACTCCCATCCCGATACGCGCAACAGCACCGTGCTCGCCGGAACTCTGTACGTGGGCTTTGGCGAGACCTTCGACGAGGGCAAGATGGTCGCCGTGCCAACGGGTGCGGTCTATGTGGCTCCGGCAAGTGTTCCGCACTACATTTGGGCGAAAGACGGAAACGTTGAGTATCAGGAAACGGGTGTCGGCCCCACCGGCACTGTGATGGCGCCAGGCAATAATGCTCCATAGACTGCGAGGATTCATGCGTGGATAGTTTTCGCTGGATAGCGGTTGCCTTGTCCATGACCCTGGGCCTTGGGATTACGCGACTGCTTGCATCCTTTGTTGCGGTATTCCGTTCAAGGGGACACTCCAGGCTGGACTGGATACCGCTGGTCTGGGCGTTTTGCATTTTCATTTTCCAGCTGCAATTCTGGTGGGCCATTATCGAGCTTCCCAGCCTGGTGCAAATCTGGACTTTAGGTGCCTTCCTCGCACTGGTCGGACTGACCTTGCTGCTGTTCATCTCGGCTGCACTGATACTTCCGGATAACAAGCTGGAAAAAAATGAAACCCTTCAGGCTTCGTTTCAGGCAGATGGACGCTGGGCGCTGATTTCGCTCAGCGCCTATTTTGGCCTGGCCCTGCTTGTCGACTGGGTGCTCTGGGACATAACGCCGGCGACCGAGGGTGGAATTAGCCTGTTGCCACTGATTATCCTTCCCCTGGTGTTTCTGTGGTGTCCATCGCGACGCTCCCAGGCGATTGTCACTGTTGCCTACCTGCTTCTGGGGCTGTGGTCTTCGTGGGCGATGTCACCGGCGTACTACACGTAGAGTTCTTATCCGGGAGCTTGGAATTTGAATTTCCTGCCGAGCTTGCCCATCGAAACCGCGCCGGTAATGGTGTTTGGTGTAATGCTGCTCCTTGGCTCGATCGGGGGCCTGAGTTTTGTTGGTCGTCGAAGGGCAACGTGTGCTAAGGTCAAATGATGCACTCGTCTATTGAGCGGTCCCCACAGATCTACGCGCGTCTAGGCGGCTTGCTGTATCTCGCCATCATCCTCTTCGGCCTGTTCGGAGAGATGTTCGTCAGAGCAACACTCGTCGTTTCCGGCGATGCGACAGCAACTGCCAATAACATTTTGGCTTCCGACCTCCTTTGGCGCGCAGGCATAGTCGGCGACCTCCTCATGCATGTGTGTGATGTGCCAGTAATCGTGGTCCTCTACCTGTTGCTCAGGCCCGTGAGCGAGAGTCTGTCGTTGCTGGCGACCCTGATCAATCTGGTGCAGACCGCTGTCCTTGTCGCCAACAAGATCAACCTCCTTGTTCCCCTGTTCCTGCAAGCAGATGTCAGCTACCTGAGTGCTTTCTCACCCGAGCAACTGCAGGCGCTGTCTTACGTGGCAGTCAAGGCGCATGGCTTTGGCTTTGGCATCGGGCTGATCTTTTTTGGCTTCGCATGCCTGGTTCGCGGCTGCCTGATCTTCAAATCCGGTTACTTGCCACGAACCCTTGGTGTTCTGATCCTGATTGCGGGATTGTGCTATCTGACCAACAGCTTCGCCCTGCTCCTGGAGCCCTCATTCGCGGCATCGATTGTTCCCGGCATCCTGGCGCCGGCCTTCATCGGCGAGCTGGCTCTGTGCTTGTGGCTGATCATCAAGGGCGTGAACACGGAGCAATGGAAGCGGCAGGTCGCGCTAAGCCAAGCACGCCCGGCATCTGGCTGGTGACGCCCAGGCCTTCAATCAAGAGCACACCACCCGACTCACAATCCATGGAGTAATCGCATGCTTCAGCTCAAGCCACTCGACCAGAACGTCCCGATTTTTCAGCAGATCAATACCGATGTCTCACCGGTTGTCCTGGTGAATGTCTTCGAGGTAGCGGAAGAAGACATTCCGGCGCTGCTGAAAGCCTGGGAAGCAGATGCCAACTGGATGAAGCAGCAGCCGGGCTACATCTCAACCCAGTTGCACCAGGGCATTGCCGGGAGCACGGTATTCATGAACTACGCATTGTGGGAGTCAGTGGCCCATTTTCGGGCGGCATTTACTCACCCCGAGTTCCAGCAAGCTCTCGGCCACTATCCGTCCAGCGCGGTGGCCTCACCGCACCTTTTCACTCGGCTAAGCGTGCCCAATCTATGTGTCGGTCCTTAACCCAGCGGTCTAAGCTTGTGCATTAGGTAGCAAGTCACAGCGCAAATGACCCAAGCACTTCCTCCCGGCCAACAAGAAATAACGTCGTTTCCACGATTCGGCCTCGCTCAATTCGCCCGCCGCTTTCCACGGAACACTGCGCGAATTGAGCTGGAAGTAACTGGTGATGTCGAACACGCACTTCACCTGCCCGACGCACTGGCCGGCTTGCCCCGGATTGAGCAAGTCAGCGACTTTCATTGTGTTACGACGTGGAGCCGCCGATCACTGCGTTGGGGCGGGGTTCGCTTCGCTGACTTCTACCATAAAATTGTTGCACCAAGAGCAGGGCCTAGTAAGGGCGCAACACTCGTTGCCTTGCGCGGCCAGGATGGCGCGCATACAGGTATGCTTTTAACCGACCTCCTGAACGCCGACGTTCTGCTGGCCGATACTCTGGATGGCCAGGCGCTCGCTGTAGGGCACGGAGCTCCGCTTCGCCTGATCGCGCCCGGACACTACGGGTACAAATCGGTGAAGCATCTGTGCCAAATGGAGTTCAGGGCTGAGGACTCCGGATACCGTGTGTCGGGTTTCCGATTCATGGACCATCCGCGCGCACGGGTTGCTTTGGAAGAGCGCGGACGAGTGACCCCGGGCTGGCTCTTGCGCTACCTGTACCGCCCCCTGGTGGCTGGAAATATAGCCAGGTTTGCCAAGGCATTGGCGGAAAACGAGGCTGCTGAAAAATCCTGAGAATCGTGTTTGCCATGGCGCTGGCAACGATGTAGCTTAATGCCTCGTCTTCAATGTGTTAAACCCGCGCCGGTCCCAGGCGCGCCGAATATCCAGGGAGCAACACCAATGAACCTACTCAAACGAATACTTTTTACCAGCGCTCTGTGCAGCGTCGCGGCCATTACGCTGCTGGCAGGTTGCAGCAAA
>Ga0315271_10001364_pt1 | contig 14650 bp, 16 predicted proteins | sample C3_top_MG_FD_204664 | JGI IMG/M metagenome (GOLD analysis project Ga0315271, IMG submission 204664) | Sediment microbial communities from Yellowstone Lake, YNP, Wyoming, USA - C3_top | ecosystem: Environmental > Aquatic > Freshwater > Lake > Sediment | place: USA: Wyoming | collected 2017-08-01 | reverse complement strand
CGGCCGCATCCGGGAGGTCCACGCCGGCTTTGTCGGCCCGGCGGCAGGCGCCCAGCACGCGCGGCACGTGGAGGAACTCCGGACCACCATCGAGCGGCTCCTGCGAGAGCCGTAAGACCTCACCGGTCGGCAGGACCTAAAGCCCTGCCGCACAACCGGTTACTGCATACCGCTCCGGGCCGTCTCGGCTTGGCGGTTGCGGGTCGAAGTGATGGGTCGAGGTGTACTGGTCGACCCCCATCGCCTGCTTACCACGCTGCTGCAACGCGGTGAACCCGGTGTCCGTCGTGGTCGGCACCACCATCTTATCCATGCCGCCCATCCCACCCCTACCGGTCATGCCGGTCATGCCGCCCATGCCGCCCATGCCGCCCATGCCGCCCATGCCGCCCATGCCGCCCATGCCGCCCATGCCGCCCATGCCGCCCATGCGCTGCATCATAGCATCATGCATCGCCATCATGCCACGCTGCACCAGGTCCGTGACCTCCGTCGCGTGCTTCTGCAGGGCAGCGACGGTGGCCGAGTCGCTCGACGTCTGCAAGACGGCGATGCCCTTCGTTGTCGGCTCGCGGGTGGTGTTTATCATCTTCATGTTCCGGAGAATGGTGCGCAACGCCGGCGACTCATTGGGCATTGCCGGAGTCGCTTGATCCCCGGTTCGGTAATCCATCCCGGCGACGTGCTCCTTCAGGAGCTGGGCAAGCCGCGGATCATCGGATTCCGTGACCGTCCGAATTCCGTCACGGAGGACGGTTACCGTCCGAGTGATTCGGTCGTGCCCCATCACCAGGTCGTGCACCATCGCCATCCGGGCCATCTCGACGGAGTCACGGCCCATCCCCATGCCCCGGCCCATGCCCATCCCCATCCCCATCATCCCCATGCCCTGCGCCTGCACCGGCCCAGCGACGAGAGTGACCCCGGCAAGTCCCATGAGCCCGACCCAATATGACAGCCTCATAACGCCCTCCTAAAACGATTGTGACTTGGAAAACCACACGGGAACTCCCGCCGACGGACAGAACCGGGCTCCTGGTCGCGGCGCCCTCGGCCGCTGCTCGACGCCTTCGCCCTCGACCTCCTCGGCTCCCATGCCTTCAAGCAGGCTGAGGTGTTCGAAATGGTTGAGGGATCGTGTCCACTGTCCAAACTCACGCGGTCACTGGGTTGGCCAATGCGTCCTGCAGCAATATCCGGTGTGAAATCAGCGTGCCTAATCCGAGAAACTGGCAGGCGCTGGCGGTAGCGCTCGCCCCACATCAGGACATTCCCGGGAGAGAAACGTCGAGTGCCTGGGCCATTACCGCGCGATCGGCAGGTGATCGCAAGGCACAGGCTTGTGCAAAGGAAAGTGATTCGAGCTGCACGGTGACGTGCTCGATCTCGAAATGGTCGTGCAGTTCGGTCGCCACCGAGCGCAGCAGGGTATCTGCGTCCGGTGCGCCAGGCCCGGTCACCAGGTGCACGGAGAGCGCCGGTTCCGACGTTCCCATCGCCCAGACGTGCAGGTCGTGGACGGTCTGCACACCGCGCAGCTGCAGCAGGCGCTGACGGATCGCCGTGACGTCAAGATGCTCGGGAACCCCGTCAAAGAGCAGGTGCAGCGACTGCCGGAACAGCGACCACGTCCCGATGACAATCACGGCGGCGATGGCGAGACTCGCCACCGGATCGATCCATGTCCAGCCCTTCCAGAGGTAGAGCGCGCCCGCCACGACGACGCCCACCGACACCAGGGCGTCGGCGGCCATGTGCAGGTAGGCGCCGCGAATGTTGAGGTCGCCCTTGCGGCCGGCGGCGAACAGCGCGGCGGTGGCCGCGTTGATCACCACGCCGATGGCCGCGACGATCATCACGGTACGGCCCGCGATCGGTGTGGGCACGCTCAGTCGCTGCACCGCCGCCCAGGCCAGCGACCCCATGGCCACCAGCAGGATCAGTGCGTTGACGAAGCTGGCGAGAATGGAACCACGCCGCCAGCCGTAGGTGTGGCGATCGTCGGCGCGCCACCGGCTCGCGGCCACGCCGCCCCAAGCCAGCACCAGTCCGCCGACGTCGCTGAGATTGTGCCCGGCATCGGCCAGAAGCGCCAGCGAGCCGGCGCGCCAACCGTATCCGGCCTCGATGAGCACGAAGCCGAGGTTGAGGGCGATCCCGATGGCAAAGGCGCGGCCGAAACTCGCCGGCGCGTGATCGTGGGCGTGCGTCATCCGGTCCGTCGCATGGTGCCGTGCAGCTCCGTGCCAGGGGCGACGGTGTTGAACACCGTGCCATACTTGCGCACGTTGGTGTGCAACAGGTCAATCCGCTGATCACTCTCGTCGCTATCGATGAAGATCTCGTAGCTGATCGACGCCAGCTTCGGCGGCACATCCTGTCGCACTCCGTGCACCTCGACGCGCGCACCCCGCAACCTGAACTGGAGCATCGGGGTCACCCGTTCAATCCCCTTGAGCATGCACGCGGCGAGCGCGGCCAGCAGCAACTCCGCGGGATTGAACGCGTCAGGACGACCCGCCAGGTCGGTGTCGAGTGTCACGGTCGCCGACTTGCACCGCGCCACGCTGCCGTGGGCATCGCCGCGCTCGGCCGTGACGGAGTATTCGAGCAAGGGCTTCGAATCAGGCACGAATCCTCTCACAGGTGGGCTGCCACGACCAGCCCGATGAAGTGGGTGTACTGCCACCCCGGCAACAGGCGCCGGTTCGCTTCGACACCATACGAGAGTCACAAGGACAGTGTTGCAGTCGCGTTGAAAAGGGCCCCATTCCCTCGGTTGCATGCCACTCCTCGGTCGCGCGACTGAGCCACCGAAAGCTACCGATGGACGGTTGCAGGACGACGTCCGCGCCCGCGACGTCCTTGAAGGCACTCGCCTTGCCGGGGTAGAGTAGTTCGCGTGGGGTGTAGTATGTGGCCGCGGACAGCCACGGCCTGATGCGGAGCCGCGGCCCCGCGTTCCACTGCTCGTAGACAAGGCCGGTGCTCCGAAACCGGCTCTCCACCCGTGCGAACGGCCGGAGTGCCAGAGGGCCCTTCCGTGCCACCAGGTACTCGACGTCGAGGTAGGTTCGCACCTCGCGACTGGGGGACTGCGCTGGGCCGGGCATCGCCGCCGCGTGCAGCACGAAGACCAGCGGGACGCGAGCGGAACGCCGTGCGCGCCGCGCAGGCATGGTCACAGCAGTCCCCACGCCATCTTTAGCGCAATGGCCAGCAGCACGACGCCAATGAGCAGCTTGACCTGCCGCCCCTTCAGGTGATCTGACATCAGCCGCGAGCCAAGCGCCGCACCGCCGGCCGATCCGAGCGCGGTCCAGGCGAGCAACGGGTAGTTCATCCCGGCCAGCGATGCATGCCCCAGGAAACCGGAAATGGAGGCGAAGATCACGACAAACGACGTCGTCGCGGACGCCTTCTTGGGGTCGAAGCCCAGGGCGACCAGCGCCGGCACCACGACATTGCCGCCCCCGACACCCAGCAGCCCTCCCAGGAATCCGGCTGCGCCACCGACGCCCATCCCGATGCCCAGCAGGCGCCCCTTGCCGGCCATCTCTTCCCTCGCCTTCGGCGTGTAGAACAGCATCATCACGGCGGCGAAGACGAGGAACCCGACGAAGAGCCACAGCAGCACCCGACGATCGAGCCCCCGGCTCACCCACACGCCCACGGGCGACAGCGCGCTGGCGACAAGCAGGACCGGAACGGCGACCTTCCACACCACCAGCTTGCGGCGGACGAACGTCACCGAGGCCACCGACATGCCGACGGCGTTGAGCAGCAGCGCCGTCGCCATCGCGGTGTGGAGTTCGATCCCCATCGCCATGAACACGGGGATGAGGATGAAGGCGGCGCCCACGCCAGCGATCGTGAGCAGGGTCGTGAAGCCGAAGGTGATGGCCCCGGCGAGCAGTGCCATGGCCGTCAACCGCCCGCGACGCCCGTCGCGCCGGCGGCGGCGCCCGTGTACCCGGAGCACGGGATGCAGACCGGTGCCCCGTCCTTCGTCCGGACATAGCGGTCGAAGACATACTCGCCACAACCGCTGCACTTGGTCTTGGCAAACGAGCCCTTCTCCGGCGTGAAGTGGAAGCCGGGCTGCGGCTCCACCTTGAACACCGCGTCATCCGGCTGGCTGGCCACCCACGCAATCACCTCGTCAGTCACCGCCGCCGGAATCCCCGAGGGCTCGATGCCGCGCTTGCGGTAGGCGAAGAACTCGAACTTGCCCATCGCATCGACGAACTCCGGCTTCAGGGCGAACCGCACGGCCCCCTTCGCGGGATGATAGAAGGTGGCCGCCAGTTTGCCATAGTACGTCTTGGCCATCAGCACCTTGCCATAGGTTGCTCCCGTCGCCACCTGGAGGCCGTCCATCATGCAGGTCTGCGGATGGCCTTCGCCCAGCTCGGGGAAGATGTGGAACCCGTGGTCCCGCTCCCGGTCAACGCCGAGCTCACGCATCGCCAGCACACCCATCCGAAAGCCGATCGGCATGAAGGGGCAGCGATGGCCGTGGAACTCGAATGCCCAGGCGGGTGGAGTGCAAGCCGTTGTCACAGTAGTCTCCCTTCAGTCAGAGTATGTCGCGAGTGCGCCGTACCCGGCGGCCTTCGCATCGTCGCGCTACACCAGCAGTTCCTTCACCTTCTCGGCGCTCAGCACCTTGCCCTGGCTTCTGAGCACGCCGTCCACGATCAGGGCGGGCGTCATCATCACGCCGTAGCGAGCCCAGGCACTCATATCCGTGAGCTTCGTGACCACGAAGTCCAGGCCCAGTTCCCGCGCGGCCTCATCGGCGTGCGCCGCCAACGCCTGGCACTTCGCGCATCCCGGCCCCACAATTTCGATTCGTCTCGGTTCCGTCATTTGGCCCTCCCGTGGCCTGTCATCCGAGCGCGCCGAACGCCGCGCCCGTCAACGTTGCCATCACGCACACCAGCGTCACGTACACGAGCGTCTTCTTCCATCCGAAAATGCTTCGCAGCACCAGCATGCTGGGCAGTGAGAGTGCCGGCCCCGCCAGCAGCAACGACAGCGCCGGTCCCTTGCCCATGCCGCTGCCAAGCAACCCCTGCACGATGGGCACTTCGGTCAGCGTCGCGAAGTACATGAACGCCCCTGCCACCGACGCCAGCACGTTGGCGCGCAGCGAATTCCCGCCGACCGCCGCTTGCACCCAGGCAGAGGGGATCCACCCTTCGTGCCCGGGCCGACCAAGCAAGGCCCCGGCTACCAGCACGCCGACCAACAGCAGCGGCAGGATCTGCTTGGCGAAGCCCCACGACGCCTCGAACCACTCACCCAACTCTCCCTCGTCCCGGCTCAGCGTTGCCCCCAGCGCCAGCGAGGCCACGCCAAAAGGCACCCGCGGGTCGGCGGGGACGAGCACGGCGGCGATCGCCGTCGCCAGGGCGACCAGCGCAAGCGATCGCCAGGCAAGTCCCATCCACGCGGCCAGCATCACGCCCAGCGCTACCGCGGCAGCCAGCGTGAGGGGCCACTTCACCGCCCAGACGGCGTGGAAGAAGCCTCCGTCCTGCGAGGGCGTGCCCCAATTGGCGAACACCAGGACCGCCACCATCGCGCCGAAGTACAGGGCGGTCTGCCCCAGCGGCCTGCCGGGGGGGTCCCCGGCGATGACCGGCGCGCTCGCCCGAATGCGCTCGGCCTCGTCCCGGCGAAAGATGAAATGCATCAGCAATCCGATGACGATGCTGAACACCACCGCACCCACGGCACGTGCCACGCCGAGCTCCACGCCAAGGATGCGCGCAGTGAGGATGATGGCCAGCGCGTTGATGGCTGGGCCCGAGTACAGGAACGATGTCGCCGGACCGATGCCGGCGCCCATCCGGTAGATGCCGGCAAACAAAGGCAGCACCGTGCAGGAGCAGACGGCGAGAATGGTGCCCGAGACCGAGGCCACTCCGTAGGCCAGGGGCTTGGGCGCGGTGGGGCCGAGGTATCGCATCACCGCCGTCTGGCTGACGAACACGCCGATGGCGCCGGCGATGAAGAACGCGGGCAGCAGGCAGAGGATCACATGCTCGTGCGCGTACCAGCGCACGAGTTCGAGCGCCTCCGTGATGCCGCCGTTGAACCGCGGTGTCCCCACGGGCATCCAGAGCAGCGCCACGAAGCCGACGCTGATGAGGGCGAGCGCCTTCCATTCGGACTTCCAGTTCGTGGTCATTATGCCCTCCGTAGGTACCTTGAACATATACGATAAGCCATATATATTCCAGTCCATATACGAACGATATCTGGGGCAGTTCCAGGTGTGCTCAAGGCCGGTCGAGAAGGCGAACGGCTCCTACCACGGGCATCGCCATGCGCACGGATCGTGGGGTGACACCGTGAGCACGTTCCTTCGTGTGTGGGAACACCTGCCCTTCGGGCATCCCCGACGGGCCCGGAGTTGGCACCGCGCAAGCGGACGCCGCGCGCCAACAAGTTGATGCGCCGGAGGCCGAACGCCCCGTTGCGCATTTCTTTGGCGGGAGTGACTGGCCACGTGCTGCGAGTCTTCTGGAATCTCCGATGCATCGCCGTAGCCGCGTTGCCGGGACGGGTACGACGGCGCCCACGCCATCTTGAGCGCAACGCCGGGCCCCAGCACCTCAAGCAGCACCCTGCATGCTTGCACTGGGCGGCTTCCTGGCCGTGAGCAGGAAGAGCGTATACTCCTGCGTGGCGTCGTCGCGCTCCACGCGTATCGTGAAGGCGGTGCTGATATCTGCCCGGTCGAGCCCCGCGCCCTCCGCCAAAGCGACGAGTTCCGTGCGCGCGAAGCCGTGGTGGACGTCCTCTTCGGGGTCGTCGTGGAAGCTCCCGTCCTCCACATCGAGATCGCAGAGCGCGAGCCATCCGCCGGGGCGGAGATGCTCCGCCAGCAGCCGGACCACGGCCGCGGTGTCCGGTACATGGTGCAGCGTCATCAGGGAGACGATGGCATCGTAGCGCTCCGGCAGGGTCAGGGCCGACGGATCCAACCGATAGACGCTGCCCCACCCGTCTCCTTGCTCGGCGAGCTTGGCTGCTACCCTCGCCAGCATCGCTTCCGAGGGGTCCGCGAAGGTCACGGAGGCAACGTGAAGAAGGAAGTTGAACCCCAGGAGACCGGTCCCGCTGCCGAAATCCAGCAACTGCATGCTCCGGGTCACGGGGATCCGCTCGATGATCCGGCCGGCCACCTCGGCCGCGCGCGCGACACGAGCGGGGTCGTCGTCCCAGGTTGCGGCCTTGTCGTCGAAGTCCTCGTTCATGGTCCCTGCTCGGTGGGTGCGGGTGACGTCCGGTCAATGTCCGTGGTGGCCCGTCTGGAGGACGGCGACGATCTCCATTCCCGCGATGAAATCGACCAGTTGAAGCGCATGCTGTCTACGTGTGCCGCAGCGGTGCAACGTGGGCTCCAGGTCGGTCATGGCCACATGGACGAACCCGGCGGCCGCCACCACCATGACGTACGGAACGGACCCCTCGATCGCCGGAAGGAATGCCGAGGCGAGGAGTGCTCCGGCGGGCGTGGCCGCAGAGGCGAGGCCCAGGGGGACCGACACGAGGAACGTGGCGGCGATGAGGATCCCGTCAGCGAGATTGTGGAGCGCATCGCCGGTGAGGATGAGCGGCGTGGACGTCCCGTGGACCCCGCAGTCTCCCTCGTGACAGTGCCTCCAAAGCAGGAGGCGCTCCAGAACCATGAATACGACAAGGCCGAGGAGGAATGAGCTGCGCGGGGTCCGGAGGCTCGATGCGCCGGCCTTTTCTTCGCCGCTGTCATTGGGCTCTGCCGCGCAGCAGGGCGGTTAGTCCCGCTCCGGAGACCAGCGCCGCTCCCAAGGTCCAGGCCAGCACGGCCCAGAGTTCGGTGCGGTAATACCACGTGGCAATGCTCGCGGCGATGAACCCGATCTCGGTCGCGCCAAAGACAATGGTGAGCCAGAACTGCAGCAGCGTCATCTGGTTCTGGTACCGCGTGGTAATCGCGAAGCTCACCGCATCGAGGCGGACCATCACCGCGTCGTAGAGGTCGGCGATCCCGAGCAGGCGCTCTCCGGCGGCCGTGACGGCGTCGCTGAAGCGGGTGGCGGTCATGATGGCGCCGTAGTACTCCTCGAGACTGTCCAGGACCTTCTGTTTGAGCGTCAACAGCTGGTCCACCGAGTGTGGCATGTGGCGCGATAGCCGTTCGTAGAGCGCCTGCAGCACGGAGCGCTCAAGCAGCAGGATCTCGAGCGTGATGATGAACGGAAGCGCGCTGTGGGGAGGGAGATCCTCGGATGGATCGCCCTCGGCGAGATCCTCGCGACCATGCACGTCGAGCCCGCTGCGGCGCCCGAGCAGCGTCATGCCGCCGTCGCGCGAGCAGTAGTCGCGCTTCAGCTCCTCGGCAACAAGGTCGGCCTTCAACGGCCGGCCGGGGCGATCGAGGAACAGCAGGTGCACGAGATCCGGACCGTAGCGCTCGACGATCGACTGGAGGGGGAGGAGCGGCGCGCGCAGGAGTGTGATCGGAAAGTACCAGCCCGACCATGTGGCCGCCCCGGTGAGCTCTCGATGGAGGGGGCCGAGCGTTCGCCACAGCGTCTTCACCAATCCGTCGGCGGCTTCCGGGTCGAGCCAATCGATCCATCGCGTGGCGTCGAACTTCTGGCTGGTCGCCGGGAGCCAGACCTCCCAGAGGCCGACGCCCGACTTGTGCGCGAGGAGATAGACGTCCGCGTGATCGGGTGCATCGGGCGGCGCACCATCAAACGCGATGCGCCCGATCGGCCAACGGACGATACGTCGGGCGTCGAGGAATGCCTTGCCGAGCAAACGCGTCTCGAGCTCCGCGAACCGTTGGACATAGGCGCTGGCCGCGTCCGCGTTCAATGGCGTGAACCCAGCGGGCGGCGAGCCGACGGCGGTAAACGGGTGACTCAGGTGCAACGGGAAGAGCAACACGAAGGCGGGCTCCACGGCGAGGACCGCGGGCTCGTCCCGACTCCGTGACGTTCCGAGGTCCGGGTCGCTCATGTGCTCATCGACCGGGGAGCTGACCGAAACTGATGTCTCGCCGCCATCGACGAGGTGGGTCTCAGGATGAAGTGCCTTCAGCGGCCGTCCCGGCCGCGCCCGCCACCCCCGCCTTCGGCGCAGCGCCGGAATGCGGGCAGGTGCCGATCCAGCGATGCTGATCGCAGCGCGTGGTAGACGGCGAGAATGTCCGGGCGCTGGGTGCTCTTGAGCGCCCGATCATAGAGCGCGACGTTCTCGATTTCCCCTTGGATGGCGGCAACACATGCCTCGCGCACGCCTGGGAAGCGAGGCGCCATTGCCGCCCAGCGGTTTTCTGGAGGGGCGATTCCATATTTCTCAAACAAGGACAGCAGCGCCGAATAGTGCCGCGCCTCTGCCTCGACGATGTTGATAAAGGGCCGGACGTCGCCGAAGTCACGGATAACCTGCGCATAGGTTTCATGCGCCTTGTATTCATCGTCGAGCGTGTACTTGAGCGCTTGAATTTCAGCATCGTCGAGCACTGGAATCGCCGTCATGACGCACCTCCTTTCAAAGCGCCTTTTTTGAGAAGTACCAATCGGTATAGTCGTATCCCAGCCCGGCGCGGGCTTCCGCGTCTTGCGCCGTCTGCGGCGGCGGGACAATCACCTTGTCCCCGGGTTGCCAGCCCTCAGGCGTCGCGATCCCGTTCTTGTCAGAGGTCTGCATGGCGGTGAGCAGGCGGAGGAACTCGGGAATCGAACGGCCGTTGCTCATGGGGTAGTAGACCATCGCCCGAAGCACGCTCTTGTCGTCGATGAAGAAGGTTGCTCTGACTGCGGACGTGTCGCTCGCGCCAGGCTGGATCATGCCATACGCATGCGCCACCTTCATCGACAGGTCTTCGATGATCGGGAAGGGAATGTCGATCCCGAAGTTCTGCTTGATGTTGCGGACCCAGGCGATGTGAGCAAAGGTGCTGTCGATCGACAGGCCGAGGAGTTCACAGCCGAGCTTCTGGAACGCCGGCCAGGCTTTGGCGAAGGCGATGAACTCCGTGGTGCACACCGGCGTGAAGTCGGCGGGATGCGAGAAGAGAATCAGCCATTTTCCTGCGTAGTCTGAGAGTTGGCGCACCCCATGGGTGGTTTTCGCCTTGAAGTCGGGCGCCGGTTCGTTGAGACGCGGCAGTTCGGGTGTATTTTCCATAACAGTCTCCGTTCGATTGGCTGGGGTTTTTATCGCCTGGTCACTGCGGTCAGGTTCACTCCTATTGACCTGGTCCTTTTTCAGCCGGCGGCTCGATGGGCCTGCGCCACCATTTGCCAGTGGGGCCGTAATACTCCATCAGCCTGGCGGCAGACTTGATGTCCGTTGATTGGTTCCAGATGATGGGGTTCGGCTTCACGCCGTAACCCCACAGGTTGACCTTGTCGCCGTGACACGAAGCGGCACAGGCGTTGGGCATGCCACCCTTGGTTTGGTATTGCAGGGTCTTCTCGGGCGGCACGACCTTGACCTGGTGCGTATGCAGCGGCGACTCGTGCTCCGCTGCGGCAATCGCCGGCATATGGCAGCCGGTGCAGCGGGACAGCCCCAGGGCGCGATCCGGGGCGTACGGATGGTGGGTGTGCGCGCTGACCACTGCGCCGATGGCCGCCACGTTGTCTTTGTACTTCGCCACCATCGGCGTGCTGATCTTCTGGAAGGGGCCCTTGCCGGCGTGGCAGGACAGGCACAGCGTGTTGTCCTCGTGGCGGGTGGCGATGACAACGCCACCCTCCTTGCGTTGCGTCACGATTTGTGGCGCGTTCACCTGGGCATGGGGGTCGTGGCAATCCGAGCAGCGGAGCGTGGCGTGACCCGAACGGCGCATCTCGCTGTAATGCTGATTGTGCTCGTAGGAGGTTTCCCCGTCGGGCCAGTACGAATTATTGTCGATGGTGTAGTTCGCCAGCGGCTCTTTGCCCGGCCGCCACTCGGTATCGGTATCGTCGTGGTAGGCAAAGCCGTAGGTTTTGTTGGGTGCCGAGCGGACGCGGTTATGGCAGCGGCCGCACACCTCGTTGGCCTGGTCGGTGCTCAGGTTGGCCGGATTCACGATCTTGCCGGGAGCTCCGCCGGCCAGGACGTGCGCCGAGCCGGGACCGTGGCACATTTCGCAGCCGATGTTCATCAGGTCTGGCTTGCCGTCACCGTCGTAGTCGAAGTAGGCGGGGTCATCGGCCGCGACGTCGACCGCCGGATAGGGCCGCAGCAGCCATTCGCCCTGCGGCGTTTTTCCCACGCTGCGGATGCCGGTGAGGTGGCAACCCACGCAGTTCTTGCTGAAGGTTGCCTGCTTGACCGATTCTGAAATGCTCGCACGGGTGGTTCCCGGCGCCACCAACGGCCGCTTGGTGGGGCCGTACCAGTTGCCGATCTTGTAGGCGAAATAGGTCTTGGAGTCTTCGTTGAACTGCACCGGCGAGATGTACACCTCGTCACTGTAGGCCGTGGGGCTGTCCGTGACGGGAATGCGCACTCCGTAGCGCTCGCGCCAGTCACCCGTTCCACCAACGACGAATACCACCGGCATCTTCACCTCGCCCAGGGTGATGAAATACCGATCCTGTGCGACCGAGAGCACGGGCGCATAGGGCTTATACGGGTCGAAGACCGAAGCAATGCTGTTGAAGTCGAGACCCTGGATGAAGTCGTCCACACCGTTGCGGTCGTAGTCGGCCACCACGCCCTTGCCGGGGATGAGGGAGTAGCGCGCCATGGGCCTGCGGATGGACAGGGCGTGCTTGGTGTCCTTCCAGGTCGCGTACTTCTCATGGCACCTGAGACAAGACGCGGAGCCAACGTAGATGCCGCTCGCGAGTTGCGCTGCCGTGTAATGCGACCGCAAGCGCTGCAGGGGCGTCGCCGGCGCGGCCGACGCGTCGCCCACGGGCGGCTTGCTGGCGGCGGGTTGCTTCCGCACCGCGCCGAAAGCCAACGGCACCAGCGTCAGGCCGGCTGCCATCGCCAGGAACAGATGGCCACGCCGCCGTGGCCGGAACCGCCCGAATCTGACCAATTCCATCACATCCTCCTATCCATGATAGCGATTCTCACCGCATCGAGGCGATCCATCACTGCGGAACAGGAATCCGCGACACCGAGCAGACGTGGGCGATAGCAGCCAAGGCACGATTCAACCAACTGCTGGCCCACGACGCCGAGGCGCCTGATGACGAGTCACGAAACACTCAACCAACCGGGTCCACTTGATCTGCGAGGCAAGACCGTGACAAACACAGGACTCGGTCTGATGGCCTTTACCCAAATGCGCAGCAACAGAAGCGGGTCATTCGCCGGGGTGTTCTCCTACTCCTAATATATGAAAGATTGCAACGGGGCCAAACGTTGAACTTAGGGAAGCAGGAACTGGATTTCTGCCGTCATCAGGTGCCGCGCCTGGATGCGGCGAAGGGCGGCCATCTGCGCTTCGAGGAGCTGGCGACGGATGGTGAAGGCCTCCGACGGCTGGTCCCGGCCTTCCTCGAGGCGAATGCCCACGGCCTCCAGTGCGCGGGAAAAGTCGGGGACGGGAGTGACCTCCGAGGATCTCTGGAACCGATACCAGATCCCCAGGATGCGGGCGTCCAGTTCGGCCAGGGCTTGGCGGTATTCGCCTTGGAGCACCCGGAGTTGAGTCTCCGTGCTTTGGCGTAACGCTTTCCCTTCACCGGGCCGAGGCAGGCGTGCCGCCATCCCCAATCGAGCCACATGTTCGTCGGCCTCCGTGCCATAGCTGGCACGCACGCTCCAACGGGCGCTGGCCTGCGATTCCTTCAAATGGAGGCTCCGCTCCTCCAACGCCACTTGGGCTTCGATGGCTTTGCGGAGGGGGTTCTGGCGGAGGCGTTCGAGGATGCCATCCTCGGGAATGGGCTGGACCGGACCAGGCTCGGCCAAGGGCACAGGCGTGGGAGGTACGTCGGCGAGGGCCACCAGACTCCCCCAGGCTTGGGCCAAACGGGTGCGTGCCTCGTCCAGATCCTGCTGGGCCTTCATTTGTTCGCCTTCCACCAGCGCGACCTGATAGTCGGGCTCCTTGCCCTCCTGGGCGCGGGTCCGGGTCACCTTCAGCCAGCGTTCCACCGTCGCGAGGTCCACCTCCCGCAGCACCAGGACACGCTGGGCCAACCAGGCTTCCAAGTAGCTGGTTTTCACGCGGAGTGCGGCTTCCCGGCTAGCTGATTCCAACATCAGCGGATGGGCCTGCCCCAGGCTCTGGGCCATCTCCGAACGCAACCGGGGCGCCAGGAAGAGCGGGAACTCCACTTCGGAACTCATGTCGGTATAGGCCGGAAGTCCGGGAGATCTGCGCGGCCCCGCTTCGAGGGAAAAGGTCGGGCCTTCGCGGAGGGCCCCCCGGGTCTCCTGGAGTTGGGCGCGCAGTTCCGCGAACCTGGAATCCATGCGCCATTGCTCCGTGGTGGGGCGGACCCGGGCGAGGATATCGGCGTATGAGAGGGGTGCCTGGGCCATGCCCTGCGTGGTGATCAGGCTCACCAAGGCCCACAATGCGGCGGATCGTTTCATGGATTCGTCTCGTTTATCCGGACGAAACCATTCGCCCGTACCAGTTCGCGGATTTCCGGCAGAAAGGCCTGAATGTCCACCCGCTGGGTAGATGCGGCCTCGAAGCTCCTGAAGCCGGGAGCGCCCTCGGGAAGACCGTTCAGGGTGGGCGGCGAGAACTGGGTGGGTTCGCAACGCGGTCGCGATGGCCTCGCCAACGAGAGGCCCACGCTATCGGATGCAGGTACCGCGCATGGTCGAGCCAGCATCAAGCTGCTCACCAGAAGGGCGGTGACCATTGCCCGAAGCGCCTGCGCGTCGCGTCTCTCATCGTGGTCTCGCTACTTCGCCGACGCCTGCAGCCACTCCAGCGCATCCGTCGCCACGTCATTCACCGTGGCCATCTTCACCAGGCGGGTCACCAGGATCGCCTCCACGATCTCCGCATCAGAGACACCCGCCATGCGCGCCTGCTTGGCCCACATCAGCGTGCACGTGCTCGACTGCAGGGCGGCGGCCACCCCGATGCCGACCAGCAGCTTGACCTTCAGCGGCAGCGCCTGGAGTTGCGGGTTGTCCATCGTGGCCGCGCGGTGGTCCATGAACGTCTTGGCCCCTTCGGGCGAGATGGCGCGCAGGACTTCCATTGGTTTGGCAACCAGGTTTTCAGCCATCGGTCGTGCTCCTCTATTACAGGTTGGGTGTATCCGTAGCGATGCGCGGCGGTCTCGCCGCGTGGTGGCTCGGGCGCAGCTTCAGCGCCCAGTCATGCAGGTCCTCGAACAGCGTGTAGAAGATCGGGACGTACAGCAGTGTGAGGAACGTGGCGACCATGAGTCCCCCGATGGCGACCACCGCGAGCGGGGACAGGCGCTCGAGCCCGATGGCACGCTCCATTGCAATCGGCACCATGCCCACGGCGGTGCCGAACGCCGTCATCAGGATCGGCCGGGTCCTCACCCGCACGCTGTCGCGCAGCGCATCGAGCATGGGAACCCCTTTCTCCCGCGCCATTTCAATGAAGTCGATGAGCAGGATGGAGTTCTTCACCACGATGCCCGCCAGCAGGATCACGCCCATGAACGCGGCCGTGGACTGGTGCTTGCCG
>Ga0315271_10001363_pt1 | contig 14656 bp, 14 predicted proteins | sample C3_top_MG_FD_204664 | JGI IMG/M metagenome (GOLD analysis project Ga0315271, IMG submission 204664) | Sediment microbial communities from Yellowstone Lake, YNP, Wyoming, USA - C3_top | ecosystem: Environmental > Aquatic > Freshwater > Lake > Sediment | place: USA: Wyoming | collected 2017-08-01 | reverse complement strand
ATCGTTCGACTTGCATGTCTTATCCACGCCGCCAGCGTTCGTTCTGAGCCAGAATCAAACTCTCCGTTAAAAAAACGTTAGTTGATTCCTGTCCAGGTCTGAAACCCGGACTGGTTGTTGTTCTTGTCTTTTACTATTAAAACTCTCCAGCTCCAGGCCACTAACTGCCTGAAACCAAAGGGGCTCTTAACTTATCGCACATTTCAATTTTCAATGAACACCAGGTGATTTCTCACCTAAAATTCCGACTGTCCCGGTCCTATTTAGGGGACAAAAAATCCGAGGGCCGATTTTGCCTCTTCCACTCGGCCGCTCAGACCTTAGGTTTTATTGAGCTTTTATTCTAGCCCACCGATACTTGCCGTCAACGAATACCTTTTGACGACTTCGGTTGCCTCAGCAACATGTTTAACTTGGCGGATTTATCTTCATGAGTCAACAACTCTGTGAAAATCTTTTTAACTTTCTTTCAAACCGCTTCCAACCAAGTTCCAAAGAACAGGGGGCACACATTATCTCACGCCAGAATGCTTGCAAGGGTTTTTTTGATTTTTTTTGCATGCTTGTCACAAAACGCCGGATCAGAAGCCCTAGTGCCGATGTAAGGCACTGATATTATGATTGTTGGATCGCACAGATCGCGCAGCAATTTGAGGTTGGATTGGGCCGAAAAATCAGCTTTAGGTAGTTCCATCAGGGCAATCCTGACTGGTCCGCAGCCCCTTGAATTCAAGGCCTCGAGACTCAAGCGGGTGTGGTTGATCGTCCCGAGGCGGTTTTGCGACACCAAAATGACCTCGCAATGCAGAGCCAGAATCACGTCCCGAACATCGAAATTCGCGCCGAGCGGCACCAAAACGCCGCCCGATCCCTCAATTACTATATACTCATAATATTTCCCGGCCGTGTGGATACTCTTAACCACATCGTCCAAATGGATCCTGCGGCGATGCAGTCGGGCGGAGATCAACGGCGCCACCGGCTCCGGAAAGTAAAAGGGATTGATATCCTCCCGCGCCACGGAACCGCCCTGCACCGCATGCAGGAAGTCGATGTCCCCCGTGCCTCCGGAGCAGAACGGCTTGAGCGCAATGACACGCTTGCCGGCATTGCGGAGGTGGGCTGTCAGCAACCCGGTAAGCAGGGTCTTCCCTATCCCTGTATCGGTGCCGGTGACAAAGATCACCCTGGTCGGCTTAGCGGCCTGACTTCGACCCGGAGATTTCGGGCGCGCGCGCTCCTGCGCGCCGCGATGGGGTGGCGGCATGCGCGAAATGGCACACCCTGCCCTTGCAGACTCAGAGGATTTCATGACGATTGTGTGATATTCGGGTTAGAGGCAGCACCTTGCGCGTCAGACCTGAATCCCTGGGGTTCACTTTGCCGCCCCTGTTCTTGGGCCCACCTGGCTCAAGTCGATCGGCTGGAAACCCAGGGCAAAGGCGGGCGAAGCGGGTCGCAATCGAAAGTCCCCCTTTTCCGGATCAACAAACATGGGGTCAGCATATACGGACTTTCGATCCTTCCCACGGGCCTGCCATTCGGTCCAAGTGGCATCGGCAAATTTTACTTCCTCCATCTTAAACCCGGGATTGAAGTAGAGGTTCCAATCGCAGTCGAAAGTGCTGGTTAATTGGGTGGCGCCTCCCTTGTTGATCGGGCTCATGTGGAACGAGTAGGGTTCGTCCTTCCATTGCCCCTTGAACAAGTCCTCGGTTTGCCAATAAACGATGTTCTTTTCGAAAAAAACGCTTTTGTGGGGCTCCACTCTTCCACGGCTAAGTTGTTCAAGCCGACCCAAAGCAAAAATATTGTTTCGAACGGTGACTTCTTTTGCGTAGTGGATGTTGAACGGCCCAAATTTGGTCCGATAGACGACATTGCTTTCCACGAGGAGATGCGTCGAACCTTCATCGTGGTAAATTCCCCAGCCGCCGTATTGATTCGCGTCCACATCATGAATCAGGTTGTTCCTGATGGTTGTCCCCGACGAGACTCCCAGTGTGTAAATCCCCCCCATGTCGGAAAGCAAGCCCTGGCCGATAGTGTGGATGTGGTTGTACTCGATATGGTTATTCTGACTAACACTCCTGCCATAGCCCCAGACCCATCCTATGGAAATCCCCGTGTAATAACCGTGATGGATCAAGTTATGGGTTACGACATTTCCGTCCGTATTCATGAGCAACACCGCCACTGCTGAGGGATAGAGCTGCCCATAATATTCCACCACGTTGTCGCTGATCACGTTGCCCCCAGTCCGTTCAAACGGATGATCATTGTAGGTGCCACCATTGAGGCGAATCCCACCGGCTGCCACCTGCGAGACCGTAATACCCCGGAAAACATTCTCCTGGCAGCCTCGCCCCAACTCGATCCCCCAAGTCCCAAGTTTTCTAAATTCGCAATTCTCGATCCGGCAATTTCGGGCACCTACCATCTTCACTGCGGCCGGGACACTGGCCGATCCCTGCTGATCGTTCGAGTTTCCCGGAGGCAGCTCAAACCGGGTGTACTCAAAGGCAATTCCTTCAAAACTAACATGTTCCACGAATCGTCGTTTTCCGGGATCGCCTTTTACTTCGATAAACCGGGGAAGTATCGGCGCGACGGTTTCGATGCGGTTCAAGTCTTCTCCCGGTTTGGGATAATAATACAGCCTGCCTTCCTTTCGGTTCGAATACCACTCTCCCGGCTCGTCAAGGCCCTCAAAAACGTTCTCGACGATATAGCGGGCTCCGTCTTCGGTAAAATCATCGGTAAACGTCTTCCCAGCCTTATGGGCAAAAGTCACCACGTTACTGACCGTATCCACTGACTTGATCGGCAAATGTGAGTCGGTCCAAAAATGGTAAACGATCACCTCCACATCCTGTAAGTTGGACCAATTCGGATCGATATCGCCCTTCTTAAATTCGAAACTCTGGCAATCCTTGTGATAGTCCGCCGTCTTCGGGGTGCCCTCAGGGCAACCCGCTACGCGCAGAAACCCAGTGTTTGGAGTCCGGGCCCGGGGGCGAACCTCTCCTCCTACAAAGAGTTGCACGAAATTCCACTCCCCGGCTTTGACCGCAGGAATCTCCGCGACCCATAGCTGAGCATTATGCTTTCTCCAACCTTTGATCAGACGCCCCCCGCTAAACACCGGCTTCTCACCTGGAGCCGCCGCAAAAACGACCGGGGCTGTGGTTGTGCCGGAATCCTCCGGCTCCAGAACAAGGGATTTCTCCATGATATAGCGGCCACCATGGATCAGCACCGTGACCGCTTCCCCCGGGGTGGCAGATCGAAAATTCCGAACCGCGATCTGGGCCCTTTGTAGTGTGGCAAAGGGGCTCGAATCGGTCCCTTGGTTTTGGTCACTCCCAGCTGGGGCGACATGAATGACCGCGGCGCTGAGTGAGATCTGGAAAAGGAAATTGACCAGACAAAAAAGACTCTGCCGGAGGGCGTGATATGAGTGCATCCGAACGCATTTAGTAGTGAAAGCCGCTCGAGTCATCAAGTTGGAAAGATGATCAGGCGCGGCTTTTTGGTCGATTCTCCTTGCCAAGCCGACCCGCCTTGGTAAAGACAGATCAGAGCAAATCAAGACTGATGCAAACAATTTCACAACCTCAAGATCGCCGCACCTTTCTGAAAACCCTAGCCACTGCCTCAGCGGCGGTCATGATGCCGGGAACCGTCCGAGCCCAGCAATCTGCCGCCAAACAGCGACTGAAGCTGGGTTTGGATAATTTCTCGGTGAGAGCCATGGGGTGGAAAGCCCCTGCCCTGCTGGACTACGCGGCCTCCCTCAAGCTGGACACGCTGCTCATTTCCGACCTTGATTCCTACGAAAGCCTCGAGGAAAAGCCCCTACAGGAGGTTCATGCCAAAGCGGAAGGACTTGGCGTTCAGATCCACGCCGGCACCTGGAGCATTTGCCCGACATCCAAAGCTTTCAAGAACAAGTGGGGGACGGCCGAGGAGCATCTGGCCCTGGGAATTCGCGTGGCCAAGGCGCTGGGTTCTCCAGTGCTCCGCTGCGTTTTGGGAACGGGAGAGGATCGGGGGACACCCGGCGGCATAGAGGCGCGCATCCAGGACACGGTGCGCGTGCTGAAAGCCGGGCGCAATCGCGCCGTGGATGCCGGAGTCAAAATCGCCGTTGAGAACCATGCGGGTGACATGCAGGCCTGGGAACTGGTGCAGCTCATTGAGGCGGCCGGGAAGGATTTTGTCGGCGCCACGATGGACTGCGGCAATGCCACCTGGACTATGGAAGACCCGTTCACCAACCTTGAGATTCTTGGCCCCCACGTTCTCTCAACCGGAATTCGCGATTCGATGATGTGGGAATATGAGGACGGAGTGAAGGTTGCGTGGACGGCTATGGGGGAGGGGTTGGTGGATTGGAAGAAATACTTCGCCCGCTATGCGGAATTGTGCCCGCAAGCACCGGTGAACCTTGAGATTATCTCCGGGTTCTCCCGGCCGTTCCCCTATCTGAAAGATGATTATTGGAAGGTCTGGCCGAAGGCGAAGGCTGCAGATTTCTCCGATTGGTTAGCCCTTGCCAAGCGCGGCAAGGAAATTCCCTCTCATCGCTCAGCCGACTCCAAGACCGAACAGGATTATCAACAGGCAGAAGTGGCGCGTAGCGTCACATTCTGCCGTGAAAAACTAGGCCTCGGCAGTCGGCAAGCCTGATGCTGGTGGGAGTGTCCCGCCCGCCTCAGACGTCGCAGATCTGAACTCCCTGTTTCAGGGAGGCCAGAGCGTCTTTGCGCCTGGGAATAAACTCCTGAGCTACAAAGCCCTTGAAGCCCGTGGCGACAATTGCCTTCATCACCGCCGGGTAGAAGATCTCCTGGGAATCGTCAATTTCCGCGCGTCCCGGCACGCCACCGGTATGGTAGTGGCCGATATGCTCGTGGGATTCCTTGATAGTATCGATAACGTCACCTTCCATAATCTGCATGTGGAAGATGTCGTAGAGCAGCTTGAAGCGATCGGAACCGACCCGCTTGCACAGTTCCACCCCCCAGGCGGTGTGATCGCACATGTAATCCTTGTGCGACCGCTTGCTGTTCAGCAACTCCATGCAAACCGTCACCTTTTGCTTTTCGACGATCGGCATGATGCGTTTGAGACCCTCCGCGCAATTAGCCAGCCCTTCCTCATCGCTCATGCCTTTGCGATTGCCTGAGAAGACAATGATGTTCGGATACCCGTATTCAGCCACTGTTGGCGTGGTAGCCTCGAAGAACTTCACGATGCGATCGTGATTCTCTTTTCGATTTAATCCGTCACCAATGCCCCCCGGAACACCGCTGACCATGGCGCAGACCAATCCGTGTTTTTTCAGCGTCGGAAAATCGCCAACTTCCAGCAATTCCACCGACTCGATCCCCATCTGTTTCGCGGAGGCACAAAACTCTTCCAGCGGAATGCCGCCGTAGCACCATTTGCAGACGGAGTGTTTGATATTGCCTTTGAGCGCGGGTGAGGCGGCAGCCTCAGCGGCGATCACTCGCTTGGGAAGGCTGGCGACAGCGGCAAGGGCGGCGGTGCCGCCCGAGATTTTCCGAAGTGCGGATCTGCGGGACATGTTCGATTTCATGGTTGTGAGCCTATCAATTCAAAGTCCTTTGGCACGACTTTTTTGGGTTAAGTTCTACTTCGCCGAAGCCATGCGCTCCCCGACGAAATCCCAATTCACGACATTGAACCACGCCTCAATGTAGTCCGCACGGCGGTTTTGGAACTTGAGGTAATAGGCGTGCTCCCAAACATCCAGGCCGAGCAGCGGAAGTTTTCCGGCACTGAGCGGAGAATCCTGGTTCGGGGTGGATTCGACCACCAGTTTGCCCGCCTCATCCACCACCAACCAGGCCCAACCGCTGCCAAAAACCTTGGTCGCCGCTTCCGTGAACTTCGTCTTGAACCCGCCAAAACCGCCAAATGAGTCATTAATGGCTTTAGCCAGAACATCCTTGGGCTCTCCGCCGCCGGATTTCTTCATCATTTGCCAGAACAACGTGTGATTAGCGTGGCCTCCGCCCTGGTTGCGCACCGCGGTTCGGACATCATCCGGCAAGGTACTCAACGACTTGAGAAGTTCCTCAACCGATTTCCCGGCCAGCTCCGGCTTTCCCGCAATTGCCTTGTTCAGGTTGTTGACGTAAGCGGCATGATGTTTGTCGTGATGGATCTCCATCGTTCGGGCATCAATATGAGGTTCCAGGGCGTCCATCGGATAAGGCAGCGGCGGCAGGCTGAACGGGCCCGGTGCGGGAGCCGCGGCTTGCGCCACGGCTGTGTGCAGGGGGGCCAAGGTCGCACAGGCCGCGCCCGCCACGATGGTGGTTTTCAATGCTTCACGTCGATTAATCATAATTATTTCTGTGGTGGTTAAGTGGAGCGCAACATAGCCCTCGATGCCGAGGTCCGCAAGCGGGTGGCGGAAAGAGCGGTAGACCCTGCCCGCTGAGTCCGGCTATTTACCGGTGGCCGTGCTTTTGGACGTCTGGTTCGTGTGGTACAAACCGGCTTGAACGAAGGGCTCCAGGTAGCTGGCGTAACCCTCCTTGGTCATTTCCTCGATAGGAACAAAGCGCAAGGAAGCGGAGTTAATGCAATACCTCATATGAGTCGGGGTTGGGCCGTCGTTGAACACATGGCCGAGATGAGAATTGGCGACCTGGGAACGCACCTCGGTTCGCTCCATGCCGAGAGACGTGTCCTTCTTCTCCACGATTTCCCGACCGTTGAGGGGTTTTGTGAAACTGGGCCAACCGCAATGGGAATCAAATTTGTCCAGGGAACTGAAAAGCGGCACGCCCGAGACAATATCCACATAAATGCCGGGCTTTTTAAGGTCATGGTATGGGTTGCTGAACGGCGACTCGGTAGCCGCCTGCTGTGTCACCTCGTATTGCAGCGGTGTGAGTTTCCGCCTGAGTTCTCTGTCTGAAGGTTTTTGAAATGCGCCCATAGAATTTGTTCGGTTGGTCGTGGGTAACGGCCGCACAATGTTCGTGACACTTTGCGGTGCGGCGGCACAGGCACCGGGCAAAGCGGAAAGCAAACAAACCCCGGCAACGACGTAAATTGGTCGGATCATCGACATTGGGCATTGTAGCACATGTCGGCGAAGTGCGAAAATTCAGCTCATCTTCGATGCTACAGATGCGACTGGCCTATCGGTCCAGGCCGGACAGTTTGGTGGCCTCTAATTCCCAATGTGGAGTGAGGTCCGCCAGCCGGTTCTGGATTGTAACCAACTCGCGGTTGAGATCCATGGCAGCCCCGGATTTTTCGTAGGTCTCCGGCTTTTCGAGATCGACGACTATCTCCGCCTGGCGGGCCTCGAGTTTCTGGATTTCCTTTTCGATCCCATGAACTTTCTGCTGCTGGATCTTTCGTTCCCGGGAGCGAGCCTGGCGTTGCTCCGCCTCCAGACGTTTTTGCTCCTTCCGGTCAGAATTAACGCCTGGACGATTACTCCGGTCCAGATTGGCGCCCCGACTGAAGGGCGTCTGCCCGGCAGTCAACGCGGCGCGAGCAGAGACAGCTTTGGTCTTGTCGAGGTAATACTGATATCCCCCGGGGTAGGGCGTCAGTTTTCCACCATCGACATGAATGACGTGGTTGGCCAGGGCGCGAATGAAATAAACGTCGTGGCTGATGAAAATGAGAGTGCCCTCGAACTGGTCCAGCGCGTAGGCCAGGGCATCGATGCTCGACATGTCCAGGTGCGTGGTGGGTTCGTCCATCAGAAGCAAATTGGGCGGATCCAGCAGCAGTTTGACCAGCGCCAATCGGCTTTTTTCACCGCCGCTCAGCACGCTGACCTGCTTAAAAACATCATCTCCTCTGAAAAGGAAACAGCCGAGCAGAGTTCGCACCGATTGCTCCGTAACGCGCTGAGGGGTATCAAGTGCCTCCTCCAGCACAGTGCGCGCGGGATTCAGCATGTCCACGCGGTATTGTGAATAATAGCCGGATTTGACGTTGTGACCGAGGGTGCAGATGCCTTGTTGGGGTTCCAAGACTCCCGCCAGCAGTTTCAACAAGGTGGACTTGCCGGCGCCGTTGGGCCCCACCAGCACGATGCGCTGACCCCGCTCACATTCGAAATCGATGCCGCGATAAACCACGTTCTTGCCGTAGGCGTGTTGAATGCCTTCAAGGGTGATTGCGCGCTGACCGCCCCGTTGCGGCTGGGGAAACTTGAAATCGATCTTGCTGTCCTCCGCCGTGGGCGCGTCGACTTTCTCCATCCGGTCAATTTGCTTCAACTTGGATTGCGCCTGCGAAGCTTTGGTGTTCTTGGCCCGGAAGCGGTTGACAAAATCCATCAGTCGGCCAATTTCCCGTTCCTGGTGTTTGAAGGCCGCCGCCTGCTGCTGCTCGTAAGCCTCGCGCTGAAGCAGAAAGTCGTCGTAATTGCCTTTGTATCGGATCAGTTTGCTCTGGCGGATTTCCACGATGCTGCCGACGAGTTGATTGAGGAACTCGCGGTCATGGGAAATGGTGAGGATGGCGCCGGGATAGGTCTTGAGATAATCCTGGAACCAGAGCAACGCTTCGAGGTCGAGATGATTGGTGGGCTCGTCCAGCAGAAGCAGGTCGGGCTCAAGCGTCAACAAACGGGCCAGGTGAGCCCGCATCACCCAACCACCGCTCATTTCACTGGCGGGACGATCGAAATCAGTTTCCCGAAAGCTCAAGCCCGCCAGGATCTGCTTGGCCTTGGCCTCCAATCGATACCCCCCCAGTTCATTGAACCGATCATGCACATCATCATGAATCAGTTCAGGGTGAATCGCTTCGGTGGGATGATCGGCTTCCCAGGCTTTGATGATGCGTCGCAGTTTGATGTAATCCGGAGTCACCGCCGTGGCCAGTTCGATGACGGTTTCATCGGCAATGGGAGCGCTTTCCTGAGGCAGGTAACCGAAGGCGATGCCGCGCTCCATGGAGACTTCGCCCTCGTCCGATTCCTCGCTGCCAAGGATGATCGAGAGCAGGGTCGTTTTGCCGGCGCCGTTCGGCCCAACGAGCCCGATCCGGTCCTCGCGATTGACCTGTAGCGTGGCGTCCGCGAACAGCACCCTGTCCCCGTAGGCCTTGCGCATTCCCGAAAGTGTTAACATCAGTCGGGACAGAGTAGCAGGCTTGGAACACACACCACAAGCTGCGGTACGGGGCTTCGATGGGGAGGGATGAATTGGGTTTAAGTTTAAGACAGGGGGACGGCTACACAAATGGTGAGGAATTGTAATAGCTTCCCGGCGATCGCGTGGTAAATAGGGTTCAATGACCCTCGCATGTGTTGCGGAATCGAGGCGGCAGTGGCTGCCGAGGCCCGCGGCGCAGGGGGGCAGAATAACAGAAAGACAACCTATGGAAACTGGAACTCTGGACTGTGCGGCGGTGCAACCGACCGGCAACGACAGGATTTGGAGCATGCTGAGCCACTTGTCGGGGTTATTCGGCCTGAGCCTGATTCTGCCGCTGGTGGTTTATCTGGCGATGCGGAAGGAGTCCACATTCGTAGCGGACAACGCCAAAGAGGCGCTGAACTTCCACCTTTCGCTGCTGATCTATGTCCTTTGCTGCGTGCCTTTAATTTTTGTCCTGATTGGCATACCCCTGATAATTGTGATCGCGATTGGATCGCTGATTCTGGGAATCATTGCGGCGGTGAAAGCATCGAACAACGAATGCTACCGGTATCCGCTGACGTTGCGGCTGGTGAAGTAGGGGAAAATCTGAGGGCTGAGACCTGAGACCTGAGACCTGAGACCTGAGACCTGATGGCTGAAACCTGAAACCTGGGACTACCCGCCCTGCCCCTTTTGCTTGGATTATGGGGCCCTGGAGGCTAGCATCCTTGATTAATTGGGATCATTCCGAATGCGAATGACCCCTGCGTATGCCCAGTGTTTACATCAAGACGTTCGGTTGCCAGATGAACGAGCGCGACAGCGAGGCTGTTGCCGCGCAGCTCGTGGCCAAAGGCTATACGCTGGCGACCTCCGAAGCCGGCGCGGACGTGGTTCTCCTGAACACGTGCAGCGTACGGGATTTCGCCGAGCAAAAAGCCCTCAACAAGATGAAGGCCCTGGCGGCTGATTTCCGCCGCAATCGTTCGGATGCCATCCTGGGTTTCATGGGTTGCATGGCGCAAAGCCGGGGAGCCGAATTGATCAATCGCCTGCCGGATGTTGATCTGGTCCTCGGCACGCAGAAGTTCCACCGGGCGGCGGAATACCTGGATGAACTCCTGGCCGGCCGGAGGGAAAAGATCGTGGACACCTCGGCGGAAGCCGGCAGCGAAAACACGATCCGCGAGCATCTCCTCAACGGGACCGCCCGCAAAGCCGTCACCGCGTTCGTCAGCATCATGCAAGGCTGCAACCAGTATTGCACCTTTTGCATCGTGCCCTACACCCGCGGTGAGGAACGGAGCCGTTCGATCCCCGATATTGTCGCCGAATGCCGGGAACTCGTCGGCCGCGGTGTGAAGGAAATCACGCTGCTGGGGCAGATCGTCACCAGTTACGGCAAGCGCGAGATCCCGCGTCAGGATGGCCGCAGCGCGTTTGTTCAACTGCTGGATGCCGTGCATGAAATCGACGGCCTGGAGCGGATCCGTTTCACTTCCCCCCACCCCAAGGGCTACGGGGATGACCTCGTGGAAGCCTACGGACGGCTGCCGAAACTGGTGGAAAGCGCCCATATCCCGGTCCAAAGCGGCAGCGACCGCGTGCTTAAACTGATGCACCGGGGTTACACCCGAGAACGTTATCTGGAAATCGTGAGCAAGCTGCGGGCAATCCGGCCGGAAATTGGCATCAGCACCGACCTGATCTCGGGGTTTCCCGGAGAAACTGAGGCGGATTTCGAAGAAACCCTTTCCCTCGTGAGAGAGGTTGGATTCGACCAGGCCTATGTGTTCAAGTATTCCGAGCGACGGGACACCCCGGCCGCGAGCATGCCGGATCAATGTCCGCAGGAAGTCCGCGAAGAACGCAACAGCCGGCTCTTAAACCAGGTGAACGTGGCGGCCGATGCACGATTTAAGCGCCACATTGGGAGCAAGATGCAAATCCTGGTAGAAGGCCCCAGCAAGAGGAATGCGGCGCGCTACTCCGGACGCACTCGCTGTAACAAAATAGCCGTATTCGACGGCTCGGAACGGCATCGCGGCCAGGTGATGGACCTCTTGATCACGAGAATCGGGTCTTTCACTCTTTATGGCGACCCGGATATTCTGGGCTGAAATCCAGAATCGCGTTGCCTGCCACACACGCTTACGGCATGCTCTGCCGAACTTTTTACGATGACGCTCAAGCTGTCCACATTGGCGGTGATCCTGGGATTGGGCTGGGGTCTGCCTCACATCTACGGGTTGATGAAACCCGAGGCTTATGCCACCGCCCTGCGCAGGTTTCCCCGGTCGTTGACCTGGGGTTACGCCCTTACCCTGCTCGGCACCGGCTGGTTTCTTTTCAACTTGCAGCAGGAATCCATTGCCGACCTGGCCACCGCCAAGAACATTCTTTTCTTCCTGTTCGCGGGCGTGGGGATTGGCACTTGCATTTTTGTGCATGATTTCCTCGCCGTGCGCGGTTTGGCGGTGGTGTTGCTGCTGCTGGCAAAAGTGATGGTCGATACCGGCCGGCCGCACCTTGCGGAAACGCACTGGACGCTGGTGATTCAAGGCTGGGCCTATGTGATGGTGATCGCGGGGATGTGGTTGACGATTTCGCCATGGCGTCTGCGCGACGCGATCGAATGGGGCACCGCCACACCGCAGCGGATCAAGATCGGGTCTGGCGTCCGGCTGACCTTTGGCCTAATCATCGCAGCCCTGGGCCTCTTCAAGTTCTGATCCCACCGTGAACGCCACGCGCCAGGCGCCAGGTTTTCCGCCACAGGGGCGCATCCTGGTAATTCGGGGCGGAGCAATAGGCGACTTCATTCTCACCCTGCCGGTCCTGGCGGCGCTGCGCCAACAATTCCCCGGCGTCCAACTCGAGGTGCTGGGTTATCCGCATATCGTGCAGCTCGCGCTGGCGGGAGGGCTGGTGGATCGCGTGGAATCCATCGAAGCCCGACCGTTGGCGGAATTTTTTGCCAGCGGCGGCGAACTGGCCGAAAACCTGACGGACTATTTTTCCGAGTTCGACATTATCGTCTCGTATCTTTACGACCCGGACGAGATTTTCCGGACGAACGTGGCGAGGTGTTCTCCGGCGCAGTTCATCCAGGGGCCACATCGGCCCGACGAATCGGCTGCCATGCCGGCTTCCCAGGTTTACCTCAAGCCCCTCGAGCGACTGGCGGTTTTTGACGCGGACCCGGTGCCGCGCCTGCGCATCCAAAGCCACGCCGCGAAGGCAGGCATGATCGCTCTTCACCCGGGAAGCGGCAGCGAACGCAAGAACTGGCCTGAGCCGCAGTGGGAGAAGCTGGTGCAACTACTGATCAACGGGACCGAGGATGACCTGCTGCTGGTGGGCGGGGAGGCGGAGGGCGAACGCCTGCAGCGACTCGCGGCAGCGCTGCCTCCAGCGCGAGTTCGCGTGGCTTTGAGCCTGCCGCTGGCGGACCTGGCGGCGCTCATCGAGCGATGCCGCGGATTCCTGGGACACGACTCCGGAATATCCCACCTTGCCTCCGCCCTGGGACTGCCCGGTTTGATCCTCTGGGGCCACACCATCGAAGCGGTCTGGCGGCCAACCGGCGAAAACATCAGAATCCTGCGAGCTCCCACGGGATTAGCATCGCTGACGGCGGAGCTGGTTTTCGCGCAACTCCTTGAGACGATTCAAACCGACTAACCCTCATGCAGACGAATCCGGCAATTCGGGCAGTGGTTTTTGACATGGACGGTGTGCTTTGCGACTCCGAAGCCCTGATCAACCTGGCCGCAATTACCATGTTCAGGGAGCGCGGCCTAAAGGCCTTGCCGGAGGATTTTCTACCGTTTGTTGGCGCCGGGGAAAATCGCTACCTGGGAGGAGTGGCTGAAAAATACGGACATGTTTTGGACGTGGCGGAGGCCAAAAGACGCACCTACGAAATCTACCTCAGCCTGGTCCCGGAACGGCTTGAAGCCTTTGCCGGAGCGGTTGAACTGGTGCGAAAATGCAGGAACGCCGGTTGGAAAACCGCCATTGCTTCGAGCGCGGACCGCATCAAAGTGGAGGCCAACCTTCGGAAGATCGGGTTGCCTCCCGAATCCTGGGATGCGGTCGTCACTGGCGAGGATGTGGCCGCCAGGAAGCCGGCCCCGGACATTTTCCTGGCTGCGGCCACAAAAATCGGGGCGACTCCCGCGGAATGTGCGGTGGTCGAGGACGCCGTGCATGGAGTGGAAGCGGCCAAAACTGCCGGAATGCGATGCGTTGCGGTGGCTCAGACCTTTGCAGCGGAAAAGTTGGCGGCGGCCGATCTCGTGCTTTCCTCGATTAAGGAAGTGACCGTTGAGAACCTGGCGGGGCAGCGGGAGGAGATTCAACCACCGCCACTGCCACTGCCACGGGTTAAGCCGTGGGGATTCTGGCCATCGCTGGGTTTGGGATGCCTGGCGGCTGGAGTGTGGGTATTCGCACAAGGGCTGGTCGCCGGCATCGGAGTCTTTGCGGGCGCTTTTTCCACCCAGGGGGGACTCAATCACGAAAAGGTGGATGTGCTCGGGAGCAACGGGTTCCTTCTGTCCCTTGCAACCCTGGTGGGGGCGCCCGTGGCGGTCGGAATGAGTTGGCTATTCGCCTCCATTCGCAAGGAGACGAAACCCACGTGTTATCTCGCTTTGGAAAAGATTTCCTTCAGTGAACTGTGCCGATGGTGCCTCTACCTCTCCGTGGTGATCATCCTGTCGGATCTGCTGACGATCAGCCTGCAGCGGCCGTTGGTACCGGATGTGATGGTGGACATGTACAAATCGTGTTCAATCAAGCCCGTATTCTGGCTGGCGCTGGTGCTGGCGGCTCCGCTGGCGGAGGAATTCCTGTTCCGCGGATTCCTGTTCCGCGGGATGGCGGAGTCACCCCTGGGACCCTGGGGGACCATCGTTCTGACTTCGCTGCTCTGGACCCTCTTGCATTTGCAATACGATTGGTACGGCATGGCCTCCGTTTTCGTCCTGGGATTGGCGCTAGGGTATGCCCGGCACCGGACGGGCTCGCTTTATGCTCCGCTGGTGATGCATGGATTCGGCAACCTGGTGGCGACACTGGAAACGACGATGCTGGCGAAGTGAGGCAAGGAAATTGCTATTCCCGGTAGCGCCGGGCTATGCAGGTGTGCCGCAGCGATATTTGATGTTAGAAAAATCATGACTGTCCAGATGAACGTCCCAGATCAGGACAGCGACGAGCTCAACCCCCGCGAGTGCGGGTCCAATAACGGCGAGAGCACAACGCCCCGGCCGCTATGAACGACATGAAAATTTTGGTGATCGACGACGAGGAATGGTTGAGGGAGATGATGAATCTGGCCCTGCGCGAGCAGGGTTACGACGTGATTTAAGCAGCGGACGGCGAGGAGGGCATCGAGGTGGCGCGCCAGGAACTCCCCGACCTCATCCTCTGCGACGTGAACATGGACAAGGTGGACGGATATCTGACGCTCTCATCGCTGCGCAAGAATCCAG